>Ga0073928_10007188_pt1 | contig 14580 bp, 10 predicted proteins | sample PaiPotPPA55metaG_FD_76969 | JGI IMG/M metagenome (GOLD analysis project Ga0073928, IMG submission 76969) | Iron sulfur acid spring bacterial and archeal communities from Banff, Canada, to study Microbial Dark Matter (Phase II) - Paint Pots PPA... ... | reverse complement strand
GCCACTCTGGTCGAGCTGGTGAAATGGATTGACCAGCAAGGTCTCGAACTCACGGACGTTCGTCTCAAGCAGCCGAGCCTCGAAGATGTGTTCATCGAGATGACGGGAAAGAGCCTGCGTCAATGAAGAGTTACAAGGCTCTAATTGCGATCGACCTGAAGCTGGCTTTGCGCAACCGGTCTGTCATTTTCTTTAATTATCTTTTTCCGCTCATTTTCTTTTTCATCTTCGGGCAGGCCATGCACGCCGAACGCGGGGCGGCCATTACGATGGTCATTGCAATGGTGCTGATCATCGGCATCCTGGGCAACGGGCTGATGGGCGCAGGCATACGGGCGGTGCAGGAACGCGAAGCCAATATTCTCCGGCGCTACAAAGTTACCCCTATCACGCCCGCACCCCTTCTCGTCGCTTCGGTGGTCACCGGCTGGATTCTTTACATGCCGAACGTGATCCTCATCCTCGCGCTGGCGCATTTTCTTTACGGGATGCCCTGGCCGCAGTCGATGGCCTCGATTCTTATTTTTACTACCGTGGCCATTGCCGGCTTTCGCTCGATTGGATTGATCCTGGCGTCGGTGGTGAACTCGATGCAGGAGAGTCAGCTGATCGTGCAGTTGATTTACTTGCCCATGTTGTTTCTGAGCGGCGCCACGTTTCCGCTTTCCATGTTTCCGCCATGGCTGCTGGTGATCACGCAGTTTGTCCCTGCGAGCTATATGGTGACCGGCATTCAGGGAATGCTGCTGCGGCAGGAAGGCCTGTGGGCCAATCTCGAGCCGATGCTCGCGCTTGTGCTCACCACGTGCGTCGGCCTTTTCATCGCCTACAAATTATTTCGCTGGGAGAAGGAAGAAAAGATTCGCGCGTCCGCGAAGCTCTGGCTGCTGGCTGTACTGGCTCCGTTCCTGTTGCTGGGCGCATGGCAAATGCATACCCGCAGCGGCATGGCGAAGACCAAGATTTTAAACCGGCAACTCGCGCGGGGCGATACTTATCTGATTCGCGGAGCGCGCATCTTCGTCGGCAATGGCAAGGTCATTGAAAATGGAGCTGTACTGGTGCGCGCCGGAAAGATTGCCGAGGTTTATGACGGAGCTGGGCCCGATCCGAAGTCGGTAAAGGCAGAAGTCGTCGAGGCGGTGGGCAAGACGATTCTTCCCGGGCTGATCGACGTTCACGTTCATCTCGGCGCACCCGGCGGATTCTATCCGGACATGAGCAAGTTCGATCCGCAGAAAAGCATGCTGCGTGAATTGTCCGCCTATCTTTACAGCGGCGTGACCACGGTGCGAAGCGTGGGCGACGGATTGGACATCGTTATGAAAGTGCGCTCCACGGTCAACGGCGGAGAGGCTTTGGGTTCGCAACTATTTACCTGCGGGCCGCTGTTCACGGCTCCGGGAGGGCATGGCACGGAATATTTCAACGGTCTTCCCGCCAATATTCGAGCCAGCGCGGAAAAACAATTTACGCGTGTTCCGGCTTCCGCCGACGAAGCCCGGCAGCAGGTCGATGAGTTGAAGAAGCAGGGCGTCGACTGCATCAAGGCGATTCTGGAAGCGGGCGCAGGCGGGCGCGTCTTCAATCGTCTGGACACCGGACTGTTTGACGCCGTCGCTCATGCCGCTCATGCGGATGATTTGCCGTTAGCGGTTCATACCGGAGATGCTCGGGACGTCGCGGACGCGGTGCAGGCTCAGGCCAACTCGATTGAACATGGATCGTTTCGTGAAGCGATTCCAGATGCGTTGTTCGAACAGATGGCCAAGCAGGGAACGTTCTATGATCCGACTTTGAGTGTGGGCGAGGCTTTCAAAGATTTCGCAGCCGGCAACGCGAGACTGCTGAAGCGCTCGCTCGTGCAGCAGGTGGGACCGCCGGAACTTTTGCAGGGAACGGAAGAAGCTCTCGGCTCGAAGGATACCGAGGCGATGCGTGCGGCGCTCGCCCGATACCCGATCGATATGAAGGTCGCCGTCGAGAACCTGAAGCGCGCACAGCGGCACGGAGTGTTACTGGTCACGGGCAGCGACGCGGGAAACTTTCTGGTGATTCACGGGCCCACGGTACAGCATGAGCTGCAACTCTGGGTGCAAGCTGGAATTGCACCGGCTGTGGCGCTGCAGGCCGCAACCTTCAATGCTGCTCGGCTGCTGCGGGCCGAGAAACGAATTGGCTCTATCCAACCCGGCAATGACGCAGATTTGCTGGTGGTCGATGGAAATCCTCTGGACGACATCTCCGCGACCGAACGTATCTCGCTGGTCGTTTTTAAGGGCGAGCGGGTCGAGCGCAATGCGCTGTTCGATCAGCACTGATCAGGAAGTTTCAAGACTGGGTTATTCTGATGAGATGGGAATGCGCTTTCCGTCCGCCGGTGATCAGAAGCTGATCCAGATCGTGGACTCGGCGTTAGCGGATGCGGCCCGCAGAAGCGGCGATTGGCTGGTATGCCGTCCGGGATGCACGCAATGCTGTATCGGCGCATTCTCCATCAATCAGCTGGATGCGGAGCGATTGCGGCGAGGCCTGGCGTCTCTTGCAAGGAACCAGCCTGAGCGGGCAGAAAAAGTGCGGCAGCGCGCTCGAGAGTCGGTTGCGCGTCTGACGCCGCAGTTTCCTGGAGATCCGATCAGCGGCGTGTTGGATGAAAGCGAAGAAGCTGCGCACCGCTTTGCCGATTTCGCCAATGATGAGCCTTGTCCAGCGCTCGATCCTCTGACTGGGACCTGCGAGCTGTACGAATCGCGGCCTATGACTTGCCGCGTGTTTGGTCCTCCAGTGCAATCGGAGGATGGGTTGGGCGTTTGCGAACTGTGCTTTCACGGGGCGTCGGAGAAAGAGATTGCTGCCTGTGAGATGAAGCCGGATCCGGATGATCTCGAATCGCGCCTGCTCAAGAAGCTGGAAGAAAATACAGGGGCGCGCGGAAATACTGTCATCGCTTTTTGCCTGGCATCCTGATCCCAATCAGGCTTGTTTCTTTTCCAGTTCCGCCCAGCGCGCGTAAAGTTCATCTACTTCTCTCTGCGTCTCTTCCAATTCTGCGTGAGCGTTCATAAGGCGGGGGGCGTCGCTGGCAATTGCCGGGGCTGCGGCGGCGGTGCGCTTCAGTTCCAGTTTCTCTTCGGCGGCGGCGACGCGCTCCTCGATGCTGGAATATTCGCGAGCTTCGAGATAGGAAAGCTTCTTTTCGGCGAAGACGGAGATTCCGTGGCTGCGGCGCGAGCGGTCCCTCGGGTGCCAATCTGCGCCGCTTGCTGGCGTTCCGCTTGCCAAGTCTCCCATTGGGAGTAATCGGCAAAACGTTCGGCGCTGCCTTGACCGTCCAGGCCAAGGACAATGGTGGAGACTCGATCGAGCATGTAGCGATCATGCGTAACCAGCACCAGCGAGCCGCGAAACTCCAGCAGACTTTCCTCCAGAATTTCGAGAGTCGGGATGTCGAGGTCGTTCGTTGGTTCGTCCAGCAAGAGAACGTCGGCGGGCTGCAGCATCAGCTGAGCGATTAAGACCCGTGCCCGTTCGCCTCCGGACAAGCGCTCAACCGGTTGGTTGAGTTGCTCGCTCTTGAACAGAAATTTCGCCGCCCACGATGCCACGTGCGTCACGCGATCTTGGTAGATAACCGAGTCGCCTTCGGGAGCAAGGGCGCGCCGCAAAGTTACATTGGGGTCAAGTTCCCGGCGCTGATCGAAGTAGACGATGCGCAACTTGTCCGCGCGATGAATCTCACCTGTCGTCGCGGCAACTTCTCCGCGTAACAGGCGCAGCAATGTCGTCTTGCCGCTGCCATTGGGGCCTACCAATCCAACTCTTAGCCCGGCGGTGATGATGAAGTTCAATCCCTGAAATAGCCTGCGGCCCCCGATTTCGTAGGCGACGTTTTGCAGCTCGATTAAACGCTTGGTCTTGCGATCGGTCGCGGAGAAATCGATTTGCGCGGTACCGCCTCGGGTGCGCGTGTTCAGGTCGGCGAGTTCTTCCATCAGCTCGCCGGCTTTGTCGATTCGGGCTTTGGACTTTCTGGTGCGTGCCTTGGCTCCGCGGCGCAGCCATTCGATCTCCGAATGAACTAGATTTTCCAGCGCCTCTTGCCGTTTCGATTGCGCATGCAGGAACTCCTCTTTCTTCTCGAGGAACGTGCTGTAGCGCCCTTTCACGCGCAGCAATCCGTCAGGATAAATACGGCTGAGTTCCGCCATCTCGGTGGCGACGTTCTCCAGAAAGTAGCGGTCGTGGCTGATGACGACGCAGGCGAAGCCGGCTTGCTCCAGCAGCCCTTCAAGCCACTCGATACCCGCCAAATCCAGGTGATTCGTGGGTTCGTCAAGGAGAAGAATGTCGGGCGCCTGCACCAGGGCTCGCACAATCGCGAGACGTTTCTGCCAGCCTCCGGACAGAGCGGCGGCTTCTTTTTCGAGGTCGGTGAAGCCTGCGCGTCCCAGCGTCTCGGCAAAAAGCGTTCCGCGTTCCGACTCGGGTACATTGGAGGCTTTCAACGCAGCATCGACCACGGCCCGCACCGTGTCTCCTCGTTTGAATTCCGATTCCTGCTCCACGTAACTCAGACGGAGTCGCTTGCGGAAGGCGATTTCGCCGTCATCCGTATCTTCGGTGCCGGCGAGAATTCGCAATAGGGTCGACTTGCCCGAGCCGTTAGGACCGATGAGTCCAATGCGATCTCCTTCGGATACGGTGAAGGACACGTTCTGAAAAAGCGGATCGGCTCCGAAGGCTTTGGAGATACTACGGACATTAATCAGCGGCGGCAATGATGTGCTGTCTCCTGAGGGTCTATTTGAGATTAACAGGAAGCACGACGCGGCCGGGGAGTACGTTTGGTCGTTTGGATACGCTGCCGGGCTCAGGGGCGCTCGGCCTCGCTATCGACAGCCGAAGCGCCGCGCTACGTGGGTTGCGAAACTACCAGGCGGGTTTGCCGTCTTTGAAGCGAAGCGTCAGGGTGTCGCCACCTTTTACCACTTCGCGGGCAAGAGTCAGGTCCGCGCCATCCTGCTTGATCTTGGAGCCGGTGACTTCGATTTCATCGTTGGCTTTGAAATCCACGCCCATGTCGTCGAGAAATTTCTTGGGACACAAAAACACTTGGACTGCGTCCGGGCCGCTCTTCATCACCAGGTAGGCGACGGGCTTTCCGCCCGTGGGAGGAACCATCTTCAACTCTTCAACCGTCCCCTTGAACTTCGATTCCGTGGCAGTATCGTATTTGGGTGGCGCCTGGGAAAACGCAAAACTGGCCAGGAAAGTGATGGCTGCAAGCTTGAGGAGCCGGTTGCAAATCGGGGCGGAGGAAGTCATCGTGGGCCCTCCATACCCGTGAATGGTAGGCTTCTGGGGCGCGAAAAGCAATGGGATTATGAGATGGACGTGAGCAGAGCCGGCATCTCCACTTGAATCGGAACGGGCCATCGGCTCGTATACTCAAGTTCTTGACAGGGCAATTACAACGATGTCAACCCGCTTCATTAGCCGAGTTCTTCGACGCCCACTTTTGCCAGGCACGCTTCTATGGACAGCGACAGCCTTTCTTTGCGCTATAGCGTCCTCTCCTGGACTCGATGCCGAAACCGGAGCCGATGCCTGGCTGCGATATTCGGCACTGAGTCAGCCAGCAGTTAAGAGCTACGAACACTTGCCCGATCAGCTCGTGCTGCTGAACGATCGGCTGCTGACCAGGACTGCGGAACAGGAACTCATAGTGGGCGTTTCGAGAATGTTAAGCAAGACTTTACACACGAGCGGTGCTCTGCCTCTCGAGAATTCGATTGTCCTGGGAACGCTTACGGATTTGCACGCTCTCGCCCCCGAGCTGCATACGCCCGAGCAATTCAGAGGCGACGGCTACTGGTTGAAGAGCGCAAAGATTCAAGAATCCGAATGCGTGGTTATTACCGGCGCTACCGACCGTGGCGTTCTGTACGGCGCGTTTGCACTGTTGAGCAAGATCGGGCGCGGCGAAAATCTTCTCGCCCTCAATGAAGTGCAGGAGCCCTATGCCGCCGTCCGCTGGATCAATCAATGGGACAACCTTGACGGCCGCATCGAACGCGGCTATGGCGGGCCTTCGATCTTCTTTGCCGACGGAAAAGTTCGCCGCGACCTGACCCGCGCCGGCCAATACGCGCGGTTGATGGCTTCGATCGGAATCAATGGCTGCACTGTTAATAACGTGAATGCCGCGCCGGGAGTTCTCGAAGACAGTTTCATCCCAGAAGTCAGCCGCATCGCGGATGTGTTTCGTCCATGGGGAGTGCAACTCTCGATGTCCGTCGACTTAAGCAGCCCCAAAGCTATTGGCGGTCTGGACACGTTTGATCCGCTCGACCCGCGAGTCGCCGAATGGTGGCGCAAAAAGATCGACGAGATCTACCGGCAGATACCGGACTTCGGCGGCTTCGTTGTGAAAGCGGACTCCGAGGATCGACCAGGCCCATCCAGCTATGGACGAACGCCAGCCGACGCGGCCAACGTGATTGCGCGCGCGCTCAAGGCCCACGGCGGAGTCGTCTTCTATCGTGCTTTTGTTTACAACCATCATCTGGACTGGCGCAATTTGAAAAACGACCGCGCCAAGTCCGCTTACGAGATTTTCCATCCTCTCGACGGTGCATTTGACGACAACGTCATCATTCAGATCAAGAATGGTCCAATCGATTTTCAGGTGCGCGAACCGGTCTCCCCGCTCTTCGCTGGACTGCGCCGGACCAATCAAGCCGTCGAATTGCAGATCACGCAGGAATACACCGGGCAGCAGCGTCATCTCTGCTTCCTGGTGCCCATGTGGAAAGAGGTGCTGGACTTTGATATGCGTGTCGACGGAAACACCGCTGCAGTGAAGGATCTTGCCGCCGGCCGAATCTTTCATCGTCCCAACGGCGGCTTCGTCGGCATCGCCAACGTCGGCATGGATGCGAACTGGTTAGGAAGTCCCCTGGCCATGGCGAATCTGTACGGATTTGGCCGTCTCGCATGGGACCCGAGTCTCAGTGCCGAAACGATTATCGAGGAATGGACGCGACTTGTGTTTGGCAGCGATCCTCTGGTCATCAAGACCATCAGCGCAATTGAACTCGCCTCCTGGCACGTGTACGAGAGTTACACGGGCCCGCTGGGCGCGGGAACGCTCACCAACATTCTTGGAAATCATTACGATCCGGGGCCAGAGTCATCGGAAGAGAACGGCTGGGGACAATGGCACCGTGCCGATCGTCAGGGGATTGGTATGGATCGCACACTGGCAACGGGTACCGGATTTATCGGCCAATACCCTCCCGAACTGCAACCGTTATATGAAACGCTGGCCCGCTGTCCCGACAATCTGCTCCTATTTTTTCACCATGTGCTCTTTACCTACGTGTTGCATTCTGGAAAAACAGTAATCCAACATATCTACGACTCGCATTTCGACGGCGCGGATCGTGCTCGCGACTTTATTTTGCAATGGAAGATGCTCGCCGGGCACATCGATGAAGAGCGTTACCGCGATATTCTTGCTCGATTCGAGTACCAAGCCGCACAGGCGGTCGTTTGGCGCGATTCCATCACCGGTTGGATCTATCGGCTCTCAGGGATTGCGGACCAGAAACAACGAGTCCCCGCGTCCCGAAGCGACTGAATCCTCATTTTGTTTCAGCACGTTGCGCCTTGCGCGTTTGGCTAAGTTGCGTTAACGTCCGAGGGCACGAATCGTCCGCGTCAAGTGCGGTTGGCGCCACACGTTATGACGCGCGGGAATGGCAGTCTTCGATTGAGCTCGTCGAGGAGGAAAAATCGCTTACCTGGGTATCGACATTGGCACAGGGGGGACGCGGGCTCTGATCATGGACAGGACCGGAAAGGTGGTCGCGTCCGGATCGGAGGAGCACACACCGTTCGCCAGTCCGCGGCCCGGATGGGCAGAGCAAGATCCGCAAGACTGGTGGCGCGCCTGCGGATCGGCGGTCCGGAAGGCGCTCCATTCTTCAAAACTTTCCTTCAATCGGGGGAGGGACGAGATTGCCTGCGTCGGTTTTTCCGGCCAGATGCACGGCGCAGTCCTGCTCGACTCCGGCGACGAAGTCGTGCGCAGTGCAATCATCTGGTGCGATCAGCGCAGCGAGGCGCAAAGCAGCGAGCTGTCAGAATTGTTTGGCCGCGATGCCCTGATCCGTTTGACCTGCAATCCGCCGCTGACGAATTTCACGCTCACGAAACTGCTCTGGGTACGCGAGAACGAACCGGAAAACTGGGCCAGAGTCGCGCACGTGATGCTGCCCAAAGACTACGTGCGATTCCGCCTCACCGGCGAACGAGCGGTCGACGTTGCAGACGCCTCCGGCACCCTGCTACTGGACGTGACCAACCGACGCTGGTCCACGGAAGTTTTGGATAAGGCGGGCATAGATAAGAATTTGCTTCCGGCTCTGTACGAATCGCCTCAAGTTTGCGGAAAGGTCTCGGCTGCCGGCGCGGAAGCGACCGGCCTGAGAATTGGAACTCCGGTGGTTGCCGGAGCCGGAGACCAGGCGGCCGGCGCTGTTGGCATGGGCATTGCCCGCGCAGGCGCGGTCAGCGCCACGATTGGAACCTCCGGTGTCGTCTTCGCCGCGACCGATCGTCCCGCACTCGATCCCCAGGGACGCTTGCACACCTTCTGCCACGCCATTCCCGGACGCTGGCACGTGATGGGCGTTACCCAGGCCGCAGGATTATCCCTGCGCTGGTTTCGCGACCGCTTCGGTGTCGCGGTAGACGCCGGCCGTGATCCCTATGATGTTCTCGCCGATGAAGCGAGTGCAGCGCCCGCCGGGTCTGAAGGAGCTTTCTGGTTGCCGTATCTCATGGGCGAACGCACGCCTCATCTCGATCCTAACGCTCGTGCGGCGCTGGTGGGATTAACGGCTTCGCATACTCGCGGGCACGTGATTCGCGCCGTCATGGAAGGCGTAGCTTACAGCCTGAAAGACACATTCACAATTTTCGAGGAGATGGATATCCCTGTAACGTCGATTCGTCTAGGTGGAGGCGGCGCGAGATCGCCGCTGTGGAGACAGATTCAAGCCGACATCTACGCGCACGAAGTGGAAATAGTGGCAGCGGAAGAAGGCGCAGCATATGGGGCAGCAATTCTAGCGGGTACCGGAGCCGGCGCGTGGAGTTCCGTGGACGAAGCCTGTGACAGCGTGGTTCGCGTAGCGTCGCGCATCGCACCCAGTCCAGAACATTCGAAAACGATGCAGCGTTCCTACCGTACTTACCGCAAGCTGTACCCCGCGCTGCATCAAGTATTCGAGTAGGCTCACAAAGTAGCGCTGGCGTCCCGCCGCCAGCCCTTCCCGCGTTTCCCCGTGGCAAACGCTAGGCATTTCTGCGGCGAGCACTTACTCCGGCAACTTTTGCTCACCGCGGATGGTGAGTTTTGCATCCGCGTGTGCCGCGGGTGTTCCCGGCTGCCCGCCACCCGCGGTAATCACGTAATCTCCCGCCGCGATCATCCGATCGCCCGCTTCGTTTACATAGCTCAAATCACGCGGACGCAGTTCAAGCTTCACATGCCGCGACTCTCCGCCATCAACGTGAACGCGGGTAAAGCCGCGCAACGCGCGCAGCGGCGCTCCCGGCAGCTTGGGAAAACTAATATAGAGTTCCACGACCTCATCGCCCGCTCGCTGGCTCGCGTTCTTCACATCAACATCCAAGGCGAGTGGACTCCCAGCTTCGAGTTCGGGACTCGATAACTTCAGTTTGCTGTATTCGAATTTCGAATAACTCAGTCCATAGCCAAACGGATAAAGTGGCTGCGCTTCAAAGTAACGATACGTGCGATTCTTCATCGCATAATCCTCGAATGGCGGCAGTTGTTCGATGCCCTTATAGAAAGTGACCGGCAAGCGTCCGGCGGGATTGTTTGCGCCCGACAGCGTCTGCGCGATTGCCGTTCCACCCTGTTCTCCCGAATACCAGTCTTCAAGGATCGCGTTGGCGTGGTCGTTTGCCCAATTGACGGCCAGAGCGCTGCCATTCATTAAAACCACCACCAGCGGCTTGCCCGATCCTTTCAAGGCTCCGAGCAGCGCTTCTTCCTCTACCGGCAAGTTGAGGCTGGTGCGGTCCCCACCCTTGAACCCTGGCACGTCGACTTTCATTTCTTCACCCTCAAGCTTCGAGGTGATGCCGACTACCGCGACAACAACATCGGCCTGGCGCGCCGCAGAAGCCGCTTCGAAGGTTGGATCAGCGCTTCCCGGCGTGCCTCCGTCGGTTGCAGGAGCCGAGGTTGGGGTCACAGTTTCCTCGCGCAAAAAATTTGTTCCGGCAACATACTTCACCTGAGCGGCGGGAAATTGTTTGCGAATACCCTCGAGGGCCGTGACCGCATGGGAAGGCGTCCCGTTGTAATTGCCGTACAGCACTTCGGTAGACTCGGCCAACGGTCCTACAACTAAGATTTTCTTCACGCCTGCTGCGAATGGAAGCACACCATCGTTCTTCAGTAGCACCATCGATTCGCGCGCAATCTTCAGCGCGAGTTCCCGATGGGCAGAGCTGTCAACCTCGGACGCCGGGGTCTGCGCGTAGGGGACTTTCTCTGGAGGGTCGAACATTCCGAGCCGCATGCGTGCGGTGAACAGGCGTTTCAGGGAGACGTCAAGGTCGGCTTCCGTGAGCAGTCCCTGCTTCACTGCATCGATATAAGGAAGATAATCGTGATTGTCTTTGGCCACAGTGAAGAAGTCCGCGCACTCATTGTCCATCCCTCTCTTGAGCGAAATCGCGGCAGCTTCGGCTTGACTCTGGGCGAAGTGATGTCCTTGATAGACGTCGACAACCGCGTCGCAATCCGATACTACGTACCCGTTGAACTTCCACGCACCCCGCAGCTGATCCTGCAACAGGAAAGAATTCGCGCATGCCGGCTCGCCGTTCACGCGGTTATAGGCGCACATTATTGATTCCGCTTTCCCTTCCGTCACCGCGGCTCGGAACGCGGGCAGGTACGTGTCTTCCATATCGTGCTTCGATACCTGTACATCAATGGTGTGCCGGGAGGGCTCCGGCCCACTGTGCACTGCAAAATGCTTCGGCGTGGAGATGACGCGGAAATACTTTGGATCATCCCCTTGCAGTCCAGTTACGAATGCGACCCCCATGCGTCCAGTGAGAAACGGATCCTCCCCATATGTTTCCTGGCCGCGGCCCCAGCGGGGATCGCGAAAGATATTGATATTCGGCGACCAGAAGTCCAGGCCTTCCATAATGTCTCGCCGTCCGGCTCTGACTGCCTGGTTATGTTTGGCGCGAGCTTCCGTTCCGATGACAATTGCCATCTCGTGGATCAAAGAGTCGTCAAACGTAGCAGCCAGTCCAATTGGTTCCGGAAAGACCGTCGCCGTTCCGGCCCTCGCCACTCCATGCAAGGCTTCACTCCACCAGTCGTAGGCCGGTACTTGAAGTCTCGGAATCGCCCGCGCCTGATTCACGAGCTGCGAAGCCTTCTCCTCCAGAGTCATCTTTCCAACCAGGTCATCGACGCGCACGTTGATAGGCTGCGAAGGGTCCAGATAGACGGCATCGCCGCTAGTCTGCGCGCGAGATGGAACGAGTGCTTGAATAAGCATGAAAGCGAGAAAACAACACGGCTGTAAGGTGAGCCGTGAACGTGTTTCCATGGAAGATTCTCCTCCGCAATCTGGCCTGGCGAAAGCTCTTTCGATCGTCGCTTGTAGCACAGCGCAATCCTGCGGTCAAGAATGGCAACACAGGCGGAGTGCAGCATTGACGCAAAAGGCGGCGGAAAGATCAAGTCCGTTGGGTAACGCGGAACTGCGGGAGGTACAGAAATTACACAACAGGGCTGAGATCGTGGCTCCTTGCCGCTAAATCGTCAGAAGAAAGAATTGAGAAGGATTCCTTCTACGCCCGACCCTTCTTCGCCGCGACCGCGGCCGCCTTGCCTGCTACTTCCCAGGGCCGCTTGGGACGGTCCACGGGTGCTTTGTCCCGGTTCTCGATGCGGTCGTACTGGTAAGACTCGCTCACCGTTCCCAGCGACTCGTTGTACAGGCTGGGCAGGCCCAGCCCTTCCTTCAACTCCTCGGAAAAAGACTGCAGCGCCTTCAGATGATCGGCCGTCGCCGGAATTTCTGTCTTGGAGGTCTTGAGAAATTGCTGATATCCGCGGTTGATGAGCTTCGAAATCTCGCTCCCTATCAGATAGCCGGGATACGCGAAGATCTTTACTGTATCGTCAGGCCCCTTCTGAATGGCCGCCGAGACATTATATTTTCGCAAGAATACGCGGCCGCTGGTGCCGGGGGCGTCGGTGACGTCGAACCCGTGATCGCGCACCCAAGCCAGCGCTTCCTCGTAGGTTCGTGCTTCAATTGTTTTGGCCATTTCTTTTAATTCAACCTTTCCTTGCCGGCCTGTGCTCGTGGGTTAGATGCAAACTCTTATAACATCGAACGTAATAAGATCGAGCGTAACTTTACAGCGGCTGCATCGCCGGACGAAGCTGATTCATCTAAACAAACTACTACATATCTTGTTTCCGGCCATATAGCACATTACGTTGGTCACGGCATGTCGGTTCAGTGATGGCATACGGATCTACAAAAATATCGGCAGCGTCGACGACGGAAAACTCCGAAGAACCACGCGCAGCGGCCCTGGGGCTGGGCGAAACGCTCGGCCACAGCCTCGTCGAGCGCATCGGCAACACTCCGCTGTTGCGTCTCGATGCCCTCACCCGCGACCTGCCGGGCATAGTCCTTCTGGGTAAGGCGGAATGGTATAACCCCGGCGGATCGGTGAAAGATCGCGCCGCAGCCAACATTGTTGCCGAAGCTCGACGCACAGGGAAACTGCGCCCCGGCCAGAGTCTGCTCGACTCCACCAGCGGCAACACCGGCATCGCCTACGCGATGTTGGGAGCAGCCGAAGGATTCCCGGTCACCCTGTGCATGCCGGAAAATGTTTCGCGCGAGCGCAAGCAAATCCTGCAAGGCTATGGCGCCAACATTATCTATACCGATCCGGGCGACGGATCGGATGGTGCGATCCGCAAGGCTCGCGAACTGGCTCGCGACCATCCCAATGAATATTTTTACGCCGACCAATATTCGAACGACGCCAACTGGAAAGCGCACTATCACGGAACCGCCAACGAAATCTGGCAGCAGACTCTGGGACGAGTCACGCATTTTGTTTCGATGCTGGGCACAAGCGGCACCTTTGTGGGCACGACCCGCCGGCTGAAAGAACTGAATCCCGTGGTGCAATGCATCTCGCTTCAGCCTGACTCGTCGTTTCATGGAATCGAAGGCGCCAAGCACATGGCCAGCGCGATCGTGCCGAAGATTTACGATCCGCAGCTCGCCGACCGGAATCTGGAGATTTCCACCGAAGACGCCTATGCGATGGCGCGCTATCTCTCACGTAATGCCGGGTTGCTGCTGGGCATCTCGTCCGCAGCCGCGATCGTGGGATGTCTGAAAATTGCCCGTGAGCTTCCGCTGAAGAGAAGTCAGGAAGCGGTGATGGTCACAATTCTCTGCGACTCCGGCGATAAGTATCTGAGCGAAAGATTCTGGAGCGAAGGCTGAATTGTTGATTGTTGAATTTTGATTGTTGAGTAAAGTCTCCCAACGCCAGGATGGTTTTTAATCAGCAATCGGCAATCAAAAATCAACAATTCTAATGCTGAAACTAACCCGCCAGGATTACGAAGCCCTCCGCCGGCACGGCGAAGAAACGTATCCGCATGAATGCTGCGGCATCCTGCTCGGTCGAGTCGACGACGATGGAACCCGCGTCGTGACCTCGACCGCACGCTGCGGCAACACCCGCACCGACTCCGCCCACAACCGCTACAACATCGATCCCAAAGAACTGGTGCTCATCCAGCGGGAAGGCCGTGAGCGCGGCGAGGACATCATCGGCTTCTATCACTCCCACCCGGATCATCCCGCGCAATGGTCGTCCACCGACCTGGCTGAGGCCCACTGGTTCGGCTGCTCCTACGTCATTACCAGCGTGGAAAAAGGCAAGGCAGCGACCACACAATCATTCGAACTGATCGGCACAGACGAAAGCGACAAGCGCCTTGAGGATGAGATTGTAGAAATCATCTGACTCCGCTCGAGGGACAGGCGAGGACGGCTTTACCCACATGACTCCAGTCGAAATCCATTGCTGGGCGCGGCAAGCCCGCGATTTTCACAGGCAGCAAGTAGAACCTCCTCTCTAGACTCACATCGAGTTCTCTCAGCCTGATGGGCTAAATCCCGCTCCTGGCGCGGGTTTTGCGAAGAATGATGAGAGGCTTTGCACCAAACCCGGTCACCGGCCTGTGAACGGGCTGCACTCGATTGAAAACACTTGTAGTTACGAGTCGATATTTTTCGTTGACTGGATTTATAGAAGGAGTACAACAGGATCGTTCTTTGACAACTTCTTAAGTTTTTCCGGTTGGTGCGGCGTCCGGGGCTCAAGCGGAGTCACTTTCCTGATCGCAAGATTGGGAAGGAGGGTGAGCGAGGGTCTATAGCAAAGCGCTGGTTGAGGAGAACGAAG
>Ga0073928_10007187_pt1 | contig 14581 bp, 8 predicted proteins | sample PaiPotPPA55metaG_FD_76969 | JGI IMG/M metagenome (GOLD analysis project Ga0073928, IMG submission 76969) | Iron sulfur acid spring bacterial and archeal communities from Banff, Canada, to study Microbial Dark Matter (Phase II) - Paint Pots PPA... ... | reverse complement strand
GTCCTGCCCTTCGGTTTCCGGTTCGGTCGTATCCATCCACCAGGCGTCGAGCCCGATGCGAAACAGCCCGTTGTTCACCTGATCCCAGTAGTATTTGCGAGCCTCAGCGCTGGTCGCGTCGTAGACCGCCATCGCGTTGGTGTGGTAGGGCGGTTTCGCATACTTGAACTTGTCGACGAACCACCCCTTGTTCTGCATGTAATCGTAGTTCGCAGAGCCGGGCTCGAAGAAGGGCCAGATCGAAATCATCAGGTGGAAGTTTTCGCTGTGTAACTGATCCACCATGGCCTTGGGATCGGGGTAATTCTTGTTAAATACAAACTCACCTTTGCGATTCCACCAGAACCAATCCTGCACGATGTTGTCCACCGGGATGTGCAGGTTTCGATACTTGCGGGCGACGCCCAGAATTTCATCCTGCGACTTGTAGCGATTCTTGCACTGCCAGAATCCGTAGGCCCACTTGCCGAACATGGGAACCTGCCCGGTAAGATCTCGATAGCCGGTAATGATCTGGTCGAATTCAGGACCATAGAGAAAGTAGTAATCGATAACGTCGGCAACTTCGGAACTGATGTAAAGATAATTGGCGAAGCGGTTGTTAAAGCGGCTTCGCGAAGCGTTGTTCCAGAAAATGCCGTAGCCCTTGCTGGAGAGCATCAGGGGAACGGCGATGTTGCTGTTCTCCTGGGAAATGTCAACCGACTCCCCGCGATAGTTCCACACGCCTGCCTGGTGCTGGCCCAAGCCATAGAGCGCTTCGTGGGAACCATAGATGTTGACGAAGGATTCGGCGCGGTAGGTGTCTTCGCCATTCACCTTTTCAGGAGTCAGCCTGCGAGATGACTCCTCGACCAGCGGATCGCCGTTGAGCTCGCCATACGCGATGGCTCCGTCTTTTCGGGTGACGGTCACTTTCAGCAGGGATGTGGTGAGGGTCACGGCATCGTCCGTGGAGTTCATCGTCCATGGCGTGGCCGGCCAGTTCTGCTTGGTGACGACAAAGTCCGCCTGCTTCGGGAACAACGCCGTCGGCGAGTAAAGTACACGGATCACGGAGTCCGAACATACTTGCACTTTCAAACTTCCCGTACCCATCGTGAAAAGAACCCCGTCCGCCTCCTGCCGAATGGTGCGGACCGGATTCATCGCAGTCCACTGAGCTTGAACGGCTGTGGCCGAGAAAAGGCAAATGAGAAGTGCAATCAGAAATGGAACGAAGAAGCGTCGCAATTGTCCGGCTTTCATGGATAGTCTGAATCTCCAAAGCACCAACTTGGTCTGTCGGTCCCGGCACAAGACCTGCCAAAACGATAATGTTAATGGAAAGGAGCGGTTTTCGAACTGAACTATTTGCGACACAACGCGAAGCGCCCGCAGAGACCTGACTCGAGCGACGGGACCAACCACTGGATCAAGCAGCATGGTGTGAGATAGTTACCTGCGGAGAAATATGGGACCCTCGATTCATATCGCGCTCGCCGCGTCGGGCGATTATGAATGGTGCGCCCACGTGATGGCTGCGAGCGAGCCCTGGATCAGCTTGGGCCGCGATCTCGAAGGCTGTCGCGATGCGCTGGGCCGTCCCGGCACCGAGCTCTTTATTGCTCGTGACCAAGAGCAACCCGCCGGCTTCATTCTCGTTGCACCCTCTGGTCTGGCAGGATCGCCTTACATCGCCTCCATAGCGGTTGCAGCTGAGACGCGCGGACAGGGTATTGGATCTCGACTGCTTCACTTCGCCGAAGGGCGCTTCGCTGCCGCCGGTCACCTCTTCCTTCTCGTGTCATCGTTCAACCACCGTGCCCAACACCTTTATCGCCAGCATGGGTACGAAGAGGTTGGCGAGCTCAAGGATTATGTGGTGCCGGGACACTCGGAACTCATCCTGCACAAAAGGCTTTCATGACCGCCAAGGCCGCTGAAGCAAGCGCTCCGACCTCAACCGGGCAACGCCTGGTTCTACTCCTGACAGCCGTTGCCTCGGTAGGATATGTGTGTCGCGTTGCGGTAACCGTGGTCGCCCCCAACATGATGACGGACTTCGGGCTGACCCAAACGCAAATGGGGACGGTCTTCAGTGCTTTCCTGATCGGCTACACTTTGTTTCAAGTGCCCTCCGGAGCACTTGCCGATCGGGTCAGTGCCCGCCGCATCTTCCTTGTGCTTTGCACGGGATGGGGGCTGCTCACCGCCTTCACTGCGTTCGTAGGTTGGCGTGGATTCGGACTGGCTAGCGTGATTCCGCAGTTATGGCTGATCCGCGTTATGTTCGGTGTTGTTGCCGCTCCCACTTATCCGACTTCGGGCAGAACGATCGCGATCGTGATGCCCGCGCGCTTGCAGGCTCGGGCGAACAGCCTTGTCCTGGCTAGCGTCGGCGTGGGATCGGCCGTCACACCGCTGCTGCTGGCGCCCATTACTAGCCACTATGGCTGGCGCGCGGCACTGTGGGTGGCGACTTTTCTCAGCGTAGCTGTTGGACTGCTATGGTCCGCCTTCGCGCCCCGAGAACTGCACACGCACGGGACTGTAGACCGACACGCCGTAGAGGACCATTCCGCTGATAAAAGTCCGGCCTCCTCTGCTCAGCCGCTGCGCTCGCCAAGTTTTTGGTTCCTCTCCGCCAGTTATCTGCTGCAGGGCTACCTGGGATACATCTTCATCTTCTGGTTCTACCTGTATCTGGTCCAGGTTCGTCACTTTGCATTGCTCAGGGCTGCGACCTTCACTGCACTTCCGTGGATCGCGACCATGTTCGCAATCCCTTTGGGCGGCTTCTTCTCAGACTTGGCGGTGATTCGCTGGGGAGCGACCTGGGGACGCCGCAGCGTCCCACTCGCGGCTCTTTGTGGCGCAGCCGTCTTTCTAGTGATTGGGGCTCGAACTCCCAGTCCTATGCTAGCCGTGGGTGCGCTCACGACGTGCACCGTGCTCGTGCTCTGCACAGAGGGCCCCTTTTGGGCGACGATGGCGCAACTCTCGGGAGAGCACAGTGGCATCGCGGGGGGCACGATGAACTTCGGCAGCAACCTCGGCGGCATGGTTTCGCCCGCGCTCACGCCCTGGCTGGCGGCGCGCATCGGCTGGGAAACTGCTTTGTCGCTGACCGCGGGATGGGCAGTCGTGGCGGGCCTCTTGTGGCTGGGTGTGCGCGTCGAATCCAGTGCGGACTGACCACAACCTGCTCCGGAGTCCAGGTTAGAATCCGGGGTATGAAGGCGCAGGACCACTTCCGAACGGCCGGGGCGCCGCATAGGCGCTCTAATACGACCCGACCGTGCTATATAGCACGAGTATGCTATATAGCACATGGATGTTCATGGTCAAGAAGAACATGCATTCGGGCTTTCGATTTTTGCGGACGGGGCCTCGGGTTGCGCTCTATATCACCAAACCTAAGCCTTCCCTCCGATCGTGGGGCTGGGAAGGCCCGCTGCTCGAACGCGGGTCTGTGGAAAACTGGTGACTGTCGTCAAATTGTCAACGTTTGTCAAGTCACAAAGCATCCATGGGCGGTCAGCGCAGCAATTGGAAATTTCGATCCGCTCTATAGCAATTTCAATTACCCGCGGCGGCCCGTTCGCCTTTCCCGCACTTTCATCTTTACATATGGCTCCAATTGAGCTATATAGCACATTAGGGGCGTATATATTCTCAACGTATTACTCGAACAGGGATCGGTCACTCATTGCTGTCGTCCGGCCGGAAAGCCATTTCATGTCGGGAAACCATCGCAACGGTACGCCGGTTTACAAAAAAATCCAGAATGCGATCCGCAAGCGGATCGAGGCCCTGGAACTGATGCCCGGGGATGCCGTTGCCTCGGAACGTGAGCTTGCCAAAACCCACAAGGTGAGCCTGATGACTGCGCGCCATGCTCTCGCTGGGCTTGAGCGCGACGGGGTAGTCGAACGCCGGCGCGGTGCGGGAACGTTCGTAGCCTCCCCTAAAATCCACTTTAACAAGCTGATGAGTTATTCGGAACATATGTCCAGCCGGGGCTTGACTCCACGGTCGCGAATACTGGTTGCTAAAATCATCGAGCACGAGACGGAAGTGGCCGCCCGGCTCGGCTTACCGGCCACCAGCGCCCTGGTTAAGATCGAGCGTCTGCGCCAGACCGGGGAAGACCCGTTCGCTCTCGAGACTTGCTACCTTCCGGCCAGCGAGTATGCCGCTCTGGTGAATGCCCCATTGGGACGAGTTTCGCTATTTGCGACGCTGGAGCAGGACTATGGCGTCGAACTCGCCTACGCGGATGAAGAAGTCGACGCTACCGCTGCCGAAGCCAGCCTCGCCGAATTGCTGGGCGTGGCCCGAGGGGCCTCGGTGCTGCGCATTCGCCAGGTGATCTACTCTTCCAAAGGAAAGGCCACAATCTACGGAGTCGGATTCTATCGTTCCGAGCGCCACACCCTGTTCATTCGCCGCTTCCGATAGGCTCCGACTACCCTTCTTCGACTCGGAACCGTTCAGGAAATTGCGCCCGGCCGGCCGACCATCGCAAGGAAGACGTCGAAGACAAACAGAGCAATGGCGATGTCATTGAAGAGTGTCGCCTGACGGAGGGTAGGCCAAAGTTGGTTTGCCGACCAAAACAGAAATGCGCAGGCGAGAAGAATCGCTTTAACCAGTTCCGAGGGCGCAGGCCGGCGTACCGCCTCGTAAGCCAGACAGGCGCAGGCAATCATGGCGAGCGGCAGGGCAGCGAGGAGGTCGTGTGCTCGTGATGGAAACAGCCCGGGACGAACATCCCACAACAAGAGCACTCCTACACTGACGAGCGTCACCACGGAGAGGATCACCGGAACCGAACGGAGATCGCGGCCAAGACGAATTGCCATAGAGGATTCCTCGCGAATCGTCAGCGCTCAGCGGAACCCCGATCCTGTCAGTATGGGGCAGGGACCACTGCGTCTTCAGGATAACCCGGCATGCCAAACTCGGGAACATCGAGGCCCTCTTCTTCAGACTCGGCTGGTACGCGCATGTTTTTCACTTTGTTTACCGTCCAAAAAACCAGGAAGGTCGCGCCAAAAGCCCAGACAGCGTACAGCGTCGCTCCCATAAGCTGGCACCAGAACTGCTTCGTATCGCCGTGAATGAGGCCGGTCACGCCTTGACCCGCATGTCCCAGGTAGGTGGTTGCACCGACGCCGTTCCAGCCGGAGCCGTAGGTGCCGTCGGCAAAAATGCCCACGCAAACGGCGCCCAACCATCCGCAATACCCGTGCACGGAAACTGCTCCACAGGGATCATCGACCTTCAGCACTCGTTCGTTGAACAGGACGCCGCCACAGACCAGGCAACCGGCCAATAAACCGATGATGACCGATGAAGTCGGAGACACAAACGCGCAAGGAGCGGTGATCGCGACGAGTCCCGCCAGCATTCCGTTACACGCCATGGTGATATCGGGTTTGCCAAACAGGAAATACCAGATGAGCATGGCCGCAGCTGAACCGGCGACCGCTGCAAGATTCGTATTCACCGCTACAACCGAGATACGAAAGTCAGTTGCTCCCAACGTCGAACCGGGATTGAAACCCATCCAACCGAACAGCAGGATGAACGTGCCGGTGACGACGTAGACAATGTTGTGAGCCGGAAAGACGCGGATCTTTCCTCCGGGCCCAAATTTTCCGAGTCGGGGACCCAGAATGATCGCGAGAGCCATGGCGCAGAACCCGCCCACGGCGTGCACCACAGTGGAGCCGGCAAAGTCGACATAACCGTGACCGAGGTTCATGGTGGATCCGAGCTGCGAGAGCCAGCCGCCACCCCAAGTCCAGCAGCCGGAAATCGGGTAAAGGACCGCGCCGATGAAAAGTTCACAGAGCAGAAACGCCCAAAAACTGATGCGCTCGCAGATGGCTCCGACGATGATGTATCCGGCGGTCTCCATGAAAACCACCTCGAACAGAGTCAGGCAATCGCTGGCACTGTCATAGGCGGGACCGACAAGAAAGAAACCCTTGCCGCCTACAAATCCCCACTGGCCGCTGCCAATCAGGAAATGGTTCAGCGTAGGGACGCCACCCAGATTTGTCGGCGCGGCATTGATTGCGACCGCTCCAAACTGAAATGCGTATCCGACCGCGTAGTAGGCGAGGAAGGCGAAGACGTAGGCAGCGAAGTTCAGCATCATCAGATGCGCGGCGTTCTTCTTTCGCACCAGCCCACAGGTCAGCAGGGCAAATCCCGCCTGCATAAACAGAACGAGATACCCCGTGTTCAGCGTCCACGCCATGTTCGTTGCGATGCGGACGTGTCCTACGGTGTCGGCGAGTTTTACCGCCAGAGGTTCTTTGGTTGCCTGAGTCTGGTAGTCATCGAACGACTTCTTATTCTGGACATAATCTGGTGCCGCCTTGTCGGTCGGCTCGGCAACCACAAAGGGGTTCCCCGCCGCGTCGACGGCTGCCGCCTTGTCCCCTGTCGCCGTCCCCGCTGGATCCGGTTTAGGGCCGTCGTCGGCAAAACTGAAAGCGGACAATCCGGTGAACATTCCAGCCGCCAGCATGACTGTGGTGCTGGCTGCTATCAAGGACCGGCGCAGAGAGCGCCTGCCTGCTCGCTTTGTCATCTTCGAACGCTCCTGTTCGTGAGTCTGCGCAAGGTTGCGTGCTGGTGAGTGCGGGCCAATCGCGATTGAACATTCAACATTGAATATCGAACATTGAATATCGAACATTGAACATTAAACATTGAACCTTAAACATAGACGCGCTGCCGCACTTCGGTGCGTGAAAGCCGGGGGTTGACGGTCTAACCTGATTCCATCGCTCTGAGCGCCATCCCATTCATGCCTAGAAAGCGATCTCCCAACCTCGGGGAAATCCCGGGCGCGGCGCTTTGGCGTCGATCGATTCCCGATCGCTCTCGGAAGCTATATTTCTCGCTATCACCTGCGTTCGACATAAGCCCGCCACGCCATACAGCAGCAAAGCCATCCCACTGATCGCAAGCGCAGCACTCCCACGATTGGATAGATCGCCAACGCAAACAACCCGATCAACAAAACCGCCAAGGCCGAGAATGTGGCGCCGATGTGAGCCGCTCTCAGCCACCCTGCAGCCATTCTGTAAGAACCCTGTGAGCAGAACGCGTTTAGGCCTTGCGGCGCGGACACCCCCCCGGCGCCGCGCCGACGACCTCACACAGCGTGCCAGCCAGATCAATCCGCCGACGATAAATGCGGCTATTCTCTCCGTCCAATACAAATTTCTTATAGCAACCATCAGAAAAGACTTGCCCGCTGTTCGGTACCAGCAAAGAAGGGTTGCGCTTCATCGATTGGGCCTGATCGCGTGATCAGGATCACTGGTTAGCGCGCTGACAATTTCTGTCCAGAGTTCCGGCTGCGTAAGTCCGGGCCGGAGCCCCGGCCAGCTAGCGGTCGGTAAAACTGGAGACGGCAAAATCCGCGGATCTGACCATCAAGGCTATTACCGCAGCGAACATTCTCCAGATATTTTGCCCGCCCGAGGCCTCTCCTCGTCCGCGGCGCCTGCGCTCGCTGTCGAGCGCAATCGAACAGGTCGGGCACGAACCGGTTCGGCACCCGTCAGTTCTTATCCTCCGGAATGCTGCTGGCCGGGGTCAGTTTTGTATCGACACGGGAACTGATCAAATACGTCTAGACTGCGCCCTGCAGTCGGGCCGATGGCCTGCCAGCGCATATCCGTCCAAATCGGCCTTCCAGCGCGCCTTCCCGGCGCATGCAGAGCGAGAGTGCGTGGCCACAAAGGGGTACAGCAGCGGCTGAAAATCATATAAAATGCTGAGGCCCTGTCTCGCGGGGCTCGCCATGGATACCACGGGATCGCCAAAAAAGTTAGCCGGCCGCTACGAGGTCAGGGAGGTTCTCGGCCAGGGCGGAATGGGCTTGGTCTATCGCGCCTACGATGCGGTCGTGCGCCGCGAAGTAGCCGTCAAGACGATCCTCGATATTCCCGATCCCGCCTCTTTGGCGTTGTTCTACAAGGAATGCGATGTCCTGGCGTCGATGAGCCATCCCAACATCGTCGAGATCTTTGACATCGGAGAATTTGAAGAAGAAGGGAAGAAGAAGCCCTACTTCGTCATGCCACTCCTGCCCGGCACGACTCTCGATCACTTCGTTCGCAAATCCAGCCATCATCTTACGGTCGAACGCACCGTCGAGATTATTTCCCAGACCTGCCGGGGCCTGCAGGCCGCGCATGAACGAGGGCTGGTGCATCGCGACCTGAAGCCGAGCAACATCTTCGTCATGGAAGACGACTCGGTCAAGATCATCGACTTCGGCGTGGCTCACATGGCCGATACGCATACCACGCGGGCGCAAAAAGGAACTCTGCTCTACATGTCTCCGGAGCAGATCCAGGTAAAACCCCTCTCTGCCGCATCGGACATCTTCTCTCTGAGCGTCGTTTGCTATGAGGCTCTGACCGGCCGCCATCCCTTTCAACGAGCCCGTGCCGACGAAGTGGTTGAAGCCATCCTGAATCAGATTCCGCCTCCCGCCTCCGAGGTGAATTCCGCTATTTCCCAGGCCATTAGCCGTGTCGTCCACAAGGGCATGGCGAAGCAAGCCTGGCATCGCTTCGCCAGCGTACGTGAGTTCGGAGACACACTGAACAAAGCCTTGCGCAGCGAACCCATTGAGTTTTTCGATGCTGAACGTACGCGCCCGCGACTGCAGCGTGCGAATAAAGCACTCGCCGACGGTGATCTTCAATTTGCTGGCGAGATTCTCGGCGAGATCGAAGCCGAAGGCTACCTGGACGCCGACATTCAAGCGCTTCGCCGCCAGCTCGATAATGCCGTCCGCCGCAAGACCCTCTCACAATTGCTGGAGGCAGCCCGGGCGCGTTTTGAAGAGGAGGAAGATCCGCTGGCGCTTCAAAAATTGCAGGAGGCGCTGCAGATCGAACCCGACAACGCCACCGCCCTCGCTCTGAAGAGTAAGATCGAGAACCGGCGTAGCGAGAAGCAGATTGAAAATTGGTATCGCCTGGCTCGGCAGCACATCGATAATCATGCCTATCCGCATGCTCGCGAGGCCCTGCAAAATGTGCTGCAACTTCGGCCCCAGGAAGCCCGCGCCCTCCAATTGCTGGTGGAAGTGGACCGCCAGGAGCAGGAATACAAGAAACTTCGTCAAGACAAGGAACAGATCCACAAGGCTGCCATGGACGCGTGGCAGAAGGGCGATGTCAGCAGCGCTCTAGCCAAATTGGGAGTAGTGCTCGAGCTCGATCGCAAAGCCCCCGATTCCGTCAATCGCGAGAGTGGCGCTCGCTATCAGAGCTTCTACAACGAAGTGCGCTCTGAGCACGATGCCATGAATACTGCGTACGCGGAAGCGCGCAAGCATCTTTCTGATCGTAACTTTGTCCGAGCGATTACGACCTGCCAGACCTATTTGGCAAAGTATCCCACGAATGCGATTTTTCAGGCGCTTCGCTATGACATCGAAGAACAGCAGCGGCAGGAGCTGTCTGCTCTGATTGCGCAGGTGGATCGGCAAGTTGAGGTCGAGGCGGATCTGGACAAGCGCGTCAGCATTCTGCGCGAGGCCTTGGAACAGCACCCCGGGGAGTCGCATTTCGAGCGTGCCCTGCGATTGGTCGAAGACAAGCGCGATCTCGTAAATTCCATCGTGGCGCGGGCTCACCTGCACGAGGAGCAGTCCGCTTTCGGCGACGCGTTGAACGATTGGGAAATTCTCCGCACCATTTACAGCCAATATCCCGGGCTGAAGTTTGAAGTCGAACGGATCCAGAAGCGGCGCGACCAGCAATCCCGCATCGAAACCCGAACCCAGTTGATCGAGCAAATTGACTCGTGCCTGCATTCCAGCGATTACGCCCGCGTGTTTGAACTTCTGCAGGGTGCGATGGAGGAATTCCCCAACGACGAAGAGTTGCAGGAACTGGAAAAACACGCCCAGCAAGGGGTAGAGCGCAAGACGGAAGCACAGCGGCTCATGGCGGAAGGGCAGGATTTGTGCGCGCAACAGAAGCCTGCCGACGGTATCCGCTTGCTGCGACAAGCGTACGAACTGGATGAGAACAACTCACTGGCTCGCGCGGTGCTGGCCAACACCCTGATTGAGCAAGCTCAAACGTTTGTCGAAAGCGACTGGCGCGAAGCTGAGAAGCTGGCCAAAGAAGCCTTCGACCTGAATCCGGGTCACCCCATGGCCAAGACCTTGCGCACTCTGATTCTGGATCAGAAGCGTGAGACGTTCGTGGGGGAATGTGTCTCCCAGGCGCGCAAGCTGCAGACCTCAGGCGACCTGGCGTCGGCCTTGTCGCGAGTCGAGGAAGCATTGTCGTCCTATCCGCGGGAAATGCGGCTGATGCAGATCAGGGACGCAGTCGAGCGCGATCTCCAGACCAAACGGCGGCAGACCCGGCGACGCGATCTTGAGGAATTGCACCGCCTGGAAAGCGAAGCCGATTCCGCAACCGACGCGGACACCAAGCAAACCCTCGGCTCTAAAGCACGTGCCTTGGCCGACAAGTACCTGGAAGACGAAGAGGTTTTATCCAGCGCGAATGGTCTTCTGCAAAAATTGAACTTGCCGGCCATAACCGGTAAGGGTGTCAGCCGGGATCTGACCTCCGGGGCGACGCTGTCGTTCGCTGGCGTGCCCACGATCGAGGTCGCACCGCAAGCGTCTGCACAACCCCCGTCCCCGCCAGTTCCTCCGCCGCCTCGAGTTCTACCGCAGCAGGTCAACGGCCCGTCTGTTGAAAATGCCAATCCGGCGATTGCCCCGTCAGCGTCCGGGAAAGGCATCGCTCCGGCGCGCAGACCACCTGGGAGCACACCCAACCTGAAGGTTCTGGCCGCCGCAGGCTCGGTCGCATTGCTGTTGGTCGTGATGCTCTGGCTGTTTCTGCGCCGACACACTCAGGTGGCAGAGCCTGCGCCCCAAGCCGTCACTCTCCAACCGCCTTCGGCCGTCACGCCGCCGCCCGAGTTGCCGGTCATCCGCTTGGCGTCCGATACCGCCACGGGCAAAGTGACATTCGACGACCAGTCGCCCGTCGATCTACAAGATGCGCAGTGGACGCTAGACAAGGTTCCCTCCGGCGATCACAGGCTGAAGTTCGAAAGTCCTGCGGGTAGTTTTGCCGTCGACCTTACCGCCTCTACGGGGGTTTTGCCGGTCATCAAGACGCCGATCGCCGCCACCGGAGTTCTCGCCGTGGTCGTCGGCAGCATGGGCGATCACCTTCACGTATATGCAAGCGATACGGCAGCTACGCTAAGTCTCGACGGGCAACCGTCTCTCGAGGTTCCCGCCGAGGGCGCCGATTTATCCTCGGTAGCCGCTGGTGCGCACGAATTGATGGTGAGCCACGGCGGAGAACAATACAAACTGGCGATCGAAGTGACGGCGGCGCCGGGGTTGAGTGCATTCGTTGAATCCGGCCAGAATGTCGGCACTCTCGTGGTTGTAACCGGACAGGACAAGTCGCGCGTATTCCTCGATGGAAAAGCGCTCCCGCAGGAGACGCGGGGCGGCCAGTTGCGGATCGCCAATCTCGAGCCCAAGGAATACGTGGTGCGAGTTGCGAAGCCCGGCTTTCAGGAGATTCCAGACCAGAAAATACGCATTCGCAAAGGCCAGCAGGGAAGGCTTGTGTTCGGCTTACTTGCCGTTCCCCACATGGCGTCGCTCAACATTCAAGGGGGCCCAGCCGGAGCTTCGGTTCTCATCGACCAGATGCCCGCAGGAACCGTGCAGCCCGACGGCACTCTCACCCTCTCGGCGGTTGCCCCTGGCGACCACGTGATTGAGCTACGCAAAGATCGCTTCAAGCCGAAGCAGTTCAAGAAGCACTTTGTGGTGGGGACGCCGGTGGCCCTTTCGGCATCTGACACGGCATTGGACGCCGCGCCGGGCGAATTGAGAATCGCCTTCTCTCCCCCAGATGCCCAAGTCACGTTAACAAAAACCGGTGAATCGCCCATCAAGGTGAGCAGCGGCATTCCTCTCAGTCTGCCCAGTGGCACTTACGCTCTTGCCGCTCGCACGGCTGACAATTTCGTGCGCACTTCTTCCCTGGAACTCACCGCTGGCCAGTCGCGGACCGTCGACCTTGCTCTGGCTCCCAGCGGAATGTCCAAGTGGGACGACCCTACGGGCTGGAAGCAAGACAATGGCGCATTCGTTCGCAAAGGTGGCGACTACATCTTGTACGGCGTCACGCCCACGTCGGGAACCTTCGTCTTTTCCGCCATGCTGACGAAAGGTCACCGGCTGCAGTGGGTGGTCAACTATACCGACCCCAACAACTACGATCTGTTTCAGATCGACGACAACAATTTCTATCGTACGGATATTCGAAACGGCCAGAAGACGAACGATGCAAAAATTCCGCACAAGGGCGAGAAGAAGAGTTTTCGCACCCTGCAAATTCATGTATCGCCCACTGAAATCGTTCACCAGATAAAGCAAGGCAATGCATGGTTCGTTTTAGACCGGTGGACGCTGCCCGGAACCAATCTCTCGGCGGGCAGGTTTGGTTTCTATCTGCCGGGCGGTGATCAAGTTTCGCTGGCGAGTTTCAGCCATTACCTCGATCTCAACCTCCACTAGACGCCTGTCTTTCTCTATCATCGAGGAAAGACTACCGGAAATGATAGACGGCACGAACCGCAGAGTCCGAGTGATTGACTCCCACACGGGTGGCGAGCCGACACGCGTGGTGGTGAGCGGAGGTCCCGATCTTGGGAGCGGACCCCTGCCCGAGCGGCTGGAACGCTTCCGTCGCGAGCACGACAGTTTTCGATCCGCGGTTGTAAACGAGCCCCGGGGTTCCGACGTCATGGTGGGCGCGTTGTTGTGTGACCCCGTCGATCCCGCTTGTGCGGCTGGCGTGATCTTCTTTAATAACGTGGGTTATCTTGGAATGTGCGGGCACGGAACCATTGGTCTGCTGGCGACACTTTCCTTTATGAATCGCATCCCGCCCGGCGAGCACCGCATCGAAACACCCGTCGGAACGGTTAGCGCCGTGTTGCACTCGAACGGTGAAGTTACGGTGCACAATGTTGCCAGCTACCGCCTGGCTGCCAACGTAGAACTGGACGTGCAACTTTACGGCAAAGTCCACGGCGACGTGGCTTGGGGCGGAAACTGGTTCTTCCTGGTCCGGGACCACAAACTAGACCTGTCGCTCCGCAATATCGAGAGACTGACTGAGTTCACCTGGGCGGTTCGCCAGGCTCTACGTCAACAGGGGATTACCGGCGCCGGGAATCAGGAAATAGACCACATCGAACTGTTCGGACCTTCCGATTCACCCTCGGTCGACAGCAAGAATTTCGTTCTCTGTCCGGGCAAAGCCTATGATCGGTCTCCCTGCGGCACCGGGACCAGCGCCAAACTCGCCTGCCTCTATGCGGACGGGAAGATCCGCGAAGGTCAGCTTTGGAAACAAGAGAGTATTGTCGGAAGTGTATTCGAAGGCAGTGTCACACTGCGGGAAGGCAAAGTCTATCCCAGCATAAAGGGCGCGGCTTTCGTGAACGCCGACGCGGAGCTCGTGCTCAACCCGCAGGATCCGTTCTGCATGGGCATTCGGGCGTAACCATTCTGATGAACGCACACGAACTCACGCAGCACTTCAAAAAACTCTTCGGCGATGAGCCGCGAATCTTCCGCGCTCCCGGCCGCGTCAACCTGATCGGAGAACACACGGATTACAACGACGGCTTTGTCATGCCGGCCGCCGTCGGCTTCTCAACCTATGTAGCAATCGCCGCCCGAGCGGATCGCAAGCTCGGGATTCGTTCCGAAGAATTCCCCGGTGACTTCGCGTTTGATGTTGACCACTTGCCCGAGACGCGCCTGGGCACGTGGTGTGATTACGTGCTCGGAGTCGCCAGTGTCCTTGGTCAGCGCGGGGCCAAGCTTCGAGGAGCGAATGTGCTCGTGCACGGCGAAGTTCCGCTCGCGGCGGGGCTGAGTTCATCCGCTGCCCTTGAGGTCGCCTCCGCGCTTGCTCTGATCAGCATCGGCGAGATGCAACTCCCGTTGCCCGCGGTTGCTAAGCTTTGCCAGCAGGCGGAGAATGTTTTTGTCGGTGCCCGGGTCGGAATCATGGACCAGTTCGTCTCGTGCATGGGAAAAGCAGGGCACGCCTTACTCCTCGATTGCCGCTCCCTTGAATTCCAGTTCGTCCCTCTTCCCGAGGGCATCCGCCTTGTGGTGTGCAACACCATGGTGAAGCACGACCTTGCCACCGGGGCCTACAACAGGCGTCGCGAAGAGTGCGAACAGGCGGTCCGGTGTTTCGCGCAGTGGGACCCTGCAATTGGAGCGCTGCGCGACGTGTCGGTGGAACTGCTCAATGAGCACCGTCACGATCTTCCCGTCACGATTTGGAAACGGTGCTCTCACGTCGTCCATGAGAATCAGCGCACGCTCGAGGTTGCCGACTCGCTCCGCCAGGGGGACCTTGCTCGAGTCGGAGAATTAATGCGACAGTCGCATGACAGTCTGCGCGACCTCTATGAAGTCAGCTGCCGGGAACTTGACATTATGGTCGATGTGGCTCAGGATCTGCCGGGT
>Ga0073928_10007186_pt1 | contig 14583 bp, 6 predicted proteins | sample PaiPotPPA55metaG_FD_76969 | JGI IMG/M metagenome (GOLD analysis project Ga0073928, IMG submission 76969) | Iron sulfur acid spring bacterial and archeal communities from Banff, Canada, to study Microbial Dark Matter (Phase II) - Paint Pots PPA... ... | reverse complement strand
CCAGCACTGAACCAGTTACCGGCAAAGGGGATGCTGTGCGCGTTGCAAAAGGGCCGTCAGGCGCCCACGCTCTGTCGGGTTCCTGGCGATACACAAAAACAGAAAACATGTCGGACAACGGGACGAATGTCACCTTCAAGACCGATACCGACACGCTGAATATGACGGCCCCGACCGGTCAATCCTACACTGCCAAACTGGACGGAAGTGATGCGCCGTACAAAGGCGACCCGGGCATCACCAGCGTTTCGCTGAAACGCATAAGCAAGAACGTTTTCGAGGAAACGGACAAACGGAACGGTAAAGTTATCAGCGTAGCGCGCATGACCGTAAGTCCGGACGGCAAGTCGCTGACCATGGATATCAGCGACAAGGAGCACGGAACGACGATGCAGTTGATCGCCGATAAACAGTAACGCTGAAATACCGCGCTACAGAAAGTTCGCGACTCAGCGAATAAATATCAGAAACGAACGGCCCACATTCTTGGACGATACAGGGCCGTTCGTTTTTTTAAGCTGCCGGGCAGCCCCAATTTAGAATTCATGAACAATTTTCCCGCGCTAGAATTCCTCGAGGCACGCTACCGCTTCAATTCCTCTTCGACCACATCCCAAGCCGCGTGCTCTTCGCCGAAACTCACATCCAAAAATCCCGGCGCGGGCAACACATCCACGGGCAACCCGCAATGCCACAGCGCAACTCCCAACCGCAAGCTTGTCTTCCCAGCGATATCCAGCGCTTCACGCCGAATCGCCACCTCCAGAATCCTGTCAAACGCCACTTCCGCAATATCTTTCGGATTCAACAAACAGACATTTTTTCGCTCTACCGCGAACTCCCGTAAATGTCCGCGCCCGATTTTCGCCACCACTGTCAATTCCTCGGCGCCCACGATGCTGATGCGAAACTCCGTATCTTCCAGTTCAGCAAGCGCCTCCGGAAAAAGATCCACGCGCACACAGAACCGCTCTTCCTCAAAGCCATAACGCAATTCGTGCAAATAAAAAACACGCCCGTGCATCGATCCGCCGCGCCGCTCCGGAGAATACAAACCCGCGCCCAGCCACTCGAAATACGAGCTGTCGAGCCCGTCCACGCACACATTTACAAATCCCGTCGGCGCCAGTTCCAGCGCATGTTCCGGTTTGCGCTTGATGGGCTTGGCCAATTCCGCTGGCGGCACGCGCCCCAGCGCCAGATAAACGCCCGTCAAATGTTTGCGAAACAATGCGTCAAACTCCGCGTCATTCGCGGTGCTGTGTTCCGGCCCGAACCACCAAAACCAATCGCTGCCTTCCGCTGCCAGCAGCGATTCGTACGCACTGCTTAGCGCCGTAGTTACCGGCGCGCCAGCGCGACCTTCTTTGCCCGTCTCCGCCGCTTTCGTGTAAGCCTCGCGCGCATCCCACAATAATTCCCACGCGGCAACGTCCTCGCTGTGACCGATCCACACATCGAAGTTCGCATTGATCCACGACGCCGGAAAAATTCCCGCCGTCGCCGGCACGTCTCCCGCCGCTGCGATAGCTTCTGAGGCCGTCAACGCCCGAAAATCCTGGTCGCTCGCTACGCGCCGGTAAAATTCGCGCAAAAATTCGCGTCCATTGCCCGGGTAATATTCCCACGCATTTTCGCCATCCAGAAAAATACAAATCGTCAGCGGCTGCGTGCTTTGCACCCGTTCACCCAGGTATCGCAACCGTCCATGCAGATCGGCCGCGGCGGCTTTTGAATCCATGCGGCTATACACGAATCCAATCAGGTCCGACAAGTGGTGGTCGCGAAATAATCCGGTAATGCCGCCGCTCGGTGTTTGCACTCGCCACGGCTTGTACAATCTTTCCGCGTTAGCGGGAATTCCCGTCCCGTCGCGAAAAAATCCTATATTCAACGTCCGCCCCAGCACGCCTTCATCCGTACCAAACCACTTGAACCCTTCTTCCGACGCAATCGCCAGCGTTTGGTCCGAGACCGAACCTTCCGACGGCCACAGCCCCGCCGGCTTCATTCCAAAAACGCGCTCGTGATATTCTCGCGCACGCCGCAATTGTTCTCGTGCGTCTTCTGGATGCCGGTAAGCTCGTCGCGGCAGCGGTGTCGACGGGTTCGCCACCCGCGCAATATCCGAATCGCAAATCAGCGGCAGTATCGGGTGATAAAAAGGTGTTGTGCTGAGCTCGATCTGCCCGCGCTGCGCCGCCTCCCGGTGCGCCGGCAGCACCAATCCAATCAGCTCAATTTCCTTGGCCTTCAGCGCCTCTTTATCGCTCTCCGTGAAATCTCTTCCCTTCGACGCCAGCCTGCTCACCACTTCGTCTTTCTCGAGCCAGGACTCTTCCATCCACGCCAATTGCGATAACACTTGCAGATCGCGCCAATCGCGCACCGTAAATGTCACTTGCGCCTGCGCGCCATCCGCGGGACGCGACCATTCATACAACTCCACAAAGCGCTTCCAGCGCGACATCAACCGCTCGTGGTTTACTTGAAATGCCCGCGCCAGAATCTCCACCTTATCTTCCCTGGTCAGCTTCTCGGCATTTTTGAAAGCCAGCGAAAACCACGGCTCCTTAAAATTTCCGCTCGCATATTCTTCCAGCTGCATTCCCAGCGCCGGAACGACATTAAACGTGGCGTGGAATCCCGGAAACTCCTCCAGCACTTTCACCATTCCAAAATAATCCTTCGTGGCATGCAGCCGCGTCCACGGCAGCACGTACCGCCCCGTTTCCGGGTCGCGATATTGCGGCTGGTGCATGTGCCACAACACCACCAGGTTCACTCGATTCATCTTCTACACCGCTCCTGTCTCAATTCTTCGCGCGTGTTACACTCACCGTTCGCCTCATGCGTATATTGGACCGTTACATTGTCCGCGAAGTTTTTCGTCACGCGCTCCTCGGACTCATCGTCTTCACCTTTGTCTTCTTCGTACCTCAGCTTGTCCGCCTCATGGAACTGTTCGTCCGCCACACCGGCTCCGGCTCGCAAATCCTCAAGCTGTTCCTTTGCATCTTTCCCGCAGTCTTCACTTTTACGATTCCCATGGCCGTGCTGATCGGCGTGCTCCTCGGACTTGGCCGCATGTCCGCCGACAGCGAAATCATCGCGCTCACCGCCCTGGGCATCGGCCGCCGCCGCATTCTCCTTCCCGTAGGTGTCATGGCTGTGGCCGGCTTCGCTGTTACCCTGGCCATGACCATCTGGCTTTCTCCTTTGGCTCTGCGAACCTTTCGCTCCATTGAAGCCAATCTAATCGCTTCCCAGATCTCTTTCCAGGTGCAACCGCGCGTATTTGACGAGCGATTTCCTCAACTAATACTTTACATTTCGGATGTAGCCGCCAGCGGCACTCTTTGGCACGGTGTGTTCTTAGCCGAGACGGGCGCGGAGAGCGGTTCGCGTTTAACTCTAGCCGAACGCGCCATTGTCATCCCCGATCCCAGTCACGACACGCTCGAATTACATCTTCAAGGCGGCAGCACCCACGAATATCATCGCGACCGCCCAGACCGCTATTCCGTCACTGCCTTTGGACAGAGCGATTGGCCCATCGAAGTGAACAATCTCATGCCCGCCACCCAGCGGCAGGTCAGCAATGCAGAACGTTCGCTCCGCAGTCTTATAGCAGATCATGGCCCCGGCTGGCGCGAATCTCACGTGGAACTTCACCGCCGCCTGGCATTTCCTTTCGCTTGCCTGGTGTTCGCCCTCGTGGCCGTACCCATCGGCGCACAACCGCGTCGCGGTGGCCGTGCTGCCAACTCCCTGATCGCGGTGGTCATGATCGCCGGATATTACCTTCTTTTCGTAACCGGCGCTGGACTCGCCCGCGAGGGCACCCTCCCTCCGGCAATTGGCATCTGGATGGCCAACCTGATTCTCGTCGTATTCGGCATCGTCTTGATGCCGCGCATGGAACAATTCCGCGGCGAGAGTCGTTGGCTGCACCCGACCGGCGCCATCAGAACACTGTTGCGTTTTCTTCGCCGTAAAGTGCGCGTGCGCACCGCCGCGATTCGGAAACTCGGTCACCTCCCCAACGGCTTCGCGCGTCAAAACGGAAATTCCCATCAACCGGTTCCCGGCGGTAGCATCCCCCGGCTCATGGACATTTATATTCTTCGCCGGTTCACCGTTTACTTCGCCCTCATCATGGCCGTGTTTGTTTTTCTCTTTGAAACTTTTACCTTCTTCGAATTGCTCGACGATATCGCGCGCCACCACGTCGCTTTTCTCGTAGTCATCAATTATTTTCGCTATCTCACGCCGTATCTCGTGTACAACCTCGCTCCCCTCGGCGCGCTCGTTTCCGTGCTCGTGACCCTGGGCATCATGAGCAAAAACAACGAAATCGTGGCCATCAAAGCCAGCGGCATCAGTCTGCATCGCCTGGTTATTCCGCTGCTCGTTGCAGGCATCGTGCTCGCCGCCGCTATGCTGCTCGTAAACGAAACTTATCTTCCCTACGCCAACCAGCGCCAGGACGCCTTGCGCAACCAGATCAAGGGCCGCCCGCCGCAAACCTATACTCGTCCACAGCGATGGATCTTCGGCGAGAATTCCAAGATTTATAATTACGATCTCTTTAGTCCCCTGCAAAATCTTTTCGGCGGCCTCAGTGTCGTGGAAATCGACCCCGCTACCTTCGACGTTCGCCGTCGTATTTTCGCCACGCGCGCGCACTGGTCCGCATCGCAAAAAATCTGGTTGCTTGAATCGGGTTGGGTTCGCGATTTTTCCGGCGGTTCCATCACCCGCTTCGATCAATTTAACGTGCAGGCCTTCCCCGAACTCATCGAGCCCCCGGAATATTTCAATCGCGAAGTCCGCCAGGCATTCCAGATGAATTGGTCGGAACTCAATCGCTACATCGAAGATCTGCGTCGCGCCGGTTTCGATGTTGCCGGCCTGACCGTGCAGTGGCACGTCAAAATTGCCTATCCTCTTATTGCGCCGGTCAGCATGTTGCTCGCTATCCCGTTTGCTTTTCTGGTGGGCGCACGTGGCGCGGTTGGCGGAGTGGCTATCGGCATCGCCATCGGAATAGGCTATTGGAGCATCGCCCGCCTCATGGAAGCCATGGGCGGCGTAGGACACCTCCCGCCGGTCTTGGCAGGATGGTCTCCCGACTTGATCTTCTTTTTTATCGGGCTCTACTTCTTCTTCAAAATCCCCAGGTAGCAAGACTTAAAGTAATACTTTAGCTTCGTGTTTTCGCCACGATGTGCGAAAAATGTTGACAAGCCGACATCTCAGCTAAAACTTCAAATTGTGGTTTTGGCGTCGCGCCTTGTAGGTCGCGGCTTTAGCCGCGACGACAGCCTCGCTTGATCTCGCAGCTTTAGCCCCTGAAGTAACTGCGTACAGGCGATGAATTCGCGCAACGATGCGAGTTTAATTTCCTTCCAGGACGATTGTTTGCGCCGTTGGACGAAACTTTCGCAAAAATTTGCGGATCACAGCCATAGACACCATCGGCGCAGTCCCGCTTAAAAGTTTAATCGCCAGTTTTCGGTGCCCTGCCCGCCAGCAGTAATAAAACGCCCATGCCGCCGCCCGCCCGCCGATGTAGGCGTAGCGATCCGCCCTTCTTTCTTTTCCCCCGAAAACTCCCTCGCGCTCGGAATCCGCCAGGCGAATCAGCGCATTGGCAACTGCTTCGGTGTTCTTAGTACTGTTTTCGCCGTGTTGCCGGTATGCGGAGATACTCGGGCTCTCGATTAGGATGCTCTGCCCGCGAGTCCCCACCTTCAGTAATAAGGTGTTATCGTCGCAATACCAGGTTTCGGGCGTGCTGTTGCGAAGTCCTCCTACCGCGTCGAACTCAGATTTGCGCACTACGATGCCCATGGTCCCTACAGCCTCTGTCTTTGAAAGATAATCTGGGTATTTAACAACCCGGATCGTACGATCCGTGGGCGCCTCTGGCGCCTTTTCCTCGCCTTCCTGAAAACGCTCCATACTCCCCATGAGCAGCGTCGGTGTGCCAAAACTCGAGATGACCTTGTCGAGAGTCTCTAGCGCGAACGGAAATAAATAGTCGTCGCTGTCGAAAAAAACTAGATATTCGCCTCGGGCCTGCGCCGCAGCCTTATTTCGCGCTACCTCTGGCCCTTGATTGGATTGTTGCAAAAACTTTATGCGCGTTCCGTAAGAGGCCAAGACCGCGGCAGACAAGTCCGAAGACCCGTCATCGATGGCAAATAGCTCATAATCCTTGAACGTCTGCGCCAGCACCGAGTCGATGGCTTGGCCGACATAGTTCTGGTGGTTATGCACCGGCATCAGAATACTGAATCGATAGTTCACGCAGTGCTCCTGAAACACAAGCCAAACTGCGGGATAAGGCTAGGTTTATTCCGCTGCTAGGTCGATCTTCTGCCAGGCAGCTCAACGGTGGGAGCAGGGCCGTCGTGCAAACTGCCTGGATCCGCGAACCGTTCCATGGCCAGCGGGTTTGCTCGAAGCGCAGGGGGACTGTAGGCACCCGCAAACCACGTCAATCGTAAGCTACTTAGCCCCCAAAATCAAAGTGGCAAATGGCTTTTTGCGCCGGTCGCTGTGGAAATCATAAGGCATGTGCGACTCGGCGGAGCAAACTGCGCTCAACGCGCCCCATTTCTTTGATTCGGTGCAGTCCGCTTGGGCTGCATAAGCATTCATTCCAATTCTGCCTCGTCCCCCACCCTGGTCATCCCGACCGAAGCAGGCCGGCGCATTTGTTTTGCTGCTTCGCTCCGGCGAAGCAGTCGGCCTGCGGAGTGGATCTTTCCTTCATCCGCCGTGACTACGCACACTTCAAGTAGCACTTTAGCTATGATTTTACGGGCTTTTGTCGGCGCGCCGACATCTTGCGTCAAACTTTAATTTGGCAAAATGCCGGCGCCCTCATCATAAAACGGCACCGCCATTTGTTTTCTAAAAAAAGTCGACGCGACGACATCTCCAGCGATACTTTCGCTACGCCGCCCGCCTGCTCTAATAAAACTAAATAAACGCGGCGGCGAAACCTATCCCGCCGCCTTCTTCGCCTTCTTATTTCCTCGGATATTTTCCTCAATCACCGCCTGCGCGGCCGCCAGCCGCGCTATCGGCACGCGAAAGGGCGAGGCGCTGACATAATCCATTCCCAAGCCATGGCAGAACTTCACGCTTTCCGAGTCTCCGCCATGCTCTCCGCATATCCCCACCTTCAATTTGGGCCGCGTCTCGCGTCCGCGCTCCGTACCCCAGCGCATCAGCATTCCTACGCCTTTGATGTCTAATGTTTGGAACGGATCCGCTGTGAATATGCCAGCCTTTTTCTCGTCCACGTAGTCGGGCAGAAATCGCCCGGCATCGTCGCGTGACAGCCCCATCGTAGTCTGAGTCAGGTCGTTCGTGCCGAACGAGAAAAATTCCGCAACCTCGGCAATCTCGTTCGCTAGTATCGCCGCCCTTGGCAACTCAATCATCGTGCCCACTAAATACGGCAGCTTGACGCCCGCCTTCTTGATCAGATCGTCTGCAACTCTTCGCGTGGCCTGCTCAAGTATTTGCAGCTCCTTCTTGTCCAAAACCAGCGGATGCATTATCTCAGGTAACACTTTAACTCTGCCCCGCTGGCATTCGATCGCTGCCTCAATGATCGCCCGCACCTGCATCTCCAAAATTTCTGGATATGTGATCGACAACCTGCAACCACGGTGCCCGAGCATGGGATTTGCTTCGTGCAACTGCTCCACTCGGCGCGCCACCACTTCGACGTCCAGTGCCAATTCTTTTGCCAACTCCTCCTGCATGGCGCGTTCGTGCGGCACGAATTCGTGCAGCGGTGGATCGATCAGCCGAATGGTCACCGGGAATCCATCCATCGCTTGAAATATCCCCACGAAGTCACGCCGCTGAAATGGCAACAATCTATCGAGCGCCTTTACGCGTGCTTCGCGAGTCTCGGCCAGAATCATTTCCTGGATCGCTCGTTGCCGCTCGTGGCTCCTTTCCGGATGCTCGAAATCCGTAAAGAACATGTGCTCCGTCCGGCACAAACCAATGCCTTCCGCGCCGAACTCTCTCGCCTTGCGCGCATCCTGCGGAGTATCCGCATTGGTGCGCACCCCCAGCCTCCGCACTTCATCACCCCACTTCATCAGCGTGGCGTACGCTTGCGGAAGCTTAGGCGACACCAGCGGCATTTCGCCCGAATACACCAGCCCCTGGCTGCCGTCGAGCGTGATCCAGTCCCCTTCCTTTACCGTTTTGCCCTTCGCTACCATGGACGACGCCTTGTAATCGATCTGCAATTGCTCCGCGCCCACAATGCAGCACTTGCCCCAGCCGCGCGCTACTACCGCAGCGTGACTTGTTTTCCCACCCGTCGCCGTTAGAATTCCCTGCGCCACTGCCATCCCGCCCACATCTTCTGGGCTGGTTTCCCGCCGCACCAGAATTACCTTCTCGCCCTTCTCGGCCCACTCCTCGGCCTTCTGCGCCGAGAACACCACTTTTCCCACCGCCGCACCCGGTACCGCGTCAATGCCGTGAGCCAGGATGCGCGCCTCCAGCGATTTCTTGTCCACCTTCACGTCAATTACCGGATAGAACAGCCGCTCGATGTCTTCCGATTTGATCCGGGTAATCGCTTCATCCTTGCTGATTAGTTTTTCATTGGCCATGTCCACCGCGATGCGAAACGCCGCTGCGGGCGTGCGCTTGCCGGTGCGCGTCTGCAACATGTATAAGGTTCCGTCTTCAATGGTGAATTCCATGTCCTGCATATCGCGGTAGTGATTCTCAAGTTTTACTCGAACTTTATCGAGTTGTGCATACACCTTCGGCATCGCCGTAGCCATTTCGCGCAACGGCGTTGGCGTTCGAATTCCCGCCACCACATCCTCGCCCTGAGCATTCACCAGATAATCGCCATAGAAAACTTTCTCGCCGGAACTCGGATCGCGCGTGAAGCACACCCCTGTCCCCGAAGTATCGCCGGTATTCCCGAACACCATCTGCACCACGTTCACTGCCGTGCCCATGACCCCGGTAATTTTCTCAACTCGCCGGTACGTCACCGCTTTCTCCGCCATCCACGAACCAAACACTGCGCCGATAGCTCCCCAGAGCTGATCCATCGGATCGTCCGGGAAGTTCTCGCCGGTCTTTTCCTTGAACAATGCCTTGTATTCCGTCACCAATTCCTTCCACCCGCTTGCAGGAACCGCCGTGTCTTCGCGCACACCCAGCCTGCCTTTCAGCGCACGCAGCCGGTGCTCCAGATCCTCCTTCGACATCTCCATCACTACGGTGGAATACATCTGCACGAAGCGGCGATACGCATCGTAAGCAAATCGCTCGTTTTTCGTTGCGCCCGCCAGGCCTTCGACGCTACGGTCGTTTAACCCCAGGTTAAGTATGGTCTCCATCATTCCAGGCATGGATCGCGCGGAACCCGACCGCACGCTCACCAGCAGCGGCGCTTTAGGGTCGCCTAGTTTCTTCCTGCTGACTTTTTCGAGATGCGCGACGTGCTGCGCCACTTCCTTTTTTAATTCCGGCGGGTACTTCTTTCCATTCTTATAGTAGTAGTCGCAAGCTTCCGTCGATATCGTGAAGCCCGCCGGCACCGGCAGCCCGATCTTGGTCATCTCTGCCAGCCCCGCACCCTTGCCGCCTAACAGATCGCGCCATTCGCCGTTGCCTTCCGCTTTACCTGCCCCAAAAAAATACACCCATTTTTTCACTGTGACCCTCGATGTAGGATTTATCGTTCCTCAAACTCTGTTTCAAAATTCGGCAATAAAAAATCACGCAGTAAGAACACCCATTCGAATTGCCGTGACCCATTCGAATTGGCATCACTCATTCGAATCGCCAGCCTCCGTTCGAATCCTCAGCGTCGCTTCGAACACACTTAATCGGTACTCAACCGTTACTTTCATTGTCGGATCGCCGACATTTTCTTTCGTCGTTGTGCTGAACCGCTGCAGTTCGAGCATCTCAACCATTGCTTCAGATGCAACTTGTGAATCTTCTGCCGAGCGAACGCAGTGATGAAACCTAAACCATCAGTTACGATGTCGGTACGGCGACATTCTATTCTATGACCGCATGTTCAGCCGACACCATCGTTGACCTAATCCATCACCCTATATTCAGTACCACAGGTCGTGAGCGCCCGACCTCTAAGAAAACCAACCTCAACCATCACTTCAAATGTCGACCCGCCGACATTTTCTTAGAATTCATCCTCCACCTACATCTCAACTCTTACTTCAATGGAGGTGATGCCGAAATATTCAAACTCATTTTCCGCTCCTTCATGTCCGAGCCCTGACGCCGACCACTTAAAGCTTTACTTCAGGTAGGCCCTCGATTGATCATGACACCTCAAGCACTGCCGGAGATGCGACTGCCTCCACTCGGGTGTCCGGGTTCGCAGTTGAGGTATGAGCCCGGGTCTTCAAAGTCCCTGGGATTTACTTGGCCATTGCCGCCGATATCTTAAGTATTACTTTACTTACTGCGTCGCGCATAATATTCTTCCACCTTGCCTTTCTCGGCACTTAAATCTTCACCTCAGTTGTCGACGTGTCGACATTTTGTGAGGACTTCACGATCCTGCTCCCCTCGTTGCGACCTCATGTAGTGCTTTACTTTATTCGGCGAGGCGTAATCGCCGATCTACACCTTTACTTTCACTGTCGGCGCGTCGACATTTTATTCGCGCTCGAGCTAGCTCCCTTTGGTCCACCAGTTTATGCAACGCTTCAGCAGGTCACGCCAACGCAACGGTGGCCTACACTGTTACTTTCGATGTCGGCATGTCGACAATTCGATGTTCGAGAATTGCTTCAAATGTCGGCGCGTCGACCACTGTGCATCAATTAATCCTTTAACGCCGCTCCTCTGCGCCGATCTCTGAGAAATCTGCCACCGTCGTGAACTCCTTTAACAGTTCTGAGAGCAGTGTCAGCCGATTCGCGCGTATGCGTTCATCGTCGGCCATCACCATAACTTCCTCGAAGAACTTGTCCACCGCCTTGCGCAGCCCCGCGATAATTTCCAGCGCTTCTTGATACCGCCCGCCGCGCTTGGTTGTCTGTACGCGTGCCGCCGCCTCTTGCATCGCAGCATAAAGTTCCCGCTCCGCGTCATGATTGAACAACTCCACCTGCACACGCCGCCCGTCCGCCTTGCCCAGCTCCGCTTTTTCCAAAATCTTACGCACGCGCTTGAAGGACACTGCCAGCGGCTCGAAATTCTTGGACTTACGGATGGACTTTAGCGCCACCAGCCGCTTTTGTGCGTCCACCAAATCTTCCGCGCCCGCACGAAACACCGCATTTACTTCGTCATAAGCGAATCCGTCGCGGTCGCGCAAAATGAATCTCGCGCGCTCGAGGATGAACTCCCACACTTGCGATTCCTGCTCCGTGGTCATTCCCTTCTTCGGCTTATGCACTAACAAAGCCTTGGCTGCGGCCCCTACTGCCAACGACAACGAAACCGGCAGCTTTTTCTCCATGATAATTTTAACGATCCCCAGCGCCGCCCTTCGCAACGCATAGGGATCGCTCGATCCGGTCGGCACCACGCCAACAGTAAAGCACCCCGCGATGGAATCCAGCTTATCCGCCAGCGCTACCGCGCATCCCGTCACGTTTCGTGGGATCGGATCCGTCAGGCCCACGGGCCGGTAGTGATCGTAAATCGCGTCAGCCACTTCATCAGGCTCGCCCTGCGCGCGCGCGTAGAGCCCGCCAACGATCCCTTGCAACTCGGGAAACTCGCGCACCATCTCGGTAGCCAGGTCGCACTTCGCCAATTCAGCCGCGCGGTCCGCTTCCGCCACGTGCGCCTCGATCATCCCGCTGCTGTACCATTGCTCTGTGAGCCACCGTGCGATGGAGCGTACCCGTTCCACTTTGTCGCGATAGCTACCCAGCCGCGACTCGTAGGTCACGCGCTCCAGCTTCGCCAAATTGTCGACCAGCGGATGCTTCTGGTCGGCCGCCCAGAAGAATTGCGCATCGGCACACCGAGCGCGAAGCACTCGCTCATGCCCGGCGCGCACCAACCCACGCGAATCTCTGGCGAGATTGATGACCGCCAAAAAATTGGGAGCCAATTCTCCCCGATTATTTTCCACCGCGAAGTATTTCTGATGATCGCGCATCACCGTAACGAGAATCTCGTCGGGCAGATTCAAAAACTCGCTGTCGAACTCGCCTTCAATGACGGTGGGGTACTCGTTCAAGTAACACACGAGGTTTTCAAGAGCCGCGTCTTTGTGGATTTGAAGGCCGTTCTCGCGCGCTATCTGCGCCAATTCCCTTTCAATCTTTTCACGCCGTGTCTGCGGCCGCACAATTACTCCATTAGCGGCGAGCTTCTTTTCATACTCCTCGAAATTCCGTATGGTCAATTCGCCTTTCCCAATGAAGCGATGCCCGAATGTTTTGTCGCCCGACGAAACACCACCATACGAAAACTTCAGCGCACGCCCATCCAGCACCCCCAACAGCCAGCGAATAGGGCGAATAAATCGCGCGCCATCGATCCCCGTCCAGGTCATCGAGCGGGGCCACGTCAAATCATGAATCGCTCGCGGCAAAATCTCGCAAAGGATTTCTTCCGCGGTCCTGCCACGCCGGACCTGTCGCGCCGCCAGATATTCGCCTTTGGACGTCTGTATTCTGAGCAGGTCCTCGACGTGCACGCCCTGCTTTTCCGCGAAGCTCAACGCTGCACGCGTGGGCGCGCCAGCCTTATCAAAGGCCACGGATTTCGGTGGTCCGGTTACGTCGCTGGTGACATCCTCTTGTTTCGCAATCAGTCCGCGTACCCACGCGGAGAGCCGGCGCGGCCCGCTAAACGTCTCGACTGTCACTCCCTCCATCAAATTTTCCGCGGTTAATAGTTTTGTGATGTTAGTACGTAGCTCGTCGGCGGCGCGCGGCAACATCCCTGCTGGAATTTCCTCGCAGCCAATCTCGAACACCAGTTCGAGCTTTCTTTCAGCTTTCGATCCCAATTTTTTACCAGACTTCTTTGCACCGTTGCCGGCAGGAGTCATGCTCGCAACTCCCGCCGCTTTGCGGGTCCGCCGATTTGCTCCAGGTAGGCCGTAGCGGTCTTACACGCCGCTCCGCGCACTCTAGCCATCAACGCGGCGCGCTCCGTCGTGGAAATTACGCCGCGAGCATCCAACAAATTGAATAGGTGCGAGCATTTCAGACAATGATCGTAAGCGGCCAGCACCGGATATTTTGTGCGAGCCTCGCCTTGCGACGTCGCGAAACCTTCAAGTAATTCTTTAGCTTGCTTTTCATGCAGATCAAACTCCGCGCGAATCGCCACCGCATCGCTTTTATTAAAGCTGTACACCGAAAACTGCTGCTCTTCCGCCAAACGAATTTGCCCGTAAGTCTTATCTGCCGACCACCGCAAGTCATACACGCTATCGACATCTTGCAAAAAAGCGCAGATGCGCTCCAGTCCATAAGTCAATTCCACGGAAATGGGGTCGAGATCAATGCCGCCGCTCTGCTGGAAGTAAGTGAACTGCGTAATCTCTAGCCCATCGAGCAGCACCTGCCAACCAATTCCCCAGGCTCCCAACGTTGGAGATTCCCAGTTATCTTCCTCAAATCGAATGTCGTGCACACGTAAATCGATGCCCAGCGCTTCGAGACTCTTCAAATAAATGTCTTGAATATCGGTTGGCGAAGGTTTCAGGACCACCTGAAATTGCGAATGTTTATACAGACGATTAGGATTCTCGCCGTAACGTCCATCGGCCGGCCTCCGGCTGGGCTGCACGAACGCGACGCGGTAAGGCTGCGGTCCAATAACGCGCAGGAACGTCTCCGGATGCATCGTGCCCGCGCCAACCTCCACATCGTAAGGCTGCTGCAACACGCAATTCTGATCCGCCCAGAATTGCGAGAGGCGCAAAATCAAATCCTGAAAATTCAGGCCGATATTTTTTTCCTCAAGTTTTACTTTAACTTTCAAATTTTCTCCAAAAGCTCTCTGGTCGCCAGTTTTCTTTCGGTGTGATGCTCGATCCATCCGAGCGACGCTTCGCGCAATTCTCTCATGGCCGGCCTCATGGACTCGGCCAACGCAATCCGGTCCAATCTTTCTCCCGTAAAACGTTCAGCAAGCTCCCTTGTCACCGGATGCATTGCAGACATGCCCGAGCGACGACACTTTTCGCACAGTAGCCCCGGTTCCCAACTCGCAAAATACGCAGGGCGCGTACCAAACGCCGTGCCGCAATTGGCGCAGCGGTCAAATCGCGGCAGCCAACCACCCAAGCGCACCGTCCAAAACGCGAAATAGCTCAGCGGTAATGACCACTCGCCGGTTCGCTCGATTTCCTGCGCGGTAAGCAGTACCAAGCGAAACATGGGCTCGGATACTTCGCGCTCCGGCAGCGCGATTTCCGCCACTTCACTTACCACCGCCATCCCGGTGCTTAGGAAATAATCGCTTTGCGACTTGTTGAACGACTCGAGCGGTTCACATTGCTGAATGCGCACCAGATCGCGCGTTTCCTTTTCGGTATACCAAACCTGTACATGCGACAGCAGT
>Ga0073928_10007185_pt1 | contig 14583 bp, 8 predicted proteins | sample PaiPotPPA55metaG_FD_76969 | JGI IMG/M metagenome (GOLD analysis project Ga0073928, IMG submission 76969) | Iron sulfur acid spring bacterial and archeal communities from Banff, Canada, to study Microbial Dark Matter (Phase II) - Paint Pots PPA... ... | reverse complement strand
GTTGCCGCCGGCGTGCAACGTGACCGTCACACGGTCCGTCGCCCATGCAGTGGGCGTCAGCGCAGTGGTTCCGCTGCCGTCAGTGATCTGGACGTTGCCCGGAGCGGCCGGAAAATTACCGAGGATATTGAGCGTCCCGTTTGCCGGGCCCTCGATGACATACATTTGCGCGATCGAGGGCAAGCCGTATTCGATCGGCGGATTCGCGACGCTCTCTCCACCGAAGTCGGTGATGACGAGGCGCGCGAGCGTGCCGTCGGCGATCGGCGGCGCTTTCGCATTGATCGCATAGCGGTTGTCCGATTGGGTGTAGGGCTCGGTCGTCGGCGGCGTATGGATCGGACTGTTGCGGTTCTCCGCGCCCATCGCCGTCTCGATGTCATCGAGCGGGAACGGCCGCTGCGCCGGCGTGCGCTGGTTCGCGTAGCCGTCGAGCCCGGTATCGCTCCCTGTCCCGCGATTCTGCTCGCCGAGCATGCGGTCGAAGATGAACGCGTCGGTCTCGTCGGCATCGTCGCCGCCGACTTCTTTCGTCCAGCCCAAGTAGCGGCCGACGCCTGCAGCTTGCAGGACACCCTGGACGTTGCTCGCGATCAACGGGTTCTGCCCGAAGCACGACTGGTTGTCGAAGATGGCGCCGGGATTGAAGCTCACGTGCTCCGTGAAAAACGTCGGCGTAAATGCATAGGTGGTCGTGGCGGGCGAAAACTTATTGATCGTGAGATAGATCGCAGCAATCAGGTTACCGGCCGTGATGTCGGTTTGGTACCGAGCGGGAACCGTCGCGTCGATGAGGGGCGTCGTTGAGAGCCACGCGTAGTAGGTGTTCGTCGCGAGCGGATTGGAGGGATCGCTGCCGATCATCCCGTGGGTGTCCATTCCGATGAAATCAAACGGGTGACCGCTGCCCAGGGCAACGATGTTGGCAAGACTTACGTCGCGGGCATCGACGCCGTAGCCGGTCGACGCACCGAATCCGCTCTGCGTGAACGCGTTGCCGTACGCGAACTGGCGGAACGGTTTGAACGCACCGCTGGTGTCGCTTTCGTTGACCAGCAGCGCGATCTCGTGCGCGTTCGGACCGCTCAGGGCCGCATCTAGGGGCCGGCGCCCCGCCGCGGCGCGTTGCCGAGCCGATGCGGATGCGCCACCCACATCCTCCGCGCGGTCCGCAAAGACGAGCACGCGGGTTCCGTCCGGCAGTTTGGCCGATATTCCACCGGGGTTCACGACCGCCGAGCGGTAGGCGCCGGACGAGACCATTTGTGTCGCCAGCGTCTGCAGGTCATTTGCGAGGTGAGCGTGCGGCAGGCTCTGGTAGCTGGTCTCGACGTTCTGCAACGCCGTGGCGACCTGGGTAGGTGTGAGGGTCGAACCCGAGTTTGGCGTCGGCGTCGGGGTCGGAGTGGCGGCGTGCGAACTCGTCGGTCGCGCCGTCGGCGACACGAGCACCGTCGTACCTGAGCTGCAACCCGCCGCAATCGCAATGGCACCGAGCGCTGACAAGGCCCATCCGTGTGCTTTCATAAACGCTTCCCCCCTCGAACGCCCGGCGTACCCGACGCCGACGCTTGCGGGAGGCTCGAGCGTTGGCCTGTCGGCGCCGGGTTAAGTTTACGTCACCGCGCCCCCGATTGGGCGCAGCGCCGCCGGGTCGGTGAGCCCCGCGCCGTAAGCTTCACCGTGCAGCGCGCTCGCGAAGAACTCGGCGCTGTCGACGAGCCGCGGGCCCGGGCGATTGACGTACGCGTTGCCGTCGAGCGCGTAGATGCGCGTCGCCGGGTTCGAGCGCAGCGCCGCCCACGCCGGTTCGCGCTCGAGTTCGGCGATCGCACGCAGCGTCGCATCGATGCCGAAGCCGCACGGCGCGACGATGACGGCCTCGGGCTCGGCCGCGACGATCGCCTTCCACGCGATCACCGGCGAATTCGCACCCGGGTTCGCAAGCAACGGCTCGCCGCCGGCGCGCCACATGAGGTCGGGCGTCCAATGTCCGGCGCTCATCGGCGGATCGGTCCACTCGAGAACGAGCGCTCGCACGCGCGGCCGCGCGGCGACGTGCACCGCGAGCAACCCTAACCGCTCGCGGAGCCGAGCGACGAGCGCGCAGGCCGCGTCGCCCGTCCCCGTGAGCGCACCGACGGTCTCGATGTTGGCCAACACGTCATCGAGCGACGAAGGCTCGAGCGAAACGACGCGCGGGTCGCCGCGCACGCGTTTGGCGGCGCGCGCGACGATCTCGTACGACACCGCGCAGACCTCGCACAGTTCCTGGGTGATGATCAGATCGGGCTCGAGCGATTCGAGCAGCGCGGCGTCGAGCGCGTAGAGGCTCGACCCCGCGTGCAGGCTCGCCCGGACGTGCCGGTCGATCGTCGCCGCATCGCCGGCTGCCGGCAGCGCGCTCGCCGTTAGGACTGGTTTGCCGGCAGCTTCGGCCGGAAAGTCGCACTCGTGCGTAACGCCGACGAGCCGGTCGCCCGCACCGAGCGCGCACACGATTTCGGTGGCGCTCGGTAGCAGGCTCACGATTCGCCGCGCGACGGCGGTGTGGCGCTCGGCGCTAAAGGAACCGAACCTTCGAGGTGATGCTCGACGGAATCGGCAGCGACACGCGATACATCGCGCTTTGCGTCTCCGAGGTTGCGCCGGGCAGTCCTTCGTTCTTGGCTTCCGGCAAGAACCACGAATGCCACGGGTCGTTCGCACCCCACGTCAGGTACGTGTTGTCGGAAACGCCGTACAGCTGCACGCCCGGCTGCGAACCGCCCGTGTCGGTCAAGTACGCACCGTAGTGGTCCTCGTCGAGCGTCCGCAAGATCACCGACGTGATCTTCGGGAGGTGGAGCGCATTGACGTCGGAGTCGTGCATCGCGAGATACAGCCGGTTGCCCTCGATCGGGGTCGTCGAGTTGTTGCACTTGCCGCTTCCGGTGCCCAGGAACGGCGCCGGCAGCGCACCGTTGTTCGGTTGACCCGTGCACGTCATGCCGAACGACAGCGCCGTCGGCAACGAGCCGGTCGAGCTGTTGAGCGCGGCCTCGAGATCCTCCGGGCGAATGATCCCAACACTGAGCGGATAGCCCGATTCGTCGCCGACGCAACCCGAGTTCCAATGCACGCCGCCGTATGACGGGTTAGTGAACCCGTCGCCCCAGAGCGAGCAGCGACCCGAATACGCCGCCGTCAGCACGCCGTTCGTCGGCGGAAACGGCGTCTGAACTCGCCAGAAGACGTACTCGTAGCCCGCGACCGGATCGATGATGGTCAAATGATCGTCTTGGCCCGATTCGGCATTGTTCTGAATCTTTTCGCGCGGGTCGATGTAGACGGTCATCCCCTCGTCGTTGCACTGCGTTCCCGAAACGTATTCGAGCATGCAGTGGATCGTCACGGGCGTGTTCGATCCGCTGTGGTTGTAGTAGATCGGATAGTTGTGGTCGGCGTTGTTCCCTTCGGTCGCGGAAACGTTGATCTGATTGAGGCTGAAGTTGCCGCCTTGATTGACCGACGACACCCATGCCGAACTGTGCGTGTTCACGGTCGGTGGGCTCGGGATCTTCGCGAAGAACGGGCTGCTCGCGAAATACGGGTCCGTGCCGCCCGCCGGCGCGTAGGCCGAACTCGTCGGATGGGGGGTCGGCGACGGCGTTCCCGACCCGCTGCCGAGCAGCGCAGCGATCTGGCCGATCTGCGAACTCGAAAGTGCCGCCGGCCAATACGCGGCGTCGTCGAACGTCGCATGGACCGGTGAATAGGCCGTGCCGCCCCCGAAGACGACCGGACGACCGGAAGCGGCGTACGACCCGGGCAACGTCGCCGACGCGCAACTCGGCGCCGCGGGGCCGCCGACGCACAGCGTCGCGACCTTCGTGCTCGACACGTACGACAGCGTCACGCTGGTCGGCTGGAACTGCGGGAGCGCGGCGCCGGAGATCGTCGTTTCGCCCGAGCCGTAGCCGAGCTTCGCGAAAACCGAGTTCGCGCTGTCGTTCTGGATGTCGATGCTCCAGCCGCTCGACGGGCTCGAGGTCGACGGGCTCCCGGTCGAGGCGAGGTGGCCGTAGTTGTTGGCGTTCCCCATCAGCGCGACGAAGAACGTCATCGTGAACGAGCCGGACGCGGGCGCCGGGCCGCTCGTCAGCGAGCCGCTCGAACCGTCGGTTCGCTCGGCATAGCCGCCCTGGTTGGTCAGGGCGGCCTCGTGGTACACGACGCCGCCGGGCGAAATCGTACCGTTGTGACCCGCTCCCGAACCGTCGGTGAGCGTCGTGCCGGAAGACTCGGCCATCGGATAGCAAAACGCCGGCGTTCCGTACGCGGCGTAGAAGCTGCAGATGCCCGAACTCGCCTGACTCGAGGACTGCGCGAACTCGCGACCGGCCGAAGATGACTCGCCAGCCGCGCGACCGCTCGCTTCGGATGCGACGCTTGGGATCGTTTGACGAGCGACGCTACAGCCGCCCAGGGCAAAAGCACACAGAAGAACTGAGGTCGACATGACCTCACGGGAGCAACGCATCCGAACCTCACAAGAAATGCTGGGGGTAGGCGCGCCCAAGGTGTGACGCGCGGCAGCCGAATTCTCGCGGCCAACTTGGGCACCTTTTCCTAATTCGGCCGTTTACCAAGACTTTACGCCCACCTTACAGGGTCTTAATGGACAGGGCCATCTATCGGGCCCGAGCCATCCAATGAGCGGGCCAATGATTTGGCGTGCGGGCGGCGTACCAGCGTTTCGTGGATAAGATCAAAGTCGCGAATCCGGTCGTCGAACTCGACGGCGACGAGATGACGCGCGTGATCTGGCAGATGATTCGCGAGAAGCTGGTCCTGCCGTATCTCGACGTCGACCTGAAATACTACGACCTCGGGATCGAGTATCGCGACCGAACCGATGACGCGGTCACGCTCGAGGCCGCGCGCGCGATCCGAACGTACGGCGTCGGCGTGAAGTGCGCGACGATCACGCCCGACGAAGCGCGCGTCAAGGAATTCAACCTCAAGAAGATGTGGCGCTCGCCGAACGGAACGATCCGCAACGAGTTGGACGGCACGGTGTTCCGCGAGCCGATCATCTGCCGCAACGTCCCGCGCCTGGTTCCCGGTTGGACGGATCCGATCGTCATCGGGCGGCACGCGTTCGGCGATCAGTACCGCGCGACCGAAATCGCGATTCCGGGAGCGGGGACGCTCACGCTACGCTTCGCTCCCGCCGACGGTGGCACACCGATCGAGCGCGAGGTTTTCGTATTCGAGCGTCCCGGCGTCGCGCTTTCGATGTACAACCTCGACGATTCGATTCGCGGGTTCGCGCGCGCGTGCTTCAACTACGGGCTGCAGCGCAAATGGCCGGTCTACCTGTCCACGAAGAACACGATCCTCAAAACGTACGACGGCCGCTTCATGCAGCTGTTCCAGCACGTCTACGATGAAGAATTCCGCGCACGGTTCGAGACCTTCGGCGGCACCTACGAGCACCGGCTCATCGACGACATGGTCGCGAGCTGCCTCAAGTGGTCCGGAAAATACGTCTGGGCGTGCAAGAACTACGACGGCGACGTGCAGTCCGACACGGTCGCGCAGGGCTACGGTTCGCTCGGCTTGATGACCTCGGTGCTCATGACTCCCGACGGCAAAACGATCGAAGCCGAAGCCGCGCATGGAACGGTAACGCGCCATTACCGGCTGCACCAGCAGGGCAAGCCGACCTCGACCAATCCGATCGCGTCGATCTTCGCATGGACGCGCGGCCTCGCGCACCGCGGCAAGCTGGACGAAACGCCCGAGGTGACGCGCTTTGCCGAAACGCTCGAACAAGTCTGTATCGACACGGTCGAGCAGGGGAAGATGACCAAAGACCTCGCCGTCCTGATCGGCCCCGATCAGCCGTGGCTGACGACCGAACAGTTCTTGGGCGCGCTCGACGAAGAGCTGCAACATCGCATGGCCTGGACCTTCGCCTCGGCCGTCGGCTAAGCGTTCGCGGGCGTTCACCGTGCAGACGCTTTCGGCCGCCGCAAGCCCGTTTTACCGTCCCGAGCATGACGAGTGGCGCGCGACGCTGCGGCGCTGGGTCGATCGCGAGATCGTCCCGCACGTCGACGACTGGGAACGCGCGCGCGGCTTCCCGCGCGATCTCTATCGGAAGGCGGCCGAGGTCGGCTTGCTCGCGCTCGGGTTTCCCGAAGCGTACGGCGGCGTACCCGCCGACGTCTTCATGCAGACGGTCTCGACCGAAAAGCTGTGCCGGCCGGCCGCGGGCGGCGTGTACGCGAGCTTGATGAGCCACGCGATCGGCTTGCCGCCGGTCGTGGCCGGCGGATCCGAGACGCTCAAGCGCCGCGTGATTCCGGCCGTGCTCGCGGGCGAGGCGATCTCCGCGCTCGCGATCACCGAACCTTCCGGCGGCTCCGACGTCGCCCGGCTGCGCACGATCGCGCGGCGCGACGGCGACCAGTACGTCGTCAACGGCTCCAAAACGTTCATCACCTCCGGCATGCGCGCCGACTACTATACGGTCGCGGTGCGAACCGGCGAAGAAGGCCTGGGCGGAATCTCGCTGCTCGTCATCGAGCGCGAGGCGCCCGGGTTCACGCGAACGCCGATGGAGAAGATGGGCTGGCACGCATCCGACACGGCGACGCTGTATTTCGACGACGTCCGCGTCCCGATCGCAAACCGTCTCGGCGAAGAAAACGCGGGCTTCGCCGCGATCGTGCGCAACTTCAACGCCGAGCGGATGGGCCTGGCGACGATGGCGATCGCGACGGCGCAGGCCGCCTTCGACGAAGCGCTCGCCTACGCGCGCGAGCGCACGACGTTCGGCAAACGGCTCGTCGGCCACCAAGTGATCCGTCACAAGCTGGTCGACATGCTGCGCCAGATCGAAGCCGCCCGCGCGTACCGCGACGCGATCGGGTGGCGCATCCTGCACGGCGAGTCGCCGATCGCCGAGGTGTGCATGCTCAAGGTCCAAGCGACGACGATGCTCGAGTTCTGCGCGCGCGAGGCCGCGCAGATCCTCGGCGGCGCGAGCTATCAGCTCGGCACGGCGGTCGAGCGCATCTACCGCGAAGTGCGGGTGCTCGCGATCGGCGGCGGCTCCGAGGAAATCATGCGCGACCTCGCCGCCCGGCAGTTGGAATTGTGAGGACGGACCGTGGCGTATGAATCCGTCTTCCGGCCAGGCCTCTTCGCCGGCAAGCACGTCGTCGTCACCGGCGGCGGCAGCGGGATCGGGCGCTGCACGGCACACGAGCTGGCGTCGCTCGGCGCCGCGACCGCGCTCGTCGGCCGCAAGCGCGAGAAGCTCGAGACCGTCGCCGAGGAACTCGTGCGAGCGAACTATCCCGCGGCGACCGTGCACGCGTGCGACATCCGCGACGAGGATGCCGTGCGCGCGACGGTCGCCGAAATCGTCGCCGCGCACGAAACGATCGACGGCCTCGTCAATAACGCGGGCGGCCAGTACTCGGCGCCCTTGCGCGACATCACGCTGCGCGGCTGGGAAGCGGTCGTACGCACGAACCTCACCGGCGGCTTCCTCGTCGCGCGCGAATGTTTCACGCAATCGATGGCGCAGACCGGTGGTGCGATCGTCAACGTGATCGCCGACATGTGGACGTCGATGCCGGGCATGGGGCATTCGGGCGCGGCCCGCGCCGGCATGCTGAACTTCACGATGACGGCGGCCCTGGAGTGGGCGCCGGCGGGCGTTCGCGTCAACGCGGTCGCGCCGGGCTGGATCGCGTCGTCGGGCCTCGCGCAGTACCCGGAGGCGATGCGTCCGATGCTGCGCGCGCTTCCGAAATTCGTTCCGCAGAAACGGTTCGGTACCGAATCGGAAGTCTCGGCGGCGATCGTGTTCCTGCTCTCGGAAGCCGCGGCGTTCGTTTCGGGCTCGTGCGTGCGCGTCGACGGCGCGGCACCGAACGCGCGCTTGCACTGGCCGATGCCAGAACCCGCCCGAACCACGCGATTTACCGGCTTCGATCTGGAGTCGGCGCCGGATTTCTTGGAGCCCTGAGCGTGGCGGTCATCGAATCCAAGATCGATACCGCGGGCGAACCGTTCGCGCGCAATCGCGCGGCGATGCTCGCGCTCGTCGAGGAGTTTCGCGGCCTCGAAGAGCGCGTGCGCGCCGCGTCCGAAGCCAAACGCGAAACGTTCGTGCGCCGGGGGCAGCTGCTGCCGCACGAGCGGGTCGCGATGTTGATCGACCGCAGCGGGCCGTTCCTCGAGTTGTCGACGCTCGCGGGCCTCGGCATGGATGACGCGGCGAATTCTAAGGACGCGGCATACGGCGGGGGCATCTGCGGCATCGGCGAGATCGCGGGGGTGCGCTGCATGATCACCGCATCCAACAGCGCGCTCAAGGGCGGGACCGTCACGCCCATGGGCGTAGAAAAATCGCTGCGCGCGCAGGCGATCGCGCGCGAGCAAAAGCTGCCGCTCGTTTCGCTCGTCGAATCCGGCGGCGCGAATCTGCTGTATCAGGCGCAGATGTTCGTGCGCGGCGGCGCCGGCTTCTGCAATCAGGCGCGGCTCTCGGCTGCGGGGATTCCGCAGATCAACGTCGTCCACGGCTCGTCGACCGCGGGCGGCGCGTATATTCCCGGCTTGTCCGACTACGTCATCATGGTCCGCGGCCGCGCCAAGGTGTTTCTCGCCGGGCCGCCGCTGTTGCGTGCAGCGACGGGCGAAGTCGCAAGCGACGAGGAGCTGGGCGGCGCCGAGATGCACGCCGCGGTCTCGGGCGTGGCCGACTATCTCGCCGACGACGATGCCGACGCGATTCGCCAGGCGCGCGAGATCGTCGCGAACCTGCGCTGGAACGACCGGCTGCCGTACGATCCGCCGCGCGCGTACGCCGAGCCGCGCTACGATCCGGACGAGCTCGCCGGCGTCGTACCGGTCGATTTCCGGGTCGCCTACGACGTGCGCGAGGTGATCGCGCGGATCGCCGACGGTTCGAACTTCACCGATTTCAAAGCCGACTACGGCAGCGCGACCGTCTGCGGTCAGGCCGCGGTCGCGGGCATGCCGTGCGGGATCGTCGGCAACAACGGGCCGATCGACGCCGACGGCGCCGCGAAGGCCGCCCAGTTCATCCAGCTGATGTGCCAGGCGCAGACGCCGATCGTGTACCTGCAGAACACGACCGGTTACCTCGTCGGCGTCGACGCCGAGCGGCGCGGCATCGTCAAGCACGGCTCGAAGATGATCCAGGCGGTCGCGAACGCGACCGTCCCGCAAATCACGCTGCACGTCGGAGCGAGCTTCGGCGCCGGCAACTACGGCATGTGCGGCCGCGGCTTCGATCCCGACTTCATCTTCGCATGGCCCAACAACCGGATCGCCGTCATGGGCGGCGAGCAGGCCGCCCGGGTGATGACCATCATCGCCGAGGAGCGCGCCGCCCGGGACGGAACGCCACCCGATGCCGCCAAGCTCGAGTTCGCGCGCAAAGCGATCGTCGCGCAATTCGAACGCGAATCGACCGCGCTGTTCGCGACGGCGCGCTTGTGGGACGACGGCTTGATCGATCCCCGCGATTCCCGCAAACTCCTCGGCCTGTTGCTGTCGATCTGTCGCGACGGCCGCCGGCGCAGCCTCGCTCCCTCGACGTTCGGCGTCGCTCGGATGTAGCGGAGGGAAAGGAAGGCAATGCTCTATACCGACGAACACCGCGCGCTGCGCGAGACGCTCTCGAAGTTTATCGAGACCCAGATCAACCCGCACGTCGACGAGTGGGAGCGCGACGGCGCGTTTCCCGCCCACGAGCTGTTCCGTAAGCTCGGCGCGCTCTCGATGCTCGGCATCAACAAACCGGTCGAGTTCGGCGGCCTCGGCTTGCCGTACACGTACCAGGCGGCGTTCGTGGAAGGGCTCGGCGAGATCCATTGCGGCGCCGTTCCGATGGCGATCGGGGTTCAAACCGACATGGCGACGCCCGCGCTCGCCAAACACGGCTCGGACGAACTGCGCGACGAATTTCTTCGGCCGTCGATCGCGGGCGAACTCGTCGCGTGCCTCGGCGTTTCGGAAACGGGTGCCGGTTCCGACGTCGCGACGATTGCGACGGTGGCGCGCAAGGACGGCGCCGACTACGTGATCGACGGCGGCAAGATGTGGACGACCAACGGTTATCAGGCCGATTGGATGTGCTTGCTCGCCAACACGGGCAACGGCCCCGTCCACTTCAACAAGTCCCTGATCTGCGTGCCGATGAAGACCAAGGGCGTCAGCACGTCGACGAAATTCGACAAGCTCGGGATGCGCTCGTCCGACACGGTCCAAGTGTTTTTCGACGGCGTGCGCGTGCCGCAGCGCTACCGCATCGGCCAGGAAGACTGCGGCTTCGCCTATCAGATGGAGCAGTTTCAGGAAGAACGGCTCTACGGGGCGCTCTCCGTGCTTCACGGAATGGACCGCGCGATCGAGGAGACGATCGCCTACACGGGCCAACGGGTCGCGTTCGGCCGTCCCATCCTGCACAACCAGGTCGTTCACTTTCGCCTGGCCGAGCTGCAGACCGAAGTGGAGTCGCTCCGATCGCTCGTGCATCGTACGGTCGCCGAGTACGCCGAGGGCCGCAACGTCGTGAAGCTCGCGTCGATGGCGAAGCTGAAGTCCGGGCGGCTCACGCGCGAAATCGCCGACGCGTGCTTGCAATATTACGGCGGGATGGGCTACATGAACGAAACGCCGATCACGCGGTTCTGGCGCGACACGCGGCTGCTCTCGATCGGCGGCGGCGCGGACGAGATCATGCTCGGCATCATCTGCAAGGAGCTGGGAATTCTCCCCCAACGCCGCACGAAGCCGAACGGTGCGCCGGACTAGCGCGCTCCAACTCGTGAGTCGTCGTTCCCATCATCGAGTTCGTTGGTCCTCGCTCCCGCAGTCGAGGATCTTCAGTTACCTATCGAACGCCACCATTTGAGTTTGATGGAAGGCTGCAATCTCTACTCGTAATCTCAACACTCGTAAAGCGGTTAACATAAATCCCACAAGGAGAATTTAGAATCAACACAAAGCGCTGTGCACGCGAGCGCAGCCTATAGACGATGATGCCGCTGGTCCCCCCGGTGTTAGTGGGCGTGTAGCGTAGCGTTCGATCACCGTTACGCACCAGTTGCGCGTAATGCTTCAGAATACTGAGCGACCTCGTTGACAAATAGGGTTCGATTTGCCCAGCGGCGCGCGTGATTTGAAACGCGGGAAACGCCGTCGGTGCGAAGGTCGGCGTGGCAGTCGAACTCGACCTCGATTGTTGACTGCAATCACACGCTGCGATTGCAAATACGATCAAACAAGCGATGACTGGTCGCGTGAGCGCCGAGATAAGATTCCTGATACTGCTCGAGGCAGGTTTCGGGCTCGCTAAACTAAACAAGACTTGACGCGGCTCCGACGTTGCCCTGTTCAACTATCGACACTTCGCGGGCGTTCCACTTTGAGCATGAGTTCGCTTGTAAATGCGCTGCCGGCGTCAGATTTGAAAATGGAGCTAGTTTAATCACGTTTGGTATTCGAGGCACGCCGTTGCGGATGTGAAGAACGTTTGGTCGAGTAGATCGTAGTAAGTCGAGCAAGAATCATTTAATACTTGAACAAAGCGAGTTCTGACGTTCCCCTGAAAGACGATCAGACCGTCGTCGCGCTTTGTGCCTGTCAACGCAAATCGTAACAGCCGTATAACCGGCAGCGGTAGCTCTCGGAACGCTCCGATTGTAACGCGCTGTTTGGACGTGAGTTGCTGCCCGCTTACGGAAAATGCGCGCACAAGGGCCTCCGAAGGCAATTGAGTCGACGCATCGCGTTCCTGCGGGGTCGAGTGCTGCGAACCGCAGTCGCAGCCTGCAAGACAACCAAGACAGAGTATAGCGAGCAAAAGATAACATCTAGCCATAGTTGATTCCGTTGTGACTCCATTTACTTATTCTCGTACACGAGCTACGTTTCTGATGGGGAGCGAATTTCCCCAGATCATCCGTTGCGGGCGATGAGTGAGCTCGCTAGTTCGATCTTTGCGCGAGACGTCACCGAAGTTTGCGAGCCTGTATGCTGAGAATGGGCGGGCTCCCGTGTTGCCCGAGCGGCTGCTGCGGGGCTTCTCTCGAAGATGTTCTCTTGCATTCACAGTAAGAGGATAATCGTCGAGCAGCTTCACTACAGTATTTTGACCCGTTGGTTCGTTTTTGGCTCGCGACGGATTGATCCGGTTTGACATGCGCCGACGTCCACTAAGAGTCGGGAGCGGTTGTTGGATGGCGAGGACATTGCGCAAAAGTGTTTCGAACAGGTCGTTTTCGTAATGCCCGGGGCAAGCAGCTCATGCGACCGAAATTGCTGAACGAGGGTACGCGATCAGCCAGCGCAAAACGCAACGCGTTGGAGGGATGTTCATTCTGACTGCGGCGGCTTTCAACTTGATGAGGATACGAAACGTGACGGCACAACCCACGTGAGAGAGTGCTATCGGGTCGATGGGCAGTGCGAATGTGCACGAGGCCGAGTTCATGACCCACACGTGCACCAAAACCTCGGCTGCGCAAGGACCGCGCTCGCCAGTTCAGCACCCTGCTAGCGTGCCCCCGTTCTCGAAGCTCCTGATCGCCAACCGCGGCGAGATCGCCGTATGCATCGCCCGCACTGCGCGCGGGCTGGGCATCGCGACGGTCGCCGTGTACTCGGATCCCGACCGCAACGCGCCGCACGTCGCCGCGTGCGACGAAGCGATCGCGTTGCGCGGCTCGACCGCCGCGGAGTCGTACTTGTCGATCGATCGCATCATCGCGGCCGCGCGGCGCACCGGGGCCCAGGCCGTCCATCCCGGCTACGGTTTCCTCGCCGAGAACGCCGATTTCGCGGACGCGTGCGCGGCGCGGCGGCTCACGTTCGTCGGCCCGTCGCCCGCCGCGATCCGGCTGATGGGAAACAAGTCGGCGGCAAAATCGTTGATGCGCGAACACGGCGTGCCGTGCGTCCCGGGCTTCGAGGGCGACCAAAGCGCCGCCGCGCTCCTGTCGGCCGCGGAGACGATCGGCTTTCCGGTGATGATCAAAGCCGCCGCCGGCGGGGGTGGGAAGGGTATGCGGCTCGTCGCATCGCCCGAGGCGTTTGCCGGCGCGGTCGAGGCCACGCGCGGGGAAGCCGTTCGCGCGTTCGGATCGGGCGATCTGTTGCTCGAGAAAGCGCTCGACGCGCCGCGTCACGTCGAAGTCCAGATCTTCGGCGACGCGTTCGGAACGATCGCGCATTTGGGCGAGCGCGATTGTTCGATGCAGCGCCGACATCAGAAGATCGTCGAGGAAGCGCCGTCGACGGCCGTCGATTCCGCGCTTCGCGAACGGCTCGGCGCGGCGGCGATCGCGGCCGCGCGCGCGGTCGGCTACGCCGGAGCGGGAACGGTCGAATTTCTCCTCGCCGAGGGCGGCTCGTTCTACTTTCTGGAAATGAACACGCGGCTACAAGTCGAGCACGCGGTCACCGAAGCCGTCACCGGCATCGATCTCGTCGCTTGGCAGCTGCGGATCGCGGCCGGCGAACCACTGCCGCTCGACGAACCCCGCGGTCCTCGAGCAGGCCATGCGATCGAAGCCCGGCTCTACGCTGAGGACCCCCAGAACGGCTTCCTGCCGCAAGCCGGCCGGATCGTTGCGTGGGCTGCGCCCGCGGGCGACGGCATCCGCGTCGATCACGCGCTCGCAGCCGGCCTCGAAATTTCGCGGCACTACGATCCGATGCTGGCGAAAGTGATCGCGCACGGCGCCGATCGCGAAACGGCGCGACGCCGGTTGATCGTCGCGCTCGAAGCGCTGACGCTGTTCGGGATCACGACGAACCGCCGCTTCTTGATCGACGCGCTCGCGCAACCCGGCTTCACCGCGGGCGACGTGCGGACCGATTTTATCGCTCGCCACCCCGGCCTCGGCTCGGACGTTCCCGACGCGGCGCTGCTCGCGCTTGCGGCCGTCCTCGCGTATCTGCGCGACGCCGGTGACGGCGGCTGGCACAGCACCGGCGTCGCGACCGCCGTCGTGCGGCTGCAATCCAACGACTCGATCGTAACCGCGACGATCTCGACCGGCGGCGGCGGCCGGTTCGACGTGACGATCGGCGGCGAACGCCGAGCGCTGACGGTCTCGGAGCGATCCGGCGACGCCGTTCGGTTCCACGACGGCGACCGCGAGCGCGACGCGCGCTGCGCGTGGGACGGCGACATGCTGCACCTGCAATCGGGCCGCGCCGAGTGCATCGCGAGCGATCGCACCTACGCTCCGTCCTCCGCGCGTGCGGCTGCGGGTGGCGGCGCCGCGACCTCGCCGATGCCCGGACTCGTCGCCAGCGTCGCGGTCGGCGTCGGCGACGTGGTGGTGAACGGTCAGCCGCTCGTCGTGCTCGAGGCGATGAAGATGCTCCACGAGATCGTCGCCACGGTGGCGGGCCGGGTATCGCGAATTCTCGTCGCGCCCGGCGACCAAGTCGGAATGCGCGCGCTGCTCGTGGAGATCGAAGCGGAGGGTACGGCATGAACGAACCGAGCGAAGGCGTTCGCTACGAGCGGCGCGGTGC
>Ga0073928_10007183_pt1 | contig 14584 bp, 8 predicted proteins | sample PaiPotPPA55metaG_FD_76969 | JGI IMG/M metagenome (GOLD analysis project Ga0073928, IMG submission 76969) | Iron sulfur acid spring bacterial and archeal communities from Banff, Canada, to study Microbial Dark Matter (Phase II) - Paint Pots PPA... ... | reverse complement strand
TAAGCCAGGAAGGCTCGAGGAGGCCCGGCTGTTTCGAAGCAATTCTCTCTGGATACACAAAATGCCTGCAAGTCTCGTTCGTCAGGCTAGCCTCTCTCGACCCAGGTCGAAGCGCAAGCCACTTTCAGAGGTTGATTCTGCTTCTCTGAGCGATGACCTTTTTGTCGTCGGGATCGGCGCATCGGCGGGTGGGCTCGATGCATGCCGTAAGCTTGTTGAAGCATTACCGCCGACAACTGCCGCAGCATGGATCCTGGTCCAGCACCTCGATCCGGTTCACGAAAGCTTGTTGGTAAGTTTGCTTACCGGCCATACACGGATGACCGTTGTGCAGGCGGCAGACGGTATGTTGATTGAGCGCGAGCATCTTTACATTATTGCCCCGGGTACCTATTTATCCGTTGCCGACGGCGCGTTACACAGTTCCATTCCACAAGCGCGTCACGGCGCACGGCTACCCTTTGACTTCCTGTTGCATTCACTCGCAAAAGAGTACGGCCCGCAGGGCGCGTGCGTTGTCCTGTCCGGAACCGGCGCGGATGGCAGTCTCGGGTTGAAGGCGATCAAGGAGCAAGGTGGAATTGTCATTGCCCAGGATCCGCACGAAGCGGGATCTGACGGAATGCCACTGAGCGCGATTGCCACAGGCGCAGTGGACCTGGTGCTGCCGCTAGCAAAAATTCCGGGAGCACTCATGGAATATCGGCGGCGGATTTCAAACCGGAATCTTGTTGAAGAGAATGCAGGCCAGGACACCGGGCCGGTCTGGCTCCCTGCGATCATTGAGCTGTTGCGTACGAGAACCGATCACGATTTCACGCTTTACAAACGCGGCACGCTGGAGCGTCGAATCGAGCGCCGCCGGGCGATGGCTGCCGTCGATACACACAACATGGCTGGCTACATAGAGGTTCTTGCTAACGACTCTGCGGAACTGGAACTTCTCGCCAAAGACATTCTGATCAATGTCACCCAATTTTTTCGCGATCCAAAGGTTTTTGATTTGCTGGCGAAAACCGTTGTGCCCGAGCTTGTGCGCCTTCATGCGCCGGGTCAGGATATCCGCATCTGGATCGCGGGGTGCAGCACGGGAGAGGAAACCTATTCGCTTGCCATGCTTTTTCTCGAGGAGATCGCGGCATCGCGGCGCGGCATCAAGCTGCAGGTCTTTGCCTCGGATGCCGATCCGGACGCGCTTGCCAAGGCTCGTGAGGGTCTGTATCCAGAAACCATTGAAGCAGATGTCTCGCCAGCTCGCCTTGCCAATTTCTTCATCAAGGAAGGGGGTAAATATAGGGTATTGCCCGATCTGCGGTCGATGGTGGTGTTCACGGCCCATGATGTGCTTGTGGACCCGCCATTTTCCCGGCTTGACATGGTCTCGTGCCGCAACCTGCTGATTTATCTGAATCCCGAAGCACAAACAAAGGTCGTATCGCTGTTCCATTTCGCGTTGCGCGACGGCGGCATTCTTCTGCTCGGCAGTGCTGAGACTGTCGGAAAACCTGATGGCCGTTTCGAGATTCTTTCAAAGTCAGAGCGTATTTATCGGCATACGGGTCACGGCAGGTCGCACAACGTCGGCTTTTCAATGAACTCGACCAACGGAGGCCGTATCGCCTCCCGGCAAGAGCAGGGACACGCCGTCTCCCGCCAGTCCGCCATGGCGGAGTTATGCCGGCACTTGGTCATACAGTCGCATGCACCGGCCACGGTCCTGATCAGCCGCGATCACGAGTGCGTTTATTCCGTCGGGCCCACCGACCGGTATTTGCATGTCGCGTCGGGCCCGCCGACTCAGGACATCCTGGCAATGGCCTCGCGGGATGTGCGCAGCAGGCTCAGACTTGCCATTCAGCGCGCGAAGCAGGGAAATGCGCGGGTTGTCGTGGTGGGGGGCACGACGCTGCAAGACGGCAACGTGGTGGGCTTCAGGCTGGACGTCCAACCGGTCTGGAACGATGGCGAGGAGATGTTCCTGGTTTCCTTTGTCGACGAGCCGCATTCTGTTCATCGGGACAGGAAGGTCGCTACCATCACCCCGGAGGACATGCCTCGGGTTGCAGAACTTGAGAGTGAGCTCGTGGCGACCAAAGCGGAGCTCGCGAGTGCCATTCGAAGCCTTGAGATAATCAGTGAGGACCATAAGGTGGTCAACGAGGAGGCTTTGTCGGTTAACGAAGAATACCAATCAACCAACGAGGAACTGCTGACATCGAAAGAGGAATTGCAAGCCTTGAACGAGGAGCTGACGGCGCTCAACAGTCAACTGCAAGAGACGCTGGAACGGCAACGGACGACGTCTAACGATCTTCAGAATGTCTTGTATAGCACTGAGGTAGCAACGCTCTTCCTGGATATGCAGCTCAATATCCGCTTCTTTACCCCGGCGACGAGATCGCTGTTTAATGTCCTCCCGGGTGACATAGGCCGGCCGTTGCGGGATCTCAGTTCGTTGGCTGCCGATGACGACCTTCTTGCTGACACGCGAACCGTACTGGCGACCTCGGTCCCGTCCGAGCGTGAAATACAGGCGCAAACCGGCATCTGGTTTATTCGCCGGATCTTGCCGTACAGAACGGAGGACAACCGGGTGGAGGGCGTTGTCATTACGTTTACGGATATCACCGAACGCAAGCTGGTAAAGAACTCGTTAAGGGAAGCCAAACGGCTTGCGGATCAGGCCAATAATGCGAAGTCGCGATTCCTGGCTGCGGCGAGTCATGACCTGCGCCAGCCGCTGCAAGCGCTGGTGCTGCTGCAAGGTTCCCTTGCTAACGCAGTGGAAGGCGACGTCGCCAAGAAGATGGTCGAGCGTCTCGAGCATATCCTGAGCTCAATGTCCGGCATGTTGAACGCGTTGCTCGACATCAACCAGATCGAAGCCGGGACCGTTCATGCGGAGCTGGCCAGTTTTCCGATTGGGGAGCTTCTCGATCAAATGAAGGATGAGTTCAACGATCGTGCGCTTCCGTCGGACCTCACTTTCCGCGTGGCCCCCTGTAGTCTCTTGATAAGAAGCGATCCGCATTTACTGATGCAGGTGATTCGCAACCTGCTGTCCAATGCCTTCAAGTACACCAAGCGGGGGCGCGTGTTGTTAGGTTGCCGTCGCAAGGGCGATAGACTGCGCATCGAAATCTGGGACACAGGTATTGGCATTCCGAACGATGAGCTTAAGGCAATCTTCGACGAGTACCATCAACTGGACAACGCGGCGCGTGAACGCAGCCGGGGCCTGGGCCTTGGCCTGTCAATAGCAAATCGTCTGGCCGATCTCCTTGGCGATCGGATAACAGTGCGCTCTCAGCCTGGCAAGGGCTCCGTTTTCTCGATCGAAGTCGCACTTGCACCGTTCGAAACGAGCGAACCCGCGAAGCGGGATGACGAGCGCATTGGCGAAGGTTCAAGGCCCGAGCCGAACGTACACAATGGCTCAATACTGGTTATCGAGGATGACCCTGAGGTACGGGACCTGATTGGATCGATACTCAAGGCAGAGGGTTATAACGCACGGACGGCATCCGACGGTGTCGAGGGATTGGAACTCGTGTTACAGCAGGTCATTCAACCCGACCTCATCCTGGCGGACTACAACCTGCCGGGTGGCATGAATGGGCTCCAGGTTGTTGCCAGCGTCCGCAAAATCGCTCGTTGGGAGGTTCCGGCGATCATCCTGACGGGTGACATATCGTTGGAGACACTGCGCGACATTGCCCAGGGAAAATGCCTCCACCTTAACAAGCCGGTGAAGGTTGCTGATCTCATCAAGGCGGCAGACGCTCTCGTGGACGCTTCGCCGCACTCGGCGCCGCAGTCCGCTTTGGCGCCCGCTGCGCGGCCGGCGGGACAGACGTGGTCCGTTGTGTACATAGTCGATGATGACCCGTTTGTCCGCACGGAAATCCGGCAAACGCTTGAAGACGATGGCCGCACCGTGGAGGATTACGAGTCCTGCGAGGCTTTTCTGGAAGCCTATAAGCCGGGAAGGGAGGCGTGCCTTCTGGTCGACGCCTATTTGCCGGGTATGAAAGGAGTGGATCTGCTTAAGCTGCTGCATGGCAGGGGCGACCGCTTGCCTGCGATCGTGATCACGGGGAATAGTGACGTCAGCGTGGCGGTACAGGCCATGAAAGAAGGCGCTTCCGATTTCATCGAAAAGCCGATAGGCACAGCAGAATTACTCGAAAGCGTGGGGCGCGCGTTTGAACAGTCGGTGAATTCGCAAAAACTGTTTGCCTGGCGTGAGGCTGCGGCGAATCACATTTCGGGCCTGACGCCAAGACAACACCAGATAATGGATCTCGTGCTTAAGGGATGCCCCAGTAAAATTATTGCGGCGGACCTTGGCATCAGTCAGCGTACGGTCGAGAACCATCGTGCGCTGATCATGAAGAAAACGGGTTCGAGGTCCTTGCCGGCGTTGACGCGCCTCGCGCTTGCGGCGCAACTGGCGCGGACCAATGGGATAGATGAACCGCCTTCCACAGGTTAGGGTTCAACTTCCAGGCAACGTCAGAGCATAACGGGGGAGTTCGGAAAGACGACGCTAGCCTGCACCGCAAGGCGCTGTTCGGCCGTTCCAGACCGGTCAGGCATGACGACGTGCGTCGTCAAGACGAACTTTAAGGCGATGGAGCGCGCGACTTCGCTGTAGCTGCAGGACAACAGGGAAATCTCATGCACCGGTCAGCCGGTTTTATTTCGTGCCGCCGCGCTTGAGTAATACTTTTCGAGGCTCCAGCATTTTTTGCCCACGCAAAAAAAGTGCTGAGAAGAACAGCGCTGTCATGCCACCCAAAACTCCCCAGATTGGTAGTGCCATGACGATTCTCCCAGTTTGATGACTATGCGGTGACGCGTTTGGACCTTAAGGGCCGCGCGTCCGTCGAGGAAATGGCCGAGATGTTTCAATGGTGATCGAGTCATTTCTGTCTGGTCAATGTATTCCGAAAAACATTGCCTGGGCAGGATCGGAAACTACTCAGTCAGTCGTGTCCAGTGTGTGACTAAACCAAACACTTGATCCGTGAGTTGCGGAGCATCGACCTGAGTAGTTTCCGGGTCTGCCCTCGCCGTGCGCCCGGCGCTATTCTTAAGATGGACACGGAGACGTTCGCGGGTCTTCCAACGCAAATTAACGAATATAGGAATAAAATTTCCTCGAAAAATCCAGAGGCCAGAGGCGCTTGCCTCTGCGAATAGCCGTCAAACATGGAAGCGGGCCACGCTTCGCCCGAAGTCATGCACACGGAGGACTCCATGCACGCAATGGTGCTGAACAAGGTCGGCGGCGCGCTTGAATGGACCGAGCTCGCCGACCGGGAACCTGGTCCGAAGCAGATTCGCGTGAAGGTGGGCGCTTGCGGTGTTTGCCGCACGGACCTTCATGTTGTCGACGGTGAACTGGCGCATCCGCAAGTGCCCATCATTCCCGGCCACGAGATCGTTGGGCGCATCGATGCTCTCGGGGCGGACGTCGAAGGCCTGCAGCTCGGTGAGCGGGTCGGTATTCCATGGTTGGGTCACACCTGCGGCGTCTGCCCGTTCTGCACCGCGCACCGGGAGAACCTGTGTGATCAGCCGTTATTCACCGGGTACACGCGCGACGGCGGTTTCGCCACCGCGACCATTGCAGACGCACGCTTTGCATTTCCGCTCGGCGAGTCCGGCACGGACGAGTCGATTGCCCCCTTGCTCTGTGCGGGGCTCATCGGCTGGCGCTCGTTGACTATCGCGGGCGACGGCAAGAACCTGGGCCTTTACGGCTTCGGGGCGGCCGCGCACATTCTCGCCCAGGTCGCTAAATGGCAGGGCCGGTCGGTCTTTGCCTTCACCCGTCCGGGAGACTTGGCGACGCAAGCCTTCGCCCGTAGCCTTGGTGCAACCTGGACGGGCGGCTCGGACGAAACGCCGCCACAGGCGCTCGACGCGGCCATCATCTTTGCACCCATAGGCGACCTGGTGCCAAGCGCCCTGAAGGCCGTGCGTAAGGGCGGACGCGTGGTGTGCGCGGGCATTCATATGAGCGACATTCCTGCGTTTCCCTATAGATTGCTTTGGGAAGAGCGGCAGTTGCTGTCGGTTGCCAACCTGACGCGGCAGGACGGCGTCGATTTCCTGCGTCTGGCGCCACAGATCGGCATTGTCACCAGGACCACGCGGTATCGCTTGCAAGAGGCTAACCAGGCATTGGCCGATCTACGCGCAGGCCGCTTTGAAGGCGCCGCGGTTCTCGTCCCCTGAGCAGAGGGTCTCAAGACATCAGCGCATTAGTCGAATAAATTAACCAAAGATGATCTTGATCTGACGCAAACCAAACGCGCTTGTAAAGGCTAGTGTTGTAAGCAGGAACTCGCACTAACGTGAAACCAACGCGGGACCAGGCAGCAGGGCCGTTGCCCGAATGTCAGCGATGACGGGCAGGCCGTTGTAAGCATGAACTGCGGGGTGGAATATCGGAGTGGATATGAACAGGCTTTATGAAAACGACCCTTTTTCGAAAGGGTATTCACCCGAATCGATCGTGGGTACCCCTGCGCGGATCGCTGCACACAAACGATCGTCCGGCGATGGTCCGATTTCACTGACCGCGGCCACGTTCGACCAATATGTCGGTGCGTCCGACCTGCCAATCGTCATTCATTTCTGGGCCCGCTGGTGCAGCGTATCGAAGACGATGTTGCCCCATTTTTCCGCCAGCGCACGTGAGCTCGCCGGGCGGGCATTGTTCGCGAAAGTGGAATCGGACAAGGAAGCATCGCTCGCCCAACGCTACGGAATCGAATGCGTCCCCACGCTTGTCGTTTTCAGGAATGGGCAGGAGGTACAACGCCACTGCGGCGCGATGACCGCGGGGCAGCTCGATCTTTGGCTGCGACCGCATCTCCGGAAGACAACGCAGTCGAAATGTCCTGCCGGCGCTGACGTTCGGCGGACACCGTAGATCCGGCGTGTGACTGAGTAGTTTCCGAGCCTATCGGCTGACGTTTGTTGGAGCCTATGCTGCATAGGCCAGGGTGGACATTTCGCTGATTATTCGTATCGGTCAGAAGATTCGCGATCCATGCGCTTCCATCGGTTTCCATCAGTTCTTCATCGCGCTCGCTGCATGTTACGCACGCTGTATCAACCTGGTGCCAGGCTTGTTGCCAGCTCTAAATATGAGGGAGTATCGAACATGTTGAGAAGCATACAAAGTCTTAAAGGTAGCGCGGTCGCTGCACGTGATGGAGTATTGGGTAGCGTCGATGAAGTCTATTTTGACGATGAGGCATGGGGTGTCCGTTATCTTGTCGTTGATACGGGAAGCTGGCTCAATGGTCATCGCGTACTGATTTCGCCCTATTCCGTCAAACATACGGACCCGGGCGCGAGCACCGTTTCTGTCGATTTGACGCGAGAGCAGGTGAAGAACAGCCCGGGTATCAATACGCAACAACCCGTGTCTCGTCAGCATGAGCAGGACTATCTCCGCTACTACGGTTATCCAGAGTATTGGGGCGGGCGCGACTCGTGGGGAATGGGCGGCTTCCCGGTGCTCGGTCCAATGCAGATCGGCCCGGATATCCAGCCGGAGCCATTCGGACCGGATGAACTTGAGGCCGACGCCCGATTGAAGGATGTGCATCTGCGAAGTAGCGAGGCTGTGACGGGTTACCGCATCGAGGCGCGTGATGGAAGCATAGGCCACGTGTCGGGCTTTATCTTCGACGACGAGGCGTGGGTCATTCATTACCTGACGGTCGACACCCGAAACTGGTGGCCCGGAGGAAAGACTGTGCTTTTGGCGACTGAGTGGGTGGACGCTGTCGATTGGTTCGCGTCCAGCATTGTCACCGACCTCACACGCGAAGCGATCAAGACGTGCCCGGACTACGACGATCTGGTCCCGCTAAGCCGGACCTATGAAACTGCGCTGCACACGTTTCACAGCAAAGACGGATACTGGACGAAAGGCAACAGTGCTTCGCGGTGAGGCGACTCCCTACGGACGACGGCCGAGACTCGAGCTCGCGAAAATGTGGAGCGGCCGTTCGTTTCGGGCAGTGCGCGCGGGTTCGGTGCGGCAAAGGGCGAATGGTTCGGTGAAGTCGCCGGGACCGTTCGCAGTTTGCGTAATCGGATCCGTATGATTTCCTATCCGGTCGTCACGCTGTCGCCGCGCGATTATGACGCCGTCCTGTTCGATCTTGATGGGGTACTGGCGAAGACAGCCAACTTGCACGCTTGTGCCTGGAAGCAAGTGTTGGGCGATTTGCTTGGCGCACAGGAAATCCGTGCGGGTGTGCCGTCCATTCCGTTTGACATTGATGCCGACTACGCGCGCTATCTGGACGGCAAGTCGCAGGACGACGGCATTGCAGGGTTCCTTGCGGCGCACGAGATCCATTTGCCGATCGGCTCACCGGATGACAGTCCCGAAGTCCAAAGCAAACGCTCATTGGGTCTGCTGGAAAGCCGTTACTTCCTTCAGAATTTGAAAGCAGATAGCGTCGAGCTTTACGACGCCTCTATCGAGTTGGTGCGAAAACTGCGCGCGCTGGGTATCGGGACGGCTGCCGTATCCCTTACCGGAAACTGTTCGGCAGTGCTGAAAGCGGCGGGTATTGCTCAGCTTTTCGACGTGCAAGTGGACTGCCTGGACGCTGATGGCGGTGGTCCGAATTTCACGCTGGAACCAGATGCCTGGCGATACGCAGTGCGACGCCTCGGCGCAGACATTTCAAGGGTGGCCGTAGTAAGCCAGTGGATTGCAGGAATAGGCGCTGATCGTGCAGCCCGGTTCGGGTGTGTCATCGGCGTTGATCGAGGTGGGCGCACGCAGGAACTGCGCGACGCCGGTGCTGACGTTGTTGTCGCTGACTCGTCTCAGGTTCAGGCAACGGTGGAGCCTCCTCCCGAATGGTCATTGGTATTCACGGGCTTCGAGCCCGCTCACGAAGGCGTCAGGGAGACCTTGTGCACCCTCGGCAATGGCTATTTCGCGACGCGTGCGGCCGCGTCATGGAGCATTGCCGACGACGTGCATTATCCCGGGACGTACCTCGCATGCGGGTATAACCGGCTGCACACCGACATTGCCGGAAGAGTAGTTGAAAACGAAGACCTCGTTAATCTTCCCAATTGGCTTGAACTCAAGTTTCGCATTGGCGCAGAGGACTGGTTCGACATGCGTGCCGTGACACTCTCGTCCTATCGCCAGGAGCTCGATCTTCGTCACGGCATGCTCTTGAGATCGATATCATTCGAGGACGACAAGGGGCGCAAGAGCACGCTTGGCGAACGCCGCTTCATCTCGATGCGGAATATGCACCTGGGCGCGCTGGAACTTACGCTGACCGCCCACGACTGGTCAGCGCCGGTCACGGTGCGCTCGGCCATCGACGCGCGCATTGTCAACAGTGGCGCCAGGCTATATCGCAAGTTCAGCAACAAGCACATCGAACCGCTGGCGGCGGAGGCCGTCGGGAAGGATGGCGTCGCGATGACCGTACGAACGACCCAGTCACATGTGAACGTCACGCAAGCCTCGCGTACCCAAGCGAAGCACCACGGCAAGTTGTTGGACCGGTCGCGACAAATAATCGAAGAGCCCGGGTACATCGGCCAGGAATTTTGCATGGATCTGGCTCCGGGCGAGCCGCTCGTCATTAACAAAATTGCCGCGCTCTATTCGTCACGTGACCGGGCTATTTCAGAGTGCGGATTCGAAGCGCGCAAGGCGATCTCACGAGCAGGATCTTTCGATGAACTCGCAGCCGCTCACGCGTTGACCTGGAAGCACCTGTGGCGGCGTTTTGACGTGCGCATTGAGCCGGCTGACCCAAGCTTCAAGTTGAACGTGTCCATGTTATTGCGCTTGAACATGTTTCACCTGCTGCAGGCGGTCTCGCCGAACTCCATCGGCCTTGACATTGGCGTACCAGCGAGGGGATGGACCGGAGAGGGGTATCAAGGGCATATCTTCTGGGACGAGTTATTCATCTTTCCGTTCTTCAACTATCGCTTGCCGGAAATCACGCGGTCGCTGCTGATGTATCGCTACCGGCGCCTTGGGGAAGCTCGAGCGGCTGCTGCCGCGGCAGGCTATGCGGGGGCCATGTTCCCCTGGCAGAGCGGAAGCGACGGCAGCGAGGAAACCCAGGCATTCAATCTCAACCCGCGCTCGCAACATTGGGTGCCTGACAACTCTTACTTGCAGCGCCACGTGGGCAGTGCAATTGCGTATAACGTCTGGCAATACTTTCAGGTGACGCACGACGTCGAATTCCTGTATGCGTACGGTGCGGAACTGATCCTCGATATTGCCAGGTTCTGGTCGAGCATTGCGACGTTCAACCCGGCGCGTGGACGCTTCGAGATCCATGGCGTGCTTGGGCCCGATGAGTTCCACGACGGTTATCCCGGGTCCGCAACGCCCGGCATCAATAACAATGCCTACACGAACGTCATGGCGGTCTGGGTGCTGCGCCGAGCCCGCGACGTGCTCGATCTGTTGCCTGAGATTCGGCGCGCCGAGCTGATGATCGACCTTGACTTGACGGCCGGCGAGATAGACCGCTGGGACAACATCAGCCGGAAAATGGTCATTCCGTTTCATGATGAAGGGATCATCAGCCAGTTTGAGGGCTATGAAAAATTACGCGAACTTGACTGGGATGCCTACCGGGTTCGCTATTCAAATATTCAGCGGCTCGACCTGATCCTTGAAGGCGAGGGTGACAGTGCGAACGGCTACAAGCTCTCGAAACAGCCCGATACGCTGATGTTGTTCTACCTGTTCTCCGCAGAAGAGCTCACTGAATTATTCCTCCGCCTCGGCTACCCGTTTCCGGGCACTACTATTCCGCGGAACGTCAACTACTATACGGACCGGTCATCGGATGGTTCCACGTTGAGCCGGGTCGTCAATGCCTGGGTACTCGCGCGATCGGACCGTCCACGATCCATGCGGTTCTTCGCTCAGGCGCTGCAAAGCGACGTGGTTGACATCCAGGATGGCACGACCGCTGAGGGCGTCCATCTCGGGGCAATGGCTGGAACGGTCGATATCGTGCAACGTGTCTGGACCGGTATCGAGATCAAGGATGACCTCTTGCGATTCAATCCTCAATTGCCGCTTGATATTGAGCACCTCGAGTTGCGCATTCGCTACCGGGCGCACTCGATCGATCTAAGGCTCGATCACGACACATTGACGCTGCATGTCCATACCGGGGTCGCAGCGCCTGTCGCTCTGCTCGTGGGCGGAGAAAAGTACGAACTGCAAAGCGGCACAACGCGCGCGTTTCCACTGACCTCAGCGGCAGCGGACTGTACAACGGCGGAGGTGGCCCAGTGAGACATGTCATTGTCTGGACTCGGATCGGCGCGGTGGTCCTGGCGGCAATCGCTGTTCTGACGGTTACCCAGAAAACCGAGAGCGAAAGCAAAGCCTCGGAAGGAAGTATCGGGAACGAACCGATCGACGCGCATCATTCGGTAGCACTGGGAACGGGTCAAACTGCAGTAACACAAGATCCTCATGCGCTGCACGGATCCGATGAGATCTTCAGGGGAGGGGCCATGCGAGCGCGCTGGGTTTTGCGGGATTCGCGCGTCTCTTTCGCGGCTGATGATCTCTATTCGTCGGAGAACGACCTGATGTCGGGTCGAGCGGCACCTGATTCGTCCGCTGAGCCGTCCCCTGCGCCGTCCCCTTCACCGTCCCCTTCACCGTCCCCTTCACCGTCCCTTACCCGCACCTCAATGCGTGGAACGATCGTCGCCGGGAGCAGCCCGGGCGTTGACGCCTCCGGCACTGAGGATGCGGACTTTACCGCGCCAAATGTCGCGCAGTCCGAGGCGTTTGACCCCGCGGGCGCCTTCGACATGGACAAGACGTTTGCGAACGAAGTACAGAGACGATTGAACGTGCCAATGGCCGCTCAATTGCTCTACGGCTCAAAGCTGCAACAGGCATTGCAGGAAAAATCTCTGGGCGCAATCGCGAACGAGTATGTCGTGCTGGTCGATCGCAACCAGAATGTTCAAGCCTTGTTTATCTACTTCCGCGCAAAGGCAGACGGCATTTGGCATTTGGTCGGAGCAACCCCTGTGTCAACCGGGCTTCCAGGAACCTACGATCATTTCACCACGCCGATCGGGGTCTTCGAACACACGCCCGGCAACATGGACTTCCGCTCCGAAGGAACATTGAACGAATTCAAGATCCGTGGCTACGGCGCACGCGATATGCGTATTTATGACTTCGGCTGGGCTCAGGGAGAACGTGGCTGGGGCAAGGGCGGGATGTCCCAGATGCGCTTCCAGATGCATGCGACCGACCCGGACAAACTGGAGCCCGTCCTCGGTGTTCGCCATTCAAAGGGTTGCGTTCGCATCCCCGCGGCGCTCAACGTATTCCTTGATCATCACGGTATCCTCGACGCAGCCTACGAGGCCTGCGTGGCTGCGGGCGAATCGCTATGGATCCTGAAGCCCAGACGTGCCCCTACACCATGGGCGGGACACTATCTTGTGGTGATTGATTCCGCTCAAAACGCGCGTCCGGCATGGTCGCCTCTCCCAGACGGAAAAGCCCGCTCGCAGTTTCCGGCTCACGGTAATTCGGCAGACTAAATTGTGTTCGTTCGCGCATCCAACCGACGCTTTTCATCCCCCGCTAGTCCACTTCTTATTCAATTGACAAATATCAGTGGATCGGATTCTGTGGTGCTTATGCTTGACTATGCCCCATTGAAAAGAGCGGTTGGCGAAGTTCGTCAGGTTCGTCGATCCGGCTCACGACCTTGCAAACCTGCCTCAACAAAAATGCAGATAAATCGATTGGTGAACCACCATGAAAATCTCCTTTCCGCCGGAAACGCCTGCCTACTGCGAAGCTGACCCGGCGCTGGCATTTCCCGCCGTGGTAAACGGTATTCGCCTCGAATGTTCGATCACTGCCGAAGCCCTCGAAGATCATTTCGGTGCTGCGTCAATAGGTAAAGAAGACCTTCAACACGCATTCGACGCGCATAACCATACTATCCATGTTGCGACCAGGCGGATCTTGACCGAGCTTGGCGCGATGCCTGTCGTGCTCCACAGCAGCTATTTCCGGTTTGCAGAATGAAGACCGCACCAGGCTACTGGCCCGGATTTCCTCGTCAGTTCCTACAAGCGCGACAAACCGGGACGGTTGACAATTCGGACCTGCTTGCCGTTGGCGTCGACGAGTCCTTGCTTTTGCAACTTCGAGAACATCCGGCTTACCGTTTCCAGTTTGATTCCCAGGTAGCTACCCATTTCTTCCCGCGTCATGCGGAGGTTAAAGTCGACCGCTGAGTACCCGCGCGCCTTCATCCGGTCCGACAGGTCGAGAAGAAACGCTGCCACGCGCTGTTCCGCAGACATTGTTCCAAGCATCATCATGTGACTGGACTCTCGCACGATTTCACCGCTCAGTACGCGGTAGAAGTGGTGCTGGATTGAACTGACCTGGTGACACAGCGAAGCGAGAAGCGTGAAGCGGATGACAGATACTTCACTGTCTTCGAGCGCGATCGCGTCGCAGTTGTGTCTCTCGGCGCAGAGGCCGTCAAGGCCAAGCGTCTCGCCCATGAACTGAAAGCCGGTCACCTGCACTTTACCGTCGCGATGAGTGATAACAGTCTTGAAGCAACCGGCGCGCACCGTGTAGATACTCTCGAATGGGTCGTGCGTACGGTACAGTGCATTGCCGCGTTTGACCCTGCGAGTCGTGCATATGATCGATTGCAAATAATTGGGGTCCAGAAGGGCAACGGCTTTCGCTACAGGAGTGGCTGGGGACGAGGGAGCGATGCGGCCCGGCAGGTAATGCGAAAACGCGGGCGATGGGACACTTCGCTGACCTGACGCTGCGGGATAGGTGGCGGGTTTGAGTTGGACGGAAGGCATGATCGACTCCTGATCCCAGATGAAACGTTTTTGGTAGGTTTTTATATTGTGGAATGCGAAATATATGCGGATGATATTCCGTGGATCACCTCCCGCTGGCGGTTTGTCACAGTGAGATGGTCAGGTCGTTCTCCACGGCGGATGCGCCGGGAGCAGACCAGGCGATCGCGACTGCCAGATCCCGGTCATGCGGCGTGCGGACGGTCCCGGTCAGCCTCACTGTCCCGCCATTTGCCGTAACCGTAATGTTGCGGGCGTCGGACCATGAACGGTGCAGCGCGTGCATGAGGTCGCCGCGCACCTGCACGACGTCGATGGCGGCCCTGAGCGTAATCTGGTTCGTTACGCCGGTTACGCCGAGTAGCCGTCGGACGTCCTGAACGGCCGCTTCTCTCTGGAAGTGCCAGTCTACTTTCCCGCTAAGCGTTATCCAGCCGTCTTCCACTGCGACCTGAACTGTGTCTCTCGGAACCGAGACATCCCACGCCAGTCGATTCACGATTGCCGCGGCCATGTCGTCGTCGCTGCGCTTTGCATCAAAAGCAAGCCGGACCTCGAGGTTGTCCGCAACCGCCTCGACTCCCTTGACACGCAGGGCAGCGGCCTCCGCCGCATGTTTTTCGGCGAATGTTTCGACGTGCCCGGTCAACGTCACGAT
>Ga0073928_10007181_pt1 | contig 14590 bp, 12 predicted proteins | sample PaiPotPPA55metaG_FD_76969 | JGI IMG/M metagenome (GOLD analysis project Ga0073928, IMG submission 76969) | Iron sulfur acid spring bacterial and archeal communities from Banff, Canada, to study Microbial Dark Matter (Phase II) - Paint Pots PPA... ... | reverse complement strand
TTGAAATTTATCGAAATGAACCTCAGCAGTAGCAAATGGGTAGCACAGGACGTGCCTACGAAAGGCCCAGATGGATAGCCGGAATTCCAGTCTTAACTTTACCAAGCGAGCTTTGGATGCGCTCGGGTCGCTACATAGCTCTCAACGTACCTATTACCACGACACCGTTGTCCGCGGTCTGACTCTCGCTGTGAGCCCCTCAGGACGCAAAACGTTTTGCTTGTACCGGAAAATTCAGGGACGTCCCGAAAGAATATCGATCGGACCATTTCCGGATCTCACGATCGAGCAAGCCCGGGGTGTGGCCCATGACCTTAATTCCTCCATCGCCAAGGGTATTAATCCTGCAGACGGGCTTCGCACCCGCCGTCAGGAGTTGAGCCTTGAAGAATTTTTCCACGAACAGTTCCGGGCGCGTCATGTCTTGAGCCACTATAAGTCCCCGCGTAATGTCGATTCGATTTTCAATTCATCCCTGAAGACCCTTGCTAAACAAAAACTTGGATCAATTCGGTCGCGTGACGTGACTAAACTTCATATTGATCTCGGTGGCGAAAGAGGACCTTATTCAGCAAATCGCGCGATTGAATTACTGCGCACGATGTTCAATCGCGCCACTGATTGGAATCTATTTCATGGTCCCAACCCGGTCGTCGGGGTACACCGTTTCCGCGAACAGGCGCGCCGGAGATTCCTCCACGCCGACGAGTTACCTCGATTTTTCAAATCCTTGGATCAGGAGCCCAACAGTGATCTACGAGATTTCTTCGCATTGAAACTGCTAATTGGCGCTCGGCGATCAAATATGCAGGGAATGCGTTGGGATCAGATTCACTTAGAACGCGCTACGTGGACTATTCCTGCCAACCTGACTAAAGAGAGCAATGAGATCGAACTTCCTCTCGCCGGGGATGCAGTCAAGATACTGAAAACACGTCGAACCAATGCGACAAGCCCATGGGTGTTTCCTGGCCGCGGAAAAACAGGGCATTTGGTTGAACCCAAGAGTGCTTGGCGGCGCATCCTCGAGCGCGCCGGCCTAGAGGATCTGCGCATGCATGATCTGAGAAGAACGCTGGGGTCGTGGCAGGCAGCGATGGGCGCGAGTTTGCCGATTATCGGGAAGAGCCTAGGTCACATGAGTACTGAGGCAACTATGGTCTATGCCCGGCTCGATATTGATCCAGTGCGCAAATCTGTAAATACCGCGGCGCGCGCAATCCTCAAAGCAGGCCGAGTTCTCGCGAAGAAAGAATCACGGGGTCATGAATGACTTTTAAATACATCAAGGGGAAGACCACGGGAATCTATCGCGAGGATTGGTGGAGCGCTGAAGGTCCTGCAGCTATAAACGAAGTTTTCATGGGACTGCGCGATGCGTGGGATTTTAGTCTGCAACTTGAGCGTATCGAAAAGGAAGCCTGCGAAGTTTTTCCGAAAAATTGTCCAGATCGGGATTGGCGGAAAACTCTCCCTCAACTAACAGATCCTATTGTTAAGGACGCAAAAGCGGTTTTAGAGTTGGTCTCATGTATTCGGGACTCGTGGTCTGAATGTGCACGCCAATATAGCCAAACCGACTGTCTCAATAACATTCTGATTCAAACCTTAAGTCTTGCAGACGCACGTCACCGCATGGAGATTCGACCGCTAGAAGAACAGCGCGCTCTCCGCGGTGTCAAAGAGATAGAAGATTCGAAAAAAGGTTCAGCGGCCGTCCTAGAGAAAAGACAGTACGAACTGGAGCGGACCAAGTGTCGGAAGGAGGCGAGCGACCTAAAATCCAAGCGTCCAGATCTTAGCTGGAATGCGATCGCGAAGATACTGGCACCCAAATTTGGTGTTTCCCCAAAAACCATTCTCCGTCGCACAAAGAACCCTGCTTAGTTTTTGGTTAACGAAGAAAAAACATGGTCACCGCTACCAGTGTCCATCTTACAGCTCCCGGATAATACCCTCCGTGAACGAATCTACCGGGAGGTTTCCCATGGGAAATCCAGGTTTACCTAAACTCCTAACACCGGAAGAGGCAGCAGCGGTCTTGGGCGTAACGCCTGGGACGCTAGCGATTTGGAGATGCACCAGGCGGTATGCCTTGTCGTGGGTAAAAATCGGACGAAAGGTTCGCTATCGCGAAGATGACCTAGCAACGTTTCTCAACAGTCGTCGAATAAAGGGAATGGTGCCGGCCGTACCACCGGCCAACGATCGGAACTAAGATGAACGAGGATTATCTGGTGTTGCCAAAGGCCGCATGGCGTGGCCCGTTCGCTGACTACCGAGACACAATGGCCCACACGACCGAGGCAAGTGACGTTTTTCACTTTGCTACTCTTTGGGCTTGTGGGGCCGCAACACTCGGCAGAACTGTGCGTTTTCCGTACGGCAGCATGACGTATCCGAACGTGTCTTTGATTGGGTTCGGCCCCACCGGAGACCGAAAAACTAGTGCGATGCGCCGAGTGGATGACATCGGTGGACAACTAAAGATGATTCGCGGCGGAGGTTCCGGTGAGGGGCTGGCAGATGATTTTGCGACCGTTGCGCCCGGTCGAGGGATACTAATTTACGTTGAGGAATATTCGCAGATTTTGCGGCAAGGACATTGGGAAGGCGCGACGCTTCTCCCGTTTCTGACACAGTGCTTTGATTGCCCTGAACGGTACGAACTGAAATATCGAAAGAAGCCAATTAATGTGAAATGCCCGACGCCGAGTCTGCTTGCAGCGACAACCCCAGAGTGGTTTTGGCAAGACTTCCGCCTCCGAGACTTCCAGGGCGGATATGGCAATCGTCAGTTCTTCTTGACTGGGTATCATAAGCCGCCTATCCCGCTCCCGGAGATGCCAGACCTAAGAAAAACATCGCAAGCAATAGAAAACCTTTTGCACATTGTACCTTGTCAGGCGGAACTGGCTCCCGCCGCGCGCATTCTGTGGGAGCAATTCTACTGTGCATGGTGTGCGGAAGAGGGAGCCCGTGATCCGCTATTGCTTGCAGCGGCGAGGCGCATTCCGTCCTACGTGCTTAAGTTGTGCATGCTCTACGCTGCATTCGAGAGGACGTTGCCGGAGATCACGCTGGAACAACTCTCTGCGGCCATACAAGTCGGACGATATGGGGAGATCTGTGTCAAACAAATGCTTGCGCTCCAAAACGCTGGGACGAACCCGAAGAAAGAGCTAGAGCGACGCATTCTGGCGTTTGTTAGTCGTAAATCCGGAGGTGTTACGTCCAAACGCGAAATTTACAAGGGACTTTGGCGGCATTATTCCGACACCGACATGTTCAATCGGGTATTTGAATCGCTAAGTCGCGCCGGAGAGCTTTTCTCCAAGCCGGGGCCTCGCGGAACCGTCTTGGTTGCTTTGGAACCGTTCAGCTCATAGATAACGTGGACGCGTGGACAGTTAACGCTGCATAAACAGGCGTTTGTCCTGTCCACCTGTCCACGGGATATGCTTATGAAAACCGCCCTCGAGGCACTCATAGAAGCGCTTGAGACAAATACGTGGACTCCTCCTGTGGAAACTCTTGCCCAGCCATTTTCCCGCCGAACTGAGGAGGCGGTCACCGGGTTACAAAAAAAAGTCTGCTGGCACTGCCAAGGTCACCGAGAATGCTCTTGTATTAGTTGCATGGAAAGCACGGGTAGCGAGGCTTTTACAAGCGCCTGTGTGGTCTGCCAGGAAGCTAAAGAAGATATTGGCATCCAAGCGATAGCACCCAGTAGGGTTAAAAAATCTAGGATGTTCGAGGCGTCGACCGTCGAGTTCTCGCGCGCTGACGATTATTTATAGAACGGTGTTCGATCAAACAAATTGTGAGGCTTCAGCATAAAACCTGTCCACATTATCAGAGCGACGCCGTGCCAAGCGCCGTTAAGGATTTCGCCGTCTTCATCACGGGGGTGATGATGCACGGAACCCTTGTACCAGAGAACGATGTCGGAGTCCGTGAGGGATTTAGGTGGAGAGATATATGACGGCAGGTTTCTCGCGGCCATCTCATTCGAATCATAGCGCGTGACCCAGAAATCCTTTTCGGTAAAAGCCTCTTGGTGTCGGGACAGTCCGCCGTTGGGTAATGGGATTAATTGGTAAGAGGTCCGGTTCCGTTTCCCATTCATAAGGAATTTGTCATACACGGCTAATCCACTGAAGGCGTGCGGGTTCCACTCGTAGCCGCCCTCGACGGTGATCGCAGTTTCAGTGTCAGTTGCTGTTATGTCTGGGAGATTTTCCGTATGCGTCTCGAGCTCGACCGAATTATTTTGCCAACCGTTAAGATCCACGTCCAATCGCCAAATGGGATTGTGTACGTGTGCTTCCATTTCCCGACCCGGTAAGTTATGAGATGTGGCACCTACTCGGCCGACCACAATTCCATCGTCGCGAAAAGCCCATTCGATCACATAATTGTAATTTCCGGCAGCGAGTGCGGACCAAAGTACCACCTCTTCGCCTCGAAACACTTCATCGTCTGCCTTCCACGATAACCCACGATCGTGAACTTCCTTGCATACATTTCCCGCGAGCACTGCTCCCCCTAGACTGGGAGGGCAGTCGTTAGGACCGATGGAAGTCACTGGGAATAAAAAACCCACGTCGTAATACCGCGGGTTTCCGGTATGGTATGGAACAAAGATTTCAGAGACGCGAGCATCCCAAAGCAGAAAAACCCACGCGGATGCCGGAGTCGGGCGGAAATAAGCCCAGTGAATAACCAATCCATTTCCAGGTAGGGTCTCCCAACAGAAGCGCCAATGTGTAAGCTCCGTACCAGTGGTTGGAAATTGCTGGTCGACTAAGTTGGAGCCCGAGCACGGCATCCAGGGAGGGGGGGTCTGAGCTTGCATCCGATGACTTGACGCCAAACTAAGCACAGCGGCAAAAAAGATGATGCGCGCCAAGGTCTTCGAAAATATCATTTGCGTTTCCGCTCTCCGAGGTAGACAAATTTTGCACTCAGGTCAACTACCACGGTGGGTTCGCTAAGGAAATCTCGGCCCCTTCGAAAAAAAAGCTCAATGCAACGGTGTCTCGAGCAGGGATCATCTTGTTTCCGCGACCGAACCGGTAACCCGGTTACTGAATTCCCGACTGCCTGAACCGCCTTGGAGTCGTCAAGTTGGATTTGAACCTGATAGGTCTGTGCGGAAGAACCAAAAGCCTGCTGAAATTGCGGATCATGCAAAGCTAGCTGAAATGCATCTCTAAGGTCATCAACTGTCATGGGGACATCACTGGCCGAAACACGCTTCACGTCTTCCACGGCTTGACGTTGGAGATTGACTACTATTCGCACGCCTATCTCGCCCACAGGGCGAAAAAGAACCACTTCCGCGCGTCGCTCGAGACGATCCAATGGTTCTCGTGATCCGGGTTTAAGGGCGAGCGTCTCAACAGAAACCAGCCGAACTTCACCTTCGCCAAGTAGCTTTTTCACTCTCTCGTCATTCCGTGCGAGGCGTTCTGCGGAAACATTTTCTTCCGGCGTCAACGGGTCGAGCGGAAGCCGTTCTGAGACTGCAGGCGGCGGGTTCGAACTGTCCTTCTGTTGAGCCTTTAACGCGACCATACCGAAAGTCCCGACGCCACAGAAAACCATAAACGACAGTACAGTTTTCTTGATCTGTTCGTTGTACATAGATTTTAGTATTGCCTATGCATACAATTTAAAACTCTTTCTGGTCCTTATACAGTACATTTCTTTAACAGTCAATATTCAATAATCTAAAACAAGGTTTTATCGTACGTCTTTATTAACTCTTACCTTTCAGATAACTTATAAATACCGTACGCTAATATACAATTAGAGCCTTATATGATAACGTCTGCGACGCTATTTAGAGGAGGAACCCGTGCGAAGAGCAACTTCAGTCGCTTTGTGGGTCGCGGCTTTGCTTACAGTTTTCTATTCGCCAATATCTTGTGCCCAAACCAATCCGGACGTCCAACCAGTCAGACAGACGCCAGTAAAGGACGTTCAATCCGCCAAAAAGACAACTATAGATCTCCTAAAAGCCAGCACACTCTCACAGAGATATTATCTATTTCAAAAGTCCAAAACCAATCGTTCTGACTCCGCGGGCATTTCCAGCTTCAGTTTGGATGGCGAAGAGGCAAAGGAGGACTTTTACGCTCCCGCGATCAAGGAAGCAGTGAAGGCAGACGGAACTTTTGAACCGTTCGGTGCTGTATTTGATGTTCTCGCTTCATTCGGCGATGCCGGAAGCGGTTCCGTTCCTTCAGCCCAGAGCGGAATTCAGACCCAACTCTTCGGTAACATTAAATGGGAATCCGAGCATTTTGGCTATCAGAATACAGCATCTGGCGGGCAGGTTGGCTACGTGAAGAAAATTGACTTCAGTTTCGGCGGTGAGATTGGCTTATACCCCGCATTGGTCCTGGAGAATTTGACAAGTACGACGGCAACGATCGCCCAACCCAAAGCCAGACCAATGTTCCAGGATGCTTTCCACTGGACGATTGGACCAAATATGAATTTTCTACAGTGGGCACACGGGGAATCGACGGCATTCGCCGACCTTGGTCAGAACTTTCTTATAAACGAAGTAACTTCCTTTAAGCAAGGGGACGATACCATTACTGCGACGCCTGTTTCCAACGGCGTGGGCAGGGCAGCCATTTTCTATGAGGCAGGGTTGCAAACTAAGATTCTCGCCAGTCCCATCTGGGTCGCGCACGATGACAAGATTAGCAACCTCGCCCCATTATTCTCGATCGCAACCGGCATCAGGAAAGATACTCGCTTTACCGCATCCGGTGACCTTGCTGGATATAATCATTCCCAGGAGAGATTCTTTTTTAGGTTTTTTATAAACCTTACAAAGGTTGTTTCGTATACGGATGAGACTAAACCAGCAAGCCCGGCATCAGTTAGGTTTGGTGTCGACATGGACAGACCAATTCTCGAAGAACGAGTTCCAACCGCGACCCGCTTTTTTGTGAGTGCCGATTTCGACATCATGAAGGTGTTCAGACCGACTGCAACACCTTGATCACAAAGCCCTCTCAGAAAGAAAAGTTAATTTCGCAAGTTATGGTTCAAAGGTTTTCGAGAAGTTTTCGGTTAGACGAGTGGGGTAGCCTACCGTTCTCAGATCTTTTGCCCAAGGTGCCGCCTCGTCGCCGAAAACCGGAGTCGTACTCCCGGCGGCCCAGATGACAAGCACCAATAAGATCGCAGCATGAGAGGGATAACTCAGAATGGCACGGCTGCGAATCTCGAGTTGCTCGCGTGCCTTTTTTTTAGCTAAGAATTCGCTGGCCACATTGCTCTCGGCGCATATCAGCAGGAGGCGAAAAAACGTCAGAATCGCGCCTTTTAAGTCCGAATCCCCGTTTTGATCATTTTCTTTAACTGATAGCACCCAGTAGGGTTAAAAAATCTAGGAAGTTCGAAACGTCGACCGTCGAGTAGCTGAGCAAGCGAGTGCGAGGGTTTTGCTAGGGGGGAGTGCATCAACCTAGTTGCATCATCACTCGCTGTCCGGTCTCGCCAAACCGGTTTCCCGCTAGCGGCCAGTTCTGGGCCTTCAAAATATCAACGCGTATCCTACCGTTCTGAAAACATGCAATTTGCCATAGATAACCGGGTGGAACCCCACCTGCTTGCGCTCTTTGCTATAGGTGCAGAGGAACTGATCAACGGAGCCAGAAATGGGAATGCTGCTGCAAGACATTCGTTACGCCATGAGAATATTTGCCAGGAACCCGGGCTTCGCGGCGATTGCCGTGCTCACTCTCGCGCTCGGCATTGGTGCGAACACCGCGATTTTTTCTGTCGTCAACGCTGTGCTCGTCCGGCCCTTGGCTTACAAGGATTCGCCTTCACTAGTAAATGTATGGGGAAAATTCGAGAAGGATGGCATCCCGCGCAGTTGGCTCTCGGAACCGGAATACTGGGATCTTCTGGAAAGGAACCAATCCTTCTCCGAACTCGCGGCTTTTGCAGCGGGCGGAAGTGCGAATCTTACCAGCAGTAGCGCTCCGCCGGTTCAGGTAACTGCTGGCCTCGCCAGCGCGTCGCTCTTCCCGCTTCTGGGAGTGCGCCCTGTACTAGGCAGACCCTTTGCGCCTAATGAAAATCAACGGGGAAATGACCACGTGGCTATTCTCAGCTACGGTCTGTGGCGTAGTCAGTTTGCCGCGGACTCGCAAATTGTCGGCAAGAATGTTGAACTCGATCGCGAGACCTATTCGATCGTTGGAGTTCTACCCAACGGTTTTTCATTGTCAGGCAAACAGGATTTGTGGCGTCCGTTAGCCCTGAATCGCGAAAAGCCGCGCGACCGCAGTAGCCATTTCCTTCACGTTGTAGGTCGATTGAAATCTGGCGTAGCGCCAGGTCAAGCCAATTCAGATGTGGAACGTTTTGCAGCTCAGCTTGCCAAGGAATATCCCAACTTCTATGGTCATGGCGACATTGGCTGGAGCATGTACGTCGTTCCGGTAAAAGAGCAGCTCGTCGGCAAGGTGCGTCCTGCTCTCCTCGTACTTTTGGCTGCTGTAGCTTTTGTCTTACTCATCGCTTGTGTGAACGTCGCCAATCTTTTGCTAGCGCAAGCTTCCGCGCGTGAGAAAGAACTGTCCATCCGCGCAGCGATGGGAGCAGGCCGGGGACGCCTCGTGCGTCAATTGCTTACGGAGAGCCTTGTGTTAGCGATCTCTGGTGGGGCTTTAGGCCTGCTTATCGCATATTGGGGCGTGGACGCTCTCCGTACATTAATTCCCGATAACGTGCCGCGTATCGGCGAAATTCGCGTTGACTCAGCAGTTCTCGGCTTCACGTTCGGCTTATCGCTGCTCACAGGCTTGATCTTCGGCCTCGCTCCTGCCTGGCACGTTTCTCGAGCCAATTTGCAGGATAATCTGAAGAAGAGTGGCCGTGGAAGTTCGGCCGCCGGCGGCAGCCGACGTTTGCGCGGAGTTCTCGCGGTATCGGAAATCGCTTTCGCAGCGCTGTTGCTGGTCGGCGCAGGCTTGTTGATCCGCAGCTTCCGTCATCTCCTCGAAATCAATCCTGGTTTTCAAACCGATCACCTGCTCACTATGGAATTGTCGGTCCCGGAGAAACCGTATCCGGACGGTGCGCCGGTTCAAACGTTTTATACTACACTCCTCAATCGCTTGAAGACGATTCCGGGGATCCAAGCGATTGGCGCTGTTTCGGCGATGCCTCTCAGTGATTCGTACTCATCAAGCACCGTGGCCGCTGAAGAAACTTCCAATTCCGATATGCCCCGTCTTCCTGAGTTCGGGAATCTTCCGTTCATGGAAATTGACCTTCGCTATGCCACGCCCGGCTATTTCGCGGCCATGGAAATTCCATTGGTTCGCGGGCGCCTTTTTACCGAAGCGGATGACGCGGGAAGCCAATATGTCGCAGTGGTGGACACGGATTTCGCTCGCCGCTACTGGCCCGGACAAAATCCAATTGGCAAACGCGTTGCAATCGATCCGATACCGAATTCGAAACCGCCAAAACCTCGTTTTCGTACGGTTGTAGGCGTGGTAGGGCACGTAAAACATTACGGCCTGGATACCGAAGGCCGTGAGCAAGCCTATTTCCCGCACACTCAAATCGAATACGCGCGCGATATGTATCTCGCCGTGCGCACTCCGCTGGATCCATCCAGCATCACCAATGCCATCCGCGAGCAAGTTTTTGCCGTGGACAACCAGATGCCCATCTTCAACGTCGCCACCATGGACCAGCTCCTTTCGAATTCCGTGGCACAACCTCGCCTGAATTCAAGTCTCCTTGTCGGATTTGCCGCCCTCGCGCTATTACTTGCTGCGGTCGGCGTTTACGGAGTGATGGCATTCGCTGTGACGCAGCGTACGCAAGAATTCGGCATCCGCATGGCCCTCGGCGCCCAGCCCGATGCGGTTCTCAAGCAACTGTTGATGGAGGGGGCAAAGCTTGCGGCTGTGGGCGTGTGTCTCGGTGTCATCGCCTCACTCGCCCTCACGCGCTTGATGGGAAGTCTTCTGTTTGGCGTGAAGCCGTCTGATCCCGTAACCTTTTTTGTCGTCTCCGCTGTCCTTACGTGCGTAGCGCTGCTCGCTTGTTATATCCCCGCGAGCCACGCCATGCGCGTCGACCCCATCGTGGCCTTGCGCTATGAGTGACAATCGGGCGAACGAACGGGTCTAGGAGCGGGCAAGGGTTTTCCTTCGCAACGGAGACATCGCAGAAGTACAGACGATAGCTGGCCTCTTCCTCAGAGCGTTGGAAGGTGAATACTGGAAATTCAGAATGCCCCACGAGGAGAAATTTTTTCTAGCACGATTGATTTCGAGCGAAACTGTTTACAAAACCCACCGCCATATAGAGAACAACACAGCATCTAAAAGCAACAAAATCGGTAATGTTCAACTGTGAACAGCAACGTTCGAAACGAACTATTACAATTTGCGATGGCATTTGCTATTCCAACGCCGGGTTTCGCAACGGCGAGATTTGTGGCAGCGGTTCCGTCGTCACCCGGCGAATCTGCTCCTGAATCGCGCGGCGAATGACATCGTCCGGTGGGGCGTACTTCAGAGCGGCATTGTACGCTCCCAGCGCTTCTTCTCGTGAGGCGCACTTTAGGTAGATATTTCCCAACTCTAGGTGCACGGAGAAAGGGCTCGGGTCGGCTTCCGCCGACTCCTTTAGCAAGCGCTTCGCTGCGTCCAAATCCGGTTTTTCTGCGGAATATTCCTCTCGGATCCCAAGGGCGTAGAGGTTCCGCGCCAGCCTGCCGCGCACGTCAAAGGTCCCCTGGAACACCAGGAGGTTCCCGAACTGTGCCACCGGCGCCGCCGCCCGCACTGCTGGGAGATCCCACCACAGGTGTTTGGTGAGGGACCTGGCGCTGGTCATGATGGTCCCGGTAAACATTCCCGATTTCATTCGCTCCTCATCACGGGGCAGGTCGCGGCCCAGCCAGTCCACACCTCGCGCCGTCCTTTCCTGAAGAAACATGTTGTAAGAAACGTAGGGAATTTCTCCCGTGGGTTTTATGGCCTGATCGTAGTAGGCCGTCAACTCCTTGCTCCGCTGGGTCAAGTCAATTCCCTCGTCATCGAAATAGAGGGGTGCCTTGCGTGCGCCACCAACAATTTCGTTGTAATACTCCCATGGCCGCATGACCGGCAGCGCCGATAGGGCAGCCGCCAGGAACGCGAGTCCAGCGACAACCTTGAGTGCGTTTCCCGAAGCGGCAAGAGCGGCATGCGAGGCCATGCCCGCGAAAATCGCGAGAAACAAAACCGCGGGCAACGCATGGCGGACGCCGGCATAGGTCGCGCCGGAACTCAGTACGAAAAGAAACAGCAGCATGGCCGCAATCAGCAGCGTTGCCGGCAGATTCCACTCTCGAGGAAACCGGCGCCCGAAGAACAGAAAAATGCCCAAGCCGGCCAGAAAACTAATGCCAATAGGTAACTTGGCTGCGATCACGCCCGGGAAAAAATACCAGGGAGCCTTTGCGTAATACAGGCGGCCGAACGCCAGTTGCTGAAAGGCGCGGCCTTCGAGTCCCGCGCGCACTGTGTCCGCAAATCCCCAGATATAAGCGCGCGGCACGGAATGCGTGGCAGCCATTTGCGTAAGGACAAATCGGTACCCGCGCGAATTCACATCTGCAATTTTCGCCGCTAGGGGCCGGTTGAAGACCTCTTTCGCCGCTCGACTCTCTGCGAACCGGAATCCATAGCACGCCCACAGAATCGTGAGCGCGCCTAGCAATACGCAGGCGACCTTCCCCAGGCGGCGCAGGCGTGAGTCCTGCGGCTTGGCCACCGGCGCGAACAGTGTGAGCGCACCCCCCGCTAAGCCTAGGAATATCGCGAAGACCGGCGCGGAATGCTTCGTTCCAAGTGCCAATCCGAGTGCCGCAGAACACCACCCCAGGTCGCGCCATTTCCACAGGCGGAACGCGCGCGTCGCGAGCACCACGGCGGTCGCCGATAACAGAGCCACCGGGAGATCGGTCATCACCACTGGGAGATGCGCGGCCACCGTCGGGTCGATCGCGAGAACGAGAGTTGTTCCGAGCGCGACTCCAGGCCCAAAACACCTGCGCAGTGCCAGCGCCAACAAGACCAGCAGCAAGCCGTTGAGTGCCCACATGGCCCTGCGCGAACGCCGCTGTACGGAATCAGCATCGTTCCGCAGAAAAACGTTGTCTTGCGTGAAGGTGCACTCGTCAGGCTTGTCGCGAAATTCCCGCAAGGGACTAAGCCGGAATCCTGTCGCGGCGAGCGCGCTGCCCACCCATAATTTAACCAATGGTGGGTGCTCGGGATTAATGCGGAAATCGTCGTACCGAATGTAGGAAACGCCGGCCGTAATGTGATACGGCTCGTCAATTGTAAAATCGTCCAGCCGAGTTGCGATGGCAGAGCGAACGATGGCCCCGGTTACGATTGCGGTTAACAGTAGGAGGAAACGGCGCGTGCTGGCACGCGCGCGTTGCGGGGGCTCAGCACGCCGTGGCTCGTCCGGCTCGCTCAAACATCCTCCGATCAGTACTGCGACCTAAAGGAACGCAGGGAGTGCCCGGATTATAGCGGAAGGCCGACAGTCCCGGGTAGCGCCCCGGCGCTTCGGTTCCGCTGTATCGTTGCCATCATATGGGTGATGTATGTTGCGCTGAAAGTCCAGCGCGAGCTGATGCTCTTGTGTTGGAACCTCAAGAACTGAAAGAACGAATTTAACGCGACTGCGCCAAACTGCTCAGGAGGAGGAAAAAGAAGCGCCCGGATAGGCATAGAAAATCCACAATATTTTGCAAGTAGACCGTCGAGTAGTCCAGCGTGCGAGTGCGAGGGTTTTGCTAGGGGGGGTGTGCGCGGGGTTATTTTCATAAAGCAGTACGGATACGTGAAACCCATCATCGCAGGGCTTCCTCCGGCCGCTAATTCACTATTTGCCACTGCGTTATAGCTAGCGGAGTTGTATGCGAGCCTTTGTCAGCAATGAATATTTAACTACTAGATCCTACTGGTTCTGTAGCAGGGAGCGTCCTCGCGGGGTCATAAACGCGGGACTCCTTGTCCCGTGTGCTTAAAATGTCAGCCGAAAACCTATCAAAGCATTGCAGTTAAAACTGACTGAAACTGCGAAAAGGAGTTCGTGCCAAAGTGGTGCCACGTCGGAAGAGCAAAAGCGGCCGCACAACCCCGGTTCGTATCCGTAGACTCTGCGTATGGCCCGTTCTGGTCCTCAGATTTTGGCAGGAAGAGCGATTAGAAGCGATTCGCCCAATTCTTGTGACTTGCCCAAAATCATATGATTCACAGTCCGATCTCTCTTCTCCCTTAAGCCTCCGGCGCCCCGCATGTTACAAGCGAAAGCACAGGTGGTCTCAATGGGTCGATGCAACACCATCTAATATAAATCTTCTGTTCAAAGGTGGTGTCTATGGCCCAAGGGAAGTACGTGGAGCTTTCTGTGGCACAACGGACGGAGGTGTGGCGTCGCTGGAAAGCGGGAGAGTCGTTGCATACGATTGGGCGCGCCTTTGCCAGGCCGCATACGTCCATTCACTGTCTGTTGTCGCATCACGGTGGGATTGTTCCAGCGATTCGTCGACGCTCAGTGCTGGTACTCACTGCGGGTGAGCGAGAGGGCATTTCGCGCGGGCTCGCTTCCGGTTCGTCGATTCGCGATATAGCCAAAGGTCTGGAACGCGCTGCTTCGACGGTGAGCCGAGGAAGTCGCACGTCATGGCGGCCGCCCTGAGTATCGAGCCCAGGAAGCGGATCACCAAGCCTGGGAATCAGCCCTGCGGCCCAAGCGCTGCCTTCTGGCCATCCACGTGAAGTTGCGAAACACGGTTGCGAGTAAACTGATTCTGGATTGGTCGCCGGAACAGATTTCTGGATGGCTGAAGGTCCAGTATCCCGCGGACGAGAGTATGCGCGTGTCCCACGAAACGATTTACCGCAGCCTATTCATCCAGGCCCGCGGAGTGCTGAAGAAAGAGCTGCTGGGGCACCTGCGATCCAAGCGCCGCATACGCCGCTCGCAGCACTCTCGTATCTTTAAAGACTCGCGCGGTCAAATCGTAGATGCCATCTCCATCAGGGAAAGGCCCGCAGAAATCGAGGACCGCGCCGTCCCCGGTCATTGGGAAGGCGATCTCATTGGTGGCACAAAAAACAGTCACATCGCGACGTTGGTGGAGCGGCATTCGCGTTTTACAGCCCTGGTCAAGGTGCGAAGCAAAGACACGGCTGCGGTCGTCGCCGCATTGAGCCGGCAAATTCGCAGGCTTCCCACATCTCTGCGGCGATCGTTGACCTGGGATCGCGGGCTAGAAATGGCCAAACACAAAACCTTCACGGTAGCCACGAATGTGAAAGTTTACTTCTGTGATCCGCACAGCCCCTGGCAACGAGGAACGAACGAAAACACCAACCGCTTGCTGCGGCAATACCTGCCGAAGAGGACCGACCTTTCCGGCTACACGCAATCCCAATTGGACAAGATCGCGCTGCGTCTAAATCAACGCCCGCGAAAAACTTTGGGCTTTCAGACTCCTGCGAGTAAACTGCGCGCAAGTGTTGCG
>Ga0073928_10007180_pt1 | contig 14595 bp, 14 predicted proteins | sample PaiPotPPA55metaG_FD_76969 | JGI IMG/M metagenome (GOLD analysis project Ga0073928, IMG submission 76969) | Iron sulfur acid spring bacterial and archeal communities from Banff, Canada, to study Microbial Dark Matter (Phase II) - Paint Pots PPA... ... | reverse complement strand
TTCGCGGAAGCCATGGCAAGATTGGAACGCGGGCGGCTGGTCTCGGTCGGACGTTACGCGCTGCGCGGCGTCGAGCATCCGCAGGAACTGTTCACACTCGATCCTTTCGCCACTGTTTGATGCTCCGACAGCACTCGCCCGCCTTACCGAGCGGCACATGCCGTCTTATTGTGCGTTGCATCATATTTCGGCCGCGTTGTCATGAAATCTTACCCGAATTGATGTTGCGTTGCAGCAATTTCGGGCCATATTGGCGGCGGTAATGGCCGACCAGGAGGCCTTAGTGTGGCCCTATAGCGAACGGGAGAGCGCGTTTCTCGATCCGCCGCGGCCGCATGGCGAGCTCGCCGTGCGGGCGCTGGCGATGCCGGCCGACACCAACCCGTCGGGCGACATCTTCGGCGGCTGGATCATGTCGATGATGGACGCCGCCGGCGCGATGAGCGCGACGCGGCTCGCCGGCGGGCGTGCCGTCACCGTGTCGGTCAGCAACATCTCGTTCTTGCAACCGGTCAAGGTCGGCGATGTCGTGTGCTGCTACACCGATGTCGTGCGCACCGGACGCAGCTCGATGACGCTCTGCGTTGAGGTCTGGGTATTGCGGCAAGGGCAGGGCGCGCGGGTCAAGGTGACCGCCGCCGAATTCACCTTCGTCGCGCTCGATGATGCGGGCAAGCCGCGGCCCATCTCGAACTATCGCAACGGTGGCGCAACCTCCCTCAACTGAAATTCGCCAATGTCGCGGCATTTGCGTTTCGAGTAGCCAACGCGCGCACCTTCTGTTCGAGCCGGTGCAGCGGGCCGTCGGCAATGCCGAGTTCTTCGAGATGGCGCACCGTGTTGGCGAGGTAGTCGCGGCCGGTGCCGCGACCGCCCGTTGCGTGCGCGACAATAGCCGCGACCGCGTCGAGCGACAGCCGGCCGGCGTAGTCCTGGCACGTGCGGTTGACAACAAAGGCGTAGGCGGCGATTGGGCCCTCCGCGGTCACGACCCGAACCGGACGCATCCGGTAGACGTCGCCGGCCATCTCGCGGGCCCAGACGAGGTCGAGCGCCGGACCTTGGTGTTCGCCCGGCAGCCGATAGACGATCCCACGGCAGGCGCCGCCACGGTCGAGGCCGAGCACCAGGCCCGGCCGCTCCGGCGTGCCGCGATAGTCGCGCGAATAGAGACAGAAGCTGCGGTGGTAGCCGCGCAGCAGGGCCGCCCGCCGCTCGGCGAACGGCATTTCCGGGTTCCACATCAGCGAGCCGTAAGCAAAGATCCAGACCGGCTCCGGCCGCTCACGCAACGCCGCGATCGAGGCCGGCATGGGATCGACCGGATACGGCGAGACGTAGGGAGTGAGCGGTGCGAAATCCGGCTGCGTCATGGGTCTGGGCCGAGGTCAGGGGCCGTTGGGCCGCGTTTTAGACCTTGTGCTGGCGGTCGCGGAAGCCCACATTAAACCGGTCGATGCCCCGCTTGGTTCGGCTTGCGCTTCCTCCTGCTCCTCGCGAGCGCCGGACCTGCACTCCGTACAATGACTAGGCTCGATCCGCTGTCGGAAAGCCGGCAGCGGCCAATTTGACTTGCGAAAAGGACGACAATGACGATCGGAACCGTGAAGTGGTTCAATAGCCAGAAGGGCTATGGCTTCATTCAGCCGGAGGACGGGTCAAAGGACGTGTTCGTGCATATCTCGGCCGTCGAGCGGTCCGGCATGGGCAATCTGCACGAAGGCCAGAAGGTGAGCTTCGAACTGGAGCGGGGCCAGCAGGGCAAGACCTCGGCAGTCAATCTGCGGCAGGCCTAAAACTGGTGCAATAGGGGAGCCGCGAACGCGGCTTCCCGTTCTGCCGCTTGACCGCGGCGCGGACAAGCGGAAAGGCGGCGGCAGGTGCAGGTTTTCGTACGAGACAACGACGTCAATTCTGCCCTCAGGGTGCTCAAGAAGAAAATGCAGCGCGAGGGCACCTTTCGCGAGATGAAACGGCGGCGGGCCTACGAAAAGCCCTCGGAACGGCGTGTGCGAGAACGGGCGGACGCGATCCGACGCCACCGGAAATTGATGCGCAAGCGGCTCGAGCGGGAAGGATATTGAAGGACAACTGGGTCGCAGCAATGGACCATCCATCGAGCACCCCGCCGCTTCCGGCCGAGTACTATCGTCGCCATGCCGCGCGGGTTCGACGGCTGGCCGGGGAGGCTACGACGCCCGCGGTCAAGGAGCATTTGCGCGAGGTGGCGATCGAATACGAGCGCCTCGCCGAGCGGGTCGACGGCGACACCTCGGCGAACGCTGGCTAGCGGCGCCGTATGACGGAGAAGCGCGCCTCGTCTGGCGCCGCTTTGTCGTCACCGGTGGTTGCAATCGCGGAGGAAGTGAGTGCCCACGTACAAATTCGCCGTTGGACAGACGGTTCGCTTTTCTCCCGATCGGCAGCAGCTGAGCTCGGATCGAGGATGGTTCAAGATCGTCCGCCAGCTGCCCGAAGCGGCCAGCGTGCTGCAGTACCGGGTCAAGAGCCAGTCCGACGGCCACGAGCGGGTCGTTCGGGAAGACCAGCTCGCCCGATCCTGATCGGAGCGCCAGATTGATGCCGACGATCTCTCTGAAGGTGACGCGGCCGTCATCCAGATCAGCGGATGAGCCGCCGTCCGGTAAGGCCAGACCGATGTTCACCGGCACTGGCGACACCGATTATGTTTGCGGCGAGTGCGGCGCGGTCGTGGCCGCTCGCATGGGCCCGGACCAACGGGTCATTGTCGATCGGGCCGCTTGCTCCGTCTGTGGCGCCGAAAATGAGTTTCCGGCCGGCTTGCGCGTCTGACGTTTCTGCAACCATTTGTCGTATCGCGGTTTCTGTTATGAAGACACATCCCCACGCCGAAGCTGCCTACCGCATCCTGCCGATCGACGATGGTTCGTTCGCGGTCGAGGTCACGATTCCGGACAGCCATCCCGCCAGGGTCAGCCCGTTCGCCAGCGAAGAGGCGGCCGAGGCCTGGATCGCCGAACACCGGCGCCGGGTCGAGACGCAAACCCAGACCGGCCGCGGCTTTCGCCGGGCCGGCGGCTTTCGCCGCTAGGAAACTCGTCGCCCGGCGCGAGCCGGGACCCATCTTTCAACTGGTAAAAAAAGGTTCCGGCGCCGGGATGATGGCGGGACGTGCCGGATGTTTGCGCGTAATCTGAAGGCTTCGATCGGCGACAGCGGCTGGCCCTGTTGACTTCCGCGACATCGCAGGAGAATTCGGCCCATTCAGCGACGCCGGCCCGCAAAAGCGGCTGGCTCGGCGGGTTGGCGATCTACGCCCAGCCGCGTCTGGTGTCGATCCTGCTGATGGGCTTCTCCAGCGGCCTGCCGCTGGCATTGACCTTCGGCACCCTGTCCTATTGGCTCGCCGAGCTTGGCGTCTCGCTGACCGCGATCGGCCTATTCGGGCTGGTACGCACCTCCTACAGCCTCAAATTCCTGTGGTCGCCGCTGATCGATCGGTTGCCGATTCCGGTTATGACGGCGCGGCTGGGACGGCGGCGCAGCTGGGCTCTGACGATCCAGGCGGCGCTGGCGCTGGCGATCCTGGCGCTCGGCGCGACCGACCCGCGCGCCGACCCGGCCGCAACTGCGCTGGCCGCGGTGATCGTGGCCTTCCTGTCGGCCAGCCAGGACATCGTCATCGACGCCTACCGCATCGAACTACTGAGCGCGGAAGAGCAGGGCGCCGGCGCGGCGGCGACGCAGTGGGGTTACCGTTTCGGCATGCTCGCCTCGGGCGCGGGTGCGCTGTACGCCGCCAGCTTCGGCGGCTGGCGGTTCGCCTATTGGCTGATGGCGGCGCTGATGCTGGTCGGTATGGTTACGGTGTGGCTGACGCCCGAGCCCGGCGGCATCCGGCCCCCCGAGCAATTGCCCGGCGCAACGGCGGCAGAGCGGATTCGCGCGTGGCTGGCGCGCGCCGTGGTGGCGCCTTTCCTCGACATGGCGCGCCGTAACGGCGGGCTCCAGCTGGCGGCAATCGCCGCGTTCATCGTGCTCTACAAATTCGGCGATGCGCTGGCCGGCTCGATGTCGAACCCGCTCTATGTCGCGCTCGGCTTCACCAAGGTCGAGGTCGCGACGATCTCGAAGGTTTATGGCATCGTCGCGACGTTGATCGGGGTCGCGCTCGGCGGCGCGCTGGTCGCCCGCCTCGGCATCTTTCGTGCGCTCTTGGTCTGCGGTGCGATGCAGGCCTTGTCGAACCTGATGTATGCGGTGCAGGTCTGGGCCGGCGCCGACGTCACGGTGCTGACGGTCACGATCAGCGGCGAGAACCTGACCGGCGGCATGGCCTCCGCCGCCTTCGTCGCCTATCTCTCGGCCTTGTGCAGCCGCGACTTCACCGCGACGCAATACGCGCTGCTGTCCTCGTTGGCGACGGTGGGGCTGAACGTGCTCGCCGCCTCCGGCGGCTACCTCGCGCAGTGGCTCGGCTGGATCCCGTTCTTCATCGCCAGCACCGCCGCCTGCCTGCCGGCGCTGCTGCTGTTGCTGTGGATCATGCGCCGGCCGATACCGGTGGCGGCAACGGCTCAGCCATAGGAGAGAAGCCGGTTGCGGTAGCGCTTGAGCCAGGCGCGCGGACCGGCATGGTCGCCTGCCAGAGCCGCGACAAGCCCCCAAAAACGGGGGCCGTGGTTCATTTCCGCAAGATGCGCGACCTCGTGCGCCACGACGTAATCGATCACGGCCTCAGGCGCAAAGACCAGACGCCAACTGAAAGACAGGTTGCCGGAACTGGAACAGCTGCCCCAACGGCTCTTGGTGTCGCGGACGGCAACGCGGGCGACCGTTCGGCCTAGACGGGCGGCGCAGGCTCGGGCGCGCAGGGTGAACTCGCGGCGCGCCAGCGATATGAGGTGGTCGCGCACTCGGCGGGCGACGAATTCCGGCGCGCCGCGGACCCGGATTTCGCCGTCGGCGACCGCGACCGGCGGCCCGGCCCGGTCCTGGTGATGACAGATGCGATGCGGCCGGCCGAAGACCGGTACGATCGCGCCCTCCTCGAAGCGGATCGGCATCGGTAGCGCGTCCAAACGGGCGGCAATCCAGCCACGATGGGCATTGACAAAGCGCACGCCCTGTTCGGCGCCGGCGCCGCGCGGCAAGATCAATTCTATCGTCCGGGTCGCCGCGTCGACCCGCAACGACATGCGGCGAGCACGCGAATTGACGCGAATCGCCAGTGGCGCGCCAAGATCCAACCCGCTGGTCCGGTCGCGCAATTTCGCCGCGGCTGCGGCGCTCAGGGCGCTCACCCGCACGTTCCCCCGTTACCCTCGTTATCCCCCGCTCGCCATTATAGCGCGGCGCGACCCCAAGCGGTCACGAGGGCTTCACGGTCCCGTCACGATTTGGCAAGGTGCCGGGGACGAGAATAAGCGGTTGAAAAAAGGGGGAGAGATGCTGAAGAACCTGCTGGTCGCCGCCGCCCTGCTGGCGGGCGCCGTCGGCGTGCCCGTTGCTGCCCAGGCTGACCCGATCGAGCTGCAGTGGTGGCACGCGATGACCGCGGTCAACGGCGAGCGGATCAACAAGATCGCCGCCGATTTCAACGCCTCGCAGAGCGATTACAAAATCCTGCCGGTGTTCAAGGGCTCCTATGCCGAGACGATGACCGGCGCGATCGCCGCGTTCCGCGCCGGCAACGCGCCGCATATCGTCCAGGTGTTCGAGGTCGGCACCGCGACGATGATGGCGGCCAAGGGCGCGATCAAGCCGGTCTACCAGCTGATGGCCGATGCCGGCGAACCGTTCGACCCGAGCGCCTACCTGCCGGCGGTCGCCGGCTACTACAGCACAGCCGACGGCAAGATGCTGTCGATGCCGTTCAACAGCTCGACTCCGGTCGTCTACTGGAACAAGGACGCATTCAAGAAGGCCGGGCTCGATCCCGACAAGCCGCCGAAGACCTGGCCCGAGACCTTCGACGCGGCGAAGAAACTGCGCGCCGCCGGCCTCGCCTGCGGCTTCACTTCGGCCTGGGTCAGCTGGGCGCAGATCGAGAATTTCAGCGCCTGGCACAACATCCCGCTGGCGACCAAGGCGAACGGCCTCGAAGGCACCGATACGGTGCTCGAATTCAACAATCCGACCGTCGTCCGCCATATTGCCAATCTGGCGAATGCGCAAAAGGACAAGAGCTTCGATTACGGCGGCCGCACCACCGAGCCCGAGGGCAAGTTCCTGAACGGCGATTGCGGCATGATCCAGAACTCAATCGGCTTCTACGGCGCGGTCAAGGCCGGGGTCAAATTCTCGTTCGGGGTTACCGAATTGCCGTACTACCCCGATGTGTCGGGGGCGCCGCAGAACTCGATCATCGGCGGCGCGAGCCTGTGGGTCATGGGCGGCAAGAAGCCGGACGAATACAAGGGTGTTGCCAAGTTCTTCGGCTACCTGTCGAAGACCGACGTGCAGGAGGCCTGGCACGAGGCGACCGGCTATCTGCCGATCACCAAGGCGGCTTACGAGGCGACCAAGAAATCCGGCTTCTACGACAAGAACCCAGGGACCGAGGTTGCGATTATCCAGATGACGGCGAAACCGCCGACCGAGAATTCGCGCGGGCTGCGGCTCGGCAATCTGGTGCAGATCCGCGACGTGATCGCCGAGGATTTGGAAAACACCTTCTCCGGCAAGATGGAGGCGAAAGCCGCGCTCGACGACGCTGTGAACCGCGGCAACGGCCTCTTGCGCCAATTCCAGAAGACGGTGCAGTAGCGCCGGTGGTGGAAAGGCCCTCACCCGCCTCCGCGCTGCGCGCGTCGGCACCCTCTCCCGCGATGCGGGAGAGGGGCTGGACCCCGCGACCTGTTAGCCCCTCTCCCGTACCACGGGAGAGGGAGGGGCCCGCGCGAAGCGCGGGAGGGTGAGGGTGGAACGCCGCGTTATCTTCGCCGGCTGGCTGTTCCCGGCGGTATTGCTGCTGCCGCAGCTGGCAGTGACGATCGTGTTCTTCTTCTGGCCGGCGGCGCAGGCGATCGAGCAATCGGTGTTGCGCGAGGACGCGTTCGGCCTGTCGACCAATTTCGTCGGGCTGGAAAACTTCTCGGCGCTGTTTGCCGACCCGGATTATCTCGATTCGTTCGGCATCACCGCATTTTTCAGCGCGGCGGTCGCGGTGTTGGCGCTGGCGCCGGGCTTGCTGCTCGCGGTGATGGCAGACCGCGTCGTGCGTGGTGCCGCCTTCTACAAGACGGTGTTGCTGCTGCCCTATGCGATCGCGCCGGCGATCGCCGGCGTGCTGTGGATGTTTCTGTTCAACCCGAGCATCGGCGTGCTCGCCGCCGGGCTGCGCTGGCTCGGCGTCGATTGGAACTACCTCCTCAACGAGCGGCAGGCCGTGCTGCTGGTGATCCTCGCCGCCGCCTGGAAGCAGATCAGCTACAATTTCCTGTTCTTCCTGGCCGGGCTGCAATCGATCCCGGCCTCGCTGCTCGAAGCCTCGGCGATCGACGGCGCGACGCCGCGCCGCCGTTTCTGGACCATCGTCTTCCCGCTGCTGGCGCCGACGACGTTCTTCCTGCTCGTCGTCAACATGGTCTACGCGTTTTTCGACACCTTCGGCGTCATCCACAACGTGACCCAGGGCGGCCCCGGCAAGGCCACCGAAATTCTCGTCTACAAGGTCTGGTATGACGGCATTGTCGGGCTCGACCTCGGCGGCTCGGCGGCACAATCGGTGGTTCTGATGGCGATCGTGATCGGCTTGACCGCAATCCAGTTCCGCTTTATCGAGCGGCGCGTCCATTACGCATGATGGTCACCGCCCGCCGCAGCGTCTGGGTGCCGCATGCGATCCTGATCGCCGGGCTGGCGCTGGTGTTGTTTCCGGTTTATGTCGCGTTGATCGCCTCGACCCATAATCTGGCCGACATCCTCGCCGCGCCGATGAGCCTCGCGCCGGGCCGACTGCTGTTCAGCAATTTCGCCGAGGCAATGTCGGCCGGCACCGCCAAGACCAGCGGCCAGCCGGTGGTGGCGATGATGCTCAACAGCCTGGTCATGGCGCTGGTGATCGCCGGCGGCAAGATCGCGATCTCGCTGCCCTCGGCCTATGCCGTCGTGTTCTTCCGGTTTCCTCTTAGAAAGTTGTGCTTCTGGGCAATTTTCGTCACCCTGATGCTGCCGGTCGAGGTCCGGATCATCCCGACCTACAAGATCGCCGCCGACCTGTCGCTGATCGACCGCTATGCCGGGCTGACCCTGCCGCTGGTCGCCTCGGCGACCGCGACATTGCTGTTCCGTCAGTTCTTCCTGACCATCCCCGACGAATTGGTCGAGGCGGCCAAGATCGACGGCGCCGGACCATGGCGCTTCTTCATCGACACCGTCATTCCGTTGTCGCGCACCAACATCGCCGCGCTGTTCGTGATCCTGTTCATTTTCGGCTGGAACCAGTATCTGTGGCCGCTGCTCGTCACCAACACGCCGTCGATGACGACGATTGTCATTGGAATCCGGCAGATGATCGGCAATGGCGACACCCAGACCGAATGGCACATTGTGATGGCGACGGCGTTGTTGGCGATATTACCGCCAGTCATGGTCGTGCTGTTGATGCAGCGCTGGTTCGTCAGGGGCCTGGTCGAGAGCGAAAAGTAATGGCGGAGGTGTCGTACCGGCCGGCCGAGCTGTCCGATGCGGCCGACATTCATGCGCTGCTGCTGACGCTCGCGCCGGACATGCCGCTGCTAGTCGATACGCTCGAAACCGAGGAAGCGGCGTACGTGCTCGTGCGCAGTTTCGCCCGCTCCGGCGAGTCTTGGGTCGCGCTCGACGATGCCGGCACGATGATCGGTTTCGTGCTCGCCGGACCGGTCGAACGCGGGCGGCATTACGCCGAAGGCGAGGTGCTCGAATTGCGTTACGCCGGGCTCGCGGCCGAATATCGTGGCCGCGGCATCGTCTCCGAGATGTTGCGGCGCGTCTGCACCCGCCTGTTGCCGATCGTCACCCGGGTCGGCGCCGCGAACGTCTCGCCGATCGGCCGCCGTCTCGAAGCTGCCGGGTTCCGCCAGACCGGCTCGGCCGGCGGCGAGCGGCAATACCGCTGGGATCCGGGCACGACCAACACTTAATTTCCCAGGATGGGCTAAGCGGAGCGAAGCCCATCAAATCTACAATGAGGCGGTGAGACACAGAGGTCTTAGGACCCGTCCCTATCTCTCACTGCCTCGCTGTCTCATTGTGAAAATCAAGATTTCCGAGAGCTTCGCTTGCGCTCAGCCCACCCTGCGGCCGATAAAAGAAGCCAGCCGGTTCCGGATAAAGGAGGCCCCGATGGATGGCGCCGTCTCGATTCAGCAGACCGCCGAGTTGACCCGAACCCTGGCGTCGCGGGCGACAGTCCTGACTTACGAGGCATTACCGGAGCCGGTGCGCGCGCTCGCGCGGCAGTGCATCCTCGACTACTGCGGCGTCGCGCTCGCGGGGGCGGCCGACCCGCTGGTGCGCATCCTGCTCGACGAGGCGAACGACGCCGGCGGCGCGCCGCAGGCCGCGATCATCGCCGATACGGCCCGCCTGCCGGTCTTGGCGGCGGCGCTGGTCAACGGCGCAGCGAGCCACGCGCTCGATTACGACGACGTCAACCTGGCGATGCCCGGCCATACCACGGTCGCGATCCTCCCCGCCCTGCTGGCGCTCGCCGAGCACCGGAAAAGCTCCGGCCGCGAGCTCATCGCCGCCTTCGTCGCCGGCTACGAGGCCGCCTGCCGCATCGGCTCGGCCCTGCGGCCGGGGCATTACGAGCGTGGCTTCCACTCGACCGGTACGGTCGGCGCGTTCGGCGCCGCGGCGGCGTGCGCGCGCTTGCTCGGCCTCGATGCCGAGGCGACGGCTCGGGCGCTGGGCATCGCCGGCACCCAGGCGGCCGGGCTCAAATCGCAGTTCGGCACGATGTGCAAGCCGTTCCATGCCGGCAAGGCGGCGCAGAACGGGCTCTTGGCGGCGCGGCTCGCGGCCCGCGGCTTTTCCAGCCGCACCGACCTTGTCGAATGCGTGCAGGGCTTTGCCGCGACGCACGGCCCCGATTTCCACCCGGAGGCGGCGCTCGCCGAGCCGGCGAACGGCTTTTACATCTACGCCAACCTCTTCAAGTACCATGCCGCCTGCTACATGACGCACGCACCGATCGAGTGCGGCCGCGAATTGCGTGACAAGTACGGCCTCAACTCGGAGGGGATCGCCGAAATCACGCTGTCGGTGCATCGCGGCTCGGAACGGATCTGCAACATCCCGGCGCCCACGGACGGGCTGCAGGCCAAGTTCAGCCTACGCCAGACCGAGGCGATGGCGCTGTCCGGTGTCGACACCGCCAGCCTCGGCGCCTACAGCGAAGAGACCGCGGCCGACCCGGCGCTCGTCGCACTGCGCGAGCGCATAAACTTCGATTTCCGCGACGATTTGCCGGAGGCCGCGGCGGAGTTGACGGTAACTTTGCGCGACGGCCGCACCGTGCGGGCGCAGTTCGATGCCGGCATCCCGAGCGCCGACATCGCTGCGCAGGGCGCTCGCCTCGCCGCCAAATTCAATGCGCTGGCCGAGCCGGTGCTCGGCGCAGCCCGCGCCCGCGACTTGCGCGGCGCGATCGACGCGCTCGATGCGGCGCCGGATGTCGGCGCCGTCGCCCGCCTCGCCAGCAAATAACTTCACCAGAGGAGACGCCCCGATGCCCGACACATATCCGCTTGCCGAAAGCGACCCGCAGAGCCTCGGCTTTGCGCCGAAGCCATTGGAACACCTCGACCGTCTGATCCGCGAGCACATCGCCGAGGGCCGCTACCCCGGCGCGCAGATCGCGCTGGCGCGGCACGGCAGGCTGGCGCTGTTCCGCAGCTACGGCGACGCCAAGACCGAGGGCGGCAAGGTGCCGGCCAGCGGCGACACGCTGTTCCTGCTGTTCAGCCAGACCAAGGTGCTGACCAGTTCGGCGGTTTGGGCGCTGGTCGAGGAGGGCCGCCTGTCTTTCATGGACAAGATCGCCGACCACCTGCCGGAATTCGCCGCCCGCGGCAAGGCCGACATCACGCTGCAGCAGGTCATGACCCACCAGGGCGGTTTCCCGTCCGGCGACGTGACCCGCGAGAGTTGGGCCGACCATGCCCGCATGCGCGCCGAGGTCTGCGACTTCTCGCTCGACTGGACGCCGGGCTCGCGGCTGCAATACCACCCGCGCGCCGCGCATTTGACCCAGGCGATGGTGATCGAGGCGCTGACCGGGAAGGATTACCGCGACGTGATCCGCGACAAGGTCCTGGCGCCGCTCGGCCTCGCCGGCGACATTTTCGTCGGCGTGCCGGCCGACCGGCAGGGCCGCTGCGCCGACACCTATGCACCCGAGCCGCGCGACAACTCGCCCGAGTTCCGCGCCGCCGGGCTGCCGAGCGGCGGCGGCTACGCGACCGCGCGCGGCATGGCGGCTTTCTACCAGATGCTGCTCGGCCAGGGCCGGCTCGGTGACGTCCGGATGTTCTCGCCGCGGTTGATCGCCTACGTCACCCGCAACCACACCGGCGACCGCGGCGACCATCAGATGGACGGCATCCCGATGCATCGCGGCCTCGGTCCGCATGTGCGCGGCGACAGCGACCGCATCCGCGGTCTCGGCACGATCGGCGCGCCGCAGACCTTCGGCCATGGCGGCGCCGGCACCTCCTATTCCTGGGCCGATCCGACCAGCGGCGTGTCGTTCACCTACACCACCAACTTCATGTCGCCCGACCCGTGGCACTCCGCCCGCCTCGATCGGGTGGCGAACCTCGTCCACGCCGCGATCGACTGACCGACAAGGCGGCGCCACCTTTTGAAGCGTCGGCCCGCGGGTTTGCTGCCCAGAACGGTTGTTCATGAAATATATTCGGTTCGTTCTTGAAACGCCCTTGTGGGAGCCTATATATCCGGGTTCAGAGGGGCCGCCGCCGAACAGCTAGGGCAGAAATGTCGCTGCATTCAGGCTGCATTTTGCAGCGAACATCGCAGCACCGCGGGCCCGACCGGCTGGGGCAAACCCGGGAGCCGCGGCGCGCGTGCGGAAACCGGTACGGGTTTGGGTGCGCCGCGCCTGTATTTCCCCAGCAAAAACAGGCGGAACAGGTTCGGCAGCCGAATCGCACCATAAGGCGGCCGATGTCCGGCAGGTGGGACCCTCCAGCCGGAAAGGTTTTCCGCGGCCCGCCGAGAGAGGCTGGCGTCGGCGGCGTCGCGTGCGATGCTCGCTTCCGGCTCTAGGGTAATGGGGCGCGCCATGGCGCTTGCCGATTTCGTTCATCTCCGGGTCCACACCGCCTATTCGCTCTCGGCGGGAGCGATCAAGATCAAGGAGCTGGTCGCGCTATGCCGCGCCGAGGCGATGCCGGCCGTGGCGATCACCGACACCGGCAATCTGTTCGGGGCGCTCGAATTCGCCACCGCCTGCGCCGAGGCCGGGGTGCAGCCGATCGTCGGCTGCGAGGTCGGGCTGACCCGCGGCAACGATGCCCGCCCTTCCGGCCAGCGCCAGCACGACCACGACCGCATCGTATTGCTGGTCCAGAACGAGGTCGGCTATCGCAACCTGATGGCGCTCGTCAGCCGCTCGTTTCTCGATAGCGATGCCGGTGCCGAGCCGGCGGTCTCGATGGCCGACCTCACCGTCGCCTCGGACGGCCTGATCTGCCTGGCGGGGGGGGTGAACGGGCCGGTCGGCCGGTTGCTGTCGGAAGGACAGCAGGATGAAGCGGAGGCCGCGCTCGCCGCGCTGAACGACGCGTTTCCCGGCCGGCTCTATGTCGAACTGCAACGTCACGGCCTCGATGACGAGGCGCGCTGCGAGCCGGGCCTCGTCGACCTCGCCTATGCGCATGACCTGCCGCTGGTCGCGACCAACGATGCGTATTTCCCCGACCGCGACTTCTACGAGGCGCATGATGCGCTGCTGTGCATTGCCGAGGGCCGTGCCGTCGCCGATACCGACCGGCGCCGCCTGACCCCGGATTACTATTTCCGTCCGGGGGCAGAGATGCGGCAGGTCTTCGCCGACCTGCCGGAGGCGTGCGACAACACGCTGGTGATCGCCCGCCGCTGCGCCTTCATCCCGCAGCCGCGCAAGCCGATCCTGCCGGCGTTTCCGACGGCAGAACGGATGGACGAAGAGGCCGCGCTGCGCGCGGCGGCGCAGGCCGGGCTTGCGGCGCGGCTGGCGAGCGCCGGGATCGATGAAGCGTCGGCCGCACCCTACCGCGAGCGGCTCGAATTCGAGCTGAAGACGATCATCGACATGGGCTTTGCCGGCTACTTCCTGATCGTTGCCGATTTCATCCAATGGGCAAAACGCCAGGGAATTGCCGTTGGCCCCGGGCGCGGTTCCGGCGCCGGCTCGGTCGTCGCCTGGGCCCTGACGATCACCGATCTCGACCCGCTGCGCTTCGGCCTGTTCTTCGAGCGTTTCCTCAACCCGGAACGCGTGTCGATGCCGGATTTCGATATCGATTTCTGCCAGGAGCGGCGCGACGAGGTGATCCGCTACGTTCAGCAAAAATACGGCCGGGACCGCGTCGCCCAGATCATCACCTTCGGCAAGTTGCAGGCGCGCGCGGTATTGCGCGATGTCGGCCGCGTACTCGGCATGCCGTACGGCCAGGTCGACCGGCTGTGCAAACTGGTGCCGAACAATCCGGCGCATCCGGTGACGCTGGCGAAAGCGATCGACGGCGAGCCGCTGTTGCAGCAGCAGCGGGACTCCGATCCCGCGGTGGCGCGTCTGATCACGATCGCGCTGAAGCTGGAGGGGCTGTACCGGCACGCCTCGACCCATGCCGCCGGGGTCGTGATCGGCGACCGTCCATTGACCGAACTGGTACCTCTCTACCGCGATCCGCGCTCCGACATGCCGGTGACGCAGTTCAACATGAAATGGGTCGAGCTGGCCGGCCTCGTCAAATTCGATTTCCTCGGCCTGAAGACGCTCGACGTGCTCGAGAAGGCGGTCGACCTGCTTGGAACCCGCGATGTCGCCATCGATCTCGCGCAATTGCCGCTCGACGATGTTAAAACCTACGAGCTGATCGCCAGAGGCGATACGTTCGGCATCTTCCAATTGGAAAGTTCGGGTATGCGCGACAGCCTGCGCAGACTGCGGCCGAACCGGTTCGAAGACATCATTGCGATGAATGCGCTTTATCGGCCGGGTCCGATGGACAGCATTCCCAATTACATCAAGTGCAAGAACGGCGACGAGGAAATTCATTACCCGCATCCGCTGCTGGAGCCGATCCTGCAGCCGACCTTCGGCGTCTTCACCTACCAGGAACAGGTCATGCAGGCGGCGCAGATCATGGCCGATTACAGCCTTGGCGGCGCCGATTTGTTGCGCCGCGCCATGGGCAAGAAGATCAAGAGCGAGATGGAAGCGCAGCGCGCCAATTTTGTCGGCGGCGCGGTGAAGAAGGGTATCGAGGAAGCCCAGGCAAATTTCGTCTTCGACCTGATGGAGAAGTTCTCCGGGTATGGGTTCAACAAGTCGCATTCGGCGCCGTATGCCCTGATCGCCTATCAGACCGCTTATCTGAAGGCGAATTATCCGGT
>Ga0073928_10007179_pt1 | contig 14596 bp, 9 predicted proteins | sample PaiPotPPA55metaG_FD_76969 | JGI IMG/M metagenome (GOLD analysis project Ga0073928, IMG submission 76969) | Iron sulfur acid spring bacterial and archeal communities from Banff, Canada, to study Microbial Dark Matter (Phase II) - Paint Pots PPA... ... | reverse complement strand
GGGTGAAGCCTCTGACCTAGCCTCCGACCGGGAGTTCTGCTGTCCGTCCGTGGGGAGATTTCGTGTCCGTCTATGGGGAGGTCAGCTGTCCGCCCTTGGGGAGATCCTCGTGACCGTTGACACCGGTCAAGGAGGAAGACTTTCCTGAGACGCCCGCGTCGTCCGACGACCCAGGCAGTGAGAACAGCTCGGTCGCACCGCTGCAACCGCCTCAACGCGTCCCAGGATTCGACGTCATCCGGCGTAATGACCACCCGAGCGTTCAGCGCTTTCGGCCCGACGACGACACCACCAACCAATCCGACAAGCACAAGCGCAATCCAAATGGCGGGGAAAGCTGCGGGACCGCGTAACACAATGAGGAGGATGACGAACGCTACGGCGATCCAGACAATCACCGGAGCCTGCCGGATGCGTTTCCGCCAGTCCGGTGCGACGACTCGGGGTGATGATCGGACTATCAAGGTCGCGTTCGAATCGGGAATCACGGCGCACGCATCCTAGCGCCGTGGTTCATCGGTAGAGCGCAATTCTTGGGCCTACGACCGTAATGCTCTGGTTCGCGTTACGGAAACTGCGGCCCACCACTGAGTCGAGCCAGATGACGTCGCACCGCCTCTCCAAGCGGAGGTCGAATGCATGTGCGGCTTCTATAGAAACGGCCCGCCCTTCTCGCACAAAGGGTTGACGTGTCCGGACGTTGTATGTACAATAACCGCCTTGGGAGATTGCTGACGTTGACACAGCCTGCGCGTAAAGAGGAGCGGTTTGACCTCAGGGCTACACCTGAAGAAAGGACGCTAATCCGCCGCGCCGCTCGCACTGCCCGGATAAGCGACACCGCTTTCATCATGCAATCTGCGACGGACCGAGCCGCGGAGATCCTTATGGATCAGTCACGCTTTGTCCTCGAGGCAGCAGACTGGAAGCGATTCAAGGCGGCCCTAGATGCTCCCGCGAAGCCGGTTAAGGCACTGGTCGATCTCTTCAGTTCAGACCTGTAATACGGGAAGCGGGTGAATGCCACCCGGCTTCAATCCGATCGAATCGCTCAATGAAGACCACGATGTCGGTCGGTTCAATTGCGGGAAGCGTCCACTCGACCGCTGGTTGAGGAAGTTCGCCTTGGCAAATCAGGCCCGTGATTCGAGCACGACATTTGTGACGTGCCCGGTCAGTGACCCCCGACGAGTCGCCGGCTACTACACCCTGACGGGTGCGGGCGTGGAACACGAGAACGCGCCCGAGCAGATCCGGAAGGACATGCCCGAGCAATACACAATTCCCGTCATAGTTCTGGCCCGCTTAGCTGTCGATATCGACTTTCGTCCGCCGACGACGAATCCGCATCTCGGCGCCACTCTGCTGAGGGATGCCTTCTTCCGAGCGGTGAGAGCTGCCTCTGATGTTGGAATGAAGGCACTGTTGGTGGACGCGATCGACGATGAGGCCCGCAAGTTCTACGAGCGCTTCGGGTTTCAACAGTCGCCAACCGACCCACTCCAACTGTTCCTTCCGATGAGCGTAATCCGCGCCTCGATTCAAGCTGCAGCAGAGTCCCAGAAGAAGCCGTAGAGCCGCTTCTAAACCAACTGATCATGACGCGAGGGATGCATGTGGAGATGGACGGCCTCAGACTGGAGCACCGTTCCTAGCAACGGTTCAGATCGGGGCCGCAGATCGCAGAGATGCGGTCTATGGCTGCGACCCAGTGCGTCGACACATCGCCTCAGGCGGCAGCGATGCAGCGGTGTGAAAAACCGCTGCTCACCGAGTTCGGCACCGAACCTCAATCTCTCCCTTGGCCCTCCTCCCGCCTCCCTGAGCCTCCCCAGCTTGGCTATACCGATGGCAGTGCGTTGGCTATATGCCATCAGCGTCACCAAGCCCATCGGCGGGAAATTGAGTTCGGATTTGGTGCCGGCGCGGGGATTCGAACCCCGGACTTTCGGTTTAAAAGACCGCTGCTCTAACCAACTGAGCTACGCCGGCTAAGGACGATTGTGGAGTTAACCCGGCCGCGGATGCTTTGTCGGGTGCCTTTTGCCTGGGCGGATCTGAAGCCGGGTCCGTCAATTTACGACATCACCCCAGCCTGACCTCTCCCTCGGAGGGGAAGGGCGCTGATGTAGCCTTCCGACCGTGAAGGCCTGGGTGGTCCGCGATTTCGGTGGGCCCGAATCCCTCCACTTCGAGGACGTCGAGGCTCCCGAGCCGAAGGATGGCGTGGTGCGCATAGCCGTCCACGCCGCCTCGATCAACTTCCCCGACGTGCTGATGATCGCGGGTCTGTACCAGGTCAAGCCTGAGCTGCCGTTCGTGCCCGGGGTCGAAATCAGCGGCACGGTTGAATCGGCGCCCGCGGACTCGGGCTTCACCAAGGGCGATCGGGTCATGGCGCTGGTCGACAACGGGGGGCTCACGCGCGGCGGCTTCTGCGAAATCTGCGATGCCGCCCCCGAATCGGTCACGCACATGCCCGACGACATGCCGTTCGACGAAGCCGCCGCATTCACGCTGATATTCCAGACCGGCTGGTTCGGCCTGCACCGCCGGGCCGCCCTGCAGGCCGGGGAGACCCTCTTGGTGCACGCAGGCGCCGGCGGAGTGGGCAGCGCCGCGATCCAACTCGGGAAAGCCGCCGGGGCGACCGTGATCGCGACCGCGGGGTCGGACTCGAAGGTGGAGGTGTGCAAGCGACTGGGCGCGGATCACGCGCTCAACTACAAGGCCAACGATTTCGTCGACGCCGTCAAGACGCTCACCGGTGGCCGCGGCGCCGACGTCGTGTACGACCCGGTGGGAGGCGATGTCTTCGACCGGTCGACGAAGTGCATCGCCTTCGAAGGCCGCATCGTCGTGGTCGGATTCACCTCCGGCCGCATCCCGCAGGTGGCGGCCAACCACGTGCTGATCAAGAACTACTCGGTCGTCGGCCTGCACTGGGGGCTTTACATGAGGCGGGCGCCGGTGCTCGCGCGCGCGGCCATGCACACGCTGCTCGGGATGTATGCGGCCGGCGTGGTCAAGCCCTACATCTCCGCGCGGCTGCCGCTGGGCGAGGCGCGCGCCGCCCTCGCGATGGTCGGTGGCGGAAAGAGCACGGGCAAGGTGGTCCTGCAGACCTGAGGCCGCGAACCACCGCCGCGCTTGCCCTGGCCGCCATGACTCTGGTCGCCGCCTGCACGCTCGGCGGCAGCTCAGCACCGACCGAGGCGCTGGCCGCAGATCAGACGCTGAGCTTCCCCATCGGCCAGGAGGTCGGCGACTTCGATCCGGCCCAGATCACTTCGCCGGCTGATGTCGACGTGCTGCGCAACGTGTTCTCCGGGCTGTACAGGTTCGACGACAAGCTGCACGAGGTGCCCGACCTCGCCACGGCCTTTCCGGACATCTCCGCGGACGGACTTATGTACACCTTCCGCCTGCGCCGTGGCGCGAAGTTCTCGAACGGCGACCCGATCACCGCCGACGACGTGATCTTCAGCTGGAACCGAGCCGCGGCCAAGCAAGGCCAGTACGCCACTTTATTCTCCGTGGTGCGCGGCTACGTGGCCGTGGCGCAGGGCCACGCGACTCAGATGAGCGGGCTGACCAAGACCGACGACTACACCGTGGAAACAACGCTCAACCAGCCGGCCGGCTACTGGCTCACCGAGGTCGGCCTGTGGCCGATGTGGCTCGTCGACAGGAAGGTCGTCACCGCCGCCGGCGACGACGTCTGGTACACGAGTCCGGAAACGCTCGTGGGCAGCGGCCCGTTTCGCCTGACCGCGCACGTGGTGGGCCAATCGCTCGACTTCGCGGCGGTCAGCGGCTGGTATGGCGGGTCGACGGGCGCCACCAAGCGCGTGCATGTCGGTGTGGAGACCGACCAAGCGGTCCAGGTCACCAAGTACGAGTCGGGCGTCTACAGCTTGATCGGCTACGGCAGGCAGTCCCTTTCGCCGGCGACGGCGGTGCGGTACACGACAGACGCCAAGCTGAATGACCAGCTGCGGCTCGTGCCGGCCGGGCTCACCTACTGGGTCGGCTTCAACATGCAGACCGGGCCCTTCGCGGGCGACGCGGGTAAGGCCGGCCGCCATGCCTTCTCGACGGCCATCGATCGCAAGGCGCTGGTCGACGCGGTGTGCTCAGCCGGGACGGCCTGCACCCAGGCGACCGGCGGCGTGCTCAGCAAGGGGCTTGCGGGCTACCTGGGGGATGGTGCCGACGCCAATGCGACCTTCGATGCCGCGGCGGCCAAGCGCGAGTACACGGCCTGGGATCCGAGCGGATCGAAGGTGAAGGGGCTTGCGTACACGTTCGACACCAATCCCTTCAACCAGGCGGTCTGCACGAATCTCGCTGCGCAGTGGAAGCAGAACCTGGGTGTCACCGTCGCGTGCTCGGACACCGACACGCAGACCTTCTTCGACCAGCGCGACGGCCGCTGCGCCTACAGCGCTTTCAGGCAGAGCTGGAGCGCGGACTACAACAATCCCCAGGATTGGTTCGACTACCTGTTCGTGACCCACGGCACGTCGAACGGGTCGTGCTACTCCAACCCCGCGCTGGACAGCCTTGTCGCGACTGCCGACGCGAAGCCGGTGGGGCTGGCGCTGAGCTACTACCAGGCGGCCGACCACGTGCTTATCGGCGACGTTGTCTATGCGGCGCTCGTGTACGGCGTGCAGGAGTACCTGGTGCATCCGTACGTGAAGGGGGTTGGGGGCACGGCGCTCTACGACTTCTACTGGACGTCAGCGGAGATCCTCCAGCACTAGTCGAGCTAATGGGTGTCCCTCTCCCCCACAGCGGGAGCGATCAATAGGTCCCATCCTGCACGCGCCTGGCGCGCAGGGTCAGGGTGAGGGCTCTAAACCTCGCTGGAGTAGTGGCAGGCCGCCAGATGGTCGCGGGCCTTTTCCTCCAGCGGCGGCTCGGTCTCCGCACACGGCGTAGGCAGATGGGCGATCGGGCACCGCGTGTGGAACCGGCAGCCGGATGGCGGGTGGATCGGCGATGGAATCTCGCCCGACAGCTCCACCAGCCGCCGCCCACGCTGGATCTTGGGGTCGGGCACGGGGATCGCGGAAAGCAGCGCCTTCGTGTAGGGGTGCTTCGGCTCGTTGTACGTGCCCGCGCTGTCGGCCACCTCGACGATCTTGCCGAGGTACATGACCATGACCCGGTCGCTGATGTGCCGGACCACTGAGAGGTCGTGGGCGATGAACAGATAGGTCAACTTGAAGCGCTGCTGAAGGTCCTCCAGGAGGTTGACGATCTGCGCCTGGATGGAAACGTCAAGGGCCGAGATCGCTTCATCGCACACCACCAGCTTCGGGTTCAGCGCCAGTGCGCGCGCGATGCCGATGCGCTGCCGCTGCCCGCCGGAGAACTCATGCGGATAGCGGTTGTTGAAGTTCGGGTTGAGCCCCACGATGCGAAGCAGCTCCTGGATCCGCTCGTTTCGCTTGCGCCCGCGCAGCACCCTGAAGTTGTCCAGAGGCTCGGCGATGATGTCGCCCACCGTCATGCGCGGATCCAGCGAAGCGAACGGGTCCTGGAAGATCATCTGAAGCTGGCGGCGCTGCTGGCGCAGCTTCTCGCCGCGAAGCTTCGTGATCTCGACGTCGCCCAGAAAGACCTTTCCGGAGGTCACCGGGAGCAGTTGCGTCACCAGTCGAGCCAGCGTCGACTTGCCGCATCCCGACTCACCGACGAGGCCGAGTGTCTCGCCCTCGCGGATTTCGAAGCTGACGCCGTCGACCGCCTTTACGCTCGTGCCGAAGCCGGCGGGAAAGTGCTTCTTGACATCCTCGACCCGGACCAGTGCCTTGGTCGCGCCTGGGCTCGGCGCCGGGCTGGCCGCCTCGACCGCCTGCGCGGTCATCGGATTCCCGCGTGGCACAGCTGCGACCCACCCCGCGAAATCGCCGATTTCGCGGGGACCCCGTGGGCGGGGCCACCGCACCCGCGCGTTGCGGGCCTTGACGCGGAGCCTGGGGGGGGCCCCGCGGGGGGGGCCTGCCCCACCCGCGCCGTCTCGGTCATGCCTCTTGGGCCTTGTGCACTCCCGAGCCTGCGCCCGGACGGATGTCGACCAGGTCGTCGGCCCCCATCTCTCGGCGGGCCCGATCCATTGTCACCCAGCAAGCCGCGAGGTCGTCAGGCGCCACCTCCTTGAGCGTCGGCTCGTCGGTGTAGCACTTCTCGATACGGAATGGACAGCGCGGGTGGAAGCGACAGCCCTTCGGGGGGTGCAGGAGGTCGGGCGCGATGCCTTCGATGGAGCGCAGCCTTTCGTGGCGCAGAGCGTCGACACGCGGGATGCTGCGCAGCAGCGACCACGTGTAGGGATGCTGTGGCTTTTCGAAGATCTGATCGACGGGACCTTGCTCGACGATCTGGCCCGCGTACATGACGATGACGCGCGAGCACAGCCCCGCGACGACACCCATGTTGTGCGTGATCATGATGATCGCCGTTCCGAGCTCGCGGTTCAGGTCGCCCAGCAGTTCGAGGATCTGCGCCTGCACCGTGACGTCGAGCGCGGTCGTCGGTTCGTCGGCGATCAGGATCTGCGGCGCGTTGGAGAGCCCCATGGCGATCATGGCGCGCTGCCGCATCCCTCCACTCAACTGATGGGGGAAGTCCTTGATCCGCGTTTCGGCGGCCGGAATCCTGACCCGCTTCAGCAGCTCGAGCGTTCGCGCTTTCGCTTCTGTCCTGGATTTGCCGTGGGCGACCATCGCCTCGTCGATCTGAAAACCGATCCGGAGCACGGGGTTGAGCGAGCTCTGTGGGTCTTGAAAGATCATCGCGATGTCGCGCCCGCGGATCTCGCGAACATCCTCATCACTCATGTTCATCAGGTCATCGTTGCGAAACATGATCTGCCCGCCGACAATGCGGCCCGGCTCGGGCACCAGCCGGAGTATTGATAGAGCCGTCACCGACTTGCCGCTGCCTGACTCGCCGACGATGCCCAGCGTCTCGCCCGGGTAGAGGTCGAAGCTGACGCCGTCGACAGCGGTCACCAGTCCGTCCTGCGTTGAGAACTGGGTGCGCAGGTTGCGCACCTGGAGGATGGGAGCAGGCACTACCGTCGCGACCGGGGGTCGAGCGCGTCGCGCAATCCGTCACCGAGAAAGTTGAACGCCATCAGGGTCAGGGAGAGGGCGATCGACGGGAAAAGGACGATGTGCGGCGCGTACTGGATGGCCAGCACGCCTTCATTCGCCATCGAGCCCCAGGACGGTGTCGGAGGCTGCACCCCCACACCGAGAAAGCTCAGGAACGCCTCGAACAGGATGGCCGCCGGAATGCCCAGCGTGGCCTGGACGATGATGGGGCCGAGGGCGTTGGGCATGATGTGCCCGAACAGCATCTTGAAGGGCCTGGCCCCAGAGGCGCGGCCGGCCTCGACGAACTCGCGCTCGCGCAGGCTCAAGGCCTGGCCGCGGACCAGGCGTGCCATGTCCATCCAGCGTGTGGCGACGATCGCGATGATGATGTTGGTGAGGCTTGGACCGAGAAGAAAGACCATGATCATCGCGACCAGGATGTCTGGAATACCGTAGAAGACGTTGATCACGAACGTGACGACGTTGTCCAGCCAGCCGCGGTAATAGCCGGCCAGCAGGCCGATCGGCACGCCGACGGCGAGTACGAGAATCTGTGTCCCGACCCCGACGATCAGCGAGACCTGCGATCCGACCATCAGGCGGCTGAGAATGTCGCGTCCAAGCGAGTCGGCCCCAAGCAGGTGCGCTGCGCTGGGCGGCGCGTAGGTCTGGGCAACGCCGATCGCGGACATGCGATACGGCGTCCAAACCGTAGACACCAGCGCCACGGCGACGAGCAAGACCAGGTAGATCGTCGAGATCAGTGCGAAGCGGTTCCTGCGCAGGCGCCGCCACGCGTCCGACCAGAGGCTTGCCTGTGCCGGGAGCTCCAGCTCGACGCGGATCGCCACTGCTGTAGCCATCAGTAACGAATCCTCGGGTCTATGACCACGTACGCGAGGTCGACCAGCAGGTTGGCCGCGCCCACCAGCGCCGCGTACATCGTGAACACTCCAATCACGATCGCGTAGTCACGATTCAGGATGCTCTGCGCGAACTCCTTGCCCAGACCTGGAATGCCGAAGAAATTCTCGATCACAACGCTGCCGGTGATGATGCCGATGATCAGCGGGGCAAGAATTGTGATCACCGGGATCAGGGCGTTGCGGAGCGAATGGCGCACCAGGATGACGGACTCGCGCAGGCCCTTGGCGCGGGCGGTGCGGATGTAATCCTGGCGGATCACCTCGAGCATGCTTGCGCGCGTCAGCCGGGCCACGATGCTCGCATACGGGAATCCCAGCGCGAACGCCGGCAGCCACAGTTGGCCGATGTCGCCATGCCAGGCGCCGAGCTGGTAGTAGAAGGTGCCTCCCGTGACGTTGCCCAGCCACACCCCGAAGACGATGATCAAGAAAGCCGCGATCACGAAGTTCGGCATGCTGTAACCGATGACTGAGGTGGTCGTCAGGAGGTAGTCCAGCCAGGTGTTCTGGCGCACGGCCGCGAACACGCCGAGGACCATACCCAGGCCGATGGTGAAGACCAGGGCCAGGCCGCCGACCTCCGCGCTCACCCCAAGCTCACGGACCACAAGCGGGGTGATCTTCAGGCCGCGATTGACCAGCGACTCGCCCAGGTCGCCGCGCGTCACGACGCCGACAAGAAAGTTCCAGTACTGGACGTAAAGGGGCTGGTCGAGGCCGTAATGGTGGAGCAAAACCAGGTACGCCGTCCCGCGCACCCTCTCGCTGAAGAGAGCGTCCCCCGGAAGCCGGTGGATGCCCAGGAACACGACCGACGAGACGACGAGCACGGTGAAGCCGATCAGCACGATGCGCTGTGCGATGTAGATCAGCGTCCCGCGGGTGAACACTTCAGATCATTCTCTGCCAAACATGGAAAGGGCGCTCGTCGGAGAACGAGCGCCCTTCCTTCTATTACCTAATTACCGGATCAGTGGGACTGGATCTGGATCTGGTCCCAGTAGTAGTCGAAGAAGTTGTTGGTGCCTGCGCCCTGCACATAGGGCTTGAACAGGAAGGCGCCCTGAGAGTAGTAGAGCGGGATGTAGGTGGCGTCGTCCTCGAGCTGCTTCATGATCGCGATGTAGTCGTTCGTAGCCGCGCTCAGAGGCTTGGCGTCAGCCGCCGCGACCGCCGAGTCGTAAGCCGATGTGTCATAGCCGCTGCCACAGTTCGCGTCTGGGCAGCCGGCGATCTTGCCCCACAGGTTGTCGACCCAGTCCTGGGGGTGGTTGTAGTCGGCCTGCCAGCCATTGCGGGCCATCACGTACTTGCCGCTGAGGTATCCCTTGATGAATGCCGAGTGGTCGACGGGGGTCAGGTCGACGTGGATACCCAGGTTGGTCTGCCACTGGTCCTGGAGGAACTGAGCGACCTGGCCGTTCAGCGGGTTGTTGGGGTCGTACGCGTAGCTGAGGCCCTTCGTCTTGCTGCCGTTAGGGTCGCCCTGCTGCAGCAGCGTCTTGGCCTGCGCTGCGTCGAACTTCGCCAGCGGGTCGGTGTTGTCACCCGCGTAGCCGATGAGTCCCTTGGTGATGAGACCGCCCGTGGCCGGGGCGCAGATGATGTCGTGACAGACCACGGTCGCGAGCTTGGTCTTGTCAATCGCAAGCGCGAATGCGAGGCGGAGGTCCTTGGCCTGCGCTCCACCTGAGAGAAGGAACGGGCCTGCGGCGGGGCGGCTGGAGTCGTGGACGAGGTTGAACTGCAGCCACGTGGTGCGGACCTTGGGGTGGATCAAGAGCTGAGCCTTCTCGTTGGCGGTGCCCTGGATGCGGAGAATGGCATCGATCGGGGCGTTGCTGTATCCGCCGTAGCCGTAGATGTCGTAGCTGCCCTGCTCGTACGCGGTGATCGCCGACTCGGCGTTGCCGAGGATGTCGATGTGGATCTTCTTCAGCGTCTGCTTGGGGGAACCCCACCAGTTGTCAACCGAGGCGAACTCGATCGACGTCTTGGGCGTGTAGGCGCTCATCTTGTAGGCGCCAGTTCCGATCATCGTTGTGGGGCTGGTCCACCAGGTGGAGTTCGCGGTGTTTCCGTTAGGGTCACCTTTGATCGAGTTCATGTCCACGATCATCCCGGTGGTGGCCTCGAGGGCGATGGCGGAAAGGAACCAGCCGGCCGGGCCGCTCAGCTTGGCGACCACGGTGTAGCCGGTCGGGCCGTCGGGCGCCGTCAGGCCCTTCATCGACACCGACGGGTCGTTGGCCTCGAGCAGCGACTCGAGCTTGGCGCCGCTGGGCGCGCCGCTCGCTGCTTGCGCTGACGCGACCGTGTTGTAGCCGTCGATGGCGGCCAGGTTGCCGGCGTATGCGCCCTGCTCCCATGCCGCGCGGTTCCATGAGTAGAGGACGTCCTTCGCGGTGACCTTGTCGCCGTTCGAGAAGGTGACGTCCTTGCGCAGGGTGAACGTGTACGTCAACCCGTCCGACGAAACCGTCGGCATGCTAGCCGCGATGTCCGGGACGATGTTGAGGTTGTTGTCGAACTTGACGAGGCCGTTGAAAACGTTCTGTGCGATCTCGGAGTCGGTCTCGGCATTCACCTGGCCGGGGTCGAGGGTTCCGAAGTCGCCCAGGATCGGGAACTTCAGCGTCTGATCCGCCGCCAGGTTCGTGCTGGTGCCGGTGCTTGAACCGCAAGCGGCCAATGCCAGCCCCGCCACGGCGGCGATCGACAGGGATTTGAGGAACCGTACCGAAAGTGGAGTCATCAGCTTCCCCCTAGTTGAAAAGCTCGAGGCAATTACCTCTCCCCCCGCCTTCTTCCCGATCACCAACCGGGGCGAGAGCGCGCCGACGAGGGGGTGGCGAGCCTTGCGGCCGCCGTTTACTCCGCCTCCACTATTGCCGCCTGGCTTGGGAAAGTCAACTAGACGGCCGTTTCCTGAGTTCAGGGACAATGGGTGGGTGACCGCCGTTGGAACGCCTACCCGACGCCATGAGGGACGCGAGAAGGTCTCCGGCGCGACCAAGTTCACCGCCGACCTGGAGCTCTCAGGCCTGCTCCACGTTCAGCTCGTCCTGAGCCATCTGGCCAGCGGCCGGATCAGGAGCGTCGACGTCACGGCCGCGCGCGCGGTGCCAGGTGTGGTCGAGGTGGTCACCGGAGCCGAGCTTCCCGAGCTCGACGTCGCCGGCCCGGACAAGCCTCTCGCGGTCGACCGCGTCTACTACACCGGCCAGCCGATCGCAGCTGTCATCGCGACCAGCGAGACGGCGGCGCACGACGGAGCGGCGGCGGTGTACGTCGATCTCGAGGCCATCGAACCGGTCACCGACCCCGACGCCGCGATGCGGGACGGCTCTCCCCTGGTGCTCGATGTGGGCGAGGAGGCATCCGAGGAGGACGCGTCCATCCACGGCGCGGCCAGCAGCGCCGAGTCCGCGCCGGTCGAGAAGCCCAGGAACGTGAGCGGCGTCGCCTCGCTCAGGCGCGGAGACGCGGCCGCCGCGCTCGCCGCCTCGGACGTGGTGGTCAAGGCCACCTACACCGTGGGCGCGGTGCACCACACGCCGATGGAGCCGCACGTCTCAATGGTCCGGCCGGAGCCGGAGGGCGGCATGACCATCTGGGCGCCCACGCAAGGCCCGTTCAACTTGCGCGACGAGGTCGCCACCGCGCTCGGCGTGGCGGCCCACAAGGTGCGCGTGATCCCGATGCCGGTGGGCGGCGGGTTCGGCGGCAAGGTGCTGCTTCTCGAGACGGTGCTGGCGCTGCTGGCCCGCAAGACCAACCACACGCTGCGCCTGGTTCTCACCCGGCAGCAGGTTTTCGCGGTCGCGCACGGCTCCCCGGCGGCCCGCTTCGAGCTCGAGATCGGGGCCAAGAAGGACGGAACGCTGACCGGGCTTCGAGCCCAGTTCCACTACGACAACGGAGCCAGCGCGGGCTGGCACGCCGGCATCAGCAGCTCCTTCCTGGCCGGCACCTACCGCTGGCCGAGCTACCAGATCACGGGCTTCGAAGTGGCCACCAACAAGACGCCGGTCGAGGCCTATCGCGCCCCCGGCGCGCCACAGACCTACTTCGCGCTCGAGTCGGCGATGGACGAGCTGGCCCAGAAGCTTGGTGTCGACCCCATCGACCTGCGGCTGCGCAACGCCTCGCGCGAAGGCGACCTGTCAGGCGATGGTGATGAGCGGTGGCCGCGCATCGCGTTCGTCGAGTGCCTGGAGGCGGCCAAGGTCAATCCTCTATATACGGCCCCCGTCGGGCCGGGTGAAGGCGTCGGGGTGGCCGCCGGTTCGTGGGGCGGGGCGCGCACGCCGGCGGCGGCGGGCTGTCGCGTCGAGCCCGACGGGACGCTGTCCGTCACGATCGGCACTCCCGACGTCAGCGGCGCCACCACTGGGCTGGCGATGATCGCCGCGGACGCCTTCGGCGTTTCGTCTGACAGGGTGCGGATCCAGACCGCCGACACCGCGTATGCGCCGTTCGGCCCGATCGCCGCCGGCAGCCAGACGACCTACAGCCTCGGCGGGGCCGTGCACGAGGCGGCCCTCGAGGCGAGGCGGCAGCTGCTCGAGATCGCGACCGAGGAGCTCGAAGCCGCGCCCGAGGACCTCGAGATCACAGACGGACGGGTGACCGTCCGTGGGGTGCCCGACCGTTTTGTCGAGATCACCAAGCTCGTGGCGATCAGCACCGAGTTCATGGGCAAGTACCGGCCGATCCAGGCGAACGGCCGCTCGGCCGTGCGGGGTGCCTCCCCGCAGTTCACGGTGCACATCGCGCGCGTGAAGGCCGACCCTGAGACGGGCGAGTTCCAGCTGACCGGGTACGCGGCCATCCAGGACGTGGGCCGGGCGATCAACCCCGCCGAGGTCGAGGGGCAGATCCACGGCGGCGCCGCGCAGTCGCTGGGGCGCGCCTTCGGCGAGCAGATGGTCTACGACTCGGACGGGGCCCTGCGGACCGGAACGCTGGTCGACTATGAGCTGCCGACAGTCGACATGATGCCGCCCTTCGACATCCAGCTCATCGAGGTGCCGTCGCCGGTGGGGCCGCTGGGCGCGAAGGGCGTGGGCGAGCCGCCGGCCATCCCCGGCGCGGCAGCCCTGGCCAACGCGGTTTCGCGCGCCCTGGGAGTGCGGGTGCGCGACATCCCGATCGACCGCTCCAAGCTGGTGCACTAGGTCCGGATTCCGCACGTCCGGTACCAGACGTGCGAGTCGCGCCTGGATTTAAGACGCGGTTGGTGCCAAACGTGCGTTATCGCGAAAGGGGCCGGGCGCGCTCCACTATCCCCGCCAGGGTTGGGGTTTGGCGGAGGGTTCCGAATTGGTGTCCTCCATCTGAAAGGCGGGAGGCGCAGAACACTTCTGCCACCGCCGGGTCGCCGTGGCGCAGCAGTAGGGACGCCTGCAGCACCGTGGCCATCCGCTCGACCAGCCGTCGCGCGCGAGCGTCCGCGCCGGCTGGGTCGGACAGCTCGTTTCGAAGCTCGACCAGCGCCGCGTCCAGCCTCCGGTCCGCGCCCTTGCTCTGATCGAGCTCGGCGAAGAACGCCTCGACCGACTCGGGCTCCCGCGTCATCGCTCGCAGCACGTCCAGCGCGTTGACGTTGCCCGAGCCCTCCCAGATCGAGTTGAGCGGCGCCTCGCGGTAGAGGCGCGGCAGGATCGACTCCTCCACGTACCCGTTGCCACCGTGGCATTCGAGCGCCTCGGCCACGACGGCGACCGCGCGCTTGCAGCACCAGAACTTGGCGATCGCGAGCGCCAGGCGCCGGAAGGCCTGCTGCCGCTCGTCGTCGAACGCTCCCGCCAGCCTCATCATCAGGGTGGTCGTCGCCTCCGACTCCACCGCGAGGTCGGCGAGCACGTTGATCATCAGCGGCTGCTTGCTGAGCAGCTTGCCAAAGGCCGCGCGATGAGCCGCGTGATGCGTCGCCTGCGCCACCGCCTGGCGCATGAGCGACGCGGAGCCGATGACGCAGTCGAGGCGCGTGTGATTGACCATGTCGATGATCGTCCGCACGCCCCTCCCCTCCTCCCCGACGATGAACGCGCGCGCGCCGTCGAAGGCCACCTCGCTCGAGGCGTTCGACCGGTTACCGAGCTTGTCCTTCAGCCGCTCGATGTGGAACTCGTTGCGCGCGCCATCGGGCAGGACCCTCGGCATCAGGAAGCACGACAGGCCACCTGGCGCCTGCGCGAGCACCAGGAACGCATCGCACATGGGTGCGGACACGAACCACTTGTGGCCTGTGATCAAATGCTCCCCACCGCCCATCGGCTCCGCCCGCGTCGTGTTGGCGCGCACGTCCGAGCCGCCCTTGCGCTCGGTCATCGCCATCCCGAACAGCACGCCGCGCTTGGCCGCAAGCGGCCTGAGCCCTGGGTCGTACTCCAGCGAGGTGACCAGCGGCTCCCACAGCGCGGCGAGCTCGGGCTGCTTGCGCAGCGCCGGCACCACCGCGTAGGTCATCGAGATCGGGCAGCCGTGACCGCCCTCGACCTGCGACCAGATGTAGAACGACGCCGCTCTCGCGGCGTGGGCGCCGGCACGCGG
>Ga0073928_10007178_pt1 | contig 14596 bp, 12 predicted proteins | sample PaiPotPPA55metaG_FD_76969 | JGI IMG/M metagenome (GOLD analysis project Ga0073928, IMG submission 76969) | Iron sulfur acid spring bacterial and archeal communities from Banff, Canada, to study Microbial Dark Matter (Phase II) - Paint Pots PPA... ... | reverse complement strand
GGACGCACGATCGAATACCACACGCTGAAGGCGATGCCTCCCCAATATGCTGCGGGGTTTGCGCCTGCCGCCATTGGTGGCAGCGTCGGCCCAAGAAAATAAATTAAGAGGGGAACCAGCAATCCCCACGCGACCACCCCTCCAGCAAAGTTCAGCGACGCCAGTCGCGGTCCAATAATGTAACCCACGCCCAAATAAGCCGGACTAACCGCAGGTGAAGTAAACTGCGTCATTCCGCCCGTGGCTAACATTGGAGCAGTCGAGCCCCGTCCCAATCGCAAGCCGGTTGCCATTTTTGGAATGTTGATTAGGACATTTCGCGTGTACCAGAAAAGGTTGACTTGCGACAGAAAGTACATCAGCCCGCCGAAGCCCATGTTGGCGAAAAGGATTTTTGCCGCCTTTGATCCTTGCTGCCCTGCCTTATGAATTTCCGCCGCCGCCACCGACTCGGGGTAAGGCAGCTCCGGATCTTCCACCATTACGCGCCGCAACAGTGTGACGAATAGTATGCCCAGTAAACCGCCAATCACCATCAACGCTACGGATTGCCAATATCTCTCCATGCTCAGGCTTGGCCACAATCCGGCGAGAACGAATGCTGGGATTGTGAACACCGCGCCCGCCGCCACGGACTCTCCGATCGCGCCCACAGTTCGCGCCATGTTCTCTTCGAGCAGCGAGCCTTTCATCAGCCGCAGCAGCGACATTCCGATAACTGCGGCAGGATAAGTAGCGGCAATCGTCATTCCCGCTTTCAGCCCGAGGTACGCGTTAGCAGCGCCGAGGATCCCGGTCATGACTAGTCCGAGCATCACGGCGCGGAAAGTAAACTCCCGCATCTCCATATTCTCGGGAACGTACGGCTTGAATTTCTTTGGCGCTTCAGTTGGATTTATGGTGCTCTGTGGGCTCATGGTAAGAATCCTCGAAAATGCTCAGAGATGAATATAGAGTAGGACGGCGCACCTTAGCACGCGCAGGGATTATTTTACAAGTGGAGTTGCGAGGAAGCACTGCTTTAGCCGCGGTACCACACGCGTGACTATCCGATTGACCACTGTCATTGCTTCCAGCCGCGCCCATGGCTATACTACAAAAGATTCGTTCGGGCAGAGCCCCCATCGCCAACTGGACGAGGGAGGAACGTCTTCAGCAGTAAGGGGACCCCAATTCGGGCCAGCGGGACCGGGGCCGCTGGGCAAGATACCCGCCTTGTCTCCTGGGCCAGCGGCATTGCCGCAGGCTTGTTTGCGACTTTATTTCCTTCCGATTGCCGTCTGTGCGGTTCGCCCCTGATAAATATTTCCCGTCTGCCAGTTTGTGAAGACTGTTTAGCGGCGATGCGGCCGATTGCGGGTGGACTTTGTTCCATCTGCGGCGAACGACTCGTAAGCCCACTTGCGTTTGCCGCGGAACCGGCTCAAGCGTCGGCTGAATCCGGCGAGGCTCGGTGCGGATTGTGCCGGCGAGTGGAACCCCCATATGTCAAGGCCACAGCGTATGGCAGTTACGACGGCGGCCTGCGCGAGCTGATTCACCTGCTTAAGTACAACGGAGTGCGGCCCGCCGCGAACGTTCTGGGACGGATGCTCGCAGAGGCGATGGAAGATTTGCAGCCTCATTTTTCTGAAGCTGAAATTCTGGTTGTGCCGGTTCCATTGCACTCCAGAAAGCTGCATCAGCGCGGCTTCAACCAAACTGAACTCATCGCCCGTTCGGCCATAAAGCTGAAGGCTTCCCGATTTCATCTGAGCGCAAATTTGCTGGAGCGCTGCCGCGAGACGACGTCACAGATCGGCTTGTCCCGCCACCAACGCAGGGAAAATATTCGCGGCGCATTCAGGGTAATGAAACCGAACGAAGTGAGCGGCCGGGAAGTCCTCGTCGTTGACGACGTCTTTACGACCGGGACCACGGTTTCGGAATGCGCGCGTATTCTGCGGCGCGCCGGCGCATCAAAAGTATACGTAGCCACGGTGGCGCGGACACTGAAAACCGAAGCCCAGCCGGCGATGAGGGAATCGGAAAGCGAAACTCGCGTAGCCATGGCAGCCGCCGGATAGAGGAAGATTCACGTAGGAACGGACGCCTCGTCCGTTCTGCCGAGCAAAACGAGGTTCAGACAGCATATGTCGGGGAAGTGGAACAATTCGATGGGCAGCATGGGACGCGCTCACGTGACTCCCATCGTCGCCGGCATGCGTTCCGAGAACGATGGCCCGCACGTCCTGCACGCTCCGGTGCTAGTGTTGAATGCTTCCTACGAGCCGATTAACGTTTGCGCCGCGCGCCGCGCCATCGTGCTTGTGCTGAAGGGCATCGCGATGACCGAAGAAGAGAACGGACACTTCCTGCATGCCGCTCGCGTTGCCATGCGCCTGCCTTCGGTGATCCGCCTACTCGAGTACCGGCGAATCCCGCATCAGACTCGCGCTCTATCCCGCAAAAATATTCTGCTGCGCGATCGCAACACCTGCCAGTTTTGCGGAGAAGTGCTGGCCTCAGGCGAACTCACTCTTGACCACGTAGTGCCTCGCTCGCGCGGCGGCGCTTCCAGCTGGGAGAATCTTGTCGCCTGCTGTCATACATGCAACCGGCGCAAGGGCAATCAACTCCCCGGCGAAGCGGGAATGAAACTGATGCGCGAGCCCCGTGCCTTCAATCTCCACACCAGCCGTCACATCATGCGCATGATGGGTCGCTCCGATGACAAATGGCGCAAGTACCTTTTCTACTAATTATTTTCTACTGATTATTTTTTCATTTGTCATCCCGAGCAAAGCGAGGGATCTCGGTTTCAGCTTGCAGCGCCGATACCGTTGCTGCAGGCAAGAACCCGGATCCCTCGCTTCGCTCGGGATGACAGTGCATCTCTAGCTACTTCTGCGGCTGCGGCGGTGGATTCTTAGCCTGATCACCCTTCTGCACATCTTTCCCTTCGTAAGTGATCTTAACGTTCGATCCAAATTTCTTGTAGTTTGTGTACTTCACAATCTCGCGAATTTTCACGTCGCCGGCAGAAAAATGGAGAATGTCGTCCGCGCGCGTATAGACGGGAAACCAATAAGGACCATCCACAATCTGCTCCCGATATGTGGTGAATTTAGGAAACAGGTTCTCGTTGTCTTTCTTCTTTTTAATGTCAGGCACGGACTTGCCGTAGGTTTTCACAATTTGAAAATCCTTGTCGTCCACCCAGATGCGTCCCTGAAAATACCGTTTCTTGCCTTCAATCTGTTTGGGCGCAATGTCGAACACATAGCAGTGCAGATCGTCCTCCTGCTGCTGTCCAACATACAGAATGCTGTACTCATTAACTTCATCACTCGTGAGGACGAACGGAAGCCTGTTCTCGATGTCATCGATATCTTGCTCGGTCATCATAATGCGCTGCAGCGTTGACTGGGGCGCGAACACGACGTTCTTGACTTTTTTCCCCTGGTTGTCGAATGAGACATCAAATACTTGCTGATACTCGCCATCGACTGTCTCCCCATCCATGGTTTGTACTTTTACGGTTTGCCGGTATCCATACTGATCGAGCGCGATCTTGAATTCTTTTTCTTTCGCGGCAAAGCGCTGAATGATTTCCTCCGACGTCACGCCTTTGGGCTGGGCAGTATCGAGCGGACCTTCATCAGCGAACACCGTCAGAGAAACCGGGCCGCAGCAGGCGATGGCCATCACCGTGACAAACGCGAATCGAGTGAACTTCATAATGAATAGTGTAGCGAAACTGTGACGGGAAATCCTGCTGACTTAGATTATGAACCGAATTGCTGAGTTGCTACAATTTCACCTCCTAGCAACGCAAGGCAGTGGTGGCTGTTTACCGAATTTCTTTGCCAGTTCGGGGGAGATCATCCTCAAAACGTTGCTGGATTCATAAGAGTCCAGCGCTTGGACTTTTCACTCCGCTTCGACCTCCGGAAACGAAGCTGCTAGCACACAGATTCTGCGGGAGATGCATGCAGTCGTGAGTAGAAGGGGCACACATCCGCATTTTTTTATTGACTGTCAATTAGTTGTCGTACTAATCTCTGGCCCACTTTTCGGCTGCCGTTCGGCCGCTGCTTTCTGCGCTAACTTCGCTGGGCTGTGAGCACAGTGCCCGCTGCGGAAGCGGCTGTTTGCACAAAGCTCCTGTCCAGGAAAAATTGCGTTGGGTGACCTCCGCGTCGATGGTTAAGACGATTTCACTGGAGCCTGCTCCATGACTGGATGCAGCTTCGCGCGATATCCGTGTGCCTGAAGCTGTGTACCCAAAACCCTTTACCCGCCGCGTTTTGCGGACCTGGCTCACTGGCCTGCGTGGCGGAAATCCCTCAGGGTATTTTGCGGCGCTGTTAAGCGTTTGAGGAATTCGCGACACCTTACAAGGAGGAAATCGTGATCAAGACAGCAAAGCTCGCAGCAGTTTCATTTTTGGCAGTGCTGTTGGTTGCCGGAATGGCATTTGCTCAAACCGACCCAGGAGTGCAAAGTGGCAACCGCGGCACCGGCGCAACGATTATTACCAGCGACCCCAACGGCTTCTTGCCGTTTTTTCAGGATGGTCAAACTCGTTTCCAGGACGTGGAGGCAGTATCCGGCGGCACCAATGTCGGTCTGGGACCGCGATTTAACTCGAATAGCTGCGTTTCATGTCACGCGCAGCCCGCGATCGGTGGAACGGGCGCTGCCGTCAATCCGCAATTCGCTTTTGCGGGCAGCTCCGTCGCCCCAAAAGACTCTACCCCGTATTTCATTACCGCCAATGGGCCCACCCGGGAAGCCCGGTTCCCGTTTTTCTTCAACGCCAACGGCACGGCCAACACCAGCAATCCCAATGGTGGAGTGGAAGACCTATTCACAGTCAGCGGACGCACCGATGCCGGAAGCTGTAGTCTGCCGCAACCCAGCTTTGCCGCTGCGCAGCAGGCGAACGACATCATCTTTCGCATCCCCACGCCAACCTTTGGCGCGGGCCTGATCGAGAATCTGGACGACTCAACCTTGTTGAACAACCAGACTAACAATCTCAACAACAACTTTGGCGTTGCCGGCACTTTCAATCACAATGGGAACGACGGCACCATCAGCCGCTTTGGCTGGAAGGCACAGAACAAGTCGCTACACATCTTCGCGGGTGAAGCTTACAACGTCGAAATGGGCATCACCAACGAGTTGTTCACTCAAGATCGTCCGCTGCCTGGGGAAGATGGCAATGGCGGGACTGGCCTCACGGGTCTGCCGTCCAATTGCCTCAATCTGTCTGGAAAGGGTTATCCCGAAGATACGTCCAACCCAACGTCGACGCCGCAAGCAGCGGTGCTGGATGACGTCTCGGCGTTTGCCAACTTCATGCGGTTTCTGGCGCCTCCACCGCCTGGACCGGTGATGCTGAATGGGCAGCAGGTATCCCAATCGGCGATCAACGCCGGCGCCTCCTTGTTCAGCGCGATCGGCTGCGCAAGTTGCCACAATGCGACACCTGGTAGCACCCAAGTATCAAATTTCGTTCCCGCACTGAGTAAAGCTCCGGTGAATGCTTTCTCGGATATTGAGATTCATCACATGGGCGGGGGCTTGGCGGATAACGTTGCCCAAGGCGGGGCGGGGGGCGATCAATTCCGCACGGCTCCGTTATGGGGATTGGGGCAGCGCATCTTCCTGCTGCATGATGGGCGCACCACAAACCTGAATGCGGCGATTGAGGCCCACCAGGGCAATGGCAGCGAGGCTACGAACGTCGAGGAGAATTTCGATAGCCTCAGTACCGGCCAGCAGCAGGAGATATTGGACTTCTTGCGCTCGCTGTAACTGTTCTGGCATCGCTGTAACAGTCTTTGCCGTAACAGTCTGTCATCCCCAGCGAAGCGAGGGATCTAGGTTCTTCGGCGCGGCCAGCGAAACCCAGATTCCTCGTCGCTTCGCTCCTCGGAATGACAGCGGTGAGGATGCGTCTCGTAATGACAGGCTGTTACTTGGTTCGTGACTTCATTTTGCGGACCGCACGGGCGTGGACGCCCGCGCCTACACAGGTCGGGAGGACTATGCAACGCAAGCGGTTGTTAGTGGCTTTCGCATTGTTGGTGGGATTGCAGGCTTCGGCGCAGAGTGCTCCCAGGAACGGTGGCGATTTTTCCGATAACACTCAGCCGCTGACGAAGGTGCCTGCTGGAGTCATTCTGGTCAAGGGCGCCTGGTCGAGCGCTAGTGATTCCTCTACTCCTGTGCCTGAAGGCGGGAACGTGGGCAACAACATTTTCCGCGATGCGTATTTCGGAATGACTTACACGTTGCCGAGTGACTGGACTGAAAAATACAAAGGACCGCCGCCATCAGATAGCGGGCGCTATGTGCTGGCGCAGATCAGACCGGCTGATACATTCAAAGGGGCGGCGCGCGGAAGCATTCTCATTACGGCCGACGATTTGTTTTTCACTACGCAGCCGGTGGCCAACGCGGTCGAACTTGTGAAGTACTCGAAAGACAATCTGCAAACTGATTACAAGATCGAAATGCCACCGACTTCTACCAAGATTGGCACCCACCCGTTTATTTTCTTGGCTTACTGGTCCCCGATCGCAGAGCTGCATTGGTACGTACTGGCGACGGAAATCCGCTGCCACGCGGTGCAATTCGTGCTCACCAGCCGCGACACGAAACTACTGCAGAACCTGATGCTCGACCTTAATAAGATCCAACTGCCCGCCGAAGCCGATCCTGCCGCGGGAACCGGCGGCGGGGATGTACCAGTGTGCATCAAAAATTACGCCGACAGTGGTAATGTAATTACGCGAGCGGATCCGGTTTTCACCGAGCGGCGTTTCAACGCTGTTCCGGTGCGAATCATTATCGACAAGGAAGGCAAAGTGAAACACATCCATTTTCTCAGCGCATTTCCTGATCAGGCGAAGGCCATCACGGATGCGTTCAAGCAATGGAAGTTCAAACCCTACTTGCGAGACCGGCGGCCGATGGAAGTGGAAACCGGGATTATGTTTGGACGCGCGGCGCAACCGGCGAGAGCGGAAGCGGGAAATGCGGCTACGCAATAATCCGGCTTCTCGCGCATGAGCGCGCGTAAGAGTTTGGGTGCATTGCACGCGTAAGGGGTAGTCCTCCCCCGGATCGTCGATGCAATGGTAGGTCCTGGGCGCCAGCGGTATGCTGGCGCCTGCGGGCCTGCAATTTATGCTTGCGTCCTCCGGCTTTTAACCCCCTATTCAAAAATTGTTACTGTAGAGCGCAGCCGCGAGTTATTTCGGCTCTGCACCGGCGAGGACGCCCGCGCCTACACTTTGTTCCTAGCCGGGCGAGGACGCCCGGCCTCCATTTCTGGGCGTTCTGCATTGGTAAATAGCGGCGGTGTCTCAGATAGGTACACTTGGCGAAGAGTGACGATGGCAATCGCTCGCCCGAGATGAGAGTCGTGCCCAAGCTATTTGCGCTAATCGCGCTTTTCCTGGGCGCTATGGTCTACGCTCAAACAGCGCCCTATGCAGGTGTCGGAATTGGCGTGAACGGGTTGGGCTTTCAGTCTCCTTACTACAACGCTGATGTGGGGATCGATTGGGGAGACCTGCGTCCTACTTTCTTTGAAGCAGAGTTCGGGGCGGATACCGCGAATCCGACCGGGATCAACAATGGCACGACCGTGCGCGGCCATGGAGTTGTAATGTGGCGGACGTCAACCCATTGGCGCCTGGGCGGCGGGATTCATTTCAGCGAACTGTACACTTCGATCTACGATAAACAGTCTATTTGGCCAACTCTCGGGGCCATGTTCGAGAAAAACTGGTTTCGCATGAATGCGCAATTCCTTATACCGCCGAGCCCCAACCAGTTGGTCGGACCGCTGTTCGACATGCGGGTGCATTTAAGGAGAAACATTTTCTTCCGCGAACGGATTGGGATTTATTGGTATGTGGGTTCGATTGATCCCTCGCGTCACGCGAGCGCGGTTGCGGACTTCGGAGTACTGTATGTTTTTGGGTGCGGTAGGGGCTGCCAGTGACGCTCTTACCGTATCAAAAAAATGAACGGTCATCCCGAGCAACGCGAGGGATCTGGGTTTCTGGCTGGCACCGGGAAAGACCCAGATTCCTCGCTTTGCTCGGAATGACAACATCTGTGTGGAATGACAATGCATGTGAGCTCGGAATGGCAACTAGCGTGATAGAACGACAACCGCGAGCTTTCAGTTGGACAAAGTTTTTTGGATGGCGCTACGAAGGTCGTCGTACTCCATCAAGCCAGGATGGTATAAGGCCACGCGTCCTCTCCGATCGACCAGCACGAGAGTTGGCGTAGTGCTCGCGCCGTAGTTGGTGAAGTTGGCTTTGCTGATAGGTACCGGAACGCTTTGCAATCCGGGATAGAAGTGCTGCCAGACCTGCCCGATGTAGGCGATCTCATCCTTGGGCTGCGCGTCTTCTCCCTTAGCCGCGTATCCGTAGAGTTGTGTGGGAGCGAGAATGGTGAGCCCTTTGGAAGCGAATTCCGAACCGAGGCGGCTAATGATGGGACCTTCATACTTGCAGTCTCCACACCAATGAGCCCAGAAAAATAAGAGAACGGGTGAACCTTTAAGTTGGCTCAGCGAAGTTGGTCGTGTGCCCAGATATTCCGATGTATTGAGCGGCGGTGCAGGCAGCGTGGTCAGGCTGAGCAGGTTCAGATTCTTATGCAGGCGAGGGCTGATCGACGTGTTTCCGTAGGTCGCCAGAGCGCGGTGCAGTAGCGCGGCTGCTTGCACGTTTTGGCCGTGAGCGGCCAGCACTTGGGCCTCGACCTCAATCGCGGCACCGAGAGCGATGGGCAGATGCGGCTCGGCATCGAGGGATCGCTTCTGCAAGAGCTGGCGAGCGAGGGTTTCGGTTTGCTTGGCGGCGCTGTCAGCTTGCTGAAGGTCATTCGCGTCGAGAGCTGTGCGGGCGGTCCAAGAAAGAGCTTCGAGATATGCAGCGTCAACGCCATGTTGGGCGCGATAAGTTTGCAGTTCGGAATTTGCTGCAGCGGAATTTCTCTGAGCCAGCGCAGTGCGAACATCGTCGACGATGTCAGCGAAGGCAAGAGACGATAGTAAGAGTAAGATCGCAAACCGGGTAAGCCGCATGTCTTCATGATGCAGCGAACCGGGAAAAGTTTCCAGCTGCGCGGAAGCGCCACTCGCAAATCATTGATAATTAGTTGGTTAGTGCTGGGCAAATGAAATAGTTTAGCAAACCGGAGAACATCTGCGGTACAATCCTGCTGCGTTTGACTTTGCAGTTTCAGCAACTCCCGCGATAGCGTGACCTGCCTGATGTAGTTCTGCGATGGACACAGCGCATATCTAACAAAAAGGAATCGAGCAACACCATGGAAACAGGAACGGTAAAGTGGTTTAACGATGCTAAGGGCTACGGTTTCATTAGCCGTCAAAGCGGCGAGGACGTGTTCGTACACTTCTCGGCGATTCAAGCAGGCGGATTTCGCAGTCTGCAGGAGGGTCAGCAGGTACAGTTTGATGTGGTCAAGGGCCCCAAGGGGTGGCAAGCCGAAAATGTAAAGCCGGTATAAAAACCACTTACAAATTTTGGAAGAGCGGGCGGCTGGCCAGCCGCCCGTTATTGTTTGGTTGAGACTTTTGGCTCCCACAGTACGACACCATTGACAGCGTTGACTATCTGTAATAAGTTCTGAATCGCGCCAGTCCCATTTTGGGCGCGTGCCCTCCCCCTATTTCAAGCCTGCTTTAGCTTTCCTGACTGCACGGACCGAAAATTCTTCGGCTTGCGAGCGAGTTCGTCTGTACTAGCGTGGGAAAGAAGCGGTCTATGCGATATGTGCTGGAGGGGCAAATGATTGAGCTGCTAAGACCGTTATGCACGCTTCTGTTGGTTGGTATTTTGGGATTGTCTACGGGCAGCGCGCTGGCTCAGCAGTATATTTATACCAACGACAATGTTGCTAACAGCACCAACAGCACGACGGCGTTGACTGTCAGCGTAAAGGGCGCTCTCAAAATACTGAAGACTTATTCCACCGGCGGGAAGGGTGCGGGCAGCGGTTACTTTGCTGTTCCCACCGTCACTTCCGGCAAAACCAGGCTGGGTGATTGTCTGTTCGTTTCCAACGGCGGGGACAGCACCATCGCCGCCTTTCAGATGAATCTGTTCGACGGGAGTTTGACGGCGGTTAAAGGCTCTCCGTTCTCCGATGGCGTTAACGGCGCGCAGCACCTTGGCATAGGATTGGCGACTGCAGGTTCGCTGTTGTTCGCAGGCAACACCAATAACAACAGCATCTCGGTTTTAAGAATCAGTTCCAGTTGTTCGCTTAAGGTTTTGAAGCAGGTTACGGTTCCTGGTTCGCCGGCGGGCATGAAAGTCGCGCTGAACGGGCAGTTCCTGGTCGTCGCATACGTCGGGCAGGTCGATTCTTTCAAAATTGATTCTAGCACCGGCGATCTGACCGAACTCGGACCGTTCACCCCCAAAGGGACGGCCGCGGGAGTGGACATCAGTTGCGATGGCACTACGGCCTACTTTGGCGACACGGCGACTAACACCCAGGTGGAAGTATTCAGTATTAGCTCGAGCGGAGAGTTGAAGGAGTTGAACAATTTCACCAACAAGAACGGCGAAAGTTCGAACAACGTGATACTGAGTCTCGATGGCACGCACTTGTTCGTAAGCAATACGATGTCGAACCAGATCACGACGCTCTCCGTGGGGGCGAACGGCGCTCTCACCTACGACAGTACGCTGAAACTGAACAAGCCCGGCCTCTACGCGCTGGGTCTGGCGACGGGAACGGGGCTGGATCTTTCTGTGTCCGAGGAAAACAACCCGGAATCTATCGGCGTTCTAAGAGCGGTCGGCGGTATTTTGAAGGAAGTTACCGGCTCGCCATTTCCTGTGATCAAGAATGGGTCAGATCCTGCGGGGCTAACTGCGGTGCCGAGATCCTGCAACTAAAAGCGGTTTCTCCGCCAGCTAACTCTGCGAATCGCGGATGAGCACCACATCAGAATCGGTGTGCCCGCGAACCACACCCAACTGGCTGCCATCGAATGACCAGTGGAAATCAATGATGTGTTCTGAGTTGAAATCTGTGAGCTGTTTTCCGGAGGAACCATCCAGCGACTGCGACCACAGATTGTCGACTCCGCCGCGACGAAAGGGGTAAACGATAGCCTTGCCATCGTGCGAGAAGCGTAGGGGACCGCTCCGGGGCCGCTCGAAAGCCATAGTCTTCACAATTTGATTGGAATCCAGTGAGAGTAATCTGAGGGCTTCGATATGTTCGCCCAGATGCCCAAACGCTGCGATAGCGATGGTCTTCGAATCGGGGGAAACGTCAAAACCCGCCGCCAGCTCATCTGAGATTTGTTGCGGTGTTCCCCCGTCGATGGAGACTTTCATTATCCTGGCGCCATTTACTTCATCCTGATAAAACACCCAGCGCCCATCTGGCGAACAAACCGGACTTTCATCCACTTTGCCGTTCGAAAGCTGCTTCAAATTTCCGCCAGACATGTCTGCACGCCAGATGTCCAGCACATTGTTGCCCTTGTTTAATAGGCCGCTGAACACCACATAGCGGCCATCGGAACAGGCGGAGGGAATATTGACCAGCGCGCCGTCGCGCGCAAATATAGGCGTCTTCCCACTCGATTGGGGGTTAAGCAGGCTAAGACCTGAATTTGAGTCTGATCGTACAACCATCTGACCGTCATGCGTCCAACTGAAACGCACCACGGGGGCGCCCGAACTGACTTGCCGGGCTTCCGCGGCATTCGAAGATGCCGGCATTGCGAACAGGTTATAGTGACCCTGGCTCAGGACGCTGACCAGAGTGCGCCCGTCAGCAGCCACGCTAGGCTCGGAATAAAAATTGGTATCGCGAGTTACGTTGTGCAGCTTTCCGTCCGGGTAAGAAACGAAAACGATTTGCGCATGCACCAGACTGGATTGGGCGAGCAAGCCACTCTGATCCGGCATCCAGACAGGACGTTGAATGATGTCCGAGGCGGAGGTGAAGAAAACCTTCTGCTGCCCTCCCGCAACATCAAGCGCTACTAAACCGCTGAAAGCATCGCCGGGTTGAAGCACCATGCAGACGATCGTCTTGCCGTCTGGCGACCACGCGGGGTCTTGCAATCCCCCATCGACAGGGCCACTATACAGAATCTTCTCCTCGCCACCTTCAGCCGGAATAAGCAGCAGGCGTTCCTTGCCGGCATCGGGATTGTTGGCGCGAAAATAGGCGATCTGCCGTCCATCGGGAGAGAAAGTAATGTTTGAATCAATGTCGGTGACCAGTTTCTGCGGCGTGCCTCCGAGCACCGGTGCGCGATAGAGATACTTCAACTCTTCACTGCCAGGTTCGCTGCGTTCAAAATACAGATAATTGCCATCGGGAGAAAAGCGCAGGTGCGCGTACTCTACTTCCGCGGGCGGAATCACCTGTGTATCGCTGTTCGTAGGAAGGTTACGCAGCCACAGACTTTCCTGGCCGGCATCACGAACGACTGTGAGAATGTACTTGGCGTCCGGAGAAATGGCCACCAGGGCGGCCTTGCCAGTCTCTGTAACCTTGGTGATGGAAATGTTTTCGAAGGGAACATGACGATTGCGATTGAACAATGCGAAAACGCCGTAGGCCGCAGCGGCAACGAGCGCCGCAACAATCAGCGTTACTACGCCGGTGCCCACTTTGTGCTGGCGGGCAGCCGCGACCACGGTGGAACTGCTTGACCCTGGGCGCGATGGTGCTACGGCCGGATCCGCCATCGGCACGGATGCCGCGGAAGTTGCAGACTTTAGTTTGCGTCCGGATTCGGTGTCGCGCTTCAATCGTCTGAGATCGCCGCGCAAATCGGCGGCAGACTGGTAGCGCAAGTCCCGATCCTTCTCCAGCAACTTGTCGATAATTTCCTCAAGCTTCGGCGGAAGCTGCGAATTGAGTTCCATTGCGGGCGTAGCATCGCGTTCCAGGATGGCGTGAAAGATCACAGCCGAAGTATTGCCGTGAAAAGGCAAACGTCCGGTAGCCATCTGATAAATTACGGTTCCTAAAGAAAAAAGATCGGTGCGGGCATCAAGTTGCTCGCCCCGGGCCTGCTCTGGAGACATATACGAAACCGTTCCGACCGTGCTGCCCGGATTGGTAAGGCTGGCGGTGCGCCCAACATCCTCGGCGCTGCCAATTGTCTCTGCAGCAAAACCAGCGCCGCGAGTGAGCTTGGCCAGGCCAAAATCCAGAACCTTAACCTGACCCCGTTGCGTGATAAAGATATTCGCCGGTTTGATGTCGCGGTGGATAATTCCCTTGGCGTGCGCGGCATCAAGCGCGTCCGCCAACTGAATGCTTATGTCGAGTAAGCGATCGATAGGCAGCGGCCCACCTTGCAGTTTGGTGTCGAGTCCCTGACCCTCGATCAGTTCCATCGCAATGAAAGACTGCTCGCCGTCCTTCTCCGTCGCATAAATCGTGCAGATATTCGGGTGATTCAAAGCCGAGGCGGCGCGAGCTTCGAGCAGGAAGCGATCCAGCGCAGAGGTGTCGCGTGCCAGTTCTGGGGGCAGAAACTTCAGAGCTACGCGGCGGCCGAGAGTGAGATCCTGGGCTTCGTAGACCACGCCCATCCCGCCGCTGCCAAGGCGTCCGGTAATGCGGTAATGCGATATAGTTTGACCAATCATGACTAGAAAAATTGCTGAGTGCTCATCTTAGGGCGCATACGAAGGCGAGTCAAACTTGGCATGCGTAGCCCCGGACGCCTCGGCCGGGCGCTGTTTAAGGAAATCTCGTAGGCGTCAGAAAAGCTATTAGAGATTCCAGCCCATCTGCCCGGAGTAGCGCTCCCGCTTTCGCTCCTACATAATGATAATGAAGCGACAGCGAGGAGGAAACGGATACATGGCATTAAAGGTTGGCGACCTTGCACCCGACTTCGAGTTACCTGCAGTCGAAGGTGAACAGAGGAAAAAAATCAAGCTCAGTGATTTCCGCGGCAAGAAAAATGTTCTTGTGACTTTTCATCCGCTGAACTGGACTCCAACTTGAGGAGAACAGTTGCCGGCGTTCGACTCGGATCGCGAGAAGTTCGCCGCGCTCAATGCCCAGGTTCTGGACATAAGCACTGATTCGATTTACAGCCACATCGCCTGGCAAAAGCATGCCATTGGAACGATGCATTTTCCCATGTGTTCGGATTTTTATCCTCACGCGGCAGTGACGCAAGCCTTCGGCATAATGCGCGAGGGGCCGCCACTCCCTGGGATTAGCGAGCGGGCAGTATTTATCGTGGACAAAAGCGGCAAGATCGTTTTTGCCAAGGTGTATCCGCTAGATCGCACTCCGGACAACGGCGAACTGCTGGAGGCGTTGAAGAATTTGAAAGTGTAGGCGCGAGCGTCCCGCTCGTGCAGGGCACGTCTCGCGCCATGCATTTGGAGTTTGCTCGCGTAACTGAAAAACCTTTGAGCGAACCGCTCCCGACACGAGCGAAGATGCTCGCGTCTACACGAAAGCATTGATTCACTTCGTCGGCTTCGGCGAAGACGCTTTTACTGCCGGCACGATATTCTCCAGATACGCGCCGTCGTTTCCCATT
>Ga0073928_10007176_pt1 | contig 14597 bp, 8 predicted proteins | sample PaiPotPPA55metaG_FD_76969 | JGI IMG/M metagenome (GOLD analysis project Ga0073928, IMG submission 76969) | Iron sulfur acid spring bacterial and archeal communities from Banff, Canada, to study Microbial Dark Matter (Phase II) - Paint Pots PPA... ... | reverse complement strand
TGCCGCCGCCGATTGCGCCGCCCGTCGTGGCCGCGCAAAAATGAGCCGATGATCCTCCTGCCCATCGTTGCCCGGGAATTGCGCGTCGCCGCTCGGCGGCGCAGCTTTTACTGGCGGCGCAGCGCGGCGGCGCTGGCAGCCATCATTTTCGGCACCTGGTTATTCTTGGAGTTTCGATTAGGACGGCCTTCGCAGAGTGACCAGGCAGTTTTTCTCTTCGCGATTCTGACCGGCAGCGCCGTGCTCTACGCGCTGCTCAACGGCGCGCTGTCCACCGCCGATTGCCTGAGCAGCGAAAAGCGCGAGGGAACGCTCGGGCTGCTTTTCCTCACGGACCTCCGCGGCTACGACGTGGTGCTGGGGAAACTGGCGGCCAGCTCGCTGAACGCGCTTTATGGCGTGCTGGCGGTGGTGCCGATGATGGGGATACCGTTGCTGCTGGGCGGTATCACGTTGGGCGAATTGGCGCGCATGGCCCTGCTGGCGCTCAATACACTTTTCTTCTCGCTGGCTTTGGGGATGGGCGTCTCCGCAGTAAGCCGTTCTGCGCGCAGCGCAAATCAGACGACGGGGATGGCGCTCTTGCTCTTCACGATGATCTCTCCGGCCTGGTCCGGATGGCTGGAGCATCTCGGCAAGTGGCGGGCACTTCGCGCCATCTTGATGCTGCCCAGCCCCGGCTTCGCTTATTATGCGGCGTTCGACCGTCAGTATGTATCGATAGGCGGACCGGCTGCTTTCTGGGAATCGATGGCCATGCTGCACGCGCTGGGCTGGGCATTTTTGATCCTGGCGAGCGTCGTAACGCCGCGCTCCTGGCAGGACAAACCCGCGGGCGCGAAGCGGGTGCGCTGGCGCGAGCGTTGGCGGCTCTGGAGTTACGGCAACCTGGCCGAACGCAACGCGTTCCGCAAACGCCTGCTCGATGCGAACGCTTATTACTGGCTCGCCGCCCGCTTGCGGCTGAAACCGGCCTTCGTCTGGGCTGTGCTTGGACTGGTGGCCTGCGCCTGGGCCTGGGGCATTGCGGAGTTTCGGCGCGATTGGTTCATCGAGCCCGTCTATATTCTGACCGGCCTGCTGCTCAACTCGCTCATCAAAACCTGGTTTGCCTCGGAGGTCGGCCGGCAACTGGCCGAAGATCGGAACCAAAGCGCGTTGGAGTTGTTGCTTTCGACGCCGCTATCGGTCCGCGACATTTTGCACGGCCAACTGCTCGCTTTGAGACGCCAATTTCTTGGCCCCTTCCTCGTCGTGCTCGCCGCAAATCTTTTTTTCATGACCACGATTTTGACCAGAGTGATGGGAGTCGACGCGGTGCCGGAGGCGGCCGATTTTTGGATTTCCCTCTGGACCGCCGGCATCGTGATGCTGGTGGCGGATTTGATAGCTCTCTATTGGGTAGGCCTGTGGCAGGGTCTGGTGGCGAAAAGCCCGGGCCGCGCGGCCATGGCCACGCAAGCGCGCATCCTGATCTTGCCGTGGATAGCTTACGCGCTGGCGATGCTGTTGGTCGGGCACGCACATCCGAGTTTGGTTGGCGGCTATAACGGCTGGTGGCTGCCGCTGGGTCTATGGTTGGGAATTGGGCTGGCGACTGACGTCCTGTTTGCCATGCACGCAAAAGAGAAATTGCTCACCGAATTTCGATTGGCCGCGACCCAAAGGTTCGCTCAACGTCCAGGATCCGGGCGGCAGCCACGGACGCAAGGCGCTTCCGGCGTTGCGACGTCGCCGCAAACCGCGCCGTGACGCTGCTGCCGATAGTCGAGCGCGAACTGCGCGTGGCGGCGCGGCGCAAATCGACTTATCGCATTCGCTCGTGGACGGCCGCCGCGGCGATGTTAAGCCTCGGCTCGCTGATCGTGTTCCTGGGCGGATTGGTCAAGCCCGCGTCTGCCGGCCACACGCTGTTCGCGATTCTGACCGATTGCACGTTTGCACTGTGCCTACTGGCCGGCGTCTTTCTGACGGCGGACTGCCTGAGCGTCGAGAAACGCGAGGGCACGCTGGGGCTGCTCTTTCTCACGGACCTCAAGGGCTCCGACGTGGTGCTGGGAAAATTCGCCGCAAATTCGCTGAGTTCCTTTTATGGATTGCTGGCCGTCTTTCCCGTTATGGCAATCCCGCTGCTGCTCGGCGGAGTGACCGGAGGCGAGTTCTGGCACATGACGCTGGCGTTGGGCAATGCGCTGTTCGTTTCGCTCTCGGCAGGCATTTGGATCTCGGCATTGTACCGGGGAGCACGGCGCGCCATGAATGCGACGTTTGGGTTGCTGGTTTTTCTCGTGGGCGGTCTTCCTGCACTCGCCAAGATCGCGTACCTGTTCGAACATTCCCGGGGCTGGTCCTGGTTCGCGGTGATCAGTCCGGCTACGCCGTTTTGGGACGCAAGAGAAACGGCTTATCGGGCCGATTCAAAGGAATTCTGGTGCAGCCTCTTCGCCTCGCAGTTGCTCGGCTGGCTTTTTGTAGCATTGGCCAGTCTTGCTCTGCCACACCGGTGGCAGGAGCGCCCCAAAGCCGCGCCGGCTGCGGAGAATTTCAGCAACTGGCCGCGCTCGTCCAGCGTAAGACCCGCCCAAAGATCGAGAGCCCGGGAGGAATGGCTGGATATCAATCCGGTGCTGTGGCTCATCGGCAGCAATCGCGCCGTCGGCGCCGCTGCGTGGGTCGTCGTGCTGACTTGGGGTGCTATGATGGCGATGGAAATGCTCTTTGCACCTCGATCCGGAGAGGCGCTGCTCGGGAATCTGTTGCTCGCGTGGCCATTTGCCTTTGTCCTGAAATCGCTTTTCGCGCTCGAAACCTGCCGCTTCTTCGCCGAAGCGCGACGCAACGGAGCAATGGAACTCTTGCTTGCCACGTCGTTGAGTGATCGGGAGATCATCCACGGACAGCGGCTGGCGCTGAAGCGGACCTTTATGCTGCCGGTGGCATTGTACTTTGGATTTTGGCTTCTGCCCACGGTGGCCGCGGAGAAAGTTTCGGGAAGCTTCGCTTTGGGATTCGCCTTTTGGGGCTCGTTGGTGGTTCTTGCGCGTGAGGCAGCGGGATTTTTGGCGGTTTATTGGTTTGGAACGTGGCTGGCGCTCACGGCTAGGAAGCCTCGAATGGCCGCGCCACTGACGATTCTGTTCGCAGCATTCCTGCCCTCATTGCTTTGCGTGATGGATCTTTTGCCGTACCTGCTGCTCATAACTTTGGCCGCATCGAGAATGCAGCAGGGCTTGCGCAAGCTTTTGGCGCAGGAGTTTCAGCGGGGGCCAAACTACACCGCGTCGCGCGCTGCTCCTGAACCTTCGCCGGTGCCGCCCGTGATCCGCACATCATAACTTGGAACTTGCAGGCAAATCAATTCATTGATTTTCGGCGTGCAGCGAACCGCCAGTTCGGTTAAGCAGTAACCTGTGACAGGGGCCCATTTAGCTTTCGCCGCCCAGGCCTTTCACCCCAGCCTCGGCACCGAGGTGGCGACGGGCAGCCTCAGTTGCGACCGCTGGCGGCTGCGCTTCGAAGCCGAGGGTTTCACGCTGGATATTCCCCTGGGCCGCTTGCGCATCGACGTGGAAACGCACGGGGCGAAACGAATCTGTTTCAGCGATCCGGAACAGCCGGAATCGTCGGTTTATACATTGGACCAGGACATTCTGCGCGAGGTCCACTTGCTGGGAAACTCCGCCACGCGCAACCAGATTCGGGCCATCCGGAGCCGCGGAGAACTGAAACGGGCGCTCATCATCACGCTGGGCTTCGCCGTGGGATTTGCCCTCCTCGCGGTCGTGGTCTCGGTCCTGCTTGGAGTCATGGTGCGTTCGCTCGTGGCCAAGGTGCCCGCGTCCTGGGAGCAGCAACTGGGCGAGGAGGAAATGAAGGAATTGCGGAAGCACCTGGCCTTCGTCGAAGACCCGAAGCGCCAGGCCAAGCTGGACCGCGCGGTGGCTCCGCTGGTGAGCTCGCTTTCCCGGCCGGGCCTGGACCTCAAATTCTATCTCGTCGAGCATCCGCTCCCCAATGCGTGCGCCCTGCCCGGCGGTTCCGTGATCGTCACCACCGATCTGGTCGATTTGGCCGACCGGCCCGAAGAAATCGCCGGCGTCGTGGCGCATGAAGTGGCGCACGTGACGCAAAAGCACGGTTTGCGAAAAATCATTTCGTCCACCGGCCCGTACCTTGTTTTCCGAATGTTCATGAGCGATGGACGCGGCCTGCTCGGGGCATTGGGCGACGGTTCGCAACTGCTGGTGCGCCAAAGCTTTTCCCAGCAATACGAATACGAAGCGGACTCCGTTGGGTTTGATTCCCTGGTGGCCGCGCGCATCGACCCGCGCGGCCTAAGCGAAATGCTCCGCAAACTCAAAGCGGTCCAGGAAAGCGGCCTCGGAGCGCCGCCGCAGTTGCAGGCCTTCAGCACCCACCCCGCCACCCAAAAGCGCATCCAGCGCCTCGAAGCCAAGTGGGAGAAGCTGCCGGAAAAATCGGGATTCATCGATTACGATCAGGCGCCGCCGCGCCAGTGATGGCCTTCTCTTACGGAAAGTAACGGTATATCAGCGCCGAAGGATTCGCGAAAGCGCGTGCTCACGCTACGCGCTCTAATCGCTGAAAAATCTTTCTCCGGCTTGTGACAGGAGTCTTCTCACCGAGTTCGATTGCCCGAGCCAAGGCCATGTCCTCGAAACTCTCCCGAATAGTGTCGCGCAATAGATCTCGGCGTTCCTCCAGCACCTCGGTGATAGCCGACTTGAGCAGCCCTTTCAAACGGCGTTCTTCGACAGCAATCATGATTTCACGCTACGGGAAGGCGGGCTGCAAGTCAAATGCGCCGGATTGATGCACATCCTGTTGCCACAACTCCCTTCGACGATTGAACTGATGCTGCTGGAAACATCCCATACGCAAGCCCTTTGGACGCTAGCCAAAATCGTGTAACTTACGATGTTGGCGCGGCTGCCGTGATTCAAGGTCCGGGCCAGCGCCGTTACTACAGGGGAAAAGCATGAGGGCATCCAGGATCTCTCTCCCGCACCGGCTGGCGACACTCTCGCGGGTGGCGAGCGGACTGGTCATGGCGGCCGGGAGCGCGGTTTTTCTGGGCTGGACGCTCGGCCCGCAATCCTGGATCCGGTTGCTCTCGGCCCAGGTCGCGATCAATCCAGTGACGGCGTTGGTGTTCGTGGCGGCTGGATGTTCCCTGTGGCGGCTGGCCAGGGCGGAGAGCGTTCCGGAAACGCGGCGCGATTATTTGGCCCGCGATTATTTGTCCCTTGCTCTTGCTCTCTTCGTAGCGTTGGTCGGAGCGATCAAGCTGGCGGATTACCTTTTCGGACTCGACATGAACATCGATGGCCTCCTTTTTCCCAACAAACCGTCGTGGGACGACTATCCGCCGACTGAAATGGCGCCCAACACCGCCTTGAACTTCGTATTGTGCGGATTGGGGTTGCTGTTGTTCGAAGTAAGAACGCGGCGCGATTTTTTCCCCGCTCAAGGATTCATCCTGGCGGCGGCCCTGATCACTTTGCTGGGCCTTATCGGCTACTCGTATCAAGTGCTTTCACTCTACCGCGTCGGTGGCGCCGATCCGATGTCGCTGGATGCCGCGCTGCTCTTTGCGGTGTTCTGCCTCGGGTTTCTGGCGGCCGCGCCGCAACGGGGATTGCTGAGCCTGGTGACAAGCCGTCTGACGGGCGGCGCGGTGGCCCGCCGCCTTTTGCCCGTGGCCATTTTCGTGCCCTGGATTCTCGGCGGTGTGCTGCTGATGGGAGAGAAGGCGGGTTTTTACGGTCGGGAATTCGCCGTATCCATCTTCGCCGTCCTCAGCATCGTCATTTTCACGGGTATGATTTGGTGGAACGCAAAACTGCTCGATCTGGCAGACATCGAGCGGACGCGGGCCGAGGAACGATTGCGCCAGACCACCGCCAATCTCGCGCGCTCCAACACGGATCTGGAGCAGTTCGCGTATTTGGCTTCGCATGACTTGTTCGAACCGTTGCGCATGGTCATCAGCTACCTGGAATTGCTCAGCGACCGATGTCGCGGAAAGCTCGATGAGCAGGCACAGGAGTTCATCGGGTTCGCCGTGGACGGCGCGCAGCGGATGCACGCGCTGATCCACGACCTGCTCGAATATTCGAGGGTGGACATTCGCGGGCGCGCGCTCGAACCGACGGATTGCGAGGAGGCATTCGAGGCCGCCGTGTCCAATCTCAAGGTGGCCATCGAAGAGAGCGGCGCGACGATCACGCGCGGACCTTTGCCGAAGGCGCTGGCGGACAAGGTGCAACTGACGCAGGTGTTCCAAAATCTGCTGGGCAACGGCATCAAGTTCCGCGGAAGCGAGCCTCCGCGCCTGGAAGCCGGCGCCGAGCGCCGCAACGACGAATGGGTCATTTTCGTGCGCGACAGCGGCATCGGCATCGATCCGAAAGATTTCGACCGTATTTTCGTCATCTTTCAACGACTGCACTCGCGCCGGGAATATTCGGGCACGGGCCTGGGCCTGGCCATCGTCAAAAAAATCATCGAGCGCCACGGCGGGCGCATCTGGCTCGAATCTGCGCCGGGCAAGGGCGCGATGTTCTTCTTCACGCTGCCAGCGTCGAAGGAGGACGCTCAAACAACCTGAAGGAACCCAAAAGTTCGTAAATACCCCATGGCGCTTGCGCGGGATGCGGTTACGTTTATGTTGCCAAGGGCGGCTTTTCCTTTCCGTGAATCGAGGGCCGGCCCGGCGACTATGCAAACTGAGTGCCCAATTTCGAATGAAACCCGGCCGCAAACCACTTTGGCAAGAAGGGAAGCGCCGCGACCTGCGCCGAAACGCCTGAAGGTCCTGCTCATCGAGGATAATCCCGGCGACGCGTGCCTCATCGAGTTGATGCTTTCCAGGGCGGGTGATGGTTTGTTTGAACTGACGCAGGTCGAACGCCTGGCCCAGGGACGGCAGCGGCTGGCGGAAGGCGGGATTGCCGTGGTGCTCCTGGACCTTTCGCTGCCGGACAGCCGCGGGCTGGAGACCTTCGCCCGATTGCACGCCGCCGCTCCCCGCGTGCCGATTATCGTGCTGAGCGGGCTTGACGACACGACACTGGCCGTCGAAGCGGTTCACGAAGGCGCGCAGGATTTTCTCGTCAAAGGCCAGGTCGAAGGCCAATTGCTGGTGCGGGCCATGCGCTACGCCATCGAGCGCAAACGCATGACCGAGCAACTCGGCCGCTACGCCGAGGAACTGCGATCCAAGAACGCCCAACTCGAAGCGGACTTTGAAATGGCGCGCGAAATCCAGGAAGTTTTTCTCCCTCAACAATACCCCGCTTTCCCGCAGAGCGCGGCGTCCGAGCAGAGCGCCTTGCGCTTCAGCCATCGTTACCTGCCGGCGGCGGCGGTCGGGGGCGATTTTTTCGACGTGTTCCAAATCACCGACACGACGGCGGGCGTTTTTATTTGCGACGTGATGGGGCACGGCATGCGCGCGGCCCTGGTCGCCGCGATCATGCGCGGTCTCGTCGAGGAGTTGATGCCCGTCGCGGGGGACGCCGGCAAATTCCTGACGGAGATGAACCGCAGCTTGCACGCGATATTGCGCCGGACTCGCGAGCCTTTTTTGACGACCGCCTTTTACCTCGTGGCCGACTTGGCCGTCGGAGAACTGCGCTTCGCCAGCGCGGGCCACCCGAGTCCGTTGCTGGCGCGGCGGGGGTCCGGAATCGTCGAGCCGCTCAAGTTCTTCGATTCACGCCACGGTCCGGCACTCGGGCTTTTCAACAAAGCCGTTTATCCCACGTGCCGCTGTCCGGCAGCGGTGAAGGATTTGCTGATTTTTTATACCGATGGACTTTACGAAGTGGACAATCCGGACCATGAAGAATACGGCCAGCAACGGCTCCTGACGGCGGTGCGACGGCGGTGCGGACTGCCCGCCGAAAAGCTTTTCGACGAATTGCTGGAAGAAATCCACGGCTTTTCGCAAGCCACGGAGTTTGAAGACGATGTCTGCCTCGTGGGCATGGAAATCGAGCGGCTCGGCAATCAGGGATGAACTTACGGCAGGGTCTCCGGACCGCGGGTCTGCGACCCGCAGCAGCTTCACCATGCGGAACGTGTTCGGAGCAGGCGGCGATGCCTCGCCATGCGAACCTGCTGCGGCTCACAGAGCCGCGCTCCGCTAGCCGAATCGGCTTACTGCGATTGGAGGCGATAAAACAGCGGCCCGTTGCCGTTCACAGGCAGAGCGATTTGCCACTCGTTGTTGGACAGCATCGGCTGATTGGTGGTTGCGACCCAGGCGACGGGAGGCACCAGATTCGAGGTAATGTAAAGTTGGTAACCGACGCCGCTGGCGGGCCAACTCCCTTGGAGGCCATTGGCGCTGGCGGTGATCGAAAGCGAAGGCGGCTGTTGCGTCACGGCGGCATAGGTCAAAAGAACGCTGTTCGAGGCGACCGTCATCCAGCTTGCCCACACCCAGTCCGCACTGGCCACGCCGGATTGAACGCGCGCCTCATCCATGGCGCCGTCGAAATAAAACGAGCTGTTCGTGAATCGTCCAAGATTCACGTCGGCCAGGGTGGCGAAGTCCGTAACCACGGCCGTGGAACCGCCCAGGTCCGTGCCATCGACATAAAACTCGACGGTGCCCGCGGTCCGATTGATTGCGGCCGTGACCAAATGCCAGTGGCCGAAGCTCACGGAATTGGTGGCGGTGGTGGATTCGTTGCCGTTGCTGCCATCGCCGCTGGCGAAATCGACGACCTTGTTCGACACATTATAGGTGTCCACAAACAGCGCGAAGCCGGCTGAACCGTAGCCGCCCTTCTGGTCGGTCCAAAGCGACTGAATATTGCCCGCGATGGCGGCGATGTTCACCCAGGCGGACAGAGTGAAAGTGTTGCCCACGTCGAACGTGCCGGCATCCAGAAATTGGGAGGAACCGTTGAAAGCGACGCCTTTTCCAATGACTCCGGCGGTCGAGACTGGCGACACACCGGCCAGGGCCGGATGCATTTGCGCGCTGTCGGCAAATGGAAAACCGCTCTCTTTGAGATGCCAGACCAGTTCGAAGAGCGGCGACCAAACCGCGCCGTTGGTCGATGTGGCCGCTGGGTTCGTGGCTGCGGGATTACCCCAATAGGCCCAGACGAAATTCGTCGGACCGGCCAGCACCGGCACTTGCACCCAGACATAGGAAGTGCCGTTGGTGTTCCATTCGTCGATCTCATAGGGGAGAGGAACAATTCCCGTGACATCGGCAAACCGCAGATCGCCTCCGCTGGGCGAGCCAAACTGGCGGTAGGAGAATCCCGGCAAATTAGTGCCCAGGCTGACCAGCACGGGAAAGTTCGTCAGCGCGGAACTCCGATTATAGCCAGCAAAGGAAATCTTGAGCTGCGAACCGAAGGTCGCTGGATCGATGGTCACGGTGCTGAACTGCGAAGATGCCGGCGCCCAGGCCTGGCTGCTGGCGTTGCTGGCCCAGAAACGGAAGAAATAATTCGTTTGCGCCAGCAGGTGAGTGAGTTGGGCGTCGAAGGTTGCGGGGTTGAAGTTGGTGTTCACGCCGACCAGAAGCGATTGCTGCCAATTGGCCCGCACGGTGCCGCCGTCCTGCGGGCCCCAGAAGACCCAAACGCTCGCTTCGTCATCGCCATAGACTCCCTGCGTGATCTGGCCCGAGACCGAGGTGGTAGCGTTGGTGGACAGCGCGGCTCCGAGATTGGCAACGGTGAGATTGACCGGCGCAGAAAGGGGCGCGTTCAGTATTGGCGACACCAGCGAGGAAAATTGCGTTTCGGTGGGCAAAGCGCCGTTGGATTCCAGGTAGCGGGCCGTGAGCATTTTGGCCTGGTTGAGAAAATACTGGTGCAGGTAATAACACGGCGCCTTGGTGTCGGTGGGATCGATTAGGCAAAAATTCGTGGCGCCGGTGGCAGGCCCCTGATTGTCATACATTTCCCAAAACAAAATGTAAGGGAGGCAATGGCCGTTGGAATTCCAGCTGAGCAGCCGCTGGATGTAGGGGCGCGTGAGCGGTTCCTGGGCGGCGAGCGAGAGGTAGCCCCAGCCATATTCGCCAATCCAGATGCGCTCGCCGGGGACCATGCTCGCTTTGTTGGTCGGGAGCATGGACTGCATGTAATCGAGGGTGGCGTAGAGGTTTGAGGTACTCAGGTTCTGCGCGTCGTAGGAAGAATAGGAGAGATAGTCGAGATTGGTAACGAAAGGCACGACGGAGTCGATGACGCGGACGTTGATGTTCGAATTGCCGGACATGGCGTCGCGCACGCGATTGGCCTCCGCGTAGTTGTAAACAAAAACATTGGTATGGGGAGTGGCGCTTCGGGCATCGTCCACGGCCTTCTGGCGGTTGTTGAGCCAGCCGATCATTCCCTGCACCGTGACTGGCGAGGGATTGGCGGTCCAGTTGCTGACATCCAGGTAGCCGTCGCCTTCCCAATGACCGAGATAAAACGTCTTGCCGGAGTTGTCGTAATTGGTGAGGAGATAAGCGGTCAGGGCGTACATCTCGTTGTAGTCCTTCGCGCCCTGCGTCGAGTTGTAGCCGCTGCCCCACCATTCGTCCGAATTTTCGAACGGGTATTCCCAAATAATGAAGTGTCGGAAAGGCATGTCGAGCACCTGATGGTAGGAAGGCTGGTCGCGGGCGAGCGTGAGCAGGTTCGTGATGTTCTGCGTGAGCGTGACGCCGCTCTGGCCGGCAGCATTGGCGCCCATGTAAAATTTGATGACGTCGCTGCCCATGTTCGTCATGGCCTGGGCGGTCTCCACCAGCAGCGTGTTGGTGGTGAATTTGTAGAGGCCGGCAAAAGTCTCCGTGCCCACGCGCACGTCGTAGCTGTCCACGGCCGGGCTGGACAAGGGGGCGGAATGGGCGGGGAAAAGGCCGACTGCGAGCAGGAGGAAGGGAAGCAAATAACTAATGACGAATGACGAATGACCGAAGAGCCGACGGGGTGCGGGTCTGTGACCCGCAGCAGGTTCGCATGGTACGAGGTGTCCACAGCCGTCGGCGACGCCTCGAAGTTCGGACATGCTGAGGATCACAGAGCCGCGCTCCGGTTCGCGATCCAGGCAAATGCGAAGCGGCGCGACGCGATGGAGCGCGGGCCTGTGACTCACAGCAGCATCGCTTGCAAGAATGCGAGCGCGCCCGGTTTCCTCCGTCATTTTCCTCATCTCCTCTTCACAGGGAGGAAAGGGAAGAGGTTTGGAAGCCTTTAATCGGCGATTTTCGTTCCCCTTCGACCCGCATTCGACATTTGTCATACGTTGGTTGCAGGTCCGGCGCGCCGGATGATTTCATCCAAACCCCGAACAAACCGCAATTGGGATTATCATACCAGAGGTCCGCTGCTCGCGGAATCCCCAATACGGGGGAATCCAGTTCGAAAACGACTGGCTTCGACCCGTGCGCTCTCCCCCATTCGGGGAGAGAGTTCCCCGAACCCAAAGTTCGCGCGTTGAACCCCTGAACCGTAGTCGGCTGCAATTTTCGACGGCGGAGTAATGAGCGGACTCACGTCCGCTGCTACGAGGTTCATGGGGAGGGGAAAAATTCAATTTGTCCCGCCAAACATTTCCGCCGAACGCGCAAAGGTTTCGGTTGGCACACCCAAATCGTGCTTCATCAAAACATCACGGTCCCATGGATTTTTTGTCCGCCAGATGGAAAATTTCTGCCGGAGAGACAGGTGCAGCGAATACCACGGCGAAACCAGCGCCGTGTTGATCAGTGGAAAATCCGTGCCATAAACCAGCCGTCCCGAAAACTCCGGCTTGCTCAGGGCTTCTTTCAGCCGGCCGGGACGGTTGATCTGGGTCAGCGCGGAAATGTCCGTGTAAAGATTGGGGAATTCGCGCATGAGGCGCGCCAGCCGGTCGGGGCCGCGTTCGCCTCGGTAATTCTCCGACGACGCGATGTGCGCGGCCACGACGGTTAGGCCCAGGCTCAACGGGAGCCGCAATTTTTCCGGGTCGCCAAATTCCTCCGCCGAACGGGAAAAGGACTTCTCCTTGCCGGTATGCGACAGCAGCGGCAGCTTCAATTCGGCCATTTTCCCGTAGAACGGAATCAACTTCGGGTCGTCCGGATTTATCTCCATGATCGGCGGAATCCATTTCACCAGCACCGCGCCGTGCGCCTTGGCCCACTCGAGCCGAGCCAACGCGTCGCGGCGATATGGATTCACCGAGGCGCCGAACAACAGATTGGTGTGCCGCGCCGCCAGGTCGGCGACGAACTCATTCGGCACGAAAACTTCCGTGTGGTTCGTGTCGAGGTCTCCATCGGCGCCGATCACACCGTCGAGCGCAAGCAGGACGGCCCGATGGACGAATTTGCTTTGGGCGAGCGATTCGGAAATGCGATCGCCAACCAAGGCATCGCCGTGGATCGAAATTTCCTTTTGCGAAACGCCGAAACTGCGCAGGTAAACTCCAAACCGCCAGTTGTGCCGCAGCCGGGGCGAAACAAAACAGCTGCTGCCGCCCGCGCCGATTCCAGCGATGTGACAATGCATGTCCACGATTGCCGAAGGGATGGGTTCCACCGGGCGAAAAGGCCGCGAGGGCAGGCTAACGCAGACGAAGATGACGAGCAGGACGACTGCGAGAATGATTTTCCGGCGGCGCGCGGCGGATGGGGATTTTGGCTTGGCGGTTTTCGTGCCGCCATGCTAAAGAGAAATCGAGGCCAGGCGCGAATCGAAAAAATTGTGATCAAGATCGAAATTCCATCGCCCGGAGAACTCATCGCGCGATGACTGGCCAGGCAAAGTCAACCGGGAATGAAACTACTATGGTTTGGCCGTCCTTTTTGAGGCGCGCTTCCCAGCCAGCATGGCGAGTATGGCGTCGTCCTCGTGGCTCAGGCCGGGATGGAGAATGACCGGTACGTCATGTTGGTTTCGCTTCAGGAATTTCACCAACTCGAGGCCACCTTCGCCATTCAGATTCAACGCTAAAATTATCAAGTCCAGCTTCGTGTCGTACATCTGGACGAGGGCATCGCTGGCGTCCATGGCAGTCGAGATTTCTCCTCCGGCATCCTGCAATACGCCGGCAACGACTTCGCGCATATCCGCATCGCCATTCACGAACAGAATCTTCTTTCCCCGGCAGCTCCACGGCTCCTGCTCTTTGTGCGTCTCCTTGTCCCGAAGGGCCTGCAAGCGATAATGACCGTTGGCATCCGACTCGATTTTTCCCTTTTCGGAGAGACGGAGAAGTACCCGGCCTGCCCATTTGGGGTCTTCCCGGAATCTGGATTTGCCCCCAGCCCTCCTGGCGATTTCCATCGCGGATGCCAATTGGTCCCGGCAAGCCGACAAGAACACGCAAATATCCCGCTCCTCCGCGTCCAATCCGTCCAGGGCCCCATCGACGTCGTTCATAGCTTTCCCGCGCTCTCGGAGTGCTTTATCGCAACGTGGTTCGTCAGCTTTGGCTTCATAGCTGGGCAATGTCGGCCATCACCCGGGAGCCAAATCAGCAACACCCGTGCCATGATGCCAATCCAGCCGTCCTCGGCGTCCTCAAAATTCCTGTCACGACCCCGGCTAAGGCGAAGAACTTAATTCCAAATCACGCAGTGCCGGCCCCACGAGATCGCCAAGGCGACCGCCTGCCAAAACCACCACCACGCCAAAACCGATCAGTGCGACCACCAAAACTGCGAAGGCCCGAAAGTGGTGAGATTCCAGGCGCTTGAGGGATGGGACATAAGCAATCAGCCCGATCAATGCCGCCACGATAATCACGGCGTCCACGCTGGTCCGTTGCCAATAGCTGCCCCCAAGATGCAGCCACATCCCAAACTCATCGAAAGTGAGGGCTAGGGCGAATCCGTAAACCAAAGCGGCGACTTCCGCCGAACGGCCGTCCGGGCGGCGGAAAAGCGCGTAGCCCCCGACGGCCGCCAGCAGGAAGATGCCGTAGTTCAGGTGGTGAACATGCGTGCCCTGGAGGAAAAGGAAAAAGTTCGGAATTTCGCGCGCCATGATCAGGAACACCATCGCGCGCGAGATGATGGAGGTCAGGGCGAAACCAAACAAGGCCCTGCGGGCCAAACGATCATACGTTTCCTCGGGACAGGAAGACTTGCGCGGGACCGGAATCCCCGCGTTCGGTGAAGGAGGCTCGTTCAATGGCTGAATCATAGTGCAGAAGCACCGTCGAGATCATGAGAAAACCGTTTCTTCTGGCGATACCAGCCGCGAGACGAATAGTCAGCGACTGTAACTCCGCCAACCACGGCAATGGTTGTGATTCTCATCGCAATAAAAAGTGGCAATTCCTGTGCCAAGTCGAAGTCGCAGTGGCCATATCCACTTCAGACTTCTCACGACACCGTTCTCGTTCCAAACTTTAGCGAATGTTTCGCGTCATCTTTCATCTGGACATGGATGCATTTTACGCGTCGGTCGAGCAACGCGACGACCCGGCTTTGCGGGGCAAGCCGGTCATCGTGGGCAGCCCGCCGACACAACGGAGGGTGGTCTGCGCGGCGAGTTACGAGGCGCGCAAGTTTGGCGTTCGCTCGGCCATGCCCAGCGCGACGGCAGCACGGCTTTGTC
>Ga0073928_10007175_pt1 | contig 14601 bp, 13 predicted proteins | sample PaiPotPPA55metaG_FD_76969 | JGI IMG/M metagenome (GOLD analysis project Ga0073928, IMG submission 76969) | Iron sulfur acid spring bacterial and archeal communities from Banff, Canada, to study Microbial Dark Matter (Phase II) - Paint Pots PPA... ... | reverse complement strand
TCGGCGAGTTTGTCGTAGCTCGGGGCGAGGAAAGAGTTCGGCACCCCACCCGCCTTCAACTCCGCAGCCGTCTTCCATCCCGCGGGGACATCGGTGAAGTCAACCTCGACGTCCTCAGCGCGCCGGTCAGGGACGTATAAGAGAATCTCGGCGAAATTTACGAACGCGTGATGCGAATTGAGTTGCGAATTAAATGGGCCGGCATCATCCCACAGAATGGCATAGTCAATATCCACGGTCGTGTGCTGCAAGCCTTTTCCGAACCCAGCCGGATCGGAGATTCGCCACGTCTGTTTGTCGAGCTTGCTGACTTCGAGTGCGGGTCCAGCCTTTCCATTCGTCTCTGCGACGGCACGCACGTCCTGCACGCGGTAGGCAAAGTCGCGTATTTGATAAAGTGCATTCCAGGCGGGGAGAGCGACCACGAGCTCTCCGGTTACTTCGGGAACGACGACGGCAACGTGAAACAGGTGACGCTCGGGATGGGAGAGCGAGACGCGGTAACGGATGGTGGCGCTGGCGGATCGGGCCGCGCAGAGAAGCAGTACAACAGTTGCAGATAAATACATAAGTCGCTTCATGCCTTTGGATTCTCCCGTTGGCCAAGCTTTTCGAGCAATCGCCCGCACAAACCGTCAAAGCTTCCGTTGGACATAACCAGAACCACGTCCCCCGCCTTTGCTTCCGCGAAGAGATATTCCGCAATCTCCCCCGCCGATGCAAAGGCCCGCGCTTCCCGGCCACGTTTGCGAAGCTCCTCAGTGATTCGCTCGGGGACAAGGCGTTCGGTTTCCTCCAGCAGTTGTGCGCGGTTGACCGGGCCCAACATCACAGCATCGGCAAGGCTCAACGCCTCCGGAAGGATATCCTCGAATACCTTTCGACGCATGGTATTCGAGCGCGGTTCCACGGCCGCCCAGATACGGCGGCCGGGCCAACGCGTACGCGCTGCCTCGAGCGTAACGCGGATGGCAGTCGGGTGATGCGCAAAGTCTTCGACGACGATGACCTTCGCGGCCTCACCCTTCACTTCCATGCGGCGCCGCACGCCTTCAAAGGTCGCCAGCGCCCGCTCAATGGCTTCGCACTCGACTCCGCGGCCGTAAGCGAGTGCAATGGCCGCGAGCGCATTCAGGACGTTGTGGCGGCCGGCAAGCGGCATGCGGATGCGAGTGACTTCCCGGCCGCGGTAGGCGACGCGGAACTGCATCGCCGAGTTGCTCCATTCGAGGTCCCCTGCACACCAATCCATTTCCGCGCTGAATCCAAAGGTTTCGACCGCGCAAAAGGCTTTCCCTACGCATTCCATCACCGCCGGGCTCTCTCCCCAGGCGAGGACCTTGCCCCGGCGCGGAACCAGATTCACCAAGCGGCGGAACTGGAGCTGGATGGACGGCAGATCGGGATAAATATCCGCGTGGTCGAATTCACACGAGGTCAGAATCAGCTCATCGGGATGGTAGTGAAGAAATTTTGGACCGCGGTCGAAGAAGGCCGTCTCGTATTCGTCGCCCTCGAGAATGAACTCTTCTCCGCCACCCAGGCCGTAGCTACGGTCGGTGAAATTCGGAATCACGCCGCCGACGAGAAAGTCAGGCCGGCGCCCCGCAGAGTGAAAGATCCAGGCGAGCATGGCGGTGGTGGTGGTTTTACCGTGAGTTCCGGCGACGACAATTGATGTGTGATTGGGCAGAAAAAACTCCTCCAGCACCCCGGCCATCGAGGCGTAAGGGATCTTTTCGTCCAGCAGGTATTCCAACTCCGGATTGCCGCGGGCGATGACGTTGCCAATCACGACCAAGTCGGGCACTGGCTTCAGGTTTTCTTCGCGGAAGCCTTCCTTCCATTCCATGCCGAGCGAAGTAAGCAGCGTCGAAGCGGGCGGGTATACATTCGCGTCTGAGCCGCTGACGTGATAGCCGCGCTCCTTGAGCATCCCGGCGAGCGGGGCCATTGCGGCGCCGCCGATGCCAAGAAGATGGACGTGCCCGAGGGCTCTCCTGGCAGGTTTCTCGATGGCTACTTCCCTCCCCTTCTTCTTGGACGCGGCGCACTGCAGGCGGGCTCGAGCAGATCGAGTTTTCCCCCGCCCCGCGCAGCCAGGCGCGCACGCACACCCAGCGGGATTGTCAGCATCGGCCGCGCCGTATGCCCCACCGCTGCGCCCCAAATCACCGGAATGCGCAAAGGCTCGAGAACGCGCTCGCAGACGGCGCGCACCGAAGCGCTGCCCGGCGGCGGCGCGCAATCCGGAAACTCTCCCAACACAACGCCGCGAACGCCCTCAAACTTACCGGCCTGCCGTAGATGAACCAGGGCGCGGTCGATCTGCCATGGCTTCATACCGCGATCCTCGAGAAGCAACAGGGCACCGCGCGTGGAGACCTCCCACGGCGTGCCCAGCGTCGAAACGAACAAAGTCAGGCAGCCGCCGAGCAAGGTCCCTTCCGCCTCACCGGCGTATAGTATGTCCCCGCGCAGATCGAGCGCCCACCCTTGGTGCGTCTCGCTAAGGGCCTGGCTAAGAGAAACGGGGTCGTAGCCGCAGGGAGCGCCGGGGCCGGCATCGAACCCGGTGGCAACCATCGGACCATACAGGGTAACCCAGCGGCGTTTTCGCCAAAGAAAAGCCTGGAGCGAGGTGACGTCGCTATAGCCCAGCAGAATCTTTGGAGATTTCAAACGCCGCGTTTCCAGCAGATCCAGAAGATAGTTCACGCCGTACCCGCCGCGCGCACAGAAGACTGCTTCGGAGGATGTCTCTTCAAAGGCCGAGGTCAACTTCGCTACGCGTTCCTCCGTCGAACCGGCGAAAAAGCCTTGTTGCGCAAGCACCCGCGGATCCCATCGCGGGACATAGCCCAGGCGCTCGATTTCACTGCATCCCCGATGCAGGCGAGCTTCTTCGACAGGGCTCGAAGTCGCCACAATGCGAATCGTCGCGCCGCGTTCGAGAGCGGGGGGTTTGACAGGCGGAGGCATGGGGTGCTTTGAGGATAAGGAAAATCACGAAACCAGTCCAGCAGCAGGTCCCACGAGTGTTCTTGGAGGATGAGAAGGCACGCTCCGGAAAACCGCCTGCACGATTAGCCCTGCACGGAAGGCGTGGACACAATCTCCCACGCTGCGTCCGTTTCCGTGAGCCGTCGCAGGATTTCCTGCTCCTGATGAAAACTGACATCGGCATCGTACGTTAGGACAGACTCGTGGCCGAGGTGATGGGTCTGATACCTCAGGACAGGAATTTTCAAATTCTTAAAGACATCATGCGCGACCTTCATTGCTTTCCTTGGATGCGGCGTCGTGAGCTGGAAAGTGGCCAGATGGGCATGGAGCCCGAAACGGTCTTCAAGAAGGCCAAGAATCGTCAACGCCGCAAGCACGACGAAGGTGGTGAAAATGGCCGTCCCATAGGCGCCCCCGCCGACCGCCATCCCAATGCCCGCGTTCATGAAAATGGTGGCCGCCGTCGTCAAACCCACCACGCCGCCCCGCTCGCGCAAGATGGCGCCTGCTCCCAAAAAGCCTATGCCTGGAATCAGGTTGGAAACGATACGTGTCGTGCTCGGGTCCCCATAGCGCTGGGCAAGTTGGAAGGAAAGCAAAGTGAAAACGGCGGACCCCAGGCAGATGAACATGTTCGTGCGAATGCCAGCCGGCTTGCGGTGCAAGCCCCGCTCGAAACCGATGGCCCCGCCGAGCAGCGCGGCCAGTAACAGCCTGCCAACAATCGCAAGGCTCAAGTCATGCAGCATGTCGCCCCCGCAGGTCGTTCCGCGGATTCTACTACAGGAAGCGATGCAAGGAAGCGCGGGTTGACACCACTACATATTGAACATGGTCAGCTTGCGCAGCCGGCGCGCGCGCTGCTCAATCTCTTTTCGCCTGAGCGTGCGCAGCCGGTCCAGGCCGAACTTCTCCACGGCAAAGCTGCCAACCACCGAGCCGTAGACCATGGCACGCCGCAGGGTGCGGTCATCCATGCGGCCCACACTGGCCAGGTAGCCCATGAATCCCCCGGCAAAGCTGTCGCCCGCTCCGGTCGGATCGTGCACCTCTTCCAAAGGAAATGCGGGAACCGCGAAGAGAAAGCGATTGTGTACCATCAACGCTCCGTGTTCGCCCCGCTTCACCACGAGCGTCTTTGGACCCATGCGGAAGATACGCGACGCGGCCCGCAGAAGGTTGTGCTCTCCCGCCAGTTGGCGCGTTTCCTCGTCGTTGATCATGAGGATCTGCGTGTGCTTCAGGGTTTCGCGCAACTCGGCCGGGGTGCGCTCGATCCAGTAGTTCATCGTATCGAGCGCCACCAGTTTCGGCGGCCGACGCATCTGACGCAGCACCGAGCGCTGGAGAGTGGGGTCGATGTTGGCCAGGAATACGTACGCCGAATCGCGGTAGGAGGGCGGCAACTTCGGATCGAAATTGGCAAACACGTTCAGTTCCGTTGCCAGCGTCGTCCGCTCATTCAGCGTTGCGCTGTAGCGCCCGGCCCAAAAGAACGATTTTCCCGGCGCCCGTTCGAGTCCGGCGGTATCAATCCGCCGACGGCGGAAAACGTCCGCGTCCTTCTTCGTGAAGTCGTCACCGACGACCCCAACCAGACGAACCGGAGAGAAACAACTGGCGGCCAGCGCAAAATACGATGCAGCGCCGCCGAGCATCCGGTCCACCTTGCCATAAGGCGTTTCAACCGCGTCAAAAGCAACCGAACCGACAACGAGCAGGGTCATCCGTCTCTCCGGGCGTCAGGAAATGTATTTGCCAACGATCGCCGCGAGGCGCCTCTTCGCCGCCGTCGGGATCAGCTTTCGGTCCGTGAGAATGGCGTGGGCCAGGGCCGAGCCACAGCGGCAGCTACGTGCGGTCGGCAGCGCGCTTACCGCCTCGCGAATCACGCGCTGGACGTTCTCGCTGTTCCGGTTCAGGTTGCCGATGACCTCGGCTACGGTAACGGAATCATGCGCGGGATGCCAGCAGTCGTAGTCCGTAATCATGGCTATGGTGGCGTAACAGATTTCGGCTTCGCGGGCGAGCTTCGCTTCCGTCAGATTCGTCATTCCGATGACGTCGAAGGGTAGCTGGCGGTACACGTGCGATTCGGCCAATGTCGAAAACTGCGGCCCCTCCATGCAGACATAGGTGCCGCCGCGATGCACCTTCAGACCCGCGCGCTCACAGGCATCGCCGAGCTTTCCGGAAAGGTCCGGGCAGGTTGGCTTGTCGAACGAGACGTGTGCAACGATGCCACCACCAAAAAACGTAGCGATTCGTCCGCGAGTGCGGTCGAAAAACTGGCCGGGGATGAGGAACTCCATCGGACGAAGCTCCTCGCGCAACGAGCCAACCGCGCTGACGGAGAGAATGCGCTCCACACCCAGCAGCTTCAGCGCGTAAATGTTCGCGCGGTAGTTGATTTCCCCCGGCAGAATACGGTGGCCGCGGCCGTGGCGAGCAAGAAACGCCACCCGCCGGCCTTCGAGGGTACCTACAACGATGCTCTCGGAGGGATCGCCGAACGGTGTCCGCACGTCCACTTCGTGCGTCTTGGACAATCCGGTCATGGTGTAGAGCCCGCTGCCGCCAATGATTCCAATCGTCGGCATTTCCCTGGCACTCGACCGTTTTCCGGCAGCCCCCTGCGTCTTGCGCGCCATCATCCCTCCACTTCAACGGGTTCGGCCTCGTATTGCCCCTCGCGCTCGCGCAGCAAAGCGGCGCGCACCTTTGTATCATGCGCAAAAAGCGCGAGGGAGCCCTGCCGGGCCACTTCCGGAATCCACCTCTTCTTGTTCTCCAGCGTCGTCAGCGGATAAAGGTCAAAGCCCATAATCCACGCGTAGGGCAGGTGCGCCACCGTCGGAACCAGGTCCGCAAAGAAGAACGCCGTTTTGCCGCCGCCGCTCAGACGAACGCACTGCATGTCTCGCGTATGGCCAGGCACGCGGATCAGCTCCACGCCGGGCGCAATCTCGCGGTCGCCATCGAGCAGCCACCATTGCCCGGAAGCTTCGACGGGAACGAAGTTATCGGAAATAAAGCTGGCGCGGTCGCGCTCTGTGGGGTGGAGTGCGTGCTCGAGTTCTCCCTCCTGGACGATATACCGCGCATTTGGGAACGTGGGCACTATCCTGTCTCCCACTCGGCGCGTATTCCATCCGCAATGGTCGAAGTGCAGATGCGTGTTGACGACGATGTCTATCTGCTCCGGCCGCAGGCCGTGCGCCTGCAACTGCTCCAGGAGGCGCATGGACCCGTCAAAGCAGAAGATATCGCGGCGCTTGTCGTCCCACTTATCCCCGGCGCCTGTCTCCACCAGGATCCACTTTCCCGCGGACCGAATGAGCAGGCAATTCATCGCCAGGCGCACGCGATTGCGCCCGTCCGGAGGCAGTTTGCGCTCCCACATCGTGCGCGGTATCACACCGAACATGGCTCCGCCATCGAGGCAGAAGGTTCCGTCGGTAAGAAACTGAATCTCCAGTTCGCCGAGCTTCACGCGATTTCCCCCAGTCCGGCCCGGCGGAGAATTTCGCTCACCGCCGCATACGGGTCTTTCCTCCGGTCCGCCACTTCGGCAGCCAGCGCATCAAATTCCTTCTCGCCGAATCCGTGCCCGACCACCCGCGCGAGCAGGCGTGCTTCGATCATCTGCAACAGGCGCTGCTTCCAGAGTTGCGTCTCTTTCTGCCGCCGTTGCTGCGAACCGGACCAGTGTGCGCGGTAACCTGCAATCGCACCCGCCAGTTCCGCAATGCCTTTGTTCTCGGTGGCGACTGTGCGGACAACCGGCGGCTTCCACCCGTCGCGCTCCGGAACAATCTGCAAGATAGCGCGCAGCTGCTGCTCGAAACGGTCCGCGCCCTCGCGGTCAGCCTTGTTAAGGACGAAGATGTCCCCGATTTCCATCAGCCCGGCCTTCAGGCTTTGCACGTCGTCACCCATCCCGGGAACCAGCACAACCAGCGTGCAGTCGGCCAGCCGCACGACTTCAATCTCACCTTGGCCGACGCCGACCGTTTCGACCAGCACCATCTGCTTTCCCGCGGCATCGAGAAGCAGTGCGGCGTCCGCGGTAGCTTGCGCGAGGCCGCCAAGATAGCCGCGCGTCGCCATCGAGCGGATGTAGATTCCGGCATCGGTGGCGTGGCCCTGCATGCGGATGCGGTCACCGAGGATTGCCCCCCCTGTAAATGGACTCGAAGGGTCCACGGCAATGATACCCACCGTTTCATTCCCCGTCCGATAATGCGCTGCCAGCCGGTCCACCAGGGTGCTCTTTCCCGTTCCCGGCGCGCCGGTAATCCCGACGCGATAGGCGCGCCCGGTAAAAGGAAAAAGCCTCCGCAAAATGTCTTCCGCATCGGGCGAGCCGTTTTCAATCGCGGTCAGAGCGCGAGAGATCGCGCGCACATCGCCGGCGCGAATCTGCTCGGTCCAATTCTCAACGGAAACTGTCATGACGATGAGGCCTGCCCCGAAACGCCTTCAAGCACAAAACAGCCGCCGACACATCGCGCGGACGCTCAATTACTTGTTGCCGAGAATCTGGCGGGCAATGACGAGCCTCTGGATCTCGCTGGTGCCTTCCCCGATGGTGCAGAGTTTGACGTCCCGGTAATACTTTTCCGCGGGATAGTCTTTGACGAAGCCATAGCCTCCGAAAACCTGCACCGCCTCGTTGGCCACGCGCACGGCGATTTCACCGGCATAAAGCTTGGCCATGCTCGATTCCAGCGTGAAGCGTCCCGCTGACGCTCCCTTGGCAATGCTGCGGTCGGCGAGCCAGGCCGCCTGATAGGTGAGGAGCCGCGCCGCTTCGATCTGGGTGGCCATATCTGCCAGCTTGAACTGGATGGCCTGAAAGTCGCTGATGGGGCGGCCGAACTGTTTGCGTTGCTTGGCGTACTTCACCGCGGCTTCGTAGGCTCCTTGCGCCATGCCAAGACCCAGAGCGGCAATCGAGACGCGGCCACCATCGAGGATCTGCAAGCTGTTGATAAAGCCCTCGCCTTCCTTGCCCAGGAGGTTTTCCGCGGGGATGTGGCAATCGCTGAAGACCACTTCCGAGGTATCGCTCGCCCGCATCCCGAGTTTGTTCTCCTTTTTACCCGGGCGGAAACCGGGCGTGCCCTTCTCGATGATGAACGCGGAGATGCCGTGATGCTTGTTGACCTTGTCGGTTACCGCCATAGCCACGCAGACGTCGGCATAGTGGCCGTTCGTCGTGAACGTCTTCGAGCCATTGAGCACCCAGCCACCGTTCTTGCGCACGGCGGTCGTGCGCGTTCCGCCCGCATCGGAGCCGGCCTCGGGCTCGGTGAGCGACCAGCATCCGAGTTTCTTGCCCTGCGCCAGCGGGACCACGAATTTCTGCCGCTGGGCTTCGGTGCCGAACTTGTAGATGTGGTTCGTGCATAGCGAATTGTGTGCGGCGACAAAAAGCCCCACCGAGCCGTCCACGCGCGACAGCTCTTCAATCGCCACCGCGTATTCGCCATAGCCCAGGCCCGCGCCACCGTACTTTTCCGGGAAGATGACCCCCAGCAATCCCATTTCGGCAAGTTTCGGAAGGATTTCCTGGGGAAAGTGCGAAGCCTCATCCCACTCCATCACGTGCGGCGCGATTTCCCCTTCGGCGAACTCGCGCACACTGCGGCGAAGCTGCTGCTGCTCATCGGTTAAGGAAAAGTCCACAGTACCTCACCTGGGTGAAAGACCTGTCTACGAGACAACCCGAAACTTATACCATACCCTGGCGGACGCGCCAAAAGGGGCGGCCGCCCATGGTCTACCGACTTCTTGAGCGCTCGAATTCGTCAGGCGTGGACCTGGACCGCAAACCCTATCCCAGCAGCTCACGAAGCACGGCCAAGGCGCGATCGATGCCCGCGCGGTCCACATCGTAGTGCGTGACCATGCGGATCAAATGCTTGTCGGTTGGCCCCGCCAGAACCTTGTGCTTCGCGAGCGCGGCACAAACCTCCGCGGCGGTACGGCCGGCATCACGGACGTCAAAGATGACGATGTTCGTCACCACCTTTTTTGGATCCACCGTGATGCCCTTGATTTGCGCCAGCCCTTCGGCAAGCGCGCGGGCATTCTCATGATCGCGATGCAGGTTCTTCGGGGACTCCTCGAGCGCCACGAGTCCTGCCGCCGCGAGCACGCCCGCCTGGCGCATCCCCCCACCGAGCAGTTTCCGGCAGACGTGCGCCTTTTCGATAAACTCCTGAGAGCCCAGAACCATCGAGCCAACCGGCGCGCCCAGTCCCTTCGAGAGACAGAACATCACGGAATCGAACGGACGGGTCAATTCGGCGACGGTGCGGCCCAGCGCCACCGATGCATTGAAGATTCGCGCTCCGTCCAGATGCACGCGTAGGCCGGCGTCGTGCGCCCGGTCGCAGATGTTCTCGGCAACTTCGGGCGGATAGACGGTCCCGCCCGCCATGTTGTGCGTGTTTTCGAGCGAAACGAGAGCCGTTTGCGAGTAGTAGTAGGTCTTCGGTCGGATGAGCGGCTCAATCAGCTCCCAGGATAGGATCCCGTCCGGCGAAGGCGCCGTGCGCGGCATGCAACCGGCCACCGCGGACATCGAGGCCATCTCGTACTGATTGATGTGCCCCCGCTGCTCGCAGATTACTTCCTGCCCCGGGCGCGTCCAGGTCTTGATGGAAATGAGGTTTCCCATCGAGCCGCTGGGGACAAAAAGAGCGGCCTCGCGGCCGAAAACCTCCGCAGCACGCTTTTGCAGCCGGTTAATGGTCGGGTCCTCGCCGTAGACGTCGTCGCCGACTTCGGCTTCCGCCATGGCGCGGCGCATGGCCGGCGTGGGCCGCGTCACCGTGTCGCTGCGGAGATCTACCGGCAGTTGCGTCGCCTCTTTTGGCGTCATATTTCCTCCGCTCTTCCGGTCATCAGCCGAGCAGTTCGACGAACACTTCATTCGAGACAGTGAGCCGCGAAGGGGACAGTCGCACTCGCGGACCGGCAACCTCCACCAGTCCGTTCTCGCGCAGCCGTTCGATACGCGCGCCCAAACTTACGTGATAGCGCTCCTCAATGCCGGCAAGGTCTATGCCCTCGAGCTGCCTCATGCCGAGGAACAACTCCTCTTCGAGCGCCTGTTTTTCCGTCACGGTCTCGAGTTGCTCGACGGGCAGGCCTCCCTTCTCGATCGCCGCCGCGTAGGCTGCCGGGTCGTGAACGTTGGCCCAGCGTTGCTGCCCAGTGAATGAATGCGCGCCCGCTCCAAGACCAAGGTACGGCTCGCGGCGCCAATACTTAAGGTTGTGTTGCGAGCGAAAGCCCGGCAAAGCCCAGTTTGAAATTTCATAATGCTCGTACCCCGCACCTGCCAGGCGTTCGCAGGCATGCTCGTAGAATCCGGCCATGGCATCGTCGTCCGGTAAGGCCCCGGCGCTATAGCGCTCGCCGCCCCTTAGCACTTCCCTTCCCAGGCGGCTGCCCTCGTCAATCTCCATCAGATAGACAGAAACGTGTTCGGGACGCAGGCCCAGAAGACTCTCTAGCGAATCTTCCCAGGTCGCGGCGGTCTGATGCGGCAGGCCCGCGATGAGATCGAGGCTAATGTTCGCAAATCCTGCTTCCCGCAGCCATCCCGCTGCACGGGAAGTATCGCTGCGGCGGTGCATGCGTCCCGCGGCTTCAAGCTCCCGGTCATCGAAAGACTGCGCACCCATGCTGATGCGGTTGATGCCGGCCGCTCGCCAGGTTGTGGCTTTCTCCGCTGTAATAGTTTCCGGGTCCGCCTCGAGCGTGACTTCCTCGATCCGGCAAGGAAAGCTCGCGCGCACCATCTCCATCACCTGCGCCAGCGCGCCCGGCTGGAGCAGGCTCGGGGTGCCGCCCCCGATGTACACCGTGTCCGTGGGAATCGCGGCGAGGTGTGCCGCATCGATCCCCGCAGCGCGGTAGAGAGCCTCATGCTCGCGCAGTTCCCGGCACACTGCCCGCACGTAAGGATCGTAAAGGTTTCGCGAAAAGACCCCGGTATGGAAGTTGCAATAGGTACACTTCGTCTGGCAAAACGGCACCTGAATGTAGATTCCCAAGCTCATGGATCGGCCACAATCTTGATGTGGATTTCGCGGCGGCGCGGACCGTCGAATTCGCAGAAGAAAATCGCCTGCCAGCGGCCCAGACCTAGGCTCCCGTTTTCTATGAACACGGTCGCCGAGCTACCCACAAGCGCGGCCTTGATGTGCGAATCGGAGTTTCCTTCGGCGTGCAAGTAGCGAGCCCCGGAGGGGGCCAGACGGTCGAGTGCGCCCTCGATGTCGCGGGCCACGGCGGGGTCGTCGCCCTCGTTGATGATCACTCCGGCGGTCGTGTGCGGAACGTAGAGGTGGCAGGCGCCGCTTGCGACGCCGGATTCGAGGACCATCTGCACCACGAGGGAAGTAATGTCCTGCAGCTCGGTGCGCCGCGTCGTTTTTACTTCCACGGATTGCGTTGTCGCACGCGTGGAGCGCGCACTCGGGTTGCTTCCCGGCGGCATATCCGAGCGCAACGCCTAGTCCGCCAGCGCCGCGGCCGAGCTTGCGCCATAGAATGCGAACCATGGCTTTGCGGCCGTAAGTCGGCTGTTTACGTTGTCTATGTTCTTCACGCCCTGCCCGGTCAGCCAATCCTCGAGCGCCTTGATTCCTTGCTTCGCATAGACGGGGATGCCGTCTTTCCAGGTCGCGCGCCCGCAGAGCACGCCGGAAAAGTTGACCCCCGATTCGGCCGCCAACTCGAGTGTCTCCGAAAAGGTTTCGTTGCTGACGCCGGCCGATAGATAAATGAAGGGTTTCTTTGCCATGGCTGCCGCCTTGCGGAAGAGATCCTTGGCTTCCTCCCGGCTGTACGCCACATCACCCTTGCAGGCACGGGCACCAGCGACGTACGCCATATTCACTGGCACCTCGACCTTCAGAACGTCCACGCCGTAGCGGGGCTTGGAAAACTCCTCCATGCTCTTCGCGACGATCTCCGGCTTCTTGCGCGCAAACTCGATTCCCTTTTCGTCGCCGTCTTCCCGGTACCCCACGAACTCGAGGAAGAAAGGGACGTCCGCGGCGATGCACTCCGCGCCGATCCGCTCCACCCATGCGTGCTTCGTCTCGTTGATGTCGCTGGAGTCGAACGGCGTGTAGTACAGCAAAATCTTGACGCAATCCGCTCCCGCTTCCACCAGCCGGCGCGCCGACCAATGGTCCAGCAGGTCCGGCAAGCGGCCGGGCCGCGTGTTGTCGTAACCGCTGTTCTCGTAAGCGAGGAGCAACCCGGCATTCTTCGCGCGTTGCTTCGCGGCGGAAAGGCCGTACTCCGGGTCGAGCAGAATGGCGCTGGCATGCGGGGTCAAGACGCGCGCAACCGCTTCCTTAAACTCGGCCATCATTTCCGGCGTCACCGCCTTCTTATCAATTCCCTTTCCTTCGGCGATGGCCTTCTTCAGCGAGCCGCGTTGATCCATGGCGGCCGCGGCAATCACGCCGCGCGTGTCCGAGACAGCCTTCATTCCCTTCTGCTTGCCGGGCGTTACCTTCATAAGACTTCCTCCGGGGATGCGCGAACCAAGCACAAATCAAAGCAATTCTATCACGGGAAAACTAAGCCGGGAACGCGTGGCCCGCATCACTTCTTGCGCGTGTATGTGGTCTCCTGAAATGCCGATTCCTTGCCATCCGGCCCCACCGTCGAGAGCGTGACGACGAACTGATCGTCATCGACGTGGCGAAAATGCGCATGGAGCGGCATCTTGGCCATCCCGGAGGTATCCGTCTCGCCGCTGAAGTCGATCGTTTTGCCGCCGTCGTCGCTCGTGCCCTTCATCATCGTGATGCCGGTCGACATCGTGTACATCCGGGCCATTTCGTACTGCTTGGTGATGTTGTTGTAGCCATATAGGCGCAAACCTTCGACCGGCCGGCCAAAAACCGTGTCCGAGCTCTCTTCAAGGATGAATCTGCCCCCGAGTACCACCGTTATTTTGGCGGTGCCCGAAGAAGGAGCCGCGGCGGCGCCCGTTTGTCCGACGAACTGTATGATTCTGTTGTACTCACCGGCCAGCTTTGCGAGCGACGCATGGGGCGCACCGGGCTTCGCCGAATCGGTCGCGGACGGCCTGGCCGCTGCGCCATCGTCCCCATGACCTTTATCTTGTGGGAGCGCAGGTCCGGGAATCAGCAACGTTAAGGCGACAACCGCACCAAGTAGCCACCGTCTCTGCTGTGTCATTTTGATTCCTCCATCCTGAAATTCGGTTCACGGCTATTTTGCAACAGCACGGGAGTATTGCCAGTCAAATCGTCGCCATCTTTCGCGGCTCTAGCTCCTGTCTCGAGACTTAAAGGAAAAGGATCTGGTGCTGCCCGCAGCTTGGCCCCGCGCGCTTCTCGATCTCGTCGAGCAACTCCAGCCCCTCCGAAGCAAGAAACGGCAGAAGACACAGAGTCCGTTCTTGCAGGCCACGGTGCGGAAAGAGATAATTCAGCAACAGGCTTTCGTCGCGGTCGAGCAGGCCACTGCGCAGATTCTCGGCGCGGCCAGCCTTGCCCTTCAGCTTCAGGAATTGATGCAGCATCTTCCGCTCGGCGGTATCGAGCGATCCGAGAAGAGTCTTATCGAGCCGCCCGAGCGGCCGCCGCAGGTTCTTCAACACCCGGCGCAAGGTCTTTTCGTCGCCTGTAAATCGCCGCGCCAGACTTCGCGACAGGAATTGCAGTTCCATCATCCCGCGCAGGCGCTGCCGGCCGCGGAAGACATCCTCAACCTTGGCGCCATATTTTTTGAGCGTCCGAGCCACCCGCGGAGTGACAAGCGTAAGGCTCGCACGCGGCAGAATCGCGGGCATCCGGCCCAGCAGCCGCCGGTAAACGACTTCCGCCTGAGCAAAATAAGCAACTTCGGCCGGACCGCCCACATAGGCCACGGTCGGCAGCAGCGTGTCCTGCACCACCGGCCGCAGCAAGACGTTTGGCGAAAACTCCTCGGGAGATTTCTCAATCGCATTGGTAATCTCTTTCGAGGCGACGGCTTTCCCGCCCGCTATGAAGCCGCCGTTATGCCGACGCAGGGGTTCGCGCCGCCCTCCGATATTCCGGAAAAGCAGGGTGGTTTGCGCGGTCACTTTCACTTGCGCATGAAATCCCGCGCGTTCCAGGACTTTGTTGCGTGCAAGAAGGTCTTCCGCGATCTGCGGGGTTTCCTCAACCGCCCGCCGATAAACACCCACGGCCAGGCGATGCAATCGCGCATCGAGCGGGTCCAGAAGAATCATGCCGCGCCCGGCAAGCACCCGCGCAAAGAGCTTTCCAAAGCCGGAGCCAAATGTTTCCGCCGCTCCATAGGAAGCGCGCAGCGCCTCCGCAATCCCGGCAAAGCCATCTCCCAGCGCCGCAGCGGCGGTCTCGAGTGCAGCGACGACGCCTTCTCCGAGCGGGATCTCGCCTACGCGGCGCCCGGCAAACTCATCGCCTCGGGCTACCTCAATCCGCGCGAGCCCCTCCCGCCCGATCCAGAATGAGTGATCGATTTCGGCGAGGTCGTGGTCCTCGGTTGCCAGCCAGAACACGGGAACCGCCTCGGCGC
>Ga0073928_10007174_pt1 | contig 14601 bp, 8 predicted proteins | sample PaiPotPPA55metaG_FD_76969 | JGI IMG/M metagenome (GOLD analysis project Ga0073928, IMG submission 76969) | Iron sulfur acid spring bacterial and archeal communities from Banff, Canada, to study Microbial Dark Matter (Phase II) - Paint Pots PPA... ... | reverse complement strand
GATGCGCTGCGCCGGGAGGTTGGCATTGGGGAACTCGGGGGGCTGCGGCAGACGGGTCTGCGCGGACGCAGAAAGCAACCACAGATGGACACAGATGCACACAGATAAAACCAGGAGATTAGGCCTGAGATTTCGAAACATAGTTGACTCCTTGCAGGCGGTCGACTTGAGTTTGCAAGTCGGCGACCTTCTGTTCGACGTCGGTGATACGGCTGTCCAGCTTGCCATAGGTATCGGCCTGCAGATACGAGAGGACTTCCGAGCGCGTAAAATCGGAGAGATTCCGGGCGCTGCGGCGCTCGCTGGCGTCTTTGAGCGATTGGTACTCTTCCTGGCTGAGCCGGAAGACGACTACCCGGTTACGCGGCTGGTTGGTCATGACGCTGTTTTGGTGAGATACAGATGCGCCACGGAGGCGTGCGCGGCGCCCTGCACGGCACAGATCATTTCGCGGTCGATCTCCACGGCAACCGCGCGGCGCAACAGTTCGACCGAGACAACCACGCGCAGCGAATCCTTCTCGCGGATGAGCGTGCCTTCCAAACCGGCCAGCGCACCCTGCTCGATGCGCACCCATTGTCCCGCGCGCACGTAAGGCCACGGTTGGGCAGGCAGGCCGGAGGCGAGGATGGCTTGTATACCGGCGATCTCGGCATCGGAGACCGGTGTGGGGGCCTGGGCGAATCCCACTAACGACGTCACGCCCGGAGTTTGGAGGACCGGCAAGCGGTGGGTGAAGTCGAAACGGCAGAAGAGATAGCCTGGGAAGAGCGGGAGGTCGACCGTCTTGATGCGATCCGTCCAGCGCTGGCGCGCACGATAGAGCGGCAGGAATGGCTCCAGTTGCTTATTCTGCAGCATGCGCGCCACGTTCTTTTCGTGCCGCGGCTTGACGGTGAGGGCGAACCAGGGATGCGTTTTGTTGATCATTGTCTGCCTGCACTGACGGGCGGTGGGCAAAGCTATCGCTCTCTGAGTCCCACGCGCCCAGCTTCCCTATCTCAAAAGTGAATCAGTATACATTTAGATACCAATTCGAATCTTTTCTCTCATTATTTTTGGTGAATACGATACTGCAAAGGTGCGCGGTGCGGCCACAAGAGTGTGGCCGCAGCAGGCAAGAGTGCCTGCGCCACATGCTAGCGGCTGTTGGCCGGCTTGCTGCCTCCCTGACCGGGCAGCGCATCCTCTGCGGCGAGTCCGCCGACGGTGCCGGCGGCGGCCACACCGCCGATGATCGCCACTGTGGCGCCGGTGGATAGTCCAGCCGCAGTCGCACCCGCCGCAGCCCCGGCCGCCGCGCCGGACGTTCCGAGTTTCTTTGCGACGCTGGCGCACCCACCCTTTGCAACGCGGTTGACGCTGGTCGCGGTGATCAATTGAGAGGCCCCCGCCACGGTGGGTGGCGTGCCCTCGGCGATGCCGGTGATCTCAACCTGATTGCCAAGCTCAGGTGTGAGCCCCGTTCCCTGCACTTCCATCGTGACGTTGGTGGTGCGGTCGACGACGATGAATTTGCCGTCCTTGCTCACCAGGCAGCCGGAGACCTTGGTGGGTGCGCTGGCGCCCGCGGCTTGCGGTTCGAAGGACATCTCGCGGCCACTGGCGAGCGCGGCCACCAGCACTCCTTCATTATTCGAGACATGCACGCTGCCATTGCGCGCCGCGACGATGACGCGGTTGGGTCCGGCCAACTGCACACGGGCGATCGCGCCGGGCTCCGCCGTGACCCGCAGGCTGGCCGCCTCGATCCGGTAGTTGAGCGACTCCAACTGGCCGATGCCTTTCTCGAGCACCAGGCGCGATTGGTACACGCGGGCGCGCGAGTCCGAAGCGAGGCGCATGCTGACGCCGTTCTGGAGCTGCAGGTGCGACGCGGAAATGCCGGTCTCGATGAGGTTGCCGTCGAACAGCGTGGCGGTTCCCCACACCCGGGAGTGATCGACTTCCAGGCTGCCATTGACCGCCACCAAGCCGATAGCGGGGCTGGAGGCGAAAGCGAGTGGCACGGCGGCACACAGAGCGAGTACGACGAGTAGACGGTTGATCTCCATGACTCCTTTGTGCGGCCGGCGGGGCAGAAATCTCAGATCACCGGACGGCACTGGTTTTGACGGAACGAAGCCAATTTTGAGCGGACAAATTAGCAAAGTGTCGAAAAGTGTCGAAAAGTGGCGGATTTAGGCGAAGATATGGCGAATATATGGCGAAGACGGATTGGGCAATTTGTGCACTTTGTGCACGGTTTTTTTCCCCCGGCTGGGGCAGATGGGCGGGCAGGCGTCGCCAGAATGGCGACGCGGCACGCATGAGTGCGTGCGCCACGACAAACATGTGCAGGATTCTGGGCAATTTGTGCGTTTTGTGCACGGTTTTTTTCTTCGACGGCCCAAGACAAGAGTGCCTGCGCCACGATCTTAGGCTAGCAGCGGGCGAGGGATGAGTTTTTGGTATGGGTTGGGAGGGTATTGGATCTATGCGAGATAGAATCGCGTAGCGCTTGTGACCGACGCTTATGGCGTCGTATTGAGTAGCACGGTGAGCGGTGTGTGAGTGAACTGGCGGCCGATCTGCAGGGAGACTAAATCGGTTTTGCCATCTCCATTCACGTCGCCGGCCGCGGCCCCGCACGCCACCTGCGTTACGCAGAAGAGGGGGGCGCTGAATTCCTGGTTGAATGTGCCGTTTCCGTTGCCGAGGTAGAGTCCGAAGTATGGCTCCGGACCCGAGTTGCCGAAGAGGTCGAGATAACCATCGCCGTTAAAATCCGCCAGCAGCGGTGCGCCGGGGAATTGATTGATGACTTGGCCCTGCTTAAAGGTTCCGTCGCCATTTCCTAAATCGATCACAAGCTGAGACTGAGAGTTGGTGAAAGCCAGATCGAGGTTGCCATTGCCGAGGAAAAGGTCCACGCTGGCGTTTGTGGAGAAGACCAAGTCGGGGTAGCCATCGCCATTGAAATCACCGGATATCAGACCGGCTGGAAGCGGCCCGGCCAGAGCCGGCGTGCCGGGGCTGAATCCGGCTTTGCCATCCCCCAGCAGAATGGAAATCGAGGATGAGTAGGTGAGCACCGCGGCGTCCAGGTTTCCGTCGCCGTTGAAATCCGCCAGCACTGGATTGTTGATGGCTGACTGCTGCAGCCTGATTACCGGCTGAGCCGGATACTGGCCGTCCGGCAAGCCCGGCAGCAAGCGGATGTAGGAGCCGGTGATGACCACGATATCGGCGCGGCCATGACCAAGGAAATCGGCCGCACCGATCCATCCCCCTGAGGACCCCGCGCAATAATCGGCGCCGAGCTCGAAGGAGAGCCCTCCGTTGCCCAGCGCAATCGACATGTTACCGCTTGGGATGGAGCCGAGAATATCGGCATGACCGTCGCCATTCACGTCCGCTATGGCGATCCACTTCGGTGTGCCGGCGGTGGGATACGATACGGGGGCTTGGAAGGCGCCATTGCCATTGCCCGGATAGATGGTTCCCTGCACGATAATATCTTCGTTGCCGTCGCCGTCAATGTCGTACACCAACGGATCATCTAAATCTCTTGCACGCGCCACCATTTGCGCGAGACTGAACGTGCCGTCGCCGTTACCCAAGAAAGCAACCAGGCTTTTCGGGCTTCCAAAAGTAACTACGGCCAAATCGAGCTTGCCATCGTTATTGAAATCGCCCGAGGCAAGCGACTGGATGGGTTCGGTGGTAGCGGTAGAGATGGGCGGACCGAAACCGCCCCGACCATTGCCCAATAGGACTAGGATGCTGGCCGAGCTAAGGGCCAGATCCTGGTGGCCGTCGCCGTTGAAATCTCCGGCCACCACCGAGTGCGCGCCTAAAGGCAGGGCTAGGCAGGGCAATCGTCACCGGCGTTTGGAACGTGCCGTCGCCATTGCCGAACAGCAGGTACAGCGCACATCCGCGACTGCCAGGGACGTCGCCGCGGCGGTAGCATAGATCACGGGCGGCGCGAAGCCATTGCCGTTGTTGAGCAGGATGGCGACACCATTATCGCCGGCGGTAGCCACATCCGGCTTGCCGTCATGGTTGAAATCGGCGATGACCGCTGACACCGGGTCTTGGCCGTCTGGAAATTTGCGCGGTTCGCTGAAGGTGGCGGGTTGCGGACGGGGGAGGGCCGTGGCCGCTACCCATCACAAATAATCCAGCGCGGCAACAACAGCGCGCACCAGAAGGACAGCGGTATTGGCATGGACGTACCGGTACTAAAAAAAACCTTGCCCAAGGGATTGACAGGATAGGCAATCAGGAGTATGTTATGTATGATCCAAGGGTCCATGCTAGAAATTCCGGATAACAACGTGGAGGAGTGAAAGATCATGACAAAACGACTATTGATTTACTTCGGGGTTCTTGCTCTGGTTTGCACATTTCCGGCGCTTGCTCAGGGTATCCCGCACGGCCAACCCTTAACGGCTCACACCGAGGGAAGCACCGCTGGCGTCGCTCAGCCCGACTCGACGCTCCCGGCCGGCTCTGTTATTATTTACAATAGTTTCGGACCCAAGGGCGACCTCTACAACATCAATGATGGCTATTACATTCTGGGTAATCTCAATCCGTCGATAACCCCAGGTATGAGCCAGTCGATCGCTTTGAACTTCCACGCCACCGCAAACGAACACGTTACCTTTGTTTATATACCGGTTCTGTTCTTGAACGCTGGGGATGGGGCGGCTAATACTTTCAACGTGACAATCTACAAAGACGCGGGCGGGCTTCCGGGCGTGGCGATTCCCCCATCAGTAGCATCGATGTCGAATGGCAATTTCGGCGCCGCTTGCTGTCCGTATGTGACAGTCGCATTTCCAGGTGGCGGCATACCGCTCACAGCAAACCAAAAGTACTGGGTCGTTGTGGATACGATGCCGCCAAGCACTACGGAGGATGTGTGGGACTTCACCTACCTGACGGCTGCAGTTAACGTCGCCGGGGCAGGCTGGACTGCTACCGGGAGTTACCTTCCCACAGCCCGGGTAGTGGGTACCATTCCGTAGTGCCGGGGGCCAAGGGCGATGTACCAGATTACAACTTAGGGGAGTGAAAGATCATGACACAACGACTATTGATTTGCTTCGCGGTTGTTTCTCTGCTTTACGGGTTTCCCGCGGGTGCCCAGGAGATCTCGCGAGCCCGACCCTTAGTGGCTCAAGCCGCCGGTCCTTGCGTCCCCGGCCTCGTTGTTTTCTACAATAGTTTCGGACCCACGGCAGCGGATCTCTATAGCAGCGGCAATGGCTATTACATCTTGGGTAATGCCAATGCCACGGTAGCCCCGGGTACGAGCGAGGCGGTCTCAATAAACTTCCACGCCACGCAAAACGAACACCTCACCGTTGTTTGTATACCTGTTGAGTATGCGAACCTTGGAGATGCGGCTACTAATACTTTCAACGTCACAATCTACACTGACGCCAAAGGGGTTCCGGGCAAGCCGCTGGCCGGGCCCATAGCAGCGGTGACGAATGGCAATATCGGCATATGCTGTCCCATTGTTACAGTCAACTTTCCAGCACCCGGCGTAGCACTCAAGAAAGACGCCAAGTACTGGGTGGTTGCGGATACGGTTGCGGGAAGCACTACGGAAGCTGTGTGGGACTTCTCCTACCTGACGGAGGCATATAACGTCGGGGCAGGCTGGGCTGCTCTTCCGAATGAACTTCCTGCAGCCCAGATATTGGGGACCGTTCCGTAACCCGAGCAACCCATCGGCCGGACTGGGGCCGAGGATCAGGCCGGACTCGGGCTGATTTCCGTCCGCTCCACCCGTAAAGCTAAGGGCGAGTTGCGCTCGCCCGGACCGGCAAGAGTGCCGGTCCAGCAGGCAGGAGTGCCTGCGCCACGAATCGGTACATTGACTGGCGGGTCGGAGACTAGCGTGCGGACGATGTTCTCTGTTTGTTGCCACCAGCCTGGAAAAATGCGGCCGTCAACGGAGCGCACTACCAGGGGATGCCATTCGGACGCGTCTGCCGGCGGTAGCGTGACGATGACGCTTCGGGTATCGAGGCGCAGGCCTTCGCGGAGGGCTTTGAGCGCGCTTTCCTTGGCGCTCCAGATTAGGGCTAGCATTGCGGGGCGCGCGGTGGGGGCGGCCTGTTCGACTAACGCTTGCTCTTCTGGTGTGAAGTAGTCGGCGGCGAAGGTCTGGGTGCGCGGTTCGACGATTTCGAGGTCGCAGCCGAGGGCCGTGCCCGCTGGTGCGATGGCGCAGATTGCGCGGTTGTCGCGATGGGAGATTGAGATTACGAACGGGGCGGCCTGGTCGTTGAGGAAGACTTCGGGGGCGCCTGACGCGGCGGCGCGGATTTCGATCTGGTGGAGGGCAGGAGCCGCAGACTGGTAGGCGGCAAGCGCATGTTTTGCTGTCCACCTGCCTAGCCGCCAATCGTCGCGGCGCTTGGGGAATCGCATGGCGGCCAGACGGGCGGCTTCGTTGGGGTGCAGCCAATCGTTACTGGCTGGAACATCGTGCGCGGTCTGTTCCAGCCAGTAGACGGTCATGTGAAAACCGCTCCCTTACGGTCGCGGCTCGGTAATGCGGTCGCGATCGGTGTGCGCGGTCGCATTAGGCCGGAACCAGCTCGTGCTCCTGCATTACGGCTTGGAGCAGTTGCAAAGGCTCAGCGTCCACACCATCAGGGTACACCATTGTGCGGTAGCCCTTGAGGATTAGGTAGCAGTTACCCGCCGCATCCACGACGCTGGCGTTGAAAGCGCCGTGATCGGGTGTCGCGACGGCGAACAACGGCGTGGCCGCTTCGGGCGCGCGCAGCAGGCTCACCTGGTCAATGTGCAGCGGCAGGCCCATCTGGCCTTCGACGCCCATCTCCCAGATGCCCGCGGTCTGGAAGCAGAATTCGATCAGCCGCGGCGCAATGGCGAGCGGCAGATCGGACGGCTGGTGATTCGGGGGCAAGCCCAGGTTGTACTCGCCCACCACATGGTTGCCTTCGCGCCACGCTTTCGCCATCACTTGGTAGGCGGGGCCATGGAAGTAGGCGCGATAGATGTCGCCGGCCGAGATGACCGACTCACCCGGCGCGCCCGGCGCTTGTGTGGTCACGGCTTCGGGCGCGGCCTTCGAGAGCCGCACCTTGGCCGTGAAGTGAGTTGTGATTTGCGGCTCCGCCTGGTTGGGCATGGTCCGCTGGCCGGTCAGCCGGCACTCGGCCACCACGCTGTCGCCTTGCGGATAGAAGACCGCTTGCACGGTTACGGCGCGCGACTCATCGCGGTAGAATTTGAACGGCGCCATGAAGTTCACGTCTTCGACCGCCTGGATGTACCAGCCGGGGAAGAGGCGCAGGGCCGTTTCGGCGAAAGCCTCGATGCCCATGACGCCGGGCAGCACAGGCTTGCCGTCAATGCGGTGATGGTTGAGGAATGGCTGCTCCGCCGGGGTGAGGGTGGTTTCGATGACCAGGCCGTCGCGCAGGCCGAAGCCCACGATCTTGCCGATCATCGGTCCGGTAGCGACTTCCAGAGCGGCGGTGTCGAGGCCGCCGGTCGCATCCCACTCGTTCTGCAGGATGCCGAGCCGCTTGGCGACTACCACTTCGCCGCGCGTTCCGCCCAGCGTCAGCTCGCGCCGGATCATGGGAACGCCGGCCTCGGGCGGGAGCATGTCGATGCCCGCCGCGGCCATCGATTCGGGGATGGAGCCGCGGGTGGCCATGCCGATGCCGCCCCAGGCGGTCCAGTCGATGGCGATGCCGCGCGTCGCCGGTTTGGTGGCGCGGAAGCTTGAACTGATCTTGCAGAGCAGGTCGTTGGCGGCGCTGTAGTCGGTCTGGCCGCCGTTGCCGAAGCGCCCGGCGATGGAGCTGAACGCCACGGTCGCCCCGAGGGGCATGTCGCCGATGGCGTGCAGCAGATTGAACCAGCCGTCGCTCTTGACGTCGAAGACCAGATCGAATTCCTTCGGGTCTTTGTCGGGCAGGAAGTGGCTGCGTTCGATGCCGGCGGCGTGCAGCAGCACGTCGATGTGTCCGCTGCGCTCGCGCACCTGATCGATGGCTTTGGCAACCGCCGCGGCGTCGGTCATATTGACGCTAAAGTAGTAGGCCGTTCCGCCCGCCGCTTTGACGGCGTCGATGGCGCTCTTGGCGGCGTAGGCGCGCTCGAGGCCGGCCAGTTCTTTATCGACCAGCGCGGGAGTGGCGCGCTTGCCGCTGGCTTTGATGCGCGCGTGGAGGTCGCGCTTCAGACCTTCTTTATCGGTGACGAAGCGCTCGATATCGAGATTGGCGGGATCGGGCTCCGGCACCAGGTCGAGCAAGTAGAAAGTGCCGCCGGAGGCCGACGCCAGATCGGAAGTGATGGCCGAGACGATGCTGCCCGCCGCGCCGGTCACCACGAAGACGGTGTCCTTGGTGAAGGTCATGCCGGGCTGGCCGTCGGCTGCAGGCTGCTCCTGCAGGGCGACGGAGAAGCGCCGGCCATCCTGATAGCCGATTTCGACGGCGCCCGGATCGCGCAGAGTTTCGACGATCAGCGTGGCGGCCACTTCCGCCGCGGGACGCTGGGCTTCGAAATCGACGACTTTGACGAACGCTTCGGGGCGTTCGCGCTTGTAGGTTTTCGTGAATCCGGCGACCGCGCCGCCGAGGGGAGCATAGGCCGCGGTATCGCCGTAGCCGTGCTGGCCGCCGAGACGGGTTGCCGAAACCAGGAAGGTGCCGGGCTTCGAGACCTGCTCGTAGAGCGTGCGCATGGTGGTGAAGAAGGCCTTGACGCGCACGCGCAGAGCTTCTCGCCATGCGGCCAGGTCCATTTCGTTGAGCGGCCCTTCGTAGTCGAGCGCGGGCAGCCAGAAGACGCCCTGCACTTGGCCATCGGCGGGGATTTCCGTGAGGATCTCGACGCCCATGGGTTGCAACTGCTGGGTGAGCGCTTCGGCCACGCCGCCTTTGTCGGCCATCACGAGGACGCGGCTGCCGGGGCCTAGGGTGACGCCGGTGGTTTTGCAGAGATCCAGGGCGGGCCGGACGACCGGCACTGGGACGCGGCGCGGGATGGCGTTAGCGGCGTCGAGCGAGGCTGCGGCTGGACGCTGTTTGACGGTTTGCACCGGCAAGAGTGCCGGCGCAGCTTCGACTGCTGCGGCGGGCATGCGGTCGTGGACGAATTGGATTACGTGACCCAGCGTTGGGAATTCGCGGAGTTTGAGATTGGGATCACGCGGGATGCCGTAGATCTCGCGGATGCTGGCGAAGAGGTCGGCTTGTTTGACGGTATCGACGCCGAGGTCGGCTTCGAGGTCGAGATCGAGGTCGAGCATGTCGGCGGGATAGCCGGTTTTTTCGGCGACGAGCGCTACGAGGCGCTCTTTGACGGGGTCTTCAGGAGACGCCGGCAGGACTGCCGGCGCAGCAGGCACGAATGCCTGCGCCACGGGCTGCGCCACCAGATCCGGACGGCGGTCGTGGACGAATTGGATGACGTGCGCGAGCGTCGGGAATTCGCGGAGTTTGAGGTTGGGATCGCGCGGGATGCCGTAGATCTCGCGGATGCTGGCGAAGAGGTCGGCCTGTTTGACGGTATCGACGCCGAGGTCGGCTTCGAGATCGAGATCGAGGTCGAGCATATCGGCGGGATAGCCGGTTTTTTCGGCTACCAGGGCGACTAGGCGCTCCTTGACCAGGTTAGTTTGCGCCGGCAGGAGTGCCGGCGCAGCAGGCATGAGTGCCTGCGCCACGAGATCCGGACGGCGGTCGTGGACGAATTGGATTACGTGCGCTAGCGTCGGGAAGTCGCGCAGTTTCATGTTTGGATCGCGCGGGATGTCGTAGATCTCGCGGATGCTGGCGAAGAGGTCGGCCTGTTTGACGGTATCGACGCCGAGATCGGCTTCGAGATCGAGATCGAGGTCTAGCATGTCGGATGGATAGCCGGTTTTTTCGGCTACCAGGGCTACTAGGCGCGACTTCACCGGGTCCTCAGTGGACGGGGTTGGTTGCGCCGGCAGGAGTGCCGGCGCAGCAGGCATGAGTGCCTGTGCCACGAGATCCGGACGGCGGTCGTGGACGAATTGGATTACGTGACCCAGAGTTGGGAATTCGCGGAGTTTGAGGTTGGGATCGCGCGGGATGTCGTAGATCTCGCGGATGCTGGCGAAGAGGTCGGCTTGTTTGACGGTATCGACGCCGAGGTCGGCTTCGAGGTCGAGATCCAGTTCCAGCATGTCGGCGGGATAGCCGGTTTTTTCGGCTACCAGGGCTACGAGGCGCGTTTTTACAGGGTCTTCAGTGGGTGAGATTAGTTGCGCCGGCAGGAGTGCCGGCGCAGCAGGCACGAGTGCCTGCGCCACGAGATCGGGACGACGGTCGTGGACGAATTGGATGACCCGCGCCAGCGTCGGGAATTCGCGTAACTTCAGATTGGGATCGCGCGGGATGTTGTAGATCTCGCGGATGCTGGCGAAGAGGTCGGCTTGCTTGACGGTATCTACGCCGAGGTCGGCCTCCAGGTCCAGATCGAGTTCCAGCATGTCGGCGGGATAGCCGGTTTTTTCGGCTACCAGGGCCAAGAGGCGTTCCTGCACAGCATCAGTGGTCTTGGGGGGCGGCGGCGGTGGCGCAGCCATGGGTTTTGGCTCGGGTTTAGGAGTTAGTTTCGCCGGCAGGACTGCCGGCGCTGCAGGCATGACTGCCTGCGCCACGTCCTTCACTCGCAGGGTGCGGTTCACCACTTCCAAAGCGGCGGACGGCTTGCCCACCATCTTCGTGAGCCAGGCACTCCAGGCGGCTTGGTCAACGATGCGGTAGGCATAGCCTAGAGCATTCGGGCTGGGCCGCACAGCGGTTTTCGACTGCGTCACCCAGTGCAGAAGCGTCAGGCTGATTTGCGAACCAAAGCCCGCGCCCAAGCGCAGCGCGTATTCGACCGGATAAGTTCCGCCCTTGGAGAGATTCAGCACTCCCAGCTCCGGATCGACTTCCTTGAAGTTCGCCACCGGCGGCACGCAGCCGGTTTCGAGCGCTTTCACCGCGACGACTTCTTCAATGCCGGTCGCCATGGCGTGGCCGGTGAAGCCCTTGGTGTTGGCGATGACGATTTGGTCCGCGGACTGGCCGAAGACCTTGCGCAACGCATTGATCTCCGCCGAAGCGCTGCCGCCGCGCGCGGGCGTGTAAGTTTCGTGGGAAACGAACACGGTCTTGGGAGCGATCTGATGGCGCTCAATACCGCTGTGCTTTTCCGCTTTCGCGATCAGAGTCTCCATCAGCCCGCCGATGTGCTGGACATCGAGGCGGGTGCCGTGAAAGGCGCTGTTGGCGGTGATGGTGCTGAGCACTTCGCAGATGGGCTGAATGCCGCGCTCGCGGGCGGCTTCGGCGCTCTCGACCACCAGGGATGCCGCGCCCATGCCCATGATCAGGCCGTGGCGGCGCTTGTCGAATGGCGTGGCGGCTTCTTCGACCACTTCGTCGGTGGCCGCGGCACCGCTCGCCAGGAAGCCGGCGCCCATCCATTCGATCAGATGATCGGACGTGACGTCGTCGGCAGAGATGATGATGACGCGGCGGCAGCGGCCGGCGCGGATCCAATCCTCCGCGATGCTGATGCCCTGCGAGGTGCTGGCGCAGGCCGCGTTGATTTGCGTGTTGGGACCGCGCGCGCCGATGAATTCGGCGAATTGCGAATGGCCCATCGAAAGCGTGCGCAACAGGAAGCGCCGCTCGAATACATAGGGGTTCTTCTCGATGGTGTCGCGCACCTCGGCGATGCGCCGGTCGATTTCGAGGGCCGCGGTCGATTGGGCCTCGGTGATCCGGGCGCGAAGGGATTCGAGTGTGGAGAGTTCTTCGCGCCGCTCGTGATCCGCGTAATAGCGCGCCATTTCGTCGGCGAAAGAATCGTAGCCGGGGAAGGCGGACGCCATGATGATGCCGGTATCATCGCGCATGGCTTCCGGCAGGCCCCAGCGGTCGGGCAGTTGCGTACCTTTGCTGGTGGTCTTGTAGCGCATGACGAGCGGGATGCCGGCGTCGCGCAGGGCGTCGAGACCTACGGCGATCGCCAGGCGCGTGACGCGATCGAGCGCCGCCACGCGGTCGGCTGACACGCCGAACTCGGTCTCCAGATTGAAGGCGCCGCCGCGGCCGGCCAGTTTGATCATGTCGGCGGGAGTAGTGAGCGTCTCGAAGACGGGTCCGCCGTTGTCGCTCTTCACCAGGCGGCGGATATGCTTGTCGAGCATCGCGTTGCGATACTTCTTGGGGATCACGTCGATGCATTGTTCGCCGCGCAGAATGCGGGCGATGTTGGTGTCATCGAAGATATGTTCGGTACCGGGCAAGCCCAGGGCCGCGCCGGTAATCATGACGGGCCGGGTGTCGCCTGCGGGAGCGGGTCCGCCGCCGTAATGCTGCCAGCCGCGTTCGAGGACGTCGGCGAACATGTGGCCGAGCGCGTTGTAATCCGGAGTGTGGCCGAGCGCGGCGACAGGGGGATTGTCAGAGGATGTGATCACAGGCGAGACCGCCTGCGCCACCGGTTGGGCCGGCTGGCCGAAGCCCCAGGCGTACAATCCGCACAACGCCTGGTTGAAGGAAACGATATCGCCGGCTTTGGGATGATTGGTGAACAGCGAAATTATGTCGCCGTTGCCGCCCAGCACATCCTCGGCGAATCCTTGCAGCGCCTTCTTCGGTCCGGTCTCGACGAATACTCGCGCGCCGGCGGCGTAGAGCGTCTGCAAGCCCTTGATGAACTGCACCGGCGCCGCGACCTGCTCGGCCAGAATGTCGAGCATCTGCGGCACAACGTTCGGTCCGGTGGGGTAGAATTCGCCGTTGACATTGGCCACGATCGGCACCTTGGGCGATTCCAGGTGTAAGCGCTCGAGCACGCTGCGCAGCGGCTGGCTGGCGGGCGCCACGATCGAGGTGTGGAAGGCGTGGCTCACGGGCAGGGGCACCGCGTCGTAGCCGGCCTTTTGGAATGCCTCGATGGCCTGCTCGACGGCTTTGCTCGCGCCGCCGATGACCGCCCGGTTCTGGCTATTATTGTTGGCGACGACCACGTACCCGTCGATGGTCTTCAGCAAGCGCTCGATTTCCGTGAGCGGCGCCATCACGGCGGCCATGCGGCCATTGTCGGCCGTCGAGAAGCGGGTCATTTCGCGGCCGCGCGCGGCGACGGCCTCGAGCGCATCCGAGAAGGGCATCGCGCCGGAAGCGATCAGTGCGCCGTATTCGCCGAGGCTGTGGCCCATGGTCATATCGGGTTGGATGCCGTAGGCGGCGAGCAGCCTGGTCAGCGCTGTGTCGGTGGCGAGCACCGCGGGCTGCGTGATGGCTGTCTGCCGCAGATCCTCATCAGCTTTGGCGACGGCTTTCTTGTCGGCCGCATCCACGAAGATGTACTGGCTGAGGGGCTTGCCCAGGATCGGGGTCATGATGCGATCGGCTTCCGCGAAGGTCTCGGCCACGATGGGCTCGGCGTCGCAGAGGGGCCGCAGCATGTTGACGTATTGCGAGCCTTGGCCGGTGTAGAGGAACGCGACTTTAGGCGCGGGGCCGTGGCCGCGGAAGATGCCTTGGGCGCGCAGGGCTTTCCACGCCGGCGGTTTGTCGGTGGCCAAGGCTTTGAGGGCCTTCGCCGATTTGTCGGCCAGTTCGGCGGCGTCGGCGTAATCGATGGCGATGCGCTCGGGGGCGCGGAGATCGGATTCGGCGGGCGCGGTAGGCGGGGGAGCCTGGCCTGCGGCGGCGGATTTTTGCACCTGCTGCAGCCGGTCCGCGAGTGCCTTAGGGGTAAGGTCGCCTACTACCAACGCTCCACGCAGGGGAGCTTTGGCGGATTTAGTTTGCGTCGACAGGAGTGTCGACGCAGCAGGCATGAGTGCCTGCGCCACGTGCTTTTTGCCGTTGCCGCCGTTGAGGCGGTGGGGGATGTATTCTTCGAGCACGGCGTGGAAATTGGTGCCGCCGAAACCGAAGGCGCTGACGCCCGCGCGCCGCACGCCTTCCGACGTGGCGTTCCACGGTTTCAACTCGGTATTGACGTATAGAGGGCAATGCGCGAAATCCAGATCCGGGTTGGGACGCTTGAAGCTCAAGCTAGGCGGCAGCATCTTGTGGTGCAGCGCCAGCGTGGTTTTTAGAATTCCGGCCGCGCCCGCCGCGGCTTTCAGGTGCCCGATGTTGGATTTGACCGATCCGAGCGCAACAGAACCCGGGGGCAGGTTCGTGCCATTTCCCAGCACATCGATCATGCTTTGCACTTCGACTACATCACCCACGCGGGTGGACGTGCCATGGCCTTCCATCAGCGTAACGGTAGACGGCGACAGCCCGGCGTTTTGCCATCCACGCTCGATGGCGAGCCTTTGGCCGACCGGATTAGGAGCGGTGATGCCTTTGCCCTTGCCATCGCTCGCGCCGCCCATGCCGCGAATCACGGCGTAGATTTTGTCGCCATCGCGCTCGGCGTCAGCCAGGCGCTTCAGCAGGAAGATGGCCGCGCCTTCGCCCATGACGAAGCCGTCGGCGCCTTCCGCGTAGGGTCGTGTGCCGGTGGCCGAGAGCGCGCCGATCTTGCAGAACTTCACGAAGGTCTGCGCGCCCATGT
>Ga0073928_10007173_pt1 | contig 14606 bp, 11 predicted proteins | sample PaiPotPPA55metaG_FD_76969 | JGI IMG/M metagenome (GOLD analysis project Ga0073928, IMG submission 76969) | Iron sulfur acid spring bacterial and archeal communities from Banff, Canada, to study Microbial Dark Matter (Phase II) - Paint Pots PPA... ... | reverse complement strand
CGAATTATACGAGGACAGACTCGGGGGCGCCTCCACAATAATTTACGCTGAGTTATTTGCGATGGGGGACCGCCCTGGGAACCATCATGCGGTTGCCGCTCACGCCATTGGGCCAGGGTGTTACCAAGATGCGGGCGGTGCTAGGCGAGTGGCACAAAAACGGCATACTCGCCAGCAGAAGCGCTGTAAGTGCTTAGTTGTTGGCAGCCGGACCTGTAAGCCGAATTCTGTCTGCGGGATTTGCTCTCGCAGGACGGTCATTCCTCTGGGCCACGCATTACTGCGCGGCTCAAGCGACCTACCCGGAGGTTGTAACGCGCCGAGCCGGCACGTCTCAGGCGAAGTTTTCACTTCGGCCCGAGGTCCCTCCCTATTTGGTCTTGCTCCGTGTGGGGTTTGCCCTGCCCGCTGCATTACTGCGGCGGCGGTGCGCTCTTACCGCACCTTTTCACCCTTACCTCGTTGCCGAGGCGGTATGTTCTCTGTGGCACTAGCCGTCAACCGGGCTTGAACCCGGCTTCCCGGACGTTATCCGGCACACTGCTCTGCGGAGTTCGGACTTTCCTCCCCCGTTCCTTGACGAAACAGGAGCGACCGTCCGGTCCAGCTGCCTACGCAGCCATTATATGCGATAGGGCTCAGGGTCGTTGGTCGTTCGTCGTTGGTCGTTGGCCGGGATTGGCGCTTGTTGCGGATTTGCTAACGAATAAAGCGCGCCAACGACCGACGACGAACGACCGAAGAACGACCAACGACAAAATGCCGCAAACTCTTTCATCTTGACAAACGTTCCAGGGAGACGACAATTGCAAACACTACGGCAGCGGAGAAATGGAGAAGCATATGATTTCCAAGTTAGTCCGCCTGGCTGTTTTGAATCTCTGCAGCATCGTTCTGCTGGGCAACTTTCTCTGGGCTCAGCCCGCAGATCCGGCCGCTTGTTCGATTACCACTCTGCATCAGCGCTACGGATTTGTGATCAATGGCACGTTCAGCGGCAATCCGTTCACCGCTGTCGGGCAGATATAGCGACCGATGGCAACGGAACCCTTGCCGGAAACGAAACCATCAGCGACAACGGGTCGATAGGCAATCTACTCGAGGTGCTGGGCACGTACTCTATCAACTCGAATTGCACCGGCACGATGACGATTCAGGCGAAGGGCCGTTCGAAACAAGATTTCGACATCATCGTGTCCGCTGACGGCACTCAAATCGACATGATCCAAACCGACAGCGGCACAACCATCGTGGGAAGCGCCCAGGCACAAGTCACGAAGTCATGCTCCCTCGCGGGAGTCAAGGGCACTTACGGCTTGCAGGGCGGCGGAACCGAAATTGGCGTAGGGCCTCTGGCCATCGCTGGACAGATTACGTTAGGCGGAAATGGGACCCTGAAGGGAACTGCGACGGTGAGCGTCAATGGTTCGATCGCGTCGAAACAAAAAATTTCCGGCGCCTACAAGATCCTGCGCATATGCCAGGGCGCCGCGGTAATTGACGTCGGGAATCAGGGGCCGATCCATTTGAATCTCGTGGTGGTGAATGGCGAAAGCGAAATCCTCTTTATCGAAGGGGATTCGAACACCCTTCTATCTGGCTCCTTGCAACGGTAGCTTAGGCCCCGACCCGGCCTCTGCTAGACTGGCGACACCGGCTGAAGTCTGACCCCTGAAGCCCAGTCCATGACTATCCTCGAAGCCATTCGCATCGCGCTGCAATCGCTGTGGGCGAACAAGCTGCGTTCGGTGCTGACGCTGCTCGGCGTCGTCATCGGCGTGGCTGCGGTGATTGCCGTGGTCACGTTCGTCAACGGCATCAATGGCTACGTCGCGGAGAAAATTTTCAACCTCGGCGCGGACGTCTTTGTTATTAGTAAAGCCACGGCAGTGATTACAAATGTCGACCAGTTACTTGAGAGCGAGAAGCGCAAAGACCTTACCGTGGAAGATTACGAGGCGGTGAGGGATTCTTGCCGGCTGTGTGCCTTGGTCGGCGCTTCCACCATCAAGAATGATGGACACGTGAAACGGGGCGAGCACTCAGTCAGCGACTGCTGGATTCGTGGCTTTACACCGTCCATGGCAGCCATTCTCGATGTCGATCTCACCTCTGGGCGGATGCTGAATGACAACGACGGCAACAATCGCTCCAACGTCGCCGTGATCGGCACTGACGTCGTCGACAATCTTTTTCCCGGGTCAGACTCGTTGAACCAGGAAATTCGGGTCGAAGGCGAGGTCTACAGGGTGGTTGGAGTCGGCAAAAAGCAGGGAAAAACTCTGGGGCAGAGCCGTGATAATTATGTCGCTATTCCGCTTCCGACTTATCTGAAGCAGTTCGGCGCGCACAGTAACATCCGTATCTTTGGCAAGGCTAATGGAGTCGGCTCCCAGCTGGAGGCAGCCATGGACGAGGCGCGAGTGATCGTGCGATCCCGCCGTCACGATCTTCCCAGCATGCCGGATAGCTTCGCAGCGGAAACGAATTCGGGATTCCTCAGCATCTGGTCGAGCCTGAGCAGCACTTTTTTCATCGCCATGGTCGTGATCGCCAACATCTCGCTCGTGGTGGGCGGCATTGTCATCATGAATATCATGTTGGTTTCAGTTACCGAGCGTACGCGGGAGATTGGCATTCGCAAGGCTTTGGGAGCGCGGAGTCAGGACGTTCTGCTGCAGTTTCTGATCGAGTCAGGAACGATGGCGCTGGTCGGAGGAGTGCTGGGCGTAACTTTTGGGATCGCGTTTGCGAAGGGAATTACGGCGCTGATCGGCATGCCCTCGGAGATCAAGTTCTGGGCAGTGTTGGCGGGCCTGCTGGTGTCTGCCAGCGTCGGTGTGTTCTTCGGCGTCTATCCAGCCAAGCGGGCGGCTCGGCTGGATCCAATTGCCGCGTTGAGATTCGAACTGTAGAGAATGACGTATTGAGAGAATGAATATTTCAATGAGTCAATGAGTTCAATGATTCCATGATGCGTAAAGGCGATTACGGCCAAATTGTCCGGATGGCGCTGGACACCATTCGCAGCAACAAGCTGCGCTCTGCCCTGACTGTGCTTGGCATCGTGATCGGAGTGGCGGTGGTCATCGGCATTTCTTCGGTTGTGCGCGGCATGAACGATCAGTTCCAACAGGCCATCAGCAGCCTGGGTTCAAACATCATTTTTGCTTTTCATCAGCCGCTGGCCTTCGGTCCTCCCACAGAAGAGATTCGCAAGCGGCGGGAGTTGACCTTCGACGATGCAATGGCAATGAAGGACCTGCCTCATATCAAAGATGTAACCGCCACGCTGCAATTCCTCCAGGTGGAGTTTGGCCAGGGAACGTACGTAGTGAAATATGGCGACCGCCGGGCCAAGAACACAATCCTGGAAGGCGATTCCGGCTCTTTGAAAGATGTCTACGATATCGCATTGTCTTCCGGCCGCTGGTTCAATGACGCCGACGACGAGCACCACTCGCCGGTAATTATTCTGGGATCAGACACTGCGACAGAACTGTTTCCCAAGGGTGAGACGTTAGGCAAAGAAATCAATATCGAAGGCCAGATGTTCACCGTGATCGGGGTGGCGGCGCCGATGAAGAATGTGTTCAACAATGGCAAGAATCCGAACGACAATATCGTGTACTTTCCGCTGTCAACGTTCCGCAAGCTGCACCCGGAATTGAAGCAGTATTGGATCACGGTCAAGGCCACTACGCATGATGACATGCCGAAGGCCATCGATGAGATGCGAGAAATGTTGCGCCGTCGCCGCAAGGTGGCGTCGAATGCGCCGGACAACTTCAATATATTCACGCAGGATTCGCTCTCTGACGTCTGGAATCAGATTACCGGCGCGGTCTTCATCTTCATGTTTGCGGTTTCGAGTGTGGGATTAGTCGTAGGCGGTGTGGGCGTGATGAATATTATGCTGGTCTCGGTGACGGAGCGAACCCGCGAGATCGGCGTCCGCAAAGCCATCGGCGCCCGCAAGCGCGATATCCTGCTGCAATTTACTTTAGAGGCGATTACTTTAACTGCCATCGGCGGAATTCTCGGCGTGCTTCTGGGAGCCATGATTACCTGGACAATTCCCGCCATCTGGGACGCATTGCCAGCGCGCATGTCAGTGTTCTGGGCCACTTTCGGCTTCGCCTCAGCCGCGCTGGAGGGCCTGCTGTTTGGCATTTACCCCGCATGGAAAGCCGCCAATCTGGACCCAATAGAATCCTTGCGATATGAATAAGTTTCGTGATGGAGAACGGGCGTCTCGCCCGTCTTTGCAGTAAAAATATCTCCGGCCCTACAGCTAGCGGAAATGCCGCGCGATTCGTCTCAGGCCTGGCAGATTCGTATCAGGGCTTGCCTTTAGGCGAGCCGCAAAATGAAGTCTTTTCAGAGGCGCCTTTAGGCGCTGATGCCAACAGCTACAATATTTCCGCACGGAAAGCCTTGCCCCCGATTTTGGGTGGCGCAGCGCTTCAGCGCTGCGATAATGAACGCGACTGGACGAGGGCTTTAGCCCCTGAGGCAGTCCCGGTTCAACCCGTTAATGATTCATCACATCGCTCAGATCATCGAAGCTTTGGCCGCAGCCTGCACGGTCGCGAGCATCACTTACTACTGCCTTTGCCTGTGGAGCGCAGCGCGATTCTTGCGTGATCGCCAAGCAGCGGGCCGGGGCGCCCGCTCGACACAACAACTTACGCCCGTCACTATTCTGAAGCCGCTGCGCGGCACTGATCCTGAAATGTACGAGAGCTTCCGCAGTCATTGCCTGCAGGATTATCCGGAATACGAAATCATCTTCGGCGTCAGTGATGCGAATGATCCCGCGATTCTACTGGTCGAACGTTTACAGAAAGAGTTTCCGCAGCGCAACAGCCGATTGCTAATCTGTCGAGAGAATCTTGGCGCCAATGCGAAAGTCAGCAATCTGGCGCAAATGGTAAGAGCAGCGCGTTATGAATATTTCATTGTCAACGACAGCGACATTCGGGTTGAGCCCGATTATCTGCGGCGTATTGTGGTCCCGTTGGCCGACCTCAAGATCGGTTTAGTGACTTGTCTGTACCGCGGCATTACTAATGCGAGCCTGGGATCACGTCTGGAAGCACTCGGCATCAGCACCGATTTTGCGGCCGGCGTACTGGTCGCGCAACAGGTTGAGAGCGGAATCAAATTCGGACTCGGCTCAACCCTCGCCTTTCGTCGCCGCGATCTGCAAGCCATCGGCGGCTTCGAAGCTTTAGTGGACTATCTGGCTGACGACTACCAACTCGGAAGCCGCATCGCCGCGTTAGGATTGAAAGTAGATTTGTCCGACGTTGTCGTCGAGACCTTCCTGCCCCAATACACCCTGCGTAGTTTCTGGGATCACCAAGTGCGCTGGGCGCGCACCATCCGCGATTCACGCTTTTTCGGTTACATCGGTCTAGGAGTGACGTTCGGCCTGCCGTGGGCGTTGCTCACATTAATTTGCGCTGGCGGGTCGAGTTGGGCGTGGGCGTTGCTGGCTCTAACCGCGGCGTTGCGCATGTTGACGGCGATCGTGGTTGGAAGTCTTGTGCTCGAAGATAAACAAGTAATCACCACGCTGGCGTGGCTTCCAGTGCGCGATCTAATCGCGCTCGCAGTGTGGATCACCAGCTTCGCCGGTCACGACATTTCATGGCGAGGAGATAAATTCAAACTGCAAAACGGCAAACTAATAAAAATAAATGGAGGACGCGCGTCCTCGCCCGTCTAGCGAGAATTAATCGTGAGCAGCTCCAGCGAGGACGTGCTGAGAACTCGTCTCCAAAACCTCGCGTACTTTCCGCGCCAGAGTTTTCAATGAAAATGGCTTCTGCAGGAACCCTTGAGTAACATCTATCTTCCCGTGCTGCAGAATGGTTCTCTCCGCATAGCCGGAGACGAATAACACTTTCATGTCCGGCCGAATGTCAGCCAATTTTGCGGCCAACGCCGGCCCGCTCATCCTAGGCATCACCACATCGGTAATCATCAGATGAATCGGCCCATCGTGCTCGCGCGCCTCGCGTAAAGCATCTTCGCCATCGAATGCTTCGAGCACGTTATAACCGCTGCGGCTGAGAAATTGCCTTGACGCTTGCCGCACCGAGGCTTCGTCCTCGACCAAGAGGACAGTTTCGCAGCCGCGTGGGGATTGTGTCGCAGGCTTCGTCACGCAAGCCTCGCATCTAAGAGACTGCACTTGCGGGAAGTAAATCTTAAAAGTAGTTCCCTGCCCCGGCTCGCTATAGACCCAGATAAATCCGCCGTTCTGCTTCACGATGCCATAAACAGTGGCCAGCCCCAACCCAGTTCCTTTGCCTTCCTCTTTAGTAGTGTAAAAAGGCTCGAAGATATGCGGCAAATCTTTGATCGCGATGCCCTGGCCCGAGTCGGCCACGGTCAGCAACACGTAATCTCCCGGAGGCACGATGGAATGCCGCTGTACGTACGCCTCATCCACTTCAACCGTCGCGGTCTCGATGGTAAGCGTGCCGCCGCCGGGCATGGCATCACGCGCATTCGCCGCGAGGTTCATTACTATTTGCTCGATTTGCACCGCGTCCGCTTTGACCTTTCCGAGATTCTGTTCGGGAAGGAAAATCAGCTCAATGTCCTCACCAATCAGCCGCGGCAGCATGATCTTAATTTCTGCTATCACCGTGTTCAAATCGAGAACTTGCAACAACTGCACTTGCTTACGGCCAAATGCCAGCAGTTGGCGAGTCAGGTCAGCGGCGCGGCGGGATGCAGTTATGATTTCAGCGATGTTTCGTCGCAGAGGATCGTGCTCGGCCAGCGAATCCAGCATCAGTTCAGCGTATGCGCTGATTACCAGCAGCAAGTTATTAAAGTCGTGCGCCACGCCGCCAGCCAGCCTGCCGATGGCGTCCATTTTCTGGGCTTGCCGCAAGTCTGATTCCAGTTGGCGACGCTCCGTAATGTCGCGTCCGGTGGATATAAAGTGCGTGATCTCACCAGTCGCGTCGCGCAGTGGGGTCAGCGCTTGTTCAATAATTAACGTGTCCCCATTCTTCTTCCGGTCCATAACAATTCCACGAAAAACATTGCCGGAAAGAACCGTATTCCACATCTCTTCATAAAGCTCGCCCGCCTGCTGCTCAGACTTCAATATCCCCAGAGTTTGGCCGATGGCTTCTCGTCGCGAGTACCCGGTCACAACCTCGAACGCCGGATTCACATATTCCATGACGCCCGATCGATTCATAATGATCACCGAGTCGGTCGACTGCTCGACCAGTCGCCAAAGCTTGCGCAATGTGACCTCGGAATCCGAATTCACTTCTGCGGCGCTGGGCGGGGCGACTGCCGCTTGGATCGCAACTTCGATTGCGCCTTTGCTCACGGGATCGCTTAGAAAAATGAGCGGGACGCGAGAATGATGTTGGCGAACCCTGCGCAGCAGTTGAAAAGCATCGTCATCAGTCGAGTCGCTACTGCAAAGTAAAAGGTCATAACATCCGTTTCCGTTCTGGTTAACCAGGTCGGCGGGCGAAGCCACGTGCTCGAGATGCAAATGCCCGTCGTGTTTTTCGGTCAGGAGTTCACGTAAACAAATGAAATTCTGCTTGCTCCCTCCGACCAACAGCAAGCGCGGTGACCGCGCGGGAGTCTTGGCAGCTTTCGGTTTTCTCATGGCGTTGTTCATCGCTAGTGGTTACATCGGACGTTGACCGTGGGAGCATGTGACCTGCGAGGTGGGCTTTTGAAAAGAAAGGTGACCAGAGTTCCAATTCGGGAAGGCGGGGTTTCTTAAGAGCTTTTAATCGAACATCGCAATGACGGCCGCTTCCACGGAAATTGCGCGCTGTTGATGAAATCAAATTTTGTCAATGACTACAAGCCGGCCACGCAGGCGGAGGGCGCGTCGCCCAGGGTGTTGCTCAAGTTGCGGCGCGTGGCATATGTACAAAGGCATCAATCCGCTGCGAAACAATGACATGGGAAATTTCGTCACCGAATTAGCGGACGGTCAGGGCACAAGCTCGCTGCATATCATCATCCTGGGGGTAAAAGGTTCTCAGCTCCGTTTCGCCGGCATCGGGCGCCCTTATCAGCCTGCTGACTTTAACCTGTCCGAAGACAAGGGATTCCGATTTCCTTTTCCTCCAACCCATGTTCGCAAACCTCGAAACCGAAGGGTGGACCATGTTCGACCTGCGCGGCCTGCGCAAGGGATTCCGCGCTCTCGAACCGGTGGGCAAAGAGATGGAACGCATCATTTTCGGATACGACTTGATGGTCCAAATTCCAAATGCGACACCGTCGAAGCAAATTTAATAATGGACCATTCGCTTCCAATGCCGGTGGGTTTGGAGGAAAATAGATGCATGGGTGAGGTGACTATGCGACACGGTTTTTGTGAACTCCTGTGCGTTTCGCTTTTGGCTCTTTCTACATCAGCGCTCTCTCAGCAGATTCGCGGCGATTACATTGAGACCCGCAGCGCAGACGTCTACACCGGCCAATGTTTTGCTAACGGCGAAGTAAATCTTGTCGGCGACGAAGCCATTCTGGCATGGCACATTCAGAGCGGAAGCTGGGACGGCGTGCCACTCGAAGGATTGACTGTTGCCGCGGCTGTGCACGCCAACGCCACGCTCGGCGATCCCTACGCGAATCCCTATCCCGCGCGCGCCGTCCTGTTGGTGGACGACCAGGCAACCTCTCAGCAAAGTTCGGCGCTGATCGCATTCGCGCATCAGATGGGCGGCGAACTTCTGCGTAACGCCAAGCAAGTGATTTCTGCGCCCATGGAACTGGCGGTGAATCCGGAGCGTCACGGCGTAGCGTTGTTGCGGGCAGGGCAATTCGCGACTGTGCAGACCCGTCCCGTCAACGGCAAAGACCATGTTTGCGGCAACGAGGTGACTTTTTATCCGCCGCTGACGCAACTGACCCACTCCATGCCGGCGGTAGCTCTGACTGATTCCTATCGCGGCCCGGGCCTCGACGTCGATTGGGAATCGCACGGCAGACGCAGCGCTTTCGTAGGGACCTTCGTGCGCTGAACTGGATTAGGCCTTCAAACGCGATCTTAGAAATGCTTCAAATAGCCCGCTGCTAGCTGGTTTCGGCCCGGTATGGCGCTGTTTTCCGCTTGAGAAGATCTCCTCAGACCAAAGTAACGGCGCGAATTACCAAAGCGCATGCACATGGGACATCTATTAGCTAGGGTTCGCGGGTGAGATGTTAAGTCAGTAATTTTCTCCCTCTAGAAAGCCGGCGAGCCATGGGAAAAGGTGATTTTCTCGACGAAGTTCACGTTCGAATCCTGCGGGTGACGGAAGATCTGCGCGCGATTCAGCAAACCCTGAACTGCGCAGCCATGCAAGCGCCGAGCGATCCCGAGTTGATGGAAGTACTTTGTGAGCTGCCGGAGATCGAGTCGCTCAACGTTCTGAAGTCGGCCCTCGACCAGATGCGCCACTTCCTCTGGTTCTATGTGCAGGTGATGACCAACGAATCCGAGGACGGCGAACGGCTGCGACAAAGCATTGGTCAGAAATCATCCGCGGATAGCATGGTCAGCCCCAGGGTAGCGGCTGCGGAGAAATTCAAACGAGCGGCGGACACCGCACTGCTGCAATACTTATCTGACGGCAAGGTTCGAAAACCCAACTAGACCTACCCCCTCTTATCGACTGCCATCCCCGACCGCAGCTTCTCATACCCGAAGGGATGAGAAGCGCAGTGGAGGGACCCGCTCCGCTGTTTCTAGCATGACCAGCAACGGAGCAGGAACAGTACGCACCGCAAGCAGCATGGTGTGGTCGTTCGTTACGGATGTGCGTAACTAAACTTGACAAATTTTTTACAGATAAGTGACATCCCGCCACGGGCTAATCAATCATAGTCTTCTGCCAGCAGCACGGTTCTCAGCGATGGAACCAAAATTTTCAAATCCAAGAAGGTAGTTTATGAAGATTCCCCCAAGGCTGTTCCTTCTCTTCGTTTTCGCGCTGCCGGGATTACAAAGCCTGGCGGGCGCGCAGCCGGTCGCAAATGCTCGTGCTGGATGCACACCTAACGGAAATATTTTCAACGTCGAATCCCCCCAGAACGCTAATCTGCTGAGCCAATTCGATGAATCGGTGGCATTGCTGGTCAACGACTCGAGCAATGGCGATGATTTGATTGTAGGGACGGCCGAAGACCGCCGCCCACTGGTGGACCAGTCATTCCCGTTTAACGACGCGTTTTACGTGGGGCGCAACAGCTCTGACTGCGGCGCGGCCGTGGACGGAGGCATGCCTCTCATCAGCTTCAACGGGCAGCTTTTTGAGGCAGCCTCGGTTACGGGCCCCGTGGTAGCGGCGGACCCAGCGCACCACGCCTTCTTCTTCGGCGATTTGTACTTGGCGGAGAGTCCCGACGTCAGCGAAATCGCTATCCTGAAAACCACAACCAGCGACTTGCTCAACACTACTAATTGCCCTAACGGAACACTGCAGAATTCCGTGCCATGCTTCGAGCCCTTCGCCGGTGGAGTAGACTTTTCGCCGTTAAACACGAACCCGTCGAATCCGTCGCTGGCGGTGGACCAGCGAAAGACCGGCACGGGGAGCGGGGACGTTTACGTGGCCGCGAATTTGCAAACCGCGGGGCAGAACCTGCAACTGACGATCGCGGCCTGCACCAACGACAAGCTAACATGCGGACAGGCGACTGCAATCAACGACTTCGGTCAGTTTGATGACGCGCGTCCCACTATTCAGGTACGCACAGATGGTTTGATTACCATTTCCTACCAGCGAATGCTTTCTTCCGGGTCCGGCTTCCAGTACAAATTTGTGACCTGCACGCCCAATGGCGCGCCCGAGCCTCCGGCGTGCGGCAACCCTGTAGTCGCGGCTCAGCCGAAGAATCCGGCAATCGGCCAAGGCGGAGAAACGGCGATCTTCATCAACTCCAGACCAGTGCACGTGAACCGGCAGGAAGCGGGTGGCAAGACTTTCACCACCTTCCTGATTTACGCCGACTGCGAGGTTCCTGCCATCCAGACTCCGCTGGTGACCTTCTGCCCCAAGACCAATGTTGAGCTAACCCATTCCACGGATGGCAAGACTTGGTCTACCCCGGAGAAAGTCAGCGCTGCTCAGGGGCAACAATTTGAGTCCGCGATGGCTCTCGATGAGTCAACCGGGACGGTGAACATCGCGTACTATTCCACCGAAAATGATGTCCAGAAGCTGACCTCCCAGGTGTTCCTGGCGCAGATATTGCCGGGCTCTACCATGGTGAGCACGCCCCATCAGCTTACAAAACAGCTCTACGATGCCCAGTTCTTTGGCTCTTTCTTCAGCGGTTACGGCGACCACATTGCGGTGGCCGCTGGCGGAACTGGCAACCCAGGGGAAAGCAAGGCCTATGTCCACTTCACGGGCACACCGGTGGATGGACTTTACAATGGCCGACGCTTCCCGATCGACACGAATACGTTGACGCGCTTCGACTACTAGCGACCTGCACACAAGATTATCCTTTGGAGAAATGGAAATGAAAGCACTCAAGATCGGAAAGTTCATGGCGGTTTGCCTGCTATTGCAATGCCTGCCTGTGCAGGCGCAACAAATCCTTGTGGACCGCGTAACCGTGGCGACCGCGCGGGAGCACTCGACTCTCCTGAAACCAGCAAGCTCATCCGCGAAAGTGGATCCGGTGGGAACCGCTCGACAGATGCGGGCACGAAGATTTGCCGCCAGCATGGCCCATTCGTTGCAAGCTACGCCTGCTGCTGCCGGAATCGTGCCCTGCGGCGGACCCAACGGCACCCGCTTCAACCTTGAGCCGCGGGCGAACGCCTCCATTCAGGAAGCGCCCACGGCCGACTTCATCCTCAACGGAGTTGGGATGGACAACGACCTGATCGTGCAGGTGGGAGACGGCGCAGTGGAACGCGGACCGGCCTACTCAGGCGGTGGATACTTCGTGCATACCTCGCAGACCGCCGATTGCAGCGTACAGTTCGAGGGCGGCCTGCCCACCTTTATCGCTCAAGGCGATACATTCTCCAGCGGCGAAGGAATTGTGAGAGCCGACAATGTCCGCAAGGCGTTCTTTGCGGTTGCAGGCGTGTTGGGCAGCAGCCTTTCCGGGATCGGCCTTTACCGCGCCTCGGCTGCAGACCTGTTGAATCCAGTGCGTTGTCCGAACGGAACCCATACTCTGGCCCAAGCCAAGTCCTGCTGGGAACAGACCAAGCCGGCGTTCCTGGACCAGTTGCCGGCCTTTGATGAGGGCGGTACTCCGTTCTTGGCTGTGGACGAGCGCCCTACCGGCACCGGCGCGGGCGATGTGTACGTGCTTTATGTTTCGGCCAATGAAAGCGCGATTTCCATCGTCGCTTGCACCAATTCTCTGCAATGCGGAAACCCAACCACGATCTTTACTGCCGGTAGCGGCCAGCAGTTGCTGCAATTCGCCGCCGATGTACAGGTGGCGCCTACGGGAGTTGCCACGGTTTCGTTCTCGACTGAAAACGATCACGATGCGTCAGGTACAGTCATGTTTGCCTCCTGTACTCCGGCAGGCGCGCCGAAAGCTCCGGTGTGCTCAACTCCCAATGTGGTAGCGAACCTGCCCGCGTCCCAGTTTCTGACCCTGCAGTTCCCGGTGGAAAACACCGCCTTCTTCCTGGAGCAAACCATCCCGCGGCACTCCAGCCGGCCGGGACCGGGATCCGATTTCACTACTTTCATGGTATATGACGATTGCCGCGATCAGTTTTTGTCCGCTGGCACCTCCATCTGTGTGGCCAGCGAGGTAAGCATGACCATATCGACCAACAGCGGCAAGACCTGGTCGGCGCCGGTTTCGGTCAACACCAAGCCAGGGCATCACCTGCTGGGCAACGTAGCTGCAGATGTATCGACGGGCACGGCGAACATTGTGTACTTCAGCACCGAAGGGGACCCCAACTTTCACAAAGTTCGAGTGATGCTGAACCAGGTCGCTCCGGACTCGACTACCGTGGGGCCCCCTTCGCTCATCACAACCAAGCTCGACGCCGCGGATGCTTTTGCTCCTTGCTTATGTTTCCTTAATGCGGTGGAGGTGGGAGCGGTGGCGCGCGGCACGGGGGCAACCGGTCACAGCCGCTTGTACACGTCGTTCAACTCCAGCGCGGTCAACGGCACTTATGAAACCGAGCCTTTGCCCGACCTGAACAACCACATCAGCCTGTTGAGGTTTTGACCCACATTTTGCACCGGACTTCCTGAAAACCGGGAGAGACTATCACCCTGTCATCCTGAGCCAAGTTGCCGTCGCGAAGCGGCGGCAACGCAGTCGAAGGCCCCCGAGCAAGCGGCACCCCATGTGCCGCTTCAGGCAGTTCTCACCAGTCCGTCAAAATCATCAACGGTTGTCATCCCCATCTTTATGACAACGACGGCGGTGTCATAGACGGGATGACAATGCGTTGGGATATATATAGAAGAAGCAGAACGTACCCATACAAAAATCCCGTTGTCTCGAACGCGCTGCTAGAACGCGTAGCGTAGCGAGAATTGCACCAGCCGCGGCGTGCCGGTTGTGCCCACAATCTTTCCGAATGGGCTGTTAGTCGGGCTCGCCAGGTAGGCCTCGATATCCGTGACTGTGGGGTTAGCGAAGTTGGTGTGGTTCCAGATATTGAAAAAGTCGGCGGTGAAGCGGACTTCATGGCGTTCCCCAATTCGGAAATATTTGATCAACGAAGCATCCCAGTTTTGCTGGAACGGGCCGTGATAAAGGTTGCGGCCGAGGTCGCCGAAGCCGGTGGTGCAGAAGTTTGGATCGCTAGCGCATTGGGTTGGGTACAACAATGGCGCTGGCGTGAACGCTGCTGGATTCAAGTATCCATTCGCGACGCGTTGGTGGATATCGCCGCTGCTGAGGCCGCTGGCAATGGTTACGCCGGGCGCCAGGCTGGCTCCGAGAAGCGGCGTGCTTCCCTGTCCGAGAAACGCAGTGCCCGCGCTGGAATCGTAAATCGAGAATGGAAGTCCCGACTGAAAGATGGTTACGCCGCTCAGTTCCCAACCACCGAGTGCCGCCTGCTTCACTCCGCCGGAATGAGCGAAAAATGGCAGCTGGTAAACGTAGCTCACCGACAATCGATGCGGACGATTGAAGTCTGAAATTCCGCGAGAGGCATTAATGTTGCTTTGATCGTTGTAGGCGGTGTTGAACGCGGTATTTCCGGTCGAGGTCGCGTCAATATTCTTTGAGTAAGTATATGCGGCCTGCAAGTAATTTCGTCCCCAACGTCGCGAAACCGTTGCCTGCAGCGCGTTGTAGGTGGAATAAGCGTCGTTGGCGAAAATCTGGTAACCGCTATAACCATTCAGTCCCGGGGTCGGGGTACGCGCGATCGCATTCGCAAATGTATTCGTGGTGATCTGATAGGTGTTGCCACTGGTGTCCTTGACGGTGAACGGATTCGCAGGGCTCGCGTTCACGGATTGGATTGCGTCGCGGGTCTCGCGCAAATGAATTCCGTGCTTCCCTACATATCCCACTTCCAGCACCCAGCGTTTGCCGAGCTCTCGCTGCAGCGTGAGGTTCCACTGCTGAGTATTGGGCACCACAAAGTGGCGGGG
>Ga0073928_10007172_pt1 | contig 14612 bp, 11 predicted proteins | sample PaiPotPPA55metaG_FD_76969 | JGI IMG/M metagenome (GOLD analysis project Ga0073928, IMG submission 76969) | Iron sulfur acid spring bacterial and archeal communities from Banff, Canada, to study Microbial Dark Matter (Phase II) - Paint Pots PPA... ... | reverse complement strand
CGCTGATCGTCGGCCTGATAGCGATTTCGGTCAGCATCATGGCGCGCGGCCAGAACGTCGCGCAACTCGTCGGGCTGGGTTACGCCGTCGCGGCGTCGGCGAACCTGCCCGCACTGGTGCTGACGTTGTACTGGAAACGCTGCACGACGCAGGGCGTGCTGGTGGGTATCGTGGGCGGGACAGTGACAGCCGTGCTTCTGGTGCTGGTGTCGCCGAACATGACCTATCCGGCGATGGCGCGCGACGCCGCCCTGAGCCGCGTCAGCGCGATCGGGCAACGCCTGCCGTCAGTCTCCGATGCCGCGCTACGTACCGCGCTGCTGGCCGAGCAAAAGACCGCACAGGCCACGGCTGACGCCATTCCCGCCGATGCCTCCAGCATGGTCGGGCTCCGTGCCCCGCTCGTGAACTTGCGCAATCCTGGGATCATTTCGATTCCGATCGGCTTCCTGCTGGTGATCCTGGTGTCCCTCTTCACCCGCGACCGGCGCGCCGAAGCGCGTTGGCCCGAGATGGTCGTGCGCCGCGAGACCGGCTATGGAATCGCCGCTGCCATCGATCATTGATTGCCTGATTGATTCGCTAAACTAAACAATCATCGAACCCTGTTTCGCAACCTGGATGAGCCACCCGTCATGACCCGCCTTCCCGATGTCAAAGTCGCTGCCGTCCACGCAGCGCCCGTTTTCCTCGACCGCGCGGCAACCGTCGCCAAGGCTGTCTCGCTGATTCGCGAAGCAAGCCGTAACGGTGCCCAACTGATTGCGTTTCCCGAGTCGTTCATTCCCGCGTTCCCCGTCTGGGCCGCGTTATGGGCGCCCATCGACAATCACGACCTGTTCGAGCGTTTCGCTGCGGAAAGCCTCTACGCCGACGGCCCCGAGATAACCGAGATCGCGGCGGAAGCGCGTCGCTGCGGCGTGTTTGTATCGATGGGATTCAGCGAACGGTCGCACGCGAGCGTCGGATGTCTCTGGAACTCGAACCTGCTGATCGATGATCGTGGCGTTGTGATCAATCATCATCGCAAGCTCGTGCCGACGTTTTATGAAAAACTCGTATGGGCGTCGGGAGACGGCGCCGGCCTGCAGGTCGCCGACACGCGTATCGGGCGGATCGGTGGCTTGATCTGCGGTGAAAACACCAATCCGCTGGCGCGCTACACGCTGATTGCGCAAGGCGAGCAGATTCATATATCGAGCTGGCCCGCGCTGTGGCCGACCCGCCGGCCCGCCGGCGGAGGGAACTTCAATAACGTTGCGGCCAACCAGCTGCGAGCGGGCGCACACTCGTTCGAGGCGAAGGCATTCGGCATTGTCTGCGCGGGTTTCATGGACGACGATATGCGCGATTTCCTCGTGCAGCGCGATCCCGCAGCAGCAGCCGTGCTCGACGGCTCACCGCGCGCCGCCAGCATGTTCGTCGACCCGACGGGTGCCGCGATAGGAGATACGCTCAGCGACGAAGAAGGTATTGCGTATGCGCACTTCGAGTTGAACCGGTGCATCGAGCCGAAGCAGTTTCACGATGTAGTGGGTTACTACAACCGCTTCGATGTGTTCTCGCTGAACGTGAACCGCATGCGCCACGAGCCGGTTTCGTGGACGACACCGTCGCCTGTGGTTTCGGAAGACGCCGCGCCCGAGGTTGAAGCGGCATCGACTGAATCGGGCTACCGTTGAATCTCAATCGCGAATAGCAACAATTGCTTCGATCTCCACCGTGATATTGCCGGGCAGCGACCCCACGCCGACAGCGGAACGCGAGTGCCGGCCCGCGTCGCCGAACACATCGACGAAGAGGTCGGAGCAGCCGTTGATCACGCGCGGGTGATCGGCGAAATCCGGTGTTGCATTCACCATGCCGAGCAGCTTCACGACGCGTTTTACCCGGCTCAGGTCTCCCAGTTCCACATGCAGGACCGACAACAGGTTAAGACCAACAAGTAACGCATGCGCATACGCTTCATCTGCTGTGACGTTGTCACCAACCTTCCCCGTCATCAGGCGCCCGGTCTCATCAAGCGGACCTTGCCCCGACAAAAACAGCAGGTTGCCTTCGCGTGTGCAATGAGTGAAGTTGCCTATGGGTGCGGGCACGTCCTGAAGTTTTAAGCCGCGGGCCCGCAGTCGTTCATAGCAGTTCATCTCAGTCGAAAATCCCATGTTGCGTTGGTTCTCTTTCAAGTGTTGAGGACAAAATTTAAAGACGAGCTTCAAAGACCGATCAACCCGCGTTGCGCTTAACCGATAGAGTCAGGCGCGCGGCGCTGCCAGCCGAGCCGCGCTTCAATGCGCGCAGCGACAACTTTCAGTTCATCGCCAAAACGTTCAGTACTCTGAAGCGCCTTGGATTCCGGCATCACGATCGAAATGGTGAACACGCAAGCTCCCGACTGATCGAGCACGGGAGCGGCAAGACACGCCACGGACGCATCCGATTCTCCAATCTGGATCGACAGGTGCGCGTCCAGCGCTTCACGCGCCATTCGCGCGAGCACGTTGGGGCGCGTTTCGGCGCGCGCCGTGGGAGACGGCTTCGCGTATCGCGTGAAATAAGCGATCCGCTCGGCGTCCGGCAGATGCCCCACCAGCAACCGTCCCGACGCAGTCCAGTTGAGCGGCACCCGGCTGCCCACCCGCGAGGTCACGCGAAAATGGCCCGGCCCCTCGGCCATTTGCAACACGACCATCATCCCTTCCTCCAGTCCGCATACCTGGACCGTCTCGCCGACCTGCGCCGACAAGCGATTCATCTCTTCATGGGCGACCGCCAGGTAGTCGAGCGAACTGGCATACGTCAGCCCATAGCCGTACAGCCGCGAGCCCAGCCAGATTGCACCCTCGGGCGTGCGGGCCAGCAAGTTCTTCTCCACCAGGTCATTGATGATGGAATAGACCGTCGACAGCGGCGCACCGACCAGACGCGCGATTTCATACGCGGTGGTAGGACGGTTGGTGTCCTGCAACGCGTCGAGGATCTGCACCGCCCGGTCGATCGCACTGGTGCGCGTGCGTGCCGGGGACGCGGGCGTTTCTGGCGCCGGCTGCTCGACGGACTGCGGTTCCTGCATGGTTTGACGGGGCTTGGCGGCCATCGCGTTCCTGGAGACTGATTGTTTTTGTACAGTTTGACGCAAGCGCATCGTATGCTAATCTAATACACAATTACAACATACATTCCATAATAAAGGAATATCAGGAGCCGCACGATGGATATTTATTCCCGATTTGGTCTACGCCCGGTCGTCAATGGTTCGGGCACGATGACGAGCCTGGGGGCGTCCATCGTGGCGGCGCCGGTCATTGAAACAATGGCCGCGATCCTGCCTCGGTTCGTCGAGATCGACGACTTGCAACGCAAGGCGTCGGCCGTGATTGCGCAGGTTTGCGGCAGCGAAAGCGGCTATGTCACCGCGTCCTGTTCCGCCGCGATCACGCTTTGCATTGCCGCGACCATGACCGGCGACGATCCGGGGCTGATCGAGCGTTTACCCGATACCACCGGACTGCGCAACGAGGTTGTCGTGCAAACGGGCCATCTCGTCAATTATGGCGCACCCGTCGACCAGGCCATCCGGCTCGCGGGCGCTCGCGTCGTGCAGGTGGGAGCGGCCACGGAGTCGCATGGTTACCAGCTAGCGGCTGCAATCAACGAGCGCACTACCGCCGCGCTGTATGTGGTCTCGCATCACACGGTCCAGTTCGGACTGATCCACGTGGAAGAATTCATCGCCATCGCGCATGCGAAGGGTGTCCCCGTGATAGTCGATGCGGCTTCCGAATATGACCTTACGCGTTTCATTGCCGCGGGCGCCGATCTCGTGCTGTATTCGGCGCACAAGTTTCTGGGCGGTCCGACCGCCGGCATTGTGGCCGGCAAGAAAACTCTGGTACGTGCCGCCTATTTCCAGAATGGCGGCATTGGCCGTGGCATGAAAGTGGGCAAGGAAGGCATTGCCGGCGCGATCGCCGCGCTCGAGCAATGGCAGCAGCGCGACCACGCGGCGGTCCGCGCCGTTGAGCGCGGTTATCTCGAGTTGTGGCGTGAAGCGCTGAACACCCGCTCCGGCGTGCGCGCGGAGATCGATCCCGATCCGACCGGCAATCCGCTCGACCGCCTGAAGCTGTCCATCGATCCACGCGAAGCGCGTATCAGCGCCTGGGACCTGGTTGACGCCCTTGCCCATCCGCCGGCGGGCAGCGTGCCGGTCATCGTCCGCGATCACGAAGCCGAACTGAATTTCTTCTTCATCGACCCGTGCAATCTGCATCCCGGCCAGGAGCACAGCGTGCTTGAACGCCTGCTTGATGAACTCGAGCGTGCGCAGCACGCGCCGCATCCGCTGGTCACCCCGTTTTTCCAGCGCGATGCGCGGCGTGGCGCCGGCCGGCGGAATTGGCCTGACTGAGCGGCCTGACTGAACCTGATTTTCTAGTATGACCGATACGCCGGATTTCTCCGGCGTCGCTTTGCCGTGTACGTTTAGTAATCCTTATTCCATCGAAGACAACAAAAATTCATCGATGGACGCCCTTCTTTCGACCAGAGGAAACCAGATGCATAAGCAGATCCTACGCACGGCCGTGGCCGTCGCCGTGACCGGAAGCGTTGCGCAAGCCGCTTTCTCCCAAAGCAGCGTGACGCTCTACGGTATTGTGGATGCCGGCTTCACGTACACCAACAATCAAAAAGGCAATAGCGCCTATCAGGCGACTCAGGGCAATGTGCAAGGGTCGCGCTGGGGCTTGCTGGGCAGCGAGGATCTGGGCGGCGGCAACAAGGCCCTGTTCAAGCTCGAAAACGGTTTCAGCCTGGAATCGGGCGCGTCAGGCCAGGGCGGACGCATGTTCGGCCGCAGCGCATGGGTGGGATTGAGCAACGACCGCGCGGGTACGATCACCCTCGGCCGCCAGTACAACAGCGTGCAGGACTATCTCTCGAACCTGCAGATCAACGGCGTGGGCGCAATGAGCCAGTACGGCAATGCGATCTACGACAACGACGACCTCAACAATACCTACCGCACCGACAACGCCGTCAAATACACCACGCCGACGTTCTCAGGCTTCACCGCCAACGCCATGTACGCGTTCTCGAACACAGCCGGCGACTTCTCGAACAACCGCGCGTGGAGCGTGGGCGCAGACTATGCCGCGGGTCCGGTGCGCCTGGACGCGGCCTACTCGCTGGTCGATCACCCGGCGTCGAATACGGCGGGCGCGGCGCCCTCGGACAACTACTACAGCACCAGTTCGTCGATCATCAGCAACGTCGCGCGCAATCAGGTCTGGGGCGCAGGCGGCGCCTACACGTTTGGTCCGGCCACGGTCGCCCTGCTGTACACGAACTCGCATTTCGACCTCCTGACCGGCGGCAGCCTGCGTTTTGCGAACTACGAAGCAAGCGTGCGTTATCAGTTCACGCCCACCACGCTGCTCTCGCTCGGCTACATCTACACGAGCCAGAACAGCAGTTCGGCAACCGCGTCGAATGCTCACTACAACCAGCTCGCACTCGGCGGCGAGTATTTCCTGTCGAAGACCACCGACGTCTATCTGAACGGCATTTACCAGCGTTCGTCCGGCGCCAAGGCATGGGTTGAAGGGGTCTCGAATCCGTCCAGCAACAACGGTCAGTTCGTCGCCGTCACCGGCATTCGACATAAGTTCTAACCAGGTACGCCGGACCCGTTGAAGCCCTGCGCGGCTCGACGGTCCGGCTTTTTCGACCGGTTTTTCCGACCGCTATTTTGGAGCCTCCATGGCGACTGTCCAGGGAAGTCTGTTACTCGTCTACGCGCTGGTCGCGATCATCGCGCTGGTCGTGCTGATCGCGCGATTCAAGCTCAATCCGTTCATCACGCTGATGGTGGTGTCCGTCGCGCTCGCGCTTGCCGTCGGCATGCCGATGACCTCGATTCTCAAGTCATTCGAAACCGGCGTGGGCGGAACGCTCGGGCATATTGCAATCGTCGTCGGGCTCGGTACGATGCTCGGCAAGATGATGGCGGAATCCGGCGGTGCTGAACGAATCGCGCAAACGCTCATCGGCCTGTTCGGCCCGAAGAATGTGCATTGGGCAATGATGTGCATCGCGTTCCTCGTCGGCCTGCCGGTATTTTTCGAAGTCGGTTTCGTGCTGCTGATTCCGATTGCGTTCAACGTCGCGCAGCGTACCGGCACGTCGATGATCCGCGTCGGCATTCCGATGGTCGCGGGACTCTCGGTCGTGCACGGCCTGATTCCGCCGCACCCCGCCGCGTTGCTCGCAGTGACCGCCTATAACGCGGACATCGGCCGCACGATTTTCTACGCGCTGATTGTCGGTATTCCCACGGCGATCATCGCGGGACCGCTGTTCTCGAAACTGATCGCGAAGTTCGTCGTGCTCGAGGGTGTCAACCCGATGGCGCAGCAATTTATCGAGCAGGATGCCGCACGCGCCACGCAGAAACTGCCCAGCTTCGGTATCACGCTGCTGACGGTCCTGTTGCCGGTACTGCTGATGCTCGTGGGCAGCTGGGCTGACCTGATCGTGCCGGCGAAGTCAACGGCCAACGACGTGCTGCGCCTGATCGGGCATCCGGACATGGCGCTGCTGCTTGCAGTGCTGCTGAGTTTCTACACGTTCGGCTCCGCGCGCGGCTTCAGTCGCGAATCGATCCTCAAGTTCACGAACGAGTGCCTCGCGCCCACCGCCAGCATCACGCTGGTCGTGGGTGCCGGAGCGGGCTTCGGGCGCATCCTGATCGACAGCGGCGCGTCCAAGGCGATTGTCGATGTCGCCACCGGCGCGCATGTGCCGCTGCTGATTCTTGCGTGGCTGGTCGCCGGCTTGATTCGCGTGGCGACGGGATCGGCGACTGTTGCCATGGCCACGGCTGCGGGGATCATCGCGCCGATTGCAGCAGCTGCCGCCTCCACCGCAACCGGCGTGCGTCCCGAACTGCTCGTGCTCGCGACGGGTGCGGGATCGCTGATCCTCTCGCATGTCAACGACGGCGGTTTTTGGCTGGTCAAGGAGTACTTCGGCATGACCGTGACGCAGACGTTCAAGACCTGGACTGTTTGCGAGACGATTATTTCGGTGACAGCACTGGCGCTCACCCTCGGGCTCTCGATGGTGATCTGAAGCGGCACGGCATGCCCGTAAAACGCTTGCCGCCTGCTTCAATGACGCTGCAAATCCGGTGCGCGCACGTTGGGGAACGTTGCCGCACCGGAACGATCACGACGTCATGCGCCGAGTTGATAGCCCTTGTTGCGGATCGTATGAAACAACGGTTCCTCACCTTCGGTATCTATCTTCTTTCGCAGCCGGCGGATATGAACGTCGATCAGGTTGGTGCCCGGATCGAAACGGTATCCCCAGACCGCCTCGAAAATCATCGGCCGGCTCAGGACACAATGGCTCTGCTCCATCATGTAGACCAGCAGCCGGTATTCGGCCGGACTTAGTTCTATAACCACGCCCGAGCGCATGACCTGCCGGCTCGATCGGTCGACTTCGAGCGTCCCGACCCGGAGCAGCGTGTCGCTTGACGCGCGGCTCGCGTCCTGGCGCCGGATCATGACTTCAAGACGGACCACCAGTTCGTCCGGGTGATAGGGTTTTGTCAGATAGTCGTCACCGCCCGCGCGCAGGTCGCGGACTTTTTCATCGACATCCGACAACGCGCTGATCATCAGGACCGGCAGTTCGACCTCGGCTTCCCTCAGCAAACGGACCACCATGATTCCGTCCGCGTCGGACAGCTTGCGGTCGAGCGTCATGGCGTCGTAAGCCATGGCAAGCGCTGTGCGCAGCGCCTCTCGCCCGGTCGTGACGATATCGACATCAAAGCCGTGTTCACGCAGCGCTTCAGCGATCTCCGCAGCAGTGCCGGGATCGTTCCCGACCGTCAGGATGCGCCGCTGCCTTGAGGCCCCACTCGCAATGTTGCTAGCCAATTGTTTTGCTCGTTATAAGTTCGAAGATCTCCCACCATTTTAACGAATCAATAATAGGCTGACGATGAAAATTCCCTCACGAACAATTCGCTAATTGCACCAACCATCACTGCATGTTACGACTCGCCAAAGTAGTTAAATCAATTCAAATTGTCAGATATTTTCTCCATCAATCAGTTCATCACAATTTCTAATTTCGAAATAATCGCTCTTGATTTATCTACATTTCTGTCGCATAGATATTCCGCCATTGTGTAATAGCAATCGACTTAAATCTACATAATTGGAATAATGCGATCCTGCCCCGTAACGCCCAGTCAGGGCCAATGTGCGCAGATAATGAAACTTCTCCGATCTCGATTCATCCGGATATAACCCGGTCTCCCGCAGCAGCCGTAACCTGTAAGTCACAAAAAACGGATGACGGAGAAGCAGACCGGACAGCGCGTTGCCTGGGCAGCTGGCCGGATCACCATTAACCCTCAAACGTTCCGCTGCGTCATACGCGCCTCCATTCCATATCGACTATCGGATTTTTAAATGAATATCTATTCATGAGAAATTCAACATGAAGATTTAAAACAGGCAATGCCAGTTATTACAAGTGGCAAATTGGCGACTACCTGCACATTTCTTGTCAGCAGATTCGCGGCGCATCGATCAGAATGCAGACCGGAACTGCGGAAGCACCCCGCAATCGCGCACCTGCCTGGTGCTCAAAGTCATTAAAAGTTCATTGAACTCGTCCAGTGTCGCGCCGTTAAGCCAATGAGATCAACGGGACTCCCATGCAATTCTCCACCCTCCATGTCACACACGGCGCGCCATTGACAGTCGACGCGTTGATTGCCGACCGTGCGTTGTGGGCGGTGTTCCAGCCTATCGTGCACCTTGCCGATGGAGAGATTGCGGGGCATGAAGGACTCATCCGCGGTCCGGCGGACACCGCGCTCGAGACGCCGCGCGGCTTGTTCGCGCAGGCGCAGGAGGAAGGGTCGGCTCACCGTCTGGAGGTAGCCGCGGCACGGGTATGCTGCGAGTCCTTTGCGCGCCTCAACGGCGCCGGCCGGCTCTTCATCAACGCAAGCGCCGCGGTAATCGAAGCGAGTGTCGCGGAGGACGACGGCCTTGCCAATCTGCTCGGCGCAAGCGCGCTTGCGCCTGAGCGCGTCGTGATTGAATTGACCGAGCAGAGCATCATTGCCGACCTCGACCGTTTCGACGCGACCGTTCGCGCCTTGCGCACAAGGGGCGCCGCGTTCGCGCTGGACGATTACGGCAGCGCGAATGCGAACATGAATCTCTGGGTACGGTTGGCACCCGGCTACGTGAAGATCGACCGTTTTTTCATCGATAACATCGCGCTCGATCCGCTGAAATTCGAAGCCGTCAAAGCGATGGCCGCGTTTGCGAGAGCCAGCGGCGCCGAGCTGATTGCCGAGGGTATCGAGCGGCCAGCCGATCTGGGAATCGTCCGCGACCTCGGCATTACGTATGGACAAGGGTTCCTGCTGGGACGCCCGATGGCACTGCCTAGCCAGGCATTGCCCGCGCCCATACAGCACTTGCTGCGCTCGTCCCGGATCACCGTCTATCCCTCGCATACCCATACGCACCGCGAGTCCCGCGCGAGCGGATTCGAACTCGACCGGATGCTGATTCTCGCGCCCTCGTTGCCGATGGATGCACGCAACGACCACGTGGTCGACCTGTTCAACGCAGCGGCGGACTTGCATGCGGTGGCGATTATCGACGACGGGCGGCCGGTCGCGCTCATCAACCGCCGCGCCTTCATGGACCAGTACGCGCTGCCCTACCATCGCGAACTGTTCGGCAAGCGGCCCTGCCTTCAGTTTGCCAATCCGGCACCGCTGGTGGTCGAGCGTTACGCCACGCTGGACCAGGTCGCGCATATGCTTGCCAACGACGATCTGCGCTATCTCTCCGACGGTCTCATCATCACCGACGCAGGCCGTTACGTAGGCCTCGCCACCGGCGAGCGGCTGGTGCGCGCCGTGACGGATATCCGGCTGGAAGCGGCGCGTTATGCCAACCCGCTGACGTTTCTTCCCGGCAACGTGCCGATCAATTCGCATGTCGAGCGGCTGATCGACAACGGTGTCGACTTCGTTGCGTGTTACGTCGATCTCGACGACTTCAAGCCGTTCAACGACTACTACGGTTATTGGCAAGGCGACGAAGTGCTCAAGGCGGCCGCTGCAGCGCTGCGCTCGGTCTGCGATCCAGCGGGCGATTTCCTCGGCCATATAGGCGGCGACGACTTCCTGGTGTTGTTTCAAAGTGCGGACTGGCGCAGCCGCAGCCTCCAGGCCATTGACCGCTTCGGTGAAGACGTCAAACGGTTTTACTCGCCGGAAGACCGGCTCGCAGGCGGCATCTACAGCGAAGACCGGAGCCGGCGGCGGCAGTTCTTCGGCTTCGTCACCATGTCCATTGGCGCGGTCAGGGTGGCGGCCGGAACGGCGCGCATCAGCGAGGAAATCGGCGCAGTCGCCGCTGTCGCCAAGCGCCGCGTCAAGAAGGAAAAGACCGGGATTGTCACGATCGATTTCGCGCATCACCGGTCTGTCTGATCGTTCTGCACGCAGCGTCCGCTGCATTGCTTACACTACAGTTACATGCGCACCGCTGCATCGCTTCCCGACCGGTCGGACGCTTTTTCTCCAGTGTCCTGACGATCCCGATTAGTGCAGCCGCTCGTCACGCGTGAACCATGCTCGTTTAAAGCGTAACTGGTATAACGACATACTTAGCGTCGTAAATGGCCCGCTCCGCGGAGCGCAATTCTGACTGCAAACTCGCGATCCTTACGCACCATGACCACTCAAACCCCTTCAGCCGCGCCCGATCTTCCTGTCGACATGATCATCTTCGGCGGCGCCGGCGACCTGTCCGCACGCAAGCTCCTGCCGGCGCTCTACATGGCGCATTTGCACTGCAATTTGCCTGCGCAGACACGCATCATCGCGATCGGCCGGCGCGACTGGTCGCGCGAGCAATACGTGCAATTCGTGGAAGAGCAATCGAAACCCTTCGTCGACAAGAAGGCGCTCGATCCGCAATCCTGGGACACTTTCCTGGCGCTCTTCGACTACGTGCGCATCAACATTGATTCGGCAAGCGACTATCTGCGGCTGACGGAAATTGCGCGCAGGGACGTATGCCGCGTGTTTTATCTCGCGACAGCGCCGGACCTGTTCACGACCATCTGCGACAACCTCGCGGCGGCCGACCTGGTCGACAGCAACTCGCGCGTCGTGCTGGAAAAACCGCTGGGGCATGATCTCGCGTCGGCACAGGCGATCAATGCTTCTGTCGGCCGCCATTTCGCCGAAGCGCAGATCTATCGCATCGACCATTACCTCGGCAAGGAAACGGTGCAGAACCTGATGGTGCTGCGTTTCGGCAATGCGATCTTCGGGCCGCTATGGCAGGCGCCGTACATCAAGAGCGTACAGATCACCGTGGCCGAAACAGTGGGCGTGGGCAGCCGCGCAGGCTTCTACGACCAGACCGGCGCGCTGCGCGACATGGTGCAGAACCACCTGCTGCAACTGCTGTGCATCGTGGCCATGGAGCCGCCCGTGTCGCTCGATCCCGATGCCGTTCGCGATGAAAAGCTCAAGGTGCTGCGTTCGCTGCGCAAGATGACGGTCTCCGATATTGCGCGCGATACCGTGCGTGGCCAGTACAGTCCGGGTGCCATCGACGGCGAGCCGGTCAAGGGCTACATGGAAGAGGACAACGTGCCGGCCGACAGCCGCGCCGAGACCTTTGTCGCCATCCGCGCGCATATCAACAACTGGCGCTGGGCGAACGTGCCGTTCTTCCTGCGCACCGGCAAGCGCTTGCAGAAGAAGCAATCGGAGATCGTGATCGATTTTGCCGACCTGCCGTTCTCGATCATTCCCAGCGGGCCGCGCAACTATGGCAACCGACTGGTCATCCAGTTGCAACCGGAAGAATCGATCCAGTTGCAGATGCTCGCGAAAGAGCCCGGCAGCGGCATGCATATGCTGCCTGTGAACCTGAATCTGGATCTGCAGCAAGCATTTAGCGAACGCCGCGCGGAAGCGTACGAGCGGCTGCTGATCGATGTGATGCGCGGCCGCCTGACGCACTTCATGCGCCGCGACGAACTCGAAGCGGCATGGGCGTGGGTCGAACCGATCCTGGACGGCTGGAAGGAATTGAACGACCGTCCGCGTGGTTATACGGCGGGCACATTCGGACCGGCCGCCTCTTCAGCGCTGATGGCGCGGGAGAACATGGCGTGGGCCGAAGAAGCCTGATGCTGGTCACTCGCACCGGTCCGCCGGTGCGAGTGAAACGGAGTCCATCGTTCTAAACTGAAAACCGGACTTCGGCCGCAAGACCCTTGCCGCCGGGTCCGTCGTCAAGACTGATGCTTGCGCGGTGCGCTCGCACGATCTCCCTCACAATGGCAAGGCCCAGGCCGCTGCCCTCTTCCCCCGATGCCCTGAAGAACGGCTCGAACACGCGGTCGCGGACGTCGGCTGGAATACCGGGACCGTCGTCGGTGACGGCAAGCACGATCGTCTTGTCGCGCCGCTCGATCAACAACGTCACGTGACCTGACGCGGGCGTGTATCGGATAGCGTTATCGACCAGGTTGAAGACCAGCACCGACAATAAACGCGCGTTCCCTAAAACGATCGCCTCGTCGGCAAGCTGCGCGGCCAACTCGATCCCGCGACGCTGCGCCAACAGCGCCAGCTCTTCAATCACCGTTGTCGCGACCTCGCGCAAATCGACGCGCTCACCCTCGAAATGACTGTAATCGGCGGTCTCGGCTTGCGCGAGCAAGAGCAACTGGTTGGTCAGCGACACCAACGCCCCATTGCTCTTGTGCATGGCTGACAGGGTCTCTTTGACCGTGGTGAGATCGTCGTGCCGACGCGCGTATTGCAGTTGCGCACCGAGCAAGGTCAGCGGGGTTCTCAACTGATGCGCGGCATGTGCAATGAAACGCCGCTGCATGGCGGTCTGCCGCTCGATCCTCGCAATGCACTGGTTGATTGCATCCACAATGGGCCGCAACTCGCTCTGAAGATGTTCCGAGCGCAACGGCACGAGTTCGTTCGGCGCGCGGTCGCGCACGTCATTGGTCAGCGCCATCAGATGCCGCAATTCGAACGTCAGGCCGACGCACACCAGCACGATCGCAATGGCAATGATCTCCGCGAAATGCAGCAGTTGCGGCCGCCATAACTCGGTCGCCAATGCATCGCGCTCCAGTTCCGTGCGGCCCACCGAAACAAGGATGCGCTTGCTTTCACCGGAGTCGTACATCGGCCGGATGATGGAGACCGCCCGCACCGGCTGACCGTCGATCTCGGTGTCGTACCAGCCGGGTGAACTCGGCGGCTCGACCTGCTCGAGGTCCGACGTGCCCGCAATCGCCGGCCCGTCGATCACGCGGATACGAAAAAATACCCGGTCGCCATAGGGCGAACTCAGGATCTCGATGGCGCTCGGCGAAATGTCCGCATGCAGGAAACTGTCGTCCCATTTGACGTCGCCGCCCATCAGGCGGGCGGACGCAAGCAGCGCATTGTCCTGGATCAGGCTCGCGGTTTTCTGCGCGCCTTCACGGGCCATGTAGCCCGCTGCAAGCACATAGACGGTCAGCGGCAGGAGCAACCACAGCAGAAGCCGAAGTCGCAGGCTATTCGTCATCGCTGCTGGCTTGCAACAGATAACCCAGGCCTCTGAGCGTAATGATGGTGGCGGTGCTTTTCTCGAGCTTCTTGCGCAGCCGTGAGACGTATATCTCGATGGCGTCTTCGCTCGTGTGGGTGCTCGAACTGCCGAGCGAATCGGCCAGCATCGGCTTGGAGACAGTCTTCTTGGCCTTGAGGATCAAGGTCTCGAGCACGGCATGCTCTCTCGGTGTCAGGCTCAGCACTTCGCCCGCTACCGAAAACTGCCGCCGGTCGATATCGTAGGAAAGATCGCCGCAGCGCGTACTGTTCGAGCGCGAGGGCAACTGACGCCGCACCAGTACCTTGACCCGCGCGACCAGTTCGCGTGCGTCGAACGGCTTCACGACATAGTCGTCCGCGCCGGCGCTCAGGCAAATCACCTTTTCATCCACGGAACCGCTTGCGGTCAGGATCAGCACGGGTGTGTCGTCGCCCCGTTCTCTCAGCCGCCGCAGCACGCCCTTGCCGGACAGGTTCGGCAAGTTGAGATCGAGCAGCACGACGTCGTAGCGCGTGGTGCGCAGGAACCGGTCGGCCGCGTCACCGTCGCTGACGCGATCGAGCACAAAACCATCGTCTTCCAGAATCTTAGCGAGCCAGTGAGCCAGTTGCTCATTGTCCTCGACCAGCAGTAGCTTCATCACGTTCACCGCGTTATGCGTGGGCATTGTCCGCCAGCCCGGCATGCGCATGATTCGAACGAGCCTCACGCCACGCCGGGCCACGGCCCTCAGGCGAAGTGTATATCGCTCGGGGCGTGGCCATGCTGTTTGGCGCCACCCGTCAAGCGGTCTTGTACTGGCTGCGCGCTTCCGTGGATCGATACAGAACGAGCGTTGCGATCAACCCGCAGACCGCGGCAACGGCCATCCACGCGCCCGGCGCCGCCTTGTTGCCGGTCGCATGAATCAGG
>Ga0073928_10007170_pt1 | contig 14615 bp, 12 predicted proteins | sample PaiPotPPA55metaG_FD_76969 | JGI IMG/M metagenome (GOLD analysis project Ga0073928, IMG submission 76969) | Iron sulfur acid spring bacterial and archeal communities from Banff, Canada, to study Microbial Dark Matter (Phase II) - Paint Pots PPA... ... | reverse complement strand
TCGGCGTCGGAAAGAGTTGCTGGAGTTACTCGACCGTCTAAACCCAACCATCGAGGAGTTAACTGCCGCGATCGAACAGGAAGCCAAGAGACGGCCCGAGGTGCTGCGGCTGATGACTCATCCTGGCGTAGGACCCATCACGGGGCTGGCTTTCGTGCTGATCATCGGAACTTGGGAACGGTTTCATTGCGGCAAGCAGATCGGCAGCTATGTGGGTCTCATTCCGTGCGAGGACTCCAGTGCCGGCCGGCAACGGCTGGGACACATCAGCAAGCAAGGCAACACTCTGCTGCGCTTCTTGCTGGTGGAAGCAGCGCAAGCGGCCGTGCGTTGGGATCCGGACTGGCGACGTCGGTACCTTCACTTGGCGATGCGTCGAGACCGTCGCATTGCCAAAGTGGCGATGGCTCGCAGGCTCGGTGTTCGGTTGTACTGGATGTGGCGCAATGGCTGGGAGTATTCGAAATCAGTAGAGTTCGGTTCGCACGCGGGGCAGCCCGTAATCGTCCATGGTGTGCGGTAGATCACCGTCCACTTGATTGGGCGCCCCGCTCTCTCGTGAGAGGGAGATCGAAGTAGTAATCATGGTCGAAGTTTTGATCGGAGAGATGGTTGGGTCGGACTGAAGCCGACCGCTAGATTACGAGCGAGCCTTGGTTGTCAATGCAAAGGACCAAAGAACCTGAAGAAGACCACTCTATGAGTGAATGGAGAGGTGTGCTCAAAAAAGATTTGACAGGGCCGACATTCTTAGAGATGGACGATTAACGCCGTAACCGAAGATGTGGATTTGCTGTAAGTGCAGTTGTCTGGTAAGGCAGGTAGAGTTTTAAGACAATCGGTGTTCTCTGGGAGCGATCTCGCGAGCGATGCGAATCAACGAGATCATCACCAGAGCAACCGAAACCAAAATCAAAGCGACACGAGCGTAGTTTCCGATTGCCCATTCTCTTACTATCCCATCGTAGTAAGCCGCCGATTGTGTGAGCGGAGCGACAAACAGGATGTTGTTCCGAGGATAGTGAAATCGAAATGTGATCACGTCAGTTAAAACCAGAAAAACCAACGCTCCACCCAACTTCCATCGCGTACCAGGGGCAGGCTTCCAATTGAGCACTAAAGCGAGAAGGAGGAAAAGTTGCGTGGTGGGCACTAGCCATCTGAAAAACATCCCCGGGTTCGTTGCATGATAGAATCCGCGGGCATGTTCCAAAGAAGTTGGAGCGCCCATGTAATTCGGCGCGTCCACGACGTTCTGATAAACGCCGGTTCCAAGTAACATTGCTGACAAAACCAACGCAATGGCCACGACTAAGAGACGCAAGTTCACTCGCGGGCTCCTCTCACCAGAATTTTTGTTTGCCATCTTGGCAGGGTAGGGCATCGACTCTACAGCAAAACCCTTCCGCAGAGCCACTTTCTTTGATTTCTCACCAGGACCGACTCAGGGGATTCAGAAATACGCCAACAAGGATCTCTTTTCAGTGCCGGGAAGATTCGTTCAGTAACACCCAAGGGATTCCAACGCCTGATTAATACTGCCGTTATCGGAAGCTTAAATTCGCCCGAATGCGACCTGATTGCATAACAGTGTCGACTCCATCGACCGGAGTAGACTTTGGTTGCTTGACGACCAGAGACTCGGGAGGAAGGAGTCGAACATGATGATAGGCGTAGATTATCACCCGAGCTTTCAACAGATAGCATTTTTGGTGGAAGAGACTGGCGAATATTTATTTATCTCGCGAAAGATGAAAACCCCACGTTCCAGATACGTTCCAGTTGGGCCCAATTTTCGGGGTTTGAGCGTTTTCAACGTTTTTATTTTTCAATAACTTACGTGTTTTCAATGAATACGAATATTCCGACTCCCCCCGCCTCCACCAATTCTCAGCATTTGGAAGCAGACCGTTTAATGGACTCTCTTGGAGTGGCGTGTCCCCTCGTACGCCTCAGGTTTTTCACGTCGCCCGCACAGACTTGCACCCGCGTTTAGCTTTTTAGGTCAGGCCACGGATCCCGTTCGACGTGAGTTGAGGACTTCCTTCTTACATGGCGCGAATCTTCATGTATCGGACGATGTCCGGTAACATGGCGACCGCAACGACGATACTCAGGGTAAGAAGAACACTGCCGACAATCGTGTTTCTACGCATTATTTAGTGCTCCCACTCGCATAATCATACAGATTGGTGCAGGCGCAAGGAGAACTATTTGCCACCGTAGGGTTGATCGCCCGATTTTCATTTTTGGGTGGGTAAGCCGAGGATGGCTTTAATGCGCGAGCGCTTGGAAATTTCACGCGGGGCGCCAGTGGTGCGTTCCAGCCAGTCGTGGAAATCCGTAATTTTTACGGAGTGCTCGATGGGGATGTCCACGACGGAGACTTGCACGGTGTTTTGACCTTGAGCGATGCCCATTACCCAGTCGTTTCCGCGGATGGCCACGAGTCCCAAGGCAACAGCTTCGTAAAGAGTCTCGGCGGTTACTTCGACGGTGTGCTTTACGCCGTCCAGGTCTTTGATAGTGACGCGGCAGGAGCGAACGGGCATGACGAGATGAACCTATCATATTCGCTTTTTCTTCGCCACAGTAAATGCGGCGTACGAATGTCCGCTACGAACGAATCGAAATTTTAACGATTTAGGGCTTGAAGGAGTTTTGCGCCTGAATTTCCCGGCTGCGACTCGGCTGTGGACCCGAACGAAACTCGACGGTAACGTTTACTTCGGACTCCACGGGCTTGCCATCGATCAAGGTTTGGTCAAATTGCCATTCCCGCACATCACGCATCACTCGCGGCATCAATCCGAAACGGCCGCTCACCGGTTTCAGATCCTGCACGCTTCCATTTTTGTCAACGAACGCACGCACAGTGACCGCGTCTCCAGGGCGCGCGTTGCTTGCCGTCTCCAGTTGGTGCGCAGTGACTTGCGTGAGCAGTTCGCCGACTGCCAATTTTGCGATTGGACCGTGATGATGCCAGCGGCTTTCGGCGGGCATCATGACAAATCTTTGCATTTGAACAGAAACGGAGCGTCCACCAGCTACGGACTCTACCGGCAGTTTGAGTAAAAATGATTCGTTGTTGTTTCTGGCTACGAGCATCACCCCGTGAAGCGCGGGCTGAGCATTGACCGGCGCCAAATTCGTGGCCCCGCTGGGGGCTACGGGTCGCGAGGAAGAGGACATGTAAGAGCCAGGCGGAACGTTTCCGCCGGTGCTAGGCGTTGAGGTGGGCGCCATAGTGGGTCGCACGCTCGAAGCGATCCGCGGCGTTGCGTCGGAAGCGACGCGGGACTCTGGCCTGAGCGGAGCGGGAACAGACGGTGTCGCTGTTGCATTTGTAGAGACTGCCGACGCGGATTGAGTTTTCGAATTGTTATAGCGGCTAGCATCGCCAACGGACGAAGTAGCCGCGGAATTCACGATGGGCCCAGAGACTGGCGTGACCGAATGATTCACCGATGGAGCTGAGGCGGCCGACACATTCCCGACGGGCTGAGTTCCGGGCGTCGAGGCAGCGAGGTTTTGGTGGCTGGTCGAAGTTTCAGCGGCAGGCGGAGTCGCGATCGTCACTGTAGAGCTCGAGGGCGTGCGTGGAGCTACTGTTGATGTGGCGGCCGAGGCCGAGGAATGGGATGCCACTGCATTTGAAGGTGGGGCAACGGGGCGATTTGTTATACCGGCATTCGCGCCAGGATCAACCGAGATGGTTTTTGCAACCTGATCACTGGGATTTTGTCTCGACGAACCCTGAACAAGCCGAGTTTCATTATGGGCTGCAAGTCTTTGAGTGTCGTGGGCAGTAGCCGGGGCCAGGGCGGATTTTTCTTTCGAATCGCCGCGTTGCGCAGATACGTTCCTGGATTTTGTACGCGGCGCGTTCGTTGATGCAGCAAAAATGTCGGCTCGTGCAGTTGGTTTGACCGTCGCTGCAGAGGGAGTAAAAGCATCCTTCGTAGCGGCATTCCGGTTCGCCTTCGAATCCACTTTTGCAAGATCATTTGCGCTGGGCTTTTCCGGCGGTGCTGTGAGAGCCGGAGACTTAAAGGCGCGAAGCTCTTGCGTGGACATGGAGTTCAGCAGTTTGGTATCTGTGGGCCCGGGGGTAGATACGAAGGATTTAGTCGCCGCCGACGTTTTCGCGTCCTGCGAGTTGTTGGTGGGAGGATTCTCGACAGTACGTGCCGGGATGGATTGAGGACCGTTGGCATCGATGTCGCTTCCAGTAATGTCTGCCGACTCGTCACGGACGCTGGCGATTTCAGATTCAGACGTGGCAGAGTGCGAAATATTTTTGCGCTGCGCGGCCGCATGAGATAGCCACCGTTCCAGAGGGCGGCGGCCGACAATAATTCCGATACCAAAACTAGGAATGGCAATCCATAACAACAACAGACCTAGCGCCGATAATCCCTCCGGCTTCGACTTTTTCCGGGGGACCATGGTGATCGACGCCAAATTCCATTCATTCTCGCGGAATCCAACAAAACTGGCCTTGGGCTCTGGCGATGACTGTGATTCGGCCATCGTGTCTTCAGAGAGAGAAGGCTCATCTTGCGTTGGACCGAGCGACTCCGGCGCGGTGCCTCCCAATCCCGCCAGGAGAGAAGCCTGTGGTTCCGCTGAAACTGAGGGATTCGTCGCGGCCGAGGCCGCGATTGGCGATGGATTGACGCTCGGTTCGTCGAGCAACTTGGGACTAATTGCGGCGCCAGCGACCGCCGGCAATACTAGAGCGGCGGGTTCCGAAATACGCGGGAGAAGATTTACGTCCCGCACGCCTTCCTGGGCGAGCCACTCGCGAATTTGCCCGCGCTGTTCGTCGGAAACATCAACCAACTGGATGCCCGCACGTTTTTTGGATTTGGTGGTCCAAGCCATGCGTCCATGAACTTCCACGCTTTGCGCCAATCCATTGATCCGCACGTGCAAGTTGGAATACGCTTCATCGCCTACAGGGATGGCCATGGAAATGGCCATGCCGTCATCGCTGACGTTCAGGACCATTCCACCATTGGATTCGCCGCAGGCGACATATATTAACGTTCTGGGGAGAACGCGTGGATGCGAGCGTCTCTCGGGGATTTGCGTTTGACCGGTGAACTGCTGGACGGAGCTGCTCACGATAGCCTCACTTGAGAACGCGCTGCGTGCGCGTCGCGACTAGGCGACATGTGACTACGGCCGGGGAGGAAAGCCCGTTCAACGACTGGAGGAAAGCGCGTTACGTTCCTGGGCGGAACGCGAGCTAACGCGAATGTTATTTTATAGCAGTCTTGCTCGGATGTTTTAGCCGCTGGCTTCCGCCAAAACCGCGCCAATAAAAATCATTCCCGCCGCCGGGTTATAGAACCCCACATGTAGCGGTAAGTTTCGAAGGCAAGGGCAAAGTTTTATCTAGTCGCGTTCCCAGCGACTTGCGGACGGTGTAGCGACAGGGCCGCCATCTGTTTCAGTGTTCGCCGCGTCCCAGGCTTTTCCGGAGATCGGCTCAATGGGCTGTAGCTTTTTTTGTTTCAATGATTTGTTGATCACCGGCAATTCCTTGGCCAACAGGCTGTCAAATTCCGTCCTTACGTCGTCGAGTTCCTTCTTCAACGATCCGATACGCGCTATCTGATAGTCGCCAGGACGGCCTTCGTAATTCAGAATCGCGCCATAAAGTGCGGTGGTCTTCTCACGGATGCGTTCTTCTCCCGTAACTGCCCCACCTTCTTTAGTGGCCACAATTTTTCGGCGCAGTTCCTCGACCTTTTGCGCGGTGTCGTTAAGGCGTTTGGCAAGAGCTGGGTCACCTTTCAAAGCAGCAGCGCGGGCCAAGACAGCGTCGTGAACGCTGTTGATGCGATCGACATCAAAGCTCATGTCACCCAGCAAATTATAAACGCGCATGGCGGCTTCAAATTCCTGACGGCGATCTTCCGCGCTAAAGCTCGCTCGCGGATCCAGAACAATATTCAGTTGTGTAGAAAAGGTGTCTTTACCGCGGGTCATTTTAACCGTGTATGTACCGGGTAAAACCCGCGGACCCTGGCTGGCTTCGAACGCGGCAGTGGCGGCAGGTGGAACACGTGGCGCCTTTAACCGCATGGGCCAATCCACCCTGCTAATGCCACGGCGATTGTTGGGCGGCAGGGTGTCTACGAGCTTGCCTTGTGCGTCCAGGATTTCGATTTTCATTTTGCCGAAAATGTGCCGCTTCTTTTGGTAGTAGGTAATGACTGCCGCGTCGGGTGGATTGGGCCCCGAGAACATCGCACTTCCTTCAGCCCATCCGCCATTAGCGTTCAGGCGCTGCTGCGGTGGTTTGCCCGGGAGAAATCCCGCATCTTGCGCCATGACCTCTGGAGTTAATTTCCGGAGCGGAGAAATGTCATCAATGATCCAAATGCCGCGACCATGGGTGGCGATTATGAGATCAGACTCGCGAGGATGCACGACAATGTCGCGCACCGGAACTTGCGGAAAATCGCGCCCACGATACTGCGCCCACTCCTTTCCGCCATCGAGTGATATCCAGAGCCCGAATTCCGTGCCAAGAAAAAGCATGTTGGGCGAGACGGTGTCTTCTTTAATGACGTGGGCAAACCCGCGTACTCCGCTATCAGAGCTCACAATAGGCGTCCAGGTTTTCCCGTAGTCCGTAGTTTTGTATACATGCGGAGTCATGTCGCCGAAAGTGTGCCGGTCAAATGCAGCGTAAGCAGTGGCAGGATCGTACAAGCTCGCCTCCACCCAGGAAACCCAGGAGGCCTTAGGCAAGTCGGGAACGTTACCGACTACGTTTGTCCACGATTTGCCGGCGTCGCGCGTCAGCTGCAAATTCCCATCATCAGTACCAACCCAGATGGTTTGCGCTTCGCGCGGGGATTCGCTGATGAAATAGATGGTGGTGTGCATCTCGGCATAAGAATTATCAACGGTTACGCCGCCGGACTCCTCCTGCTTCTGTTTTTCAGGATCGTTGGTGGTCAAATCCGGCGAAATGCGATCCCAGGTTTGGCCGTGATCGCGGGAGCGGAATAAAAATTGCGCGCCAATATATATCGCGCCTTTCTCATTGGGACTCAAATGAATCGGCGTATTCCAATTGAATCGCAACTTCCCTTCCCCATAATTCGGTTCTGGCTTGATGAAGCGCGCTTCCAGCGTGGTGTGGTTCACACGGCCGACAAATCCGCCTTGCGATTCGGCATATACGTAATTGGGATCAGAAGGATCGGCGAAGGCCCAGAAACCATCCCCGCCAAAAAGATTTTCCCACCGGCTGTTGGTAATTCCTCCAGGATATTGTGAATCGCCGGCCCAAACGCTGTTGTCCTGCAAGCCGCCATAAACATGGTAGGGATCAGCCTGGTCGACGCTGACATGATAAAACTGGGATATGGGCAGGTTGTAGCCCTTCCACCAGGTGTTTCCGCCATCGTAGGAATACCAGATCCCGCCATCGTCACCGGCAATCAAATGATCGGTGTTATCGGGATCGATCCACACATCGTGGAAGTCGCCGTGAGCGCTCTGCGAAATGGTGCTGAAACTTTTGCCGCCATCTTCACTCATGATCAGCACCAGGTCGGGCTTGTAAATTTTATTTTCGTTCTTGGGATCGACAATCAGGTTGCCAAAATAGAACGGCCGCCACACCATCCAGTTGCTGCGGTCGCGCTCCTGCCAGGTCTTTCCTCCGTCATCGGAGCGAAATAAGGCGCTGCGATTGGATTCGATGAGCGCGTACACTACCTCCGGCTTGGAGGGAGCGACGGTTACTGCGACGCGGCCCCAGGGCTTCGCGGGTAAACCTGGCGAACTTTTTTCATCCAGATCTTTCCAGGTGGCGCCGCCATCGGAGGAAACCAATAGTCCGCTGCCACTGGGTGCAGTCGAATTTTCGCCTCCCGAACGAAACGTCCATCCCTTGCGCCTGAAATCCCACATACCTGCGTAAAGAGTCTTGGGATTTGCCGGATCCATGGAGATCATCGAACAACCGGTGGAAAGATTCGGACCCTTCAAAATTTTGTTCCAAGTGCTACCGCCATCGGTGGTCTTGTAAAGGCCGCGATCTTCGCTGTCACTCCACAATTTTCCTGGAACACAAGCGTAAACAGTATTGCCGTCATTGGGGTCTATCAAAATCTTCGCAATGCGCTCCGATTCCTTCAGACCCATATTGATCCAGCTTTCGCCGCCGTCGGTGGACTTATAAATTCCGTCGCCAATCGAAACACTGTTGCGAGTCCAAGATTCGCCGGTGCCGGCCCAGATGGTCTTGGGTGATTTCGGGTCGATGGCAATGGCGCCGATGGATTGCGCGGTCTGCTTATCAAACATGGGTTTAAAGGTCGTGCCACCATTTACGGACTTCCACACTCCGCCGCTGGCGGCTCCCACGTAAACCGTGATCCGGCCGTTCTCTTTGACGGCGGTGAGCGCGGCAATGCGGCCACTCATCGTGGCAGAGCCGATGTTTCGCGCGCCCAAGCCAGAAATCGAGTCGGAGTCGTATTTCACTTCCTGTGCGCATAAGTACGGCGTTGAAAACGCGCCGGTCGCGATACAACCAGCCAGAACCAAACAGCAAGTCACATTCAACATTCGATGACGTCCTTAAAATTATTTGCGAAAACTTTATTTACACTGGAAATTCGGGAATCAGGGAGATATTTCTCAACATCACGTCGGGTTTGCCTTAGCTTCGGCTTTAGTGACCGGCATGGAGAATAGCGAATCGGCCAGCGGAACATTAAGTTCTACCCTCTCCACCGTAAACTTGGCGCGCTCCTGGCTGCCCTTCTGTCCGCTTTCGAAGGCAAAAGGAAAATAGAGCCCGTTCACCTGTTCGTAGTCTCCGTAGTAGTTTTCTGTAAATACCACTGCCCCGCGAATATTGCTTTGATTCTCCATTTTGATTTCGAGGAAGGAATCGGCATCGAGAAAGTAATAGCGTACGCCGCCGTTTTTCAAGGTGAGTTTCACTTTGTAGCAGTCCGTACCCTCGACCGAGTCGTGCCCCAGCAATTCGGCCTTATGGCCTTTCTCTTTGTAATTCACCATCGGGCCATCGATGTCCGCATCGATCTGCAGGCTTTTGACATCGTCCTGCGACATCAATTCCGGATCCTTACGGCCTCCAAAAGGAGAAATCTGCCAGCCAGTCTTGCCGTCATAAGCCTGAATTTGTGCTAGTCCTTGAATTAGCAATTCCTCGCGGACTTTATCGGGACGCTTGTTTTCTTGAAGAAATGTGGCGCGAAAGGAGCCCTGTATAAACTTTCCGGTGGTGCGAGTGCTGTGAACCGCTTTGAGCTTCTCCATGCCACCGTGCGCTTGAATGTTCTTGGCGATTACTTCATCCACGGTCTGCGCGAACGGTGCTGATGCCGACAGCAACAGGAAAACCAGCGACGGGATCAATCGATAGAGCAGTCGCCGCAACGCTATTCCTAGAACTTCCATTTTCATGAATTTCTCCGAAAGATGACCGTTAGAACTTATAACAGATACAGAGCTACAGAAAGGGATTACTCGTTTCCTGTCAGACGAAGATGCGGCGGATTCGTAAGCATTTTCCCTGACTCTTGCCTATACGCAGCAAAGCGATAGAAGTCTCGACGGTTCTAAAATTCAACGTGCAAGCGCAGAGTAGGAACAATCACCGGCCCGCGGTCGCGGTTGTAACCGGGATTGTTGATGTGTTGCACGCCAACCGATGGGTAAAATCCGCGCCAAAGGTGCACTGTGTAATAGGCTTCCTCAATGGTTTCCCGGCCGTAATTGAGGCGGCCATCACCCAACAGAAAGCCATAGCCGCCCAGGGCCAAATATTGCTGGTGGTCTCGCGAAATGCCATTCGAAGCAAAAGCTATTCCCGCGCGGTCGAATTTTCTGCGCCAACGTCGGCCAGATGCTCCAGCACCCACTTCCACAGTGCTGTCCACTTCGGTGTAGGCATACGACTCATGGCGGCCTTCATTCCAGCCCCAGCGGCCGAAAATACCAAACCAATCGTTGAGCGCCTGTTCGAAGTTTCCGCCGAAGCCATATTTTACGGAGGTGCGCAACGGATGGGCGGTTATTTCCGGGATGACGGTTACACCTGCGAGGTAATTATCGATAGCTTCGCGGTAGCTTCCCATGTTGGCGTGATTCACGTAGGAAAGTAATCGCAGGACTCCTTGCTGGTGTGGCAAGAGTGATTCGCGCAGCTCGATTTCAATATTCTCGGCGCGTGCACGAGACACATCGGCATCCAGATGAATTCCATTGGCGACTTTGGGCATCAGCGCTTCGGCGAACCGTATGGAGAAACGCCGGTCGTGATATTCGAGCATGGTCGCGAATGTGTAGCCGCGGGTGTCCGCGGCGTAATCGTAAGCGCCGTTGTTGTCGACGGTCCAATTCAGGAACTGAAAACTACTATCGGAGCCGTAGGTGTTCAGGTCGAAGAAATCTGCGATTCCAAATTTGCCGACGCGCAATTCCAGGCGTCTTTCCGGCAATGTGCTGAACAAGGAAAAAGCGGTACGGGCCGAATTTTCTTCACGATGACTCAAGGGAATAATTTGATGCCACATCAGGCGCGCAATATAAGGCGCTTTGCTGAGCGAGGGATTTCTGACCACATCGAGGTTGGTAAAGCCCGCCAGTCCAAAGGCCTCTCCGATGCCATGGCCACCAGTCTCTTCCACATCGCAGAGAAATTCCGTGCTATTGGTCAGACGGAGACCGGTATACAAAGTGAGGACGCGCGAACTGGCGTCCTGTGCCTGCGGCGAAAGACTGTTTTTGCCCTCATAAGGCGACCTAAACGCTGGGTGCCATTCCGAGATAATATTCGCCCGGCCTGAGATCCACAGCCGGTCTGTTTCCGGATGGGAAAACATCACCGGAATGGGGTCGGTGGCCGGCCCGGTTTCGGCGTCCGGCAGCGCGGGAGTTTGTTCCGACTGCGGATCCTGTGCGCATGCGGACGCAGGCAACAAAAGTGTTCCGAGCGCGATTATGAGGGCGAAACAACACGTGATTACAGCTTCAACGGCTACGCACCGTATCATTGAATCATTTCGTCCTTATTCAAACGGTCTAGTAAGGCAGGCAACGTAACCGTTTTAGCTAGCAGTCATGAACCGGTGATGAACATGAAGGCCGCAGAATTCGGTCTGCTTATCACTGATGGCAGCCCGTTGATAAGAAAACGGCATCAGGTTTTAAACACATTTGGTATCTTAACTGGACTCGCACGGTGTTCGCGGAAGGAATTTCATGTGTTCGGACAAAATTTTACAATCGCTAAGTGGTCTGCGTTGGCGTGGTTTGTTTTTGTAATGACTGCCTCGTCTCTTCGCGCGCAGGATGGCCCACAGCAAGACGGCCATGAGCTTCAAATCTGGACAGGCGGAGGGCATGGAACGAATGGAAGTCAGTCCGGGGATGGCGTGTTTAATATTGGCGCACGTTATGGCTGGATTTTGACGGATGCGCATGGGCCGAGTTTTCTGCGTGGCCGGTTTGAATACGCCGTGGACGTCGTTCCAGTTTTCCTAGTGACGCAGAGTACGAATACGGCATACGGGTTTGGCGTCAATCCATTTGCGCTCAAATGGAATTTCGCTTCCCACGGAAGCGCAGTGCCTTATGTGGATATCGGGGGTGGAACACTTTTTACAAACGTGAAGGTTCCGGAGGGTACTTCACACGTGAATTTCACCACCAGCGGCGCTCTCGGCGTACACCTTTTGCGCGGCAAATATAATTGGAGCACAGAGGTGCGCTACATGCACATTTCCAACGCCGGAATATCGCGGCCAAATCCTGGCATCAATACCATTCAGGTTCGGCTTGGATTAGGATTGTTCACGCGACCTAAGGAATAGTTACCGGTCCGTTTGGCAGGTACGCACATTGGGAGCATAATGTTTTCTGCTACATGCTCAGGAGCCAAACCAAAATGTCTAAAAAGTATCAGGGTAATGCACCGATGATTTTTGTATTCCTTACAATAATAACAGTCATTTTAGTGGCCGCCGTGGGATATCGCGCGGTTCGCGCCGGCGACAAAGCTCCCGCGGTGGGATCAACCGCGCCGGATTTCACTTTGAACTCACAGGAAAACAAGCCTGTAAGCCTTCACGATTTCAAAGGTAAATGGGTGGTGCTCTATTTCTATCCCAAGGATTTCACCAGCGGCTGCACCGTGGAAGCCCACAATTTCCAACGTGATCAGGCGCAGTACGAAGCCAAAAATGCCGCGATCATTGGCGTCAGCATGCAGGACCCGGATTCACATCAGAAGTTTTGCACTAAGGAGGGGCTCACGTTCAAGCTGCTGGCTGATACCGACAGTCATGTTTCGAGCGAGTACGATTCCGTCATGAACATGGGTGTGGCTAAACTTTCCGCGCGCCACACTTTTCTTGTTGATCCCAACGGAGTGGTACAAAAGGTTTGGCTGGATGTAAAGCCTGAAAAGCACAGTGCAGAGGTGCTTGCCGCACTCGACGATTTGCAGAAAAATGGTGCCGGGAAATAATCGTCCCGCGCGATTCAGCAATACATGCCGCAGCTTAACTCAGCGGTTAGCCAGAATGGGTAGACCCGGGATTTGCAGCAGACGCTGATCGGCAGTTACCAGAGTTAAACCATAGACCTTAGCGGTAGCTACCAGAAATCGATCTCCCGGATCACGATATCCCAGCAAGGTAAATCGCAGTTCGTGCGCCACCGCGGACGTAAAGGGAGCTTCCTGGAGATCCAGATCCTTCATCGATTGCTGAACCCATTCACCCATATCGGCATTGAGGCCCAGGCGTTTCTTTTCGACCAGCAAAACTAACTCCCAGATGCTTAGCGGTGATAACCAAAGTTCATTCTGGGGATTGCCCAGTTCCATGGTTACCTCTGAGGAAATGTTCCAAGGCTCGAGATGCGTCCATATCCAGATGTGTGTGTCCAATAACAGTTTCATCTCAATAAGGATATCGCCAACGACTCATTGGGCGGTTTCATTCCTTAGCGACTTCCCAATCCGATTCGTCTCCGATGGGGCCGACAATATCGCCAATGATACGGCCGGTGCCAGCCATGGTCCCGAGGCGACGGATGGGCTTAATTCCGCCTGGGGCCACGATTTCCGCTACCGGATGACCGAAACGAGTTACGAGGATGGGCTCGCCGGTCTTACGCACACGTTCCAAGACAGCCAGACAGGTCGCTTTAAATTTAGAAATCGCCATTTCTTCCACAACTAGCCTCTCTTAAACCCTTCAACAGGATTCGAGATTAGCAGACTCGCGGCTCGGTGTCAACCATGGTCAAATCATAGTTCCACTATAGTGTGACCATAGTCCGAATGCAACAATAGACGTCGATCCCTCCGCTAAATAGCTTTATGGCTCGTCGTCTCCATTTCCATCGTTTATGGTTCGAGCCAACGCCGGCTTGTCCGGATCGATAGGCGTTTTGCCTGCCTTTACTAACTCAGAATTCAAGTGAGCGATATCCTCGTTGCGAATCGCCGTCCATTGGGTCTCTAAATTTTGCAACGCCTCCACTTCCTCGCGATAAGCGCTTTGGGCTTGCAAGGTGGGAGCGGAGTCAGCGCTGTCAGCAACCGCCAGCAGGTTGCCAAAATGTTGGTTCAGCGTCGAAAAATTCTCCGGACGCTTGGCGCTGTTGGGCACACCAAAGAAACTGCTTTCAGTGCTACCTTCAAGTTCCGCAATTTTTTTCTCAACGGCGGAGACAGACGCCGCCAGGGGTGAATTTCCGGCGTTAGTTGAACGTTCAACTAATTGTTCATGAACAGATCGCACCTGCTCTAACAATTTGAAGCTTTCGTTCATGCCGCGGACCGCGCCGGTTTCCATTTCGAATTGGGCACGTAATTCCGCCGCGGGCGTTTTGATTCGAGGGTCCAGGCGCAAAGTCAGGGGCTGCTCCTGGGTTTTTCCATTCACGGTGAGCTTAACGACATAGCGGCCGGGCAAAGCCATGGCACCGAGCGGCAGTTCGGGGGTGTTGCGATAGATGGCGGAAATAGGAAATTCGTGATTGAGCGAATCGGGCGGCGGATAGTGCAGATCCCAGACAAAGCGGTGAAAACCGGCTTCGGAAGAAAGTATCTGCTGCGGGCGGACCCAATACATGGGGATAGGATTTTCCGCGGCGATTTTCTCCATCGGTTTGGGCTGGTCAGTGCTGGAATAGCGGCGCACCAACTGATTTTGTGCGTCGAAGATTTCCAGCTTCACGTCGCCCCTGGAACCATGAGTCAGCGAATAATCAATGATGGCGCCGTCGGGCGGATTCTGTCCGGCGGGAACTTCCGGCGGAAGCGGCGTATCCGTATTGCGATTCCATCGGAAGCGCACGGCGGCTTGCGGAGCGAATAAATAGGTGGACCCACGCGCGGATTGTGAAGACCACTGCCGCAGAGGGGTAATATCATCGAGAATCCAGAAGGAGCGGCCATGCGTAGCGACGATAAGGTCATCTCCATGAATCGCCAGATCGCGCATCGCGGTATGCGGAAGATTTAGCTGCAACGGTTGCCAGTAATCGCCGTCGTCGAAAGAAACGTATACAGAAGTTTCACTACCGGCAAAAAGCAG
>Ga0073928_10007169_pt1 | contig 14616 bp, 11 predicted proteins | sample PaiPotPPA55metaG_FD_76969 | JGI IMG/M metagenome (GOLD analysis project Ga0073928, IMG submission 76969) | Iron sulfur acid spring bacterial and archeal communities from Banff, Canada, to study Microbial Dark Matter (Phase II) - Paint Pots PPA... ... | reverse complement strand
GTCGTCTTGGTGATGGATGCGCATGACAATGTCGCCGAACAGGATGCGAGCCTGTTGGGCACGGTCATCGAACAGGGCCGAGCCGTGGTGCTCGCCGTGAATAAATGGGACAACATTCCCACGGAACAGCGCGACCTGATTCGGCAGCAAATCGAACAGCGCCTGCAATTCGCCGACTTTGCGCCGCTGCATTTCATCTCGGCGCGCCACGGCAGCGGTGTCGGCGAACTGTTCGCCGCCGTGCGCAAGGTGTATGCCGCCGCCACTCGCGACATGAGCACTCCGGAATTGACGCGGGTGCTCGAAGCGGCGATCGAAAGCCATCAGCCGCCGCTGGTCAGCGGCCGCCGCATCAAGCTGCGCTACGCCCACCAGGGCGGACGCAATCCACCGGTGGTCGTCATCCACGGCAATCAGACCGATCATGTGCCGGACGCCTACCGGCGCTACCTGGTCAATGTCTACCGCAAGGCATTCGATCTATTGGGTACTCCGGTGCGCGTTGCATTCCGCGGCGACGAGAACCCTTTCGCGGGCAAGCGAAATCCCCTGACCCCCCGTCAAGTGCGCAAACGCAAGCGGCTGATCCAGCGCAACAAGCGCTAGGAGCCTGTCTGACTAATGATCGCCTGCTGCGGCCGCAGGCTCCTAGTCGATTTTTGCTAGACTAAGCCCCGAGTCGGCGGGCTGCGTAATAGCGGGTTGTCCCATGCTGCAAATCACCAAAACCAAGGCCTTCCGCATTTCCGCGGTCGTAGCGCTGCTTGTCGCCCTGTACGCACTGGGCGGGTTCTTGGTGGCCCCCAGGATGCTGCGCTCTGCGTTGATGGAGGACATTCCCAAGGCCCTGGGTGTGACTCCGACGGTGGGTCAAATACACGTCAATCCCTTTCTCTTTCAGCTCGAGATCAAGGATTTCTCGCTGGCCGCCCCGAGCGGAGAGAAATTGCTCGGCTTCGGACGATTGTTCGTCGATTTCGAATTATCCTCGATCTGGCGCCGCGCGTATTCATTCTCCGACATCGACATCGACGCGCCTTCCGTGAATGCCATCGTGACGCCTGACGGCACCCTCAATCTCTTGCAGCTGAAGCCGAAAACTCCTCCGGCAAAAACGCCTCCGGAAAAACCGCAGGAAAAGACGGGGCCGTTGCCGGCGATCCGCATCGGTTCATTCAACGTCAGCAAGGGACTGGTGACATACGAGGATCACAGCCGGCCGTCCGAGTTCACGGCGCGGCTGGAACCGATCAACTTTGCGTTGGTCAATTTCACGACCGGTGCCGAAGGCGGCCGATTCACCTTCACGGCGTCCTCGAAGCTCGGCGAGCGGGTGGAGTGGCACGGGCATCTGTCGGTGCAGCCGATCGAATCGGACGGCGAGTTTCAAATCGACGGATTGCATGCGCATACCATCTGGGAATACCTCGAGGATAGCCTGAATTTCGCGGTCAATTCGGGAGCCATCGATCTCAATGCGACGTACAAGTTTTCGGTGCGAGATGCCGTCGACTTGCAAGCGACGCTATCGAGGATCGCAGTCAACGATCTTGCCGTGAGACCCAAGGACGCGGACATCGATTGGATTGCGGTGCCTTCGCTGCTCCTGAGCGGAACCACCGTGGACCTTTTGAAACGGCAGGCTCACGCCGATTCACTGTCGCTCACGGGGGTGAAGCTGGTCACGTGGCTGGAGCCCGACGGGTCGCTCAATTTACTCAAGCTTGCACAGTCTCCGCCGGCGCGGGCGGCCACAGCAGCCGCTGCGCAGCCATCCACAACAGGCGCTGCACCCCCGCCCACATCAACTGCTACGCAGCCATCCACAGCAGCCGCTGCGCCGTCGGCTTCTGCAACTGCGCCGTGGAAATTCGACTTACGCGAGTTGACGCTGCGGGAGGCCGAGATTTCAGCCGAGGATCGCGGCACCTCGCCGGCGGCAAAAGTTCTATTGGCGCCGTTATCCCTGAAAGTGGACGGCGTGAGCTTGGATCTCGCCAAGCCGGTGACCGTCGCCCTCGATACGCGCATCAATCGGACCGGCTCGTTGAACGTGAGCGGCGATGTCACGCCGCAGCCGCTGTCCGCCAATGTGTCGTTGAAGCTGGACGGCGTCGGCCTCGAGGCGGCTCAGCCGTACATCGCGCAGCGCACGTCGATGACCCTGATCAGCGGACGCTTGAGCGGCGACGCCAAAGTGCGCTACGGCGCTAAGAAACCCGCACTCGAGTTCGCCGGCAATATCAGCGTCGCGGGTCTGCACACGGTCGACAATGCATTGCACGACGACTTCATCAATTGGGATCGCCTGGATGTGTCGGGGATCGCCTTCCAACATGATCCCGATCGGCTCGACATCCAACAAGTGACGGCGCGCAAGCTGTACGCGCGCGTCATAATCGAGCCGGACACCAGTTTGAATGTGAAGCGCGTGTTGGCGGGGCCCGGCGCGACGGTGGTCGCGCCGCCTGTCTCCGGCGGCGCACCCGTGGCAACGACGGCGCCGCTTCCCGCAGCCCCGGCCGGCAAGCCTGTGTCAGGCAAAGTTGCCGCGAGCAAGGCCGCGGCAGGCCCGCCGCCGGCGGCCGCACCCCCGCCGATGCCGATGGCGATCAAGAAGATTGTGTTGCATGCCGGACAAACCAACTTTGCGGACCTGTCCGTGCAGCCGAATTTCGCCACCGGCATTCAGAGCATCGAGGGGACGGTGCTCGGCCTGTCTTCGAAGCCGAATTCGCGCGCGAGGGTCGACATACACGGCGCCGTGGATGCATTTTCGCCCGTGGATATTACGGGCGACGTCAATGTGCTGAGCGCGGCTCTCTACACGGATTTGGCCTTGAATTTCCGCAACATGGAACTCAGCGTTTTCAATCCCTATTCGGGAAAATTCGCCGGCTACAACATCACCAAGGGCAAGCTCACGACCGAGCTGCACTACAAGGTGGTAGGGCGCAAGCTCGATGCCCAGCACCACATCAGCGTGGATCAGCTTGAATTCGGCGACAAGACCGCGAGCAAGGACGCAGTATCTTTGCCGATCAAGCTCGCGGTCGCGCTGCTCAAAGACCGCCATGGCGTCATCAATCTGGATATTCCCGTGACCGGCACGCTCGACGATCCGACATTCCGGCTGGGACCCATCATTTGGAAGGTCTTCGTCAATATTCTCGAGAAGGCGGTTACCGCCCCCTTTGCCTTGATCGGCGCCTTGTTCGGCGGTGGCCCGGATTTGCAGTTCGTCGATTTTCGGCCGGGAGCCGCCGACTTGGATCCTGCCGCCGCCGACAAGATTCGAACAATGGTCAAGGCGTTGAACGAGCGGCCCCAGCTCAAGATCGAGGTGCCCATTGCCTGGGTGGGTGACCTCGACCGCCCGGCATTGGTCGAGGCGCAGCTTCTGACACAGGTTCGGGAAGCGCAGTCGGCTAAAGCCGGGCGCAAGAAATCGCCGGCTGACGCGCCGGAGTTCGAGCAGATGGATCCTTCGGCCAAGGTCGAGTTATTGACGCAAGTCTACGCAAAAGATGTGGGCGGCGAGCCGAAATTCCCGCAAGAGGTCACGAACGTCAAGACGAAGCCGGAACTCATGGCGGCCAAGGCGGATTTTCTCAAGCAAGCGTTGCGCGAGCATGTCTCGGTCACTGACGGCGACCTGACCGCACTGGGGCAGCAACGAGCCATGGCCGTCCAGCACGCCCTGTTGACAGATACCCAGGTGGATCCAGAGCGAGTGTTTCTGGTCGCCAATGACAAGGCGAAAAATCAAGACGGCAAGGTTCGCCTGGAATTGTCGCTGAGATGATCGAGCGCCACGCCTCATTTCAATGCATGGCCTCGCCGGCGACGCTCACATTCGGTGCAAAGCCTGCCGGGGTTTCCGCGCGCAGAGAGCTAACTCGCTGATCGTGTTCAATTCTTCGCGCGTGGCACAGCGGGTGCTTCTTTTCGAACCCGATCAGCGGCTACCGGCCGCAAAACAACACCCAGCGATTGGGCGAGGGACGTCATGCGATGAAGCTCATTACGGCGATCATCAAGCCATTCAAGCTCGACGATGTTCGGCAGGCTGTCAGCGAAGTAGGGGTGCAAGGCGTCACCGTGACCGAGGTTCGCGGCTTCGGCAGACAGCGGGGCCACACGGAGATCTATCGCGGCGCCGAGTACATCGTGGAGTTCGTGCCGAAGACAAAAATAGAAATCGCGGTTGACGATGGGCTCGTCGATCTAGTGATCGAGGCGATTACCAAATCGGCTCAGACCGGAAAGGTCGGAGACGGAAAAATCTTCGTCTTCGATCTTGCGCAAGTCGTGCGTATCCGAACGGGCGAGCGAGACGGCAGCGCCATTTGACTTCAAGGGGGGACTTGCATTGATGAGTAAACTGTCCGGATTGGTTCTTGTCTGCGTATTGGCGTTGTCGATCCCGGCCGCGTGGTCGGACGAGGCACCGAGCGCATCCACCGCCGCAACGACCGAGGCGCCCGCCGCGAGCACGCCGCCCGCAGCGGCGGCGGCTGCACCGACTGAGCCCACGTTGATCGGTGCGGACAAGATCAGCGCCGGCGACACCGCGTGGATGCTGACCTCCACCGCCTTGGTGCTGATGATGTCGATACCGGGTCTGGCGCTGTTCTATGGCGGCATGGTGCGCAAGAAGAACGTGCTGGCGACCCTGATGCAAACTTTTGCGATTACTTGTCTGGTCACCCTTCTGTGGTGGTTGATCGGCTACTCCTGGGCCTTCACGCCCGGCAGTCCGTTTCTGGGCAGCGCGAGCCGCGCCTTTTTCAACGGCATGACCTTCATCCACGATCCGACCAACCAGTTGTCGGTGTCGCATCTGGCGTTGACCATACCCGAGACCGTCTACGCGATGTTCCAACTGACGTTTGCGGCCATTACGCCGGCGTTGATCGCGGGCGCGTTCGCCGACCGCATGAAATTCTCCGCGATGCTGGTGTTCATGGCCGCGTGGTCGCTGCTGGTGTATTCACCGATCGCCCACATGGTGTGGGAGCCGACCGGTTGGCTCAACAAGGCGGGCGTGCTCGACTATGCGGGCGGCACGGTGGTGCACATCAATGCAGGCGTCGCCGGCCTCGCCAGCTGCTTGGTGCTCGGCAAGCGCCTGGGCTACGGCAGAGAGGCGATGGCGCCCCACAATCTCACGCTGACGTTGATCGGTGCCTCGCTGCTGTGGGTAGGCTGGTTCGGCTTCAACGCGGGTTCGGCGGGAGCCGCCGACGGCCGCGCGGGCATGGCGATGCTGGCGACACAATTGGCCACTGCGGCGGCTGCCCTCGCCTGGGCGTCCGCTGAGTGGATCAGCCGCGGCAAGCCCAGCGTGTTGGGCATTGCGTCGGGCGCGGTCGCTGGGCTGGTCGCCATTACGCCGGCGTCCGGCTTTGTGGGCCCGACCCCGGCCGTGATCATCGGGATCGTTGCGGGGGTCGTATGCTTCATTGCAGCAACCTCGCTCAAGCACGCGCTGGGCTACGATGACTCGCTGGACGCGTTCGGCGTGCACGGAATCGGCGGCATCATCGGTGCGCTGCTCACCGGCGTATTCGCCAGCAAGGAGATCAGCGGTTTGGACGGCTCCGTGCTCATTCAGTTGGAAGGCGTCGCCGTGACCGTCATTTATGGATTCGCGGCGAGTTTCATCATTCTGAAGGTAATAGACATAACCATCGGGCTGCGCGTCAGCGAGGAGCAGGAGCGCGAAGGCCTGGATATTTCCCTGCATGGGGAAAGTATCGAGTAACCCGAGATGGGTTTAAACTAGGCGCATGTTCCCGATCCTGGATCGCGCTCTCGAGCGCTCGATCACGTCTCTGCAACGACACATGTCGTCAAGGAGCATAACCCCATAACAAATCCTAAAGACCGTCAACGCGGAACGGATCCGATCTTCTTCGGTCTATTCGACTGGCGCGTCTTGCCTGATCGCAACGGAGGATCCGATGTTTATGAACAACGATTTTTCGGAGCAGCAGAAAATTCAGACCGTCGGCGTGTTGCCGACACGCCGGCCTGCAGAATATCAACAAGAGCTGAAGGCGAACGATCCGGCGATGCATGCCATGACCGACTTCACCAGCAAGTTCGCGATCACCGTCGCTCCGGATAGGCAAATCGATGCGGCACTGGCTGAAATGGCGAGGCTGGGCGTGCGCGCCATGCTGGTGGTGCGGGCTGAGAACGTCATCGGTCTCATCACCTCCTACGACATCGAGGGTCCGCGTCCGGCTCGATTCGCCGAGCGGCCGCAAGCGACTCGGCGCGAAGACATCACGGTGGGCGACATCATGACCGAGTGGGAAGATCTGCCCACTTTGGATTGGCGTACGGTGCAAACAGCGAGGATTTCGGACCTGCTCGAGATATTTGCGGGCGTCGGGGTCATGCATTTGCTGGTGATCGAGAGCGATGAACGCGGAGCCGAAGTGGTGCGCGGCCTCATATCTCGCTCGCGAATCGAGAGGCAGCTTCACGGAACCGAACTTTGGCCAGGTATTGCCGGGGATACGATTCGCCGAACGAATCAAAATGGAGGGAGACCGTAAAGGGTATCGGCCTTGAGGCCGCGGCCGTCGCGTCGCCTCCCGCCTGACCGTCCGTTTTTGGCGACAGCCCCGGCGCTGCAGCTTTACAGCACCAGGAAATCGTGATCAAAGTCTCACTTCGCGATCGATTATGCCAGGTAGTCTCCCACTGCCTGGTTCACGGCCACCTACGGAGATACTTGAATGAGCAATCCTTACGACAGTGCGACCGAACGCGCATCGATCCTGGGTCCTACCTTGTATTTCAAGGGCGATCTGACGGCCGAAGAGGACCTGTTGATTCAAGGCCGCGTCGAAGGATCGATTACGCACACACAGCGTTTGACGGTCGGCGCGCAAGGCACGGTCAAGGCGAATATCCGCGCGCAGCTGATCATTGTCGAAGGGACCGTCGACGGCGACCTGCAGGCCGATAAATCCGTATTCGTGAAAGAGACTGCGAAGGTTTGCGGCAATATCTATGCGCCCACCGTCAGCATAATGGAGGGCGCCAATTTCAGCGGCAGCATCGACATGGGCGGCAAGAAGACCGGCCAGCTGCCCGGCAAGCAGGATGCCGCGACCGCCCGGGCCGTCAAAGTTTCCGGCGGTGTCGGCTGACAATGTCCTGGTTTAAGAAACCCCTCGATGGAGATGCTCCCATGATGAACAGCAATTCAAGCGGCCGCGCGTCTGCGCCCGAACCCTCAGTGACGCGCCCGGAACCGCGCGAGCCTCGAGCCGAAGCCCGAGTCGAACCCCGTTCGCCGCAGCCCCGGGCACCCGAACCGCGTGCGCCGGAAGCACGAGCGCCGGAGGCGGCGCCGCGTGCGTCCGTACTGGGCCCAACCCTGCGATTTCGCGGCGAGTTGTCGGCGCAAGAAGATCTGATCATTCAGGGCAGCGTGGAAGGCTCGATCACGCACACGCAGAGCCTGACGGTGGGAACCGATGGCTCCATGAAGGGTGACATTCGCGCGCGGGTCATCGTCATCGACGGCAAAGTCGAGGGCGATCTGTACGCCACCGAATCGGTGAGTGTCCGCGCCACCGCGAAGGTCAAAGGCAATGTTTTCGCTCCGCGCGTGGGGATCACCGAAGGCGCGTTCTTCCAGGGGCAAATCGAAATGCAGCCGTCCGGAGCGGCCGTGCAGGAGCACAGTGCGCGCCTGCGTCAGGCGGCGACGGCGCCGCCGCTGGACGGGCCCGCGGTCGATCACATGCTGGGGGCGAGTTGATCAGACGCTGCGTTTGAGGCCGCCTCTGCTCAAGGCAGGAATAATTCGGGATCGACCCAGGCGCGATTGAGGCTCAAGCCCCAATGCAGATGGGGTCCGGTCGCGCGACCGGTCATGCCGACGGCGCCGATACGGGCCCCCGCCGCCAGGCGTTGGCCGGGTTTCACATCGATCGCACTCAAATGGCAGTACATGCTGATCAGGCCGCGGCCATGATCGACGAACACGGTATTGCCGTTGAAGAAATACTCGCCCGTGTCAACCACGGTGCCGGCGATGGGTGCCCGCACGGGGGTGCCGGTGGGTGCAGCGATGTCCATGCCGCTGTGCGGATTGCGCGATTCGCCGTTGAAGATTCTGCGCGACCCGAATGAGCTGCTGCGCGGGCCGGGCACCGGCGGGGGCAGGCGCAGGGATTCCGGCGGCGGTTCGGTCCAGCGGCTCAATGCGTGGTCGATGCGGATCTTCTCTTCGTTGACCCGCGCCAGATCCGCGGCCGATAGATTGACCTGGCGCGGGGCTACTTTCAAGGATTGGCTGGCGTATTGCTTGTTGCCCACCGAAAATTCGACGACCTGTCTGCCGTTGGACCCGCGCACGATCACCTGCCGCATTCCCAGCGGCGCCGACAGCGGAATGCCGATGACCGCAACCCATTTCGAATCGTCCGGAAGCACCAATGCTCGATGCCCGTCGGCGTCGACGTAGGGCAGGGACGAACCCTCCGAATCCAGGTGCAGTATCTTGACGCCGCCGGGCACGGCATTCTCATGCGGCAGATCCACCTCCATGGCGAGCGTGGGATTCGAGACCGTGAGCGCCACGCTCGAGCCAATGAGCACGAGCAGGGTTCGAAGCGCCGGCCGACCGACGCCGGCGGGGATTTTCAGGCTCACGAAGCGCCTTCGACTTTGGCGCGAATCCTGCCTTGCGCGAGCCGCGCTTCGATGATCGTGCCCGGCTTGGCGTGCTCGGCATTGCGCAGGATCTCACCGCCCTCGACGCTGACGATGGCGTAACCCCGCTCCAGGGTGGCGAGCGGACTGACGGCATTCAGCGTGCGCACCAGGGGCAGCAGCCGTTCGCGTCTCGAGTTAAGCGCATGCCGCCACGCGCGATGCAGCCGCTGATCCAAATTTCCCAAACGCAGCAGCTGCTGCGCCAGGCGTGTCGACGGACTCACCTGCGCGGCTCGTCCCGTCAACCAGCGCAATCGCTCGCGATGCTCCTGGAGCCGGCGGCGCAGCGCGCGGACCAGCGACTGTTCAAGTTCATCCAATCGTTGTGCCTGGGCGTCCAAGCGCGCTGCCGGACTTACGAGCGCCGCGCGCCCCGCGAGCCAGCGCAGGCGTTCGCCGTGCTCCTCGAGTCGACGGCGCATGCAGCGCTGCAGGCGGGCGCCGAGCCGCACGAAGGCATTGAGCCATTCTCCGGCATCGGGCACCGCCAGTTCCGCGGCGGCGGAGGGTGTGGGCGCGCGCACATCCGCGGCGAAGTCGGCAATGGTGAAATCGATCTCATGACCAATGCCGGTGATCACCGGGATGGGCGAAGCCACGATGGCTCTGCCTAAGCGTTCGTCGTTGAACGCCCAAAGATCTTCCAGGGAACCGCCGCCTCTGCTAAGGATCAGCACATCGCATTCGGCACGGCGGCCGGCCAACTGGAGCGCCGCGACGATTTCCGCCGCTGCCTGTGCGCCCTGGACGGGCACCGGGTAGATCAGCACGGCCGCTGCGGGAAAACGCCTCGCCAGCACGTGCAGAATGTCCCGGATCGCGGCGCCGGTGGGCGAGGTGATGATGCCGATACGCCTGGGAAGGCTTGGCAAAGGGCGCTTGCGCTCCTCGGCGAACAGGCCCTCCAGCTTAAGTTTCGCGCTCAGCTCCTCGAACTGCCGTTTCAAGGCGCCGAGACCCGCGTCCTCCATGTGATCGACGATGAGTTGGTACTCGCCGCGCGGCTCGTACAGCCCGATGCGAGCCCGAACCAGCACCTTTTGGCCGTCCCGGGCCCTGAAGGAACACAGCATATTTCGCTGCCGGAACATGGCGCAGCGAACCTGCGCGGTGGCGTCTTTGAGCGAGAAATACCAGTGCCCGGAGCTGGGTCTCGCGAAATTGGAGATTTCGGCCTCGAGCCACAGGGTGCCGAACCCACGCTCGAGCAGCACTCTGACCTCGCGGTTGAGCCGCGAAACACTGTAAATGTCGCGGTCGGGGCGTGCCGGGAGGGATGCGCTTTCGGCTAATTCCATGGGCAAATGATAGCGGTTTACCGCGCAGCGGGGGCAAGGTACAATGCGCCGCCTCTTAGATGAACCCGTGAACGCTACCCTATGCGTATTCTTGAAGAGGCACTCACATTCGATGACGTCCTGCTCGTGCCGGCATATTCCGAGGTTTTGCCCCGCGACGTGTCGCTGGCAAGCAAGCTGACCCGGGAGATCGACGTCAATCTGCCGGTGATTTCCGCCGCAATGGATACGGTCACCGAGGCCCGCCTGGCCATCACCATTGCCCAAGAGGGCGGCATCGGCATCATCCACAAGAACATGTCCATCGACAACCAGGCACGGCAAGTCGACCGGGTGAAGAAGTTCGAAAGCGGCGTGATCAGCGACCCGATCACCGTGAACCCCGACATGACGATCCGCCAAGTCATCGAACTGACTCGCGCGAAGAACATCTCCGGAGTGCCGGTAGTGCTCGGCACGAAAGTGGTCGGCATCGTCACGCATCGCGACCTGCGCTTTGAAACCAAGCTCGATGCTCCGGTGTCTTCGGTGATGACGCCGAAGGATCGCCTGATCACCGTGCGCGAGAACGCGCCCAAGGAGCAGGTGCTCGCGCTGCTGCACAAGCACCGCATCGAAAAGGTGCTGGTGGTTGCCGGCGATCACGAACTCAAGGGCATGATCACGGTCAAGGATTTTCAAAAGGCGACGGAATTTCCCAATGCCTGCAAGGACAGCGTCGGAAGCCTGCGCGTCGGTGCGGCGGTGGGCACGACGCCGGATACCTTGGATAGAGTCGGGGCATTGCGTGAAGCAGGGGTCGACGTCGTCGTGGTCGACACCTCGCACGGCCACTCGCGGGGCGTGTTGGAGACGGTGGCGAGAATCAAGGCGAAGTATCCCGACATCCAGGTGATCGGCGGCAATATCGTCACCGCCGAAGCGGCGCTCGATCTCGTCAAGCACGGAGCCGACGCGGTCAAGGTGGGCATCGGGCCCGGATCGATCTGCACGACGCGCGTCATAGCGGGCGTCGGCGTGCCGCAGATCAGCGCGATCGCGCGGGTCTCCAAGGCATTGGAAGGCACGGGCGTGCCCGTCATCGGCGACGGTGGAATACGGTATTCCGGCGACATAGCCAAGGCGCTGGCGGCCGGAGCGCACTGCGTGATGATCGGCGGCATGTTCGCGGGCACCGAGGAGTCTCCCGGCGACGTGGAACTCTACCAGGGCGGCTCCTATAAGGCGTACCGCGGCATGGGATCCTTGGGCGCGATGTCCCAGGCTCATGGATCCAGCGATCGCTACTTCCAAGACACCACGACGGAACTTGAAAAGCTCGTGCCGGAAGGCATCGAGGGACGCGTACCCTACAAGGGCAGTCTCGTGGCCATTCTGCACCAGCTGTCGGGAGGCCTGCGCGCGGCAATGGGCTACACCGGCAGCGGCAGCGTCGAGGAAATGCGCACGCGTCCGCAATTCGTGCGCATCACCAACGCCGGCGTTCGCGAGAGTCACGTTCACGACGTGACCATCACCAAAGAAGCGCCCAACTACCGGATCGGTTGATGCCGGATATTCACGCGGACCGAGTTCTCATACTCGATTTCGGGGCCCAGTACACACAGTTGATCGCGCGCCGCGTGCGCGAACTCGGGGTGTATTCGGAAATCTACGCCTGCGACGCCGACGCGGAGCAAATCAAGCGTTTTGCGCCGAAGGCGATCATTCTTTCCGGCGGCCCCGAATCGGTGTACGACGCCAAAGGTCCCGAAGCACCCCGGGAGGTATTTTCGCTGGGCGTTCCGGTGCTCGGTATTTGCTATGGCATGCAGGCCATGGCGGCGCAGCTCGGCGGTCAAGTCGAATCATCCAGTCATCGCGAGTTCGGCGCCGCGCAGGTCCGGCCGACGGCCGACTCGCGGCTGCTCGATGGTCTCGAAGACAATCGCGACGCGCAAGGGCGGCGGGTGCTCGACGTGTGGATGAGCCACGGCGACCATGTCGTCGCGGTTCCCCCGGGATTCAAGGTCATCGGATCGAGCGACAACGCGCCCCTCGCCGCGATGGCCGATGAGTCGCGTCGATTCTATGGACTGCAATTTCACCCTGAAGTGACGCACAGCCTGCAGGGCACCGAAATTTTGCGGCGCTTCGTCCGCGAAATTGCCGGCTGTTCGGCGAACTGGGAATCGCGCAACATCATCGAGGACAGCGTGACGCGAATTCGCACGCAGGTCGGTTCGGACAAAGTTCTGCTCGGACTGTCGGGCGGCGTGGACTCGTCGGTGCTGGCCGCGTTGCTGCACCGCGCCGTCGGCACACAGCTCACCTGCGTGTTCGTGGATCACGGGCTTCTGCGGCTTGGCGAGGGCGATCAGGTGATGGCGACGTTCGCGGAGCACATGGGCGTGCGGGTGATTCGTGTCGATGCGGAGCAGCGGTTTTTGGCCGCCCTCTCCGGCGAGGCGGATCCGGAGAGGAAGCGCAAGATCATCGGGCGCATGTTCGTGGAAGTCTTCGACGAGGAAGCGGCGAAGCTCGAGGACGTGAAGTGGCTCGCGCAGGGTACGATTTATCCGGACGTGATCGAATCGGGCAGCAAGACGGGCAAGGCGCATGTGATCAAGTCGCACCACAATGTGGGCGGATTGCCCCAGCACATGAAGCTGAAACTCTTGGAGCCCCTGCGGGAGTTGTTCAAAGACGAGGTGCGCAAACTCGGCATCGAGCTCGGGCTACCCAAGGACATGGTGCATCGGCATCCTTTTCCCGGTCCCGGTCTGGGTGTTCGGATCCTGGGCGAAATCCACAAGTCGCACGCCGACCTGCTGCGCCGGGCGGACGCCATTTTCATCGAGGAACTGCGCCGCCATGATCTGTACGACAAGGTCAGCCAGGCATTCGCGGTGTTCTTGCCCGTGCGCTCCGTCGGTGTCATGGGCGACGGCCGACGCTACGATTATGTGATTGCGCTGCGCGCCGTGGAGACCATCGATTTCATGACGGCGCGCTGGGCACGATTGCCCTACGAGTTCCTGGATCGCGTCACGCACCGCGTGGTCAATGAGGTGCAAGGGATATCGCGCGTGGTGTACGACATTTCGGGGAAGCCGCCGGCGACGATTGAGTGGGAGTAACCTGAGCCTTATTAAGTATCTGATTTATAAGAATTAAATAAGATACCCATGAGATTCCCATCACAGAAAAATCAGGTAGTTAGCGTTAGCTTATTCCCATAAACATACCCACGGCGAGCACGTAGCTCACCGTTCCCATGGGTATCTTTCGTGGGAATACATGAAGAAAAAGGCTTACTTGGCATCAGAGCATTACCGAGAACGAAATTACGAACTCGATCAATGCATCATGAAAATTGGCACGCATGCCGCGACTCTTTATCGCAGACCCGAAGCCAAGAGAAGCAGTTGGTTTTTTCGAATCTTTATCCGAGAAGAAAAGCGACATTACAGACAGTCGCTTCGTACAACCGACCTGAATCAAGCAAGATTTTTAGCCACCGATAAGGTCATAGAGATTTTAGGAAAAGTTCAGAGCGGCCAGCGCTTGTTGGATGTCTCTTTGAATGACCTGCATCGTCAATACCAGATTCATATGGACCATCAGGTTGAGATCGGTCAGATATCGCCAAACACTTGGAAGAGCCACCGCTATCGACTTCGCCTGGGACTCGAATTCTTGAAGAGCCTCGAAAAGCGATATCCCAATGCATTGAATACGAGACTCAGCGCGTTGGATGGCGAGATGTTCAACGGCTATTTCGATTGGCGATTATCCATCACCAAGGGCAAGGGTCGAACGATTCGAAGCGACGTTGTTCGAGACGAACTACTTACAATTCGCAAGATGTTCCAGTACGCGAAGAGGGAGAAACTTTGCGGCGCAAAAGCAATCCCTAGCTGGGACTTCATGGTTGAATCAGAAGCTCCGAGAAGGCAACGCCTCGGCCCCGATGACAACAGAAACTTCAAAAAATGCCTTGGTCAGTGGGCGATGCTAGACGCCAGTATTGCGGGGAAAGTAGAAACCACATATCACCGCATGCTGACTTTCTGTGTCATTAGACTCGTTGAGGCGACCGGCATGCGTAGTGGAGAAGTCTTCGGCTTGAAAAATTCTTGCGTGAAGAGGAGAGGCAACGACTACATTGTCTCGATTCATGCAAAAACGTCGAAGGTGAGGCGAAGTAGGGACATTACGGTTCTTGCAGATTCTTTCGGCGACTGGTTTTATCGATGGCAACGCCACAAGAACAACGACGACTACGTTTTCAGTCCCTTCGGTAGTGGCAAAACAAGTTGTCGCGACACTTTCTATCATCAATATAAAAGTCTTCGACAGGAGTTGAAGAAGGTCAACCTCGATTGGTACGACTTATACCATTGTCGCCATGTTTGGGTTACGCACCGAATACATGCAGGCGAGCAGTTGTACAAGATTGCTCAGGCAGCGTGTTGCGCGTCAATCAGGATGGCAAGCGCGACAATCAGGATGGCAAATTTTTGATGGGACTGTTTTCGAGGATTTTGGCTCGGAATTGACCCGTTAAGAGGCGATTTTGGCCCTATTTGGG
>Ga0073928_10007168_pt1 | contig 14618 bp, 12 predicted proteins | sample PaiPotPPA55metaG_FD_76969 | JGI IMG/M metagenome (GOLD analysis project Ga0073928, IMG submission 76969) | Iron sulfur acid spring bacterial and archeal communities from Banff, Canada, to study Microbial Dark Matter (Phase II) - Paint Pots PPA... ... | reverse complement strand
TTCATAGCGTAGCGTGAAGTGGTTGCTTTCCCTTTCAGAGTAGTCCGCTTCCACGGTGGATTCCCTTTGTGCCTTCTTCAGGTACTGTTCAAGCGCGGCGTCTGGGCGCAACGATAAGGACCGCTTCCATGAGACTATCGCTTCTTTGTTGTGGTCGGTCGCGAACTGCGCGTACCCGAGTACGGCGAAAGCGTCGGGCGAATTCGGGGCGTAGCGAACGGCGCGTTCCGCGGAAGACAAAGCCTGGGATGCGTTTCCCATTCGCACAAGCAGAGCGGCGTAATAGTTCAGGATGGCCGGATTCTCGGGGTCAAAATGTAGGGCTCTCTCAAAGTCGGAGCGCGCCTTTCCGAAATTCCCGCGGTCAAAATCATTCTTCCCGGCGAGATAGTATCCCGCAGCCGTAGTTTTGGAGTTTCCCTGCTTCTCCAAATCGTTTAAGGCGTCGGCATCTACGACTCCATGATGGATAATCTTGTCCGAAAGATCAGATTGGTCACCCATACCTTCGACCGGTGTAAACACCGGTATGTTGGTTTCGCCCGGAACGGCTGCCGGATGCGATTCGGGCGCCGTTCCGCCGGTTTCTATGTGGTCAATAGAGGAACTCAATATCGCGAAGGACTCGTCACCTACTTCGTATTCGAGGTGGGTGCCATTTTGGCGGACGTGGTCAGCCCAGATGGTGCGGCCATTTTTCAGGTGAATGACTTCCGCCGAGACGGTGTTGACAAGCAGCCCAGACGTGGAGAAACATCCCACCAGCAGCAACAAGATGACAGAGACACGCACGCAAGCGCATCCTAACTGAGTGGGAGCTGCATCCGTAGGTGCCTAAGGTAACCCATAGAGTTCGAGGTTTCAGATTTCTTGCCTGCTTCGCTGTCGCATGCGGGGTGCAGGTTGCCGGGCAAGCTCGCAATGACGCCGGAACTCCCAGGGTTCAAACGGGGCCAACTGAAACGCTATATCAGCAGCTTCGCACCGTTGGCTTAGACCGGTCGCGAGTCTATCGAGTTCGGGATGCGTCTCTGGATCGCGCTTCCTCACACATAAGCTTGATCGATGGCACGATCGCGTTCACCGAAGATGTCCTAGGGCGAGTTACCGGCGCATTCTTCGAAGGAGACGGTGAAGTCTTGTTGATACCGCCGAACCAAATCGAGCGGGCTTCGATGACGCGTTTCACTGGAGCTGCGATCCTCGAGGAAAAGTTTGTCACGGCGTACTTGCGATTTAACGATGACACATTCAAGGAATTAGCGCCGTTTCTCAGGCCGAGCGAAAATCCAGAGGAGTTCGTTGCAAAGTGGAATGACAGCGCTCGAAACTTCGCTGAGTTGGACTCTCTTCGGCTTCTGGTCAGTTTCAGCCGATTGCTACCAGGCAGTAACGCGCTTACTGCGCCGCCAACCGGTTCCATCGACAGCGGCGATCGTATGCTTCATTTAAGAGCACAAGGTCGAAAACTAGGCTCCTTCGATCTCTTCTTCGATTCGGAGGCCGCGGAACAAATTTCGGTTGGGCAATTACGAAGCGTCGACGGTGTGAATTACTACAACGTCTGGACGTCTTTCACTCTGACGAAAAAGCCGGAGTCGGAAGTAGCGACTGAGATTGCCGGCGAAGAGGATAGCGGTGGAGAGATTGACATCTCCAACTACAAGATCGACGCAATAGTTCATCCACCCACTCAGCTCGATGCCGAAGCGTGGCTCACAATCCTCGTCCGCCGAGGCGGAGAACGCACGGTACTATTCGAACTCTCACGGTACTTGAATGTTCGGCAGGTGAACATGGATGGCCATCCTGTCGAATTCATTCATAACCAGGCCCTCGAGGGAACGCGCCTCGCTCGCCGTGGAAATGATCTCGTCGCGGTGGTGTTTCCCGAGCCGCTTCGAACGGGGCAGCAGATCGAATTACATTTCTCCTATGGAGGCCCGGTACTGTCGGACGCGGGAGGCGGCTTGCTTTATGTCGGTGCCCGCGGCACCTGGTATCCCAACCTTGGGTTGGCTAAAGCGTCGTTTAGCCTCGAATTTAAGTACCCGACAGGATGGACGCTGGTCGCGACGGGCAAAAGAAGGGATGAGTCGGGGCAAACTAGCGCTGCGAACACGCAAGTCAGCCGCTGGGTCTCGGAGCGTCCGATCCCGTTGGCGGGATTCAATCTTGGCAAATATGCCAGAGTTTCGAAACATGCCGGACCGGTTGCTGTCGATGTATATGCCGCATCTGGTATGGAGCGAGGATTCCCTCAGATCCCGCCAGAAGAGCATTTGCCACAGCCGCCATTTTTTTCGCGTGACAATCCTAGCCCGGCCCAATTTGCGCCTTTGCCACCTTCTCCCGCGGGAAATGCTCAGTTGGTCGCGGACGACGCAGTTCGTGCCATCACTTTTTTCACGCGCCGCTTCGGCCCCTATCCATACGACGAACTTGCCGTGACCCAAATGCCCGGTCTTATGAGCCAAGGTTGGCCCGGGCTGATATTCCTATCGAGTTTTTCGTTCCTCTCACGTGAGCAAAAGTTGGCGCTCCATATGCCCCCAGTCGAAGAAACCAACAGCGACTGCGTAATTGCCCATGAAACAGCTCATCAGTGGTGGGGGGACTTGGTTACATGGAGCGGTTATCGGGATCAGTGGATTGCGGAAGGGCTGGCGACCTACAGTTCCTTGTTACTGCTTGAGTCGCAGGATCCATCGAGCTTTCGAGCAGTCATGGCAAGCTATCGCGACGACCTATTGCAGAAGAATAAAGACGGAGTGTCCTTGATGGATGCAGGCCCGGTGACGCTGGGAGGAAGGCTTTCGTCCTCACAGTTTCCCGACGGTTACGAGACTATAGCTTACCAGCGTGGCACCTGGCTCTTTCATATGCTGCGTACGATGATGCGCGATGCCGAACAGAAAAATTCACGCGGACGACCGATCGGAAGCTCGCCGGACGAACCATTTCTGCGGGCGCTGCGCACTTTGCGGGAGCGATATCAAGGACGACCAATCACGACTCACGAATTGATCCGGATCTTTGAGGAGGAGCTGCCTCCTGGTTTCGGCCCCGGAGGCCGAAAGTCGCTGGATTGGTTCTATGAAGATTGGGTGAACGGAACGGAAATCCCGGCGATTGAGCTACACAGTGTCAAATATGTGGACAAATTAGCGGCTACGAAATCAGCTTCGACACTCGTGAGCGGAATCATTAAGCAAAAAGATGTCGAGGATACTTTGATCACTTCCGTCCCGGTATACGCTGTTGTCGGTGGAAAGAACATTCTGTTAGGACGAGTATTTGCGGATGGACTGGAGACGCAATTTCATCTGACCGCTCCGGCGGGTACTCGCAAAGTTGTGCTGGATCCATATCAGACGGTATTGTCGCGGGCTCGCTAGCAGAATTAGGGTGTCTTTCTCGAGTCGGACGAACTCTGGTGAACTTCGCTCGACTGCCAAGACGAGACGTCTGGGCCTACGCGCTGCGCGGTTAAATAGCCGTTTGCTGTGAGATAATTTACCCTCATCCCGAATGTACAGGCGGTTCATGGTAATGTTTTTTCGGCGTTCTGTTTTTGTGTTTCTCCTCGTTTGCCTTGGGTGTTCGGCCCAGTCGGTTTCACCGGATGTAGCCCAGCGTATCGAGCGACAAGTTCGGACTTATTACACTATCCCTCCGCGGGTAAAAGTAGAAATTAGCCCGCTAAAGCCCAGCGAATTTCCCAATTACGATGGACTGACAATTACGTTTGAGGGAAACGAAAAGAAGCAGTCGTATGAGTTTTTGCTTTCTAAGGATAAGAAGACCTTGATTCGGATGAGTAAGCTCGATCTAACCAAAGACCCGTACGCGGACGTCATGAAAAAAATTGATATCGCTGGGCGTCCGACGCGAGGAAATAAGGATGCTAAGGTCGTCGTCGTCAATTACGATGACCTCGAATGCCCATTCTGCACTCGAATGCACCAGACGCTTTTTCCCGAACTTCTCAAAGAATATGGAGATCGGGTTTTGTTTGTATACAAGGATTTTCCGCTATCTGAAATTCATCCGTGGGCCATGCATGCCGCTGTCAATGCTGGGTGTCTGGCTTCCGAAAATAACGATGCGTATTGGGATTTTGCGGACTACATCCATGCCAATCAAAGCGAAGTAAACTCGGAGAAGACTCGCAGCAGCCAGTTTGACGCTCTCGACCGCATCGCCTTGCAGAATGCTAAAAAATACAATTTAGACAACAACAAGCTTCAAGCTTGCATTAAGGCGCAGAATGACGCGGCGGTAAAAGCGTCGATCAAAGAGGGAGACTCCCTGGGCATGACGGCCACGCCTACAATTTTTGTGAACGGCCAGGAAGTTGATGGAGCTCTCCCCGCCAGCGAAGTCCGCAACATTTTCGACAAGGCGCTGGAGCAAGCCGGAATCGCGCCGCCCCCGCGTGCCGGCGGAAACGCGGCACCACAGCCCAGCGCAAGATGATTCAAACCTGCACATCATGTAGGCTCATTACACGAGCATCCCGTTTGTCTGCCGATTTACTGGAGGATATTTGAACCAGCGTTCAACGTTTTTGCGTTTGTTACCGAGATTATTCCTTGCCCTGGTGTTGGCTGGCGGTCTGGGCTGCCAGAACAAACAAGCTGGCGGAAGCGATGTTGCTGCCATGGTGGATGGCCATAAAATTTACCTCGCGGACGTCGAGAAGTATTACCAGAACCAAACAGAAGGGTCCACTCAGCGGCCTGCCGGCGAGCAGGCGACTACGGTGCGACTTAATATCTTGCGGGAGTTAATCGATAACGAGATCCTGATGCGCCGTGCGGAAAAACTCGGCCTCTTGGCGACGGATGAGGAAGTGGACCGAAAACTAAACGAGATTAAGTCTCCCTTTAGCCCGGAAGAATTTACCGCACGACTGAAGGAGAAAAATATTACGCAAGATGACTTTAAAAGGGACATTCGGCGCTCGGTGACCGTTGATAAGGTGATGAACAAAGAGGTGACGTCGAAAATTAACGTGTCGGATCAGGAGATTTCCGATTACTACAATGCGCACAAAGCGGAGTTTAATCTGATCGAGCCGCAGTATCATTTGGCCCACATATTCGTCACTCCACTGCCCAATCCGGAAAACCGGAATCAAAACAACAAAGCACAGACCCAGGCTGAGGCGCTAAAGAAAATTCAGATGATCTTGAATCGGCTGGAGAGTGGCGACGACTTTGCCACTCTGGCGATGAACAACTCCGAAGATACGCAAACCGCGGGCAATGGCGGCGATCTTGGATTTGTCCCGGAGTCTTCACTGAAAAACACTGACGCCGCCACCCGGGACGCGATTGGGAAATTGAAGGCTGGGCAATATAGCGATGTAATTGCCGTCATTAATCCCGCAAAGCAGTTTGTGGGATACCATGTTGTGAAATTGATCGCCAAAGAGCCGGCTGGGCAGCGGGAATTCTCTGATCCGCGGGTGCAGGAAGCGATTCGCTCCCAACTGCGCGATCACCGCGAACAACTCCTGAAAACGGCTTACTATGATGTTCTTCGCGACCAAGCCAAAGTGGAAAACTACTACGCGGAACTAGTGCTCGCGGGTAACGGCATCGCGAAATAGGGCGCCTGGGGCGACACTGACAAGCTGCGCTCGCCTCCGTTGACGAGGGCGTCCGGGGCTACAGAGTAAGTGCTGGCTTACTTCACGATTGCCAATACGTCTCCGGCGTTCACGTACGTTCCTTCCGTTATTAGCTGCTCCACGATCCCTTTAGTCGGCGACTTGATTTCGTTCTGCATCTTCATTGCTTCGATGACCAGAAGCGCTTGGCCAACCTCGACTTGATCCATCGCGCTTACCATCACACGGAGAACTTTGCCGGGCATTGAAGCCAGCAGCTTTGCTGTAGTGCTCGTGGCTGCAGAGCGAGAGCGGGCGCTGAGGCTTCTCGGGTCCGTTATTTCCGCGATAAAAGGGATGTTGTTGATCCAAAGTCGTGTTTGGTTTCCAAGTTGATCGCGTTTGACTTCATACGCTGCACCTTCGACTATTAGAGAGATCACGCCGGGACGGATTGGCCGCGCATCAAGCTGGAACTGAACGCCATCCAGTTCGCACTTCCAATTTTCACCATCGCGCTCTAGCGCAATCCGCGAATTCCGGCCGGCGATGCTGACGTTGTAAATCATTCGTGGGAATCCGGCACGATGCGCGATGCTCTTTTCCAGTTCGAGTCGAGAACACCTGCCGGAGATTTCTTCTTATTTCCTTCTTTGATCGTTGGATCAAGGACGTGGAACAAAGCAGCAGCAATAGCTGCCACTTGCTCGTGCTCACGATTCTCGCCGCTCACGCCAGATATTAGTAGCCGATCCAAATAGCCAGTATCGATTTTTCCAGCCCGAAAGGCGGGATCGTTCAAGATTCTCCGGAACAGGGACAAATTAGTATGAATGCCGCCTACAAATGTCTCATTGAGCGCGCGTAGAAGACGAGAAATGGCGTGCTCCCGGTTTTCCCCATAGCCGATCAGTTTGGCAAGCAACGGATCGTAGTCGTTCGGTACGGTCCACCCTTCATAGACTCCCGTATCCAGCCGTATGCCGGGACCAGACGGTTCTTCCAGCAAAGTAATTTTCCCTGGACTCGGGAAGTAGCGATTGTCGGGATCTTCCGCATAGACGCGGCACTCAATGGCGTGTCCACGGAATTGGACTACGCTCTGCGAAACAGTCAATTTTTCATTTGCTGCGATTTTTATCTGCAAGCGGACCAGATCGAGGCCTGTAACCAACTCCGTCACGGGATGCTCGACCTGCAGCCGAGTATTCATTTCCAGAAAATAGAAATTTTTAGCATTGTCGACCAGAAACTCTACCGTTCCGGCATTGGTGTAGTTCGCAGCGGTAGCAACGCGAACTGCTGCTTCGCCCATTCGTTGGCGCAGATCGGCATCTACGAACGAGGAGGGAGATTCCTCCAGAACCTTCTGATGCCGCCGCTGGATCGAACACTCGCGCTCGCCGAGATGAATGGTGTTTCCGTGCTCGTCTGCCAGGATCTGAACTTCGATATGGTGGGGATTGAGAATCGCCTTTTCGATATAAACATCGCCGTTGCCAAATGCTCGAAGCGCTTCACTCTGCGCTGCTTCCAACGCCGCTTGAATCTGCTGCGGGCCGCTCACGAGCCGCATTCCCTTGCCGCCACCACCCGCTGCTGCCTTGAGCATTACTGGATATCCGATGTGGTCAGCTATCTGCTTTGCCTGTTCGGGCGATTGCAAAGCTTGGGAGTTTCCGGGAACGCATGGAACCCCGGACTTTTCCATTTGTTGCCGGGCTTTGGTTTTCCACCCCATTAGAGCCATCGATGCCGGGGAGGGACCGATAAATTTGATTCCAGAGATGGCGCAGGCCTCGGCGAAATCGGAATTCTCTGAAAGAAAGCCGTAGCCAGGGTGTAGGGCTTCCGCGCGGCATCGCTTCGCAACGGTCAATATTCGGTCAATGTTGAGATAAGATTCCGGAGCGGGAGATGGACCGATGTAATAAGCCTCGTCCGCCATGCGCACATGCAGGGCCGCACGGTCAGCGTCTGAATATATCGCTACCGGGATTATTCCCATCTCGCGGCAGGCGCGGATGATCCTTACCGCGATTTCTCCACGATTGGCGATAAGGATTTTGGTGAACATCGAACGCTAGAAAAGCTGGACTGACGCCTTAATTACCAAAAAAATCCCCTCCATCGCTGAAGGGGATTTCTGTTTGCGAAAATAAACCAGCTCATTTTCCGCCCTGATCCAGGGTGACGCCGGGCGTTGAAGGCTGCTTTTCGGCCTTGGCTTTTTTGGTGGCCATCGTCTTGTCGACCCACTCATCGGCAGTTTTCTCATCTGCGGCGCGGGCAGCCAAGTCGCCACATTCCAAGTCGGCCTTCTCACGGTACAGCAGATTCATGTACGCCATCGCATCGTCGTAGTCAGGACGTAGATCCAATCCCTTCTTCAGGTTGTCGAGTCCCTCCTGGATGATTCCCCAACTCTTGTCCCTTAAGCTTTGGCAGACGTTCTTGTCTTTAAGGGGCTGGTCGGGCTTCAGTCCGAGCTTGGCTCTCTCCGCCATGCGGGGCTGATAACTCTGCGTCCACGCAATCACACCCAGAGTGTAGTAGGACTCGGGGTCGTTCGGATCAATCTCCAAGGCTTTGCGGTAATAAGTCTTTGCGTCTTCAAACTTCTTCTGTTGAAGGTAGAGATAGGCGATGCCCTTCACGCTGTTGACGCTTTTAGGATCATGCTGCAAGACCGCCTTGAACTGATCAATTCCCTGCTGCGCCAACTGGTTGTTTTCAGGAGTGTCGACTCCGGGAACGTAAAGCTGAGTGTAGGCGGTGGCAAGATAGAGGCGGGCGTTCTCGAGGCTTGGATCGAGCGATACTGCGTTCTGGAAGTGGTCGATTGCCTCCTCGTATCGAGCATTCCGGTAGGAGGCGACGCCCTTATTCAACTGATCGCGCGCCCGCAGTTTATTGCAGCCCGTGGTGGAAACTACGGAGAGGCCCAGGGCCACGACCGCCATCAGCCGTAAATTTCTTTTCATCGCGTTACTTCCCCCCGCACGTTCAGATGTGGACACCCATATTACACAAAAATGTCCTTAGCGCACACACAGCGGCCCGGGTTGGCTGCCCGGGCCTACTTCAGTCTTCTGGAATGCTCAGGAACTTCTCTAGAACTCTAACCGCCAGCTTCAATTTTGGCGGTAATGAGCCCCACTTTATCGACTCCCGACGCGTGAGCGATATCTATTACATTCGCTACGTCCGCGAAGGGTACATTGTCATCGCCTTTTACGAACATCACCTTTTCCGCGCGGGTCTTGAAGATATCCGTCAGGCGTGGTCCCAAACCGTCCCACGTTGTATCGTCACCGTTGATTTTGAGTCCCGGCTCCTGCCCAGGACCGCGATCAAGGACTTGCACAACGATGGTACGGGTCGGGTCAGGTTCCTGTTTCTGGTCCTTCGGAGGCGGCTGAGGCACCAGCGCATCCAATCCCTTCATTTGCGGAGGGTTGATCACCATGAAGATGATGAGCAGCACCAGAAGAATGTCGATAAAGGGAGTGACGTTCATGCTAGCGGTCGGCCCGCCGCTCGAACCACCAGTTGTCATTGACATATAGAAATCTCCTCTTGCACTGTTATTGACCGGGTCCCGTCGTCGGCGACGGAGGCGCTCCGGGGACAGGGTTCTGCTTCTTCTGATCTGTCAACAGACCAAGTTGGTCGACGCCCGCGGCGCGAACGTTGTCCACTACGCCGACTACCGAAATGTATTTCGCCCGTTGGTCGGCCCGGACGTAAACGCGCTTGTCAACGCGGTTGGCGATGCGGTCTTTGATCTTTGAGGTGAGTTCGTCAACCGGCAATTTGTCGTTGCCCAAAAAGACAGCGCCGTCGCGCATTACCGCCACGATTAGAGCGTCTTCCCTTTCGGCATCCGGCATGGCCTGAGGATTATTCACCTTGGCCAGATCGACACTCACGCCCTTCTGCAACATCGGCGTGATGACCATGAAGATAATCAGCAGCACCAACATGACGTCCACCATTGGCGTCACATTAATGTCGGAGTTTACTTTGGCTCCCTCGTTCCGTACTGCAATTCCCATAACTTCATCTCCTACCCTCGTGGCCGGTTGATCCGACGCCGGATCTTCCAGCATCGGATGCGAAACACTACCTCGCGGTCAACCCTAGGGCCGACGCGCTATACCTCGGCGCTTGAGGAAGTAATCAATCAGCTCACTCGACGAGTTATCCATTTCCACGTCGAAGGCCTCTACGCGCCCAGTCAGATAGTTAAACATCATGACGGCCGGGATTGCGACCAGCAATCCGATGGCGGTTGTAACCAACGCTTCAGCGATACCGCCAGCCACGGCAGCCAGACCAGTAGCGTGGCTCGTGGACATATCCTGGAACGTGTGCAAAATGCCCATCACGGTTCCGAACAGTCCAACGAATGGCGCCGTCGATCCGATTGTGGCCAAACCGCCTAAGCCGCGCTTCAACTCGGCATGGACGATGGCTTCCGTGCGCTCCAACGCTCGCTTGGAGGCTTCGATAGTCTCGCCGGGAATCTCGCCGCTTTCCTGGTGCGCGCGGAATTCCATCAAGCCAGCCGTGACGACCTTCGCCAGGTGACTCTTCTTGTTGCGTTCGGCGACCTTGATGGCTTCGTCAATCTTGCCGTCACGGAGAGCGCCAGCAACGGCCGGAGCAAATGCGCGAGACTGTTTGCGCGCCGCGTTGAATGCCATCCAGCGATCAATCATTACGCCGATGGACCATCCTGACATGATGAATAGAAGGACGACGACTGCCCTTGCTACCCATCCCATTGCGCGCCACAGCGAAAGCGGATCCCATTGCGGCGCTCCCGTGTCTTGGAAAAGCCAGGTGGCCGTCATGGATACGTGACTGAGTGTGTGTACTGCCAAATTTGCTACGAACATGAGTTGCTTTCCCTCCTCAGAAATCGTTTACGTCGAAATTTTCGATCTAACTCGCCAGTCTGCTAACCTAACCGCCTAAAGTGAAGTTCACCGTGACTTGAGTATCCACTTCCACGGGTTCGCCATTCAAAATGTAGGGTTTGTATTTCCATTGCTTTACCGCATCGATTGCAGACGGCACCAGCATAGGATGCCCGCTGATCACGCGCAGGTTTTCGATCGACCCGTCTTTGCTGATCACCGCTTGCAAAAGCACACTCCCTTGGATGTGAGCTTGACGCGCCAGGGGTGGATAGCTCGGAGCAACTTTTCTTATCAAAAGACCCTGGGTGACGCCCTGGGATACCCGTACCCGCGTGGGGGCGGCAACTTTCGGAACCGCGACCGGAGTCGAACTGATGATTCCGCCAATCACACCACCGGCCTGGCCCGGGCCACTCGAAATCCCTCCAATTACCCCCGCCGTCATCGGTGGGGGCGCCGCATCTTCCTTAATGATTTCAATCTTCTTGGGAATCTTGGTAGGCGTGCGGAGCTGGTCATTAATAATGTTGGTCTGAACCTGCTTCACGACGTGAACCACTGTGGGTGGCGGAGGAGGCGGTGGCGGAGGGGGCGGAGCCGTCAGGGACATCATTAGCTGGGCCTTGGGAAGAGCTTCGGTGAACAGAAGCGGAATGAGGACCAGGACCCCAATCAACGCTATCTCCATGATGAAGGAGAAGGTGGTGGTCGCCAACCGCTTATCCTTCAGTTTGCCGCCCGACTCAATTAGGCTATCTTCAAACATAAGATTTCTCCTGCACAAAACCTGTCTATGGGTTAGACACCGCCTGCTTCCCCTTTGCTCCCAACCACAAACGTTGTTCCGGCGGAGTGCTTTTTCACCGTTCTAACCGGTCACCCCAGCTTTCGAAATCTTAGACGGAGTGCGACTGGCGTTTTGCTTTGACGCCTTATCAGCCCCACCCGATTGCTTCCCGGTTCCGCCGATTGGGGCGGTTCCAGGCCCTCTGCCACGCTGAGAGCGCCAGTCCTGATACGCAACCAGAATTGGCGCCGCGATGGCAATCGACGAATAAGTCCCTATTAGGATGCCAATAACGAGCGCCAGGGAAAAGCCATTTAACACTTCTCCGCCGAACAAATACAAGGCCAGAACCGTTAAAAACGTCAACCCAGCGGTCAAAATCGTCCGGCTTAAGGTCTGATTGATGCTCCGGTTCACGATGTCCGAGAGCTTTTCCCGGCGCATCAACTTCAAATTTTCTCGAATACGATCAAAAACCACGATGGTGTCGTTATTCGAATAGCCTACCAGGGTCAAAATCGCTGCAACCACTGTGAGCGAGATATCCTTGTTCAGGAGCGAAAACGCACCAACCGTTATCAACGTGTCGTGGAAGACGGTTATAACAGCCGCTACACCGTAAATCCATTCAAAACGAAATGCCAGATAAATCAGCATGCCGCCGAGCGAATAAACGATTGCTTGGAGAGCCTGATTCCGTAGCTGGGATCCCACCTGAGGACCCACAATGTCTACGTTGCGTATTGCAAAATTGGACACAAAGAAACCCTCTTGTATTGAGGATAATACCGCAGGATCGGCAACGCCCTTCAAATCGTCCATTGAAGCGAGGACCCCGCCCTTTACTTTATCTTTGTAATCAATAATGGCCTTCGCCACTTGCGCGTATCGTTGATCCGCGTCTGTGCCGGCATGCAGTGGGTCTTTATTCAACAGGTAATCGGTCAAAGTCAAGCTACTGGTGTTGTTTAGGTCTTGTTTGCCAGGCGGAGCGTTAGTCTCAAGGGCATTGACTATTTGGGTTTTGCCCTGATCGAGTGCCTGCTCACTAGTCTCCCGCAAAGCTAAGTCGATCAGCACTTCGTTGGTGCCAGCCTCTAAACTTTGAATACGCGCATGATGGAGACCCACTCGGTCCATTGCGGCCCGAATCGCGTTATCATCGGGGGTCTGAGCAAATTTCACCTCAACGAGTGTTCCGCCACGGAAGTCAATGCCCAATGGTATGTCATGCCAAAAGAGTATAGAGCTTAAACCGGCCACGCTGAAAATTAGCGAGAAGGCTAGGAAATACCACTTCTTGCCGAGAAAATCTATATTCGTATTGCGAAAAAATTCCACTCTGTTCTTAACTCCTTTAATTCTTGTGTGGCTCGGACACTTCTTGTCCGAGTGATCTTACTCAAAAGAATCCGCGGGCAAGAGTGCCCGCGCCACACAAACCCTAAATGCTTAATGCCTCTCCGCGTTGCTTGCGGCTGAGAATCCAATCGAAAATCGTGCGGGAAACGAAGACCGCGGTAAACAGATTTGCGCCCAGTCCGATGATCAGTGTGACCGCGAATCCCATTACCGGGGTACCTCTTCCTACGAGAATGAGAATAATTGCCGAAAGAACAGTGGTTACGTGTGTGTCGACGATCGTAACCCAAGCATGGCCGAAGCCCTGTTCCACGGCTGACGGAGGCGTCTTTCCGCTTCGCAACTCTTCCCGAATACGCTCAAAGATCAGGACGTTGGAATCCACGCCCATCCCGACGGTCAAAATCACCCCAGCAATTCCCGGCAACGTAAGGGTCGCACCTATGAATCCAAGGCAACCCAGTAGAATCACCAAATTTAGGATCAGAGCGAGGTCTGCATTGATTCCAGCCGCATGATAATAAATCAACATGAAGATCAGCACCGCAAGCATGCCAACTATAGCCGCCCGAACCCCCGCGCGGATGGAATCGGTGCCCAAGGAGGGTCCGACAGTCCGTTCTTCGAGATACTTAATGCCGGCGGGAAGGGCTCCAGAGCGAAGGATCATCGACTGGTCCTTGACTTCTTGCTGAGTGAATCGGCCCTTAATAATGCCGCTGTCATGGATGGGTTCGTCAATCGTTGCAACGGATTGAACTTTATTGTCCAAAACCACGGCTAGCTGGTCCTTGACGTGGGCGGAAGTGAAGGCAAAGAACTTTCGACCACCCTCCCCCGTCAGGTTAAAACTCACGGCCGGTTGGCCGTTTTCGTCTTGAGAGGCGCTGGCGTCACGCAGATCGCGTCCGCTTACCGCCGAGACTCGCGAAATGAGATACCACTGCTCGCTACCATCAGCGGTCGACTTACCCGGCAGCAGGACTGCGTCGGGAGGTATCACCCCACCTTTTGCCTGGAGCGCATCCTGTTCGCTGGAATAGGGGCCACCCAGCGCTTGCCGGATTTCCAGCATTGCCGTTGACTGCATTATTTCCTTCACGCGAGCGGGATCGTCTACGCCGGGAAGTTGCACGAGAATCTGGTACTCTCCGAGCCCGTGCTCTTGAATCGTCGGCTCGGTTACGCCCAACTGATCGATCCGGTTCCGAATCGTGTCAATTGCCTGGGAGACCGCACGGGTTTTCAAATCCTTAAGCGCGGGCGGCTTCATGGAAACCGTCCAGGTATTTTCGGGACCAGACGTCAAATCGTATTCCGGTAAACGCTCTTCCACGATGGAGCGCAGGTCGCCGCTGGACTCAGGCGGAGCGCCTTTAATCACAACTTGTTCCGGATGGGCAACTGGGTCGGGCTTGGTAATCTCGACGTAATTTATCTTGTGAGTGCGAAGATCCTCTTTCAATCGCTCGATTGCATTGTCGGTTTCGACGTTGACGGCGTCGTTGACCTGAACCTGCAGAATTAGGTGGGTTCCGCCCTTAAGATCCAGTCCAAGATTGATTCGCTTTTCCAGGCTGGCAAGAAAACCCCGACCGGACCAGCTCTCCGGTACGCCAAAGATGCCATATAGAAAAATCAGCAGGGTCGCAACAATGACTCCGAGTTTCCAGCCTAAATTCTTGTTCATAACTAAAAATTAATCCCTAAAATATTTAAGATGCTTTACTTGCGGCCTCGTCAGCGGTCGTCACTGTTGTCACAGATGCCCGGCTAACCTCGAGACGCAAATTGTCAGGAGGGACACGAAGGTTAACGTAATCCTCGCTCAAAGCTACAATCGTTCCCCGAATTCCTCGGCTGGTCACGACCTTCTCGCTGGTCTTGAGTTCGCTCAACATCTGCTGCCATTTTTTCTGCCGCC
>Ga0073928_10007166_pt1 | contig 14622 bp, 14 predicted proteins | sample PaiPotPPA55metaG_FD_76969 | JGI IMG/M metagenome (GOLD analysis project Ga0073928, IMG submission 76969) | Iron sulfur acid spring bacterial and archeal communities from Banff, Canada, to study Microbial Dark Matter (Phase II) - Paint Pots PPA... ... | reverse complement strand
TTCTTTCCGTCCCGCATCGAGTTCCGCAAACCGGATCACCCAGCTGCCGGTCGAGGAATTCAGATTCGGCATATTCAGCGCCATCTCGTAGAAGCGCTTGCCGCCAAATACCTGGCGGTCAACGTCGGTGACTTTATCGTCGGGAACCGCAGACGCAGCCCGAGCACCCGGCCGAGCACCCGGCGTCGCACTCAATGACGAAAGGCTAGCCATCTCGCGTGTGCCGTCCGCGCCATTGCCGCTCGAATTTCCTTTCGACGATGCGCCCCCGTTCCGCTCGACCGGCGACGTTGCGCCGGAATCGGCAGCGTCAACATGCAGGCCAGCCGGTAGAGAGCCGTGGCCATTGTTTCGCGTCTTGGAGTTGCTGTCTCCTTTACCGCTGCCCACCAAATCCGGCGTCCCCGCAGCTCCCGGTTTTCCCTGTGGAGTCGCGGCGAATGTTCCCCGGCGATTGCCTCCGGGAACAGCGACGGGTCCGGTGGGGGCGACGGGATGAATCCCCAACGCGATCAGCCGTCCGCCCGCGCTCGCCCTGCCCGCTGCAGCCACGCTCGGCGGAGGGCCCACCGGTTGTACGCTACCACCCGGCAGAATTCCTTTACCGCGCGCCGCCAGCGAATGTTGTTCCGTCAGCGTGAGCTGTGGGGCCGGCGCCACCACGGCACTCGGGCCAATGTTCATCAGCCCGACGCGTCCCTTCGTCGACTGCGTCAACTCCGGAGGCGGCGCAACCACATCAGATTTCATCGCCGCTTGAACTACACGATCCCGCGCAAATTGCACATCGGGCGCGGGCGCCACGACTTGAGTCTCGGGCGCGACTATGCGGGTCGATGACAATGACGGTCGCGTAGCATCCAGCGGAATCGCCGGAACGATGGCGCCCGTGGCAACGATGTTGGGCAAGGGAACGTCGCGGTCGAGCTTGAGATCGGGCGGCACGACGATAGTTTGAGACCGGTTGTCCGCTTCCCGCGGAACGGAAAGGATCGGCTGCTTCGCGTAGACGGGGTCTCCCTTTTGCGTCTTCGGAGCTTCGGACGCGCCCGTATCGAGAGGCGGCAGATATTCTTCCGGCGAATAAGTGACCAGCGACGACCGGTCAAACGCGGCGTGATCCAGAATTTGTTGCTGTCGAATCCAGGAGAGCGAAATCGTCCATACGAGGGCAACTGCCGCCGTGTGCAACAGCGCGGATTGCAGGAATCGTCCCCAGGGCAGCTTTTGCTGGACGAACACATCGCGCCACAGATCGAATTCGACTTCCTCACCGCGCAACTCCGTCGGGCGAAGTGCTGGGCGAGCTCCCGGATGAAGCGCCGCCCGAACTCCGCTCCGGAATTCCGGGCTCGCGGGATCGCGTTCTACCAACGGTCTCAACAGGTCTTTACCCGGGGATTCCATCTCGCTCCAAATTCAGTTCCAGCAGGCTGCAGAAAAACAAGGGTTTCGTATCAGGGCATCGCTCGAGCGATGCCGTTCTTCATCGATATCAGACGCCCCTTTAGGGGCTGGGCATCCACATCCGATTTTTTCCGGAGCCCTCCAGTCAATTTTCCTGCTTCGAAGGGCGTTTTTCGCAGGCTCGCCACGGACGGGTACTCTGTAGCAAGATTATACGGGAAACAGAAACCATCGATTCGGCCGGCCTCTACTCATTCGTTCCTTTTTGCGAATGAGCGGGTACGATGTGGCAGGGTTCGTGGCTTCGCTTGACAACCTCCATTTCATACTTATGATCTGAGATGATGCCTGACGGGATGCCTGAGCACCAATATTTTCCGGAGGAATTTTATGAACATGAATTTCATGAAGAGGATCACGGCATGTTTCCTGGCGCTAGTGCTGCTGGCAGCGTCCGCGTTCGCGGCTAAGAACGAGAAGGAACAAGAACGCGTGAAGGAGGCAGGCGAGGTGCTGAAAGAGATTCTCAACATTCCCGACGACATTCCCCAGGACCTGCTCGACAAGGCCGAGTGTGTGATCATATTGCCCTCTGTGATAAAGGGAGCGATTGGGCTGGGCGGCAGTTACGGCCGCGGCGTGATGGTTTGCCGCAGCGGCGAGCATTACACGGGAAAGTGGGGAGCTCCTGCCATGTACGCGCTGGAGGGAATCAGCATCGGGTTTCAACTAGGCGGTCAAGCAACCGACTTTGTGCTTCTGGTAGTGAACGCCAAAGGCGCTCGATCGCTGCTTTCCAGCAAGGTGAAACTGGGCGCCGATGCCTCCGCCGCCGCCGGCCCAAAGGGACGCACGGCCGAGGGTGCGACGGACATCGTCATGAACGCGGAGATTCTCTCCTACTCGCGCAATAAAGGACTGTTCGCTGGAGTTTCGCTGGAAGGATCGACTCTGCGTTCCGACGGCGGCGCCAACGAGAATCTCTATGGAAGAAAGTTGAGCGCCAGGCAGATTATCCGCGAGGGAAAGGTCGGCATTCCGCCCTGCGCGCATGAACTGGTTTCCCGGCTGGATTCGAAGTCGCCCAGGAACAAGTCGGAGCCGAAGTCGCTCCAATAATATATTTCCCTGCGGATCGAAATAACGATCGAAATAACTCAGAGCTGCCCGCATCGCGTTTTGCCCGCCTCCCGAGGCATGACCGCTATACTTTCTATACAGTTTGCTGAAAAGCCCGATCTTGATTTTGCTTTTGGGTGGCGCAGCGCCGGGGGCCCCCAGCACGCCCGGTTTTGGCGTGATGGGGTGGAGCGGTTCACCGCTGCGATAAAAGGCTTGTTTTCAGTCCCGGCTTTAGCCGCTGAGGGCGATTGCGCCGCGCACAAAGAGTCTTTCAGCAAACTGTCAAGCCGAATGTTCCGAGGTGAACATGCCGATCCGCACAACGCGCTCCTATGCGCTGCAACTTGCATGTTTCGTTCTTTTTGTCTGGACGCTTGCCGGCGCACAGGCGAAGCCGGATCGCCAGAGTAACGATCGGCAGAACCGGGTCCCGACTCCGGCAACGCCCGGAGCCGATTACTCAGGTATGTACAGCTTCTTGCGTGAAGGCGAATTCATACAGGTCACCGTCGAAGACCACGGACGCGTGACCGGCTTTGTTTCTCGCTTCGGCGACGCGGAAAGCGATCGCGGCGTTTTTCTGGATCACTTTTTTAAATCGGGCAAGCTCGATGGCAATCAACTCGCATTTACCACCGAGACCGTGCACGGCGCATCGTTCGAATTTCGGGGGACCATCGACCGAGGCGAGGGCAAGAGTCGCGGCGACGAAGCGTATTATGTGTTGAAGGGAACCCTCGTCGAGAACACAACCGATGAGTCGAAGAAATCTTCGTCCCGCTCGCGCGAGGTTGCCCTGAAAAGCTTTCCGCAGGATGCGTCGCCCCCGCAGGCGGAAAAGAAGTAGGTCGTTAGTGGTCGTCGGGGCGCATCATCGAACCTGCGTCTCCTCGGCGGTCCAAGGTTTTTGCTGAGTCCAATCGTGAAATTGACTCACTGGTGCGTTCGGTACGTTCGATGGGTACTTGACATCCTTAGTCATCCGCCGGAAAATATCGCCAATTACCGGACAAACCCGCACTCCCGCAAGATTTGAATAGTCGACTAGTTTATGACGCCTAGCCAGCCGTCGCAGTCTCCTCCCAAAAAAGTCAGCCCCGAACTATGCAAGCATCCACGAGTACAGATCGTCTCCCGCGATGAAGAATCCGAATATGTGGAATGTCAGGAATGTGGAGATGTTTTCGAGTCCAGTGAATTGAAAGACATGGCAATTGAGGAAAAGAAAGAACCAGAAGAAGAGTGAGCCACGGCTGGCGAAACCAGCACGTCGCGTTTAGGGTTTTTCCCCGTGGTCCTTTCCCGGTGGTCCTCTGTGCCCCCCGGTGGTTCAAGTTTTCTTTCTTTTGCCGCAACCCCTGCCGTAATCACCCGATTTTAATAATGAGGTTTTCCGCCACATCCACCCAAAACTTCTTTCCCGCCGGAATCACAGTGGTCGCACTGTATTCCGTAATCACCGCCGGTCCCCGCATCGATCGGCCGGAAACCAGGTCCCGACGCTCAAACACGGGCGCGATCACGGATTGGTCATGAAAGAACACGGCCGCGCGTTCGACCGGCGTCACGCGAACCGACGGCTTTAGCGCCGGCCGCCGCCGCGCAACTTCCAACGGCGGCGTGCGCAAACGAACCCGCAGACGCAGCGTCACCAGTTCAATCTCCCGTCCCGCGTGGTGATAGCCGTAGCGCCGCTGATGTTCGTCATGGAAGCGAGCCGCGACGTTCCCCGTGGCGGGCACGTTGAGTTCATAGCCCTGACCGCGATACCGCAGGTCAAGACTCCTTTCATAATGAAGAGCGCCGCGCCACCGTTCCGCGCGGAAATCCTTCTGCGCCGCCGCCCCCAGCTTGCGAAATTCCTCCTCCAGTTTCGCCTGCGGTAATGCTTGCCCTACTTCCTGTCGAAGACGCCCGGCGAATCGCCACAATAAAGTGCGCGAGTAATCTTTGACCACATCGCTCACCAGGATTCCAAACGCCGAAAGGGCGCCCGGCCGTGCCGGAATCACCACTGTCGGGATCGCCATCGCCTCCGCCAGTTCGCAGGCATGCAGACCTCCCGCACCACCGAACGCCACCAGCGCGAATTCGCGCGGATCATATCCCCGTTCGATGGAAACCACGCGCAAAGCCCGCTCCATGTTCGCATTCACCACACGCACGACGCCGGCACAAAATTGTTCCACGCTCAAATGCGAGCCCAGTTTCTTCAGCCATTCTGAAGTAATCCGCCGCGCTCGTTCGACGTCGAGCGTGAACTCGCCGCCCAGAAAACGGTCGGGGCGAAGCCGCCCCATCAGCAAGTTGGCGTCAGTCACCGTAGGTTCAGTGCCTCGGCCATAGCAGATCGGTCCCGGATCGGCGCCCGCCGATTCCGGTCCCACGCGCAGCGCTCCACCCGCATCGAAGCGAGCCAGCGACCCGCCCCCCGCGCCCACGGTGTGAATCTCAAGCATGGGAACTCCTACCGGAAGCCCGGCCACTTCCGATTGGCCAGCGGCCCGAACCTCGCCCTGCACCGTCGCCACATCGGTGGAGGTCCCTCCCATGTCGAAGGAGAGAATCTTCCGAAACCCGCTACGGCCGGCTACAGCCGCCGCGCCCACCAATCCGCCAGCCGGACCCGATAACACCGTGCGCACGGGTTCCCGGGCCGCCGATTCCAGCGCCGTGATCCCGCCGCTCGATTGCATGACAAAGATGCGCGCGACAAAGATGCGCGCGTCTTCCGAAATCGTCGCCCGCTCCGCCAGCCTTTCCATATAGCTCTGCATAAGCGGCTGCAGATAAGCGTTCACCACGACCGTGCTCGTGCGTTCGTATTCCCGAAACTCCGGCAGAATCCGATGAGACACAGAAAGCGGCTTGCCAAGTTCCGCCACGGCCGCAGCTACAGCCGCTTCGTTCTCCGGGTTGGCGAACGAGAAGAGCAAAGAAATAGCGATGGCGTCTGGCTCGGCAAGCCGCACCGCCTCCCGCAGCCGGGTCAACTCCGCGTCCGACGGACGCTCCAAGATCCGGCCCTCGGCATCCGTCCTCTCCCGAATGCCGAATCGCAGTTCTCGCGGGACGAGCGGCGCAACCCGATCAAAGAAGAAATCATACAAACGAGGACGTGCCTGCCGCCCAATCTCGATGACGTCTTCAAATCCCGAAGTTGTAATCAGCGCGACGCGAGCGCCTTTCCGCTGCAGCAGAGCGTTGGTCCCGACCGTCGTCCCGTGCAGTAGCGTGAGCGCGGCTCCAATCTTCTTTATAGTTGTGCCGGGTCTTATTCCAGCTTCGCCAATCTTTCTCAGCGCTTCGGCAATCGCGCGCGACGGATCATCGGGCGTAGAGAACACCTTCAGAGTCTTGAGCGCGCCGTCCTCCACCCACACGCAATCAGTAAACGTCCCTCCAGTGTCGATAGCAATCGCCCGTGTGGCGCGGACACTCTTGTCCGCGGCCTTTGACTTTGATGTTGGTTCTGGCCGGTGCGCCGGATGCAGTTCGGAATGCGATGCGCGAGCCATGAGTGCGAAGGATGAAAGATGAACATGGAAGACTACCACCGCCCGCGGTGTAAGCAGTAGCCACCGCCCCGTGCCCGAAACATAACCGCCTCCCGCCGCCGGCTCCCGTATTCTGAATCAATGCATGGGAGAACCTGGCAACCCTGGCTCGTTCCCGGCGGCTTGCTATTGGCGCTGGCGGCGGCGCTCGTCCACAGCTCTCTGTTCGGCCAGGTTGCGCCCTCGCTAAGCTTCTACTACGTTGCCGTCTTCGCCGCCGGATTGCTTCTAGCCTGGCGTTTCAATTCCAGCCGCCTTCTGTTTTCCTTGCTGGCGCTGCTGCTGGCGCATCGCGCAGTCGCTTTCTTCTCCAATGGCTCGACTGGAAACGCTCTCACCGGACCCGGCCGCACCGCCGTGGCGCTAGCCGCTCTGCTGATCCCGCTGAACTTCATCGCGTTCGCCCAGATGCGCGAACGCGGCCTGACCATCGCCGGAATCGCTCCTCGCTTTGGATTGCTCTTCCTGGAATCGGTAGTCTTCGCCGTGTTGTGCCGCCCGGAAAATAGCTTCGAATATGGTTCCGCCAATCCACTTCATCCCGCGGCGTTTCCAATCCCGCTGTGGATTCTGTTGAGCTTCGCCGCCGCCATCGCAGTCTTCGTCCACCGTTTCTTCCAAACGCGCAAGCCGATCGAGCCCGGATTCGCCTGGTCCGTGGCCGCTGTCTTCCTGTGGCTCCAATTCGCGCCGGTAGGCAAAATGTCGGATGCCTACGTAGCTACCGCTGCCCTGATCCTGGCCGCGTCACTAATCGAGACTTCCTACGTGCTCGCCTACCATGACGAACTCACCGGCATTCGCGGACGCCGCGCCTTTAACGAGTCCCTGCTTTCGCTCGACCAGCAATACGCCATCGCCATAGTCGACATTGACCATTTCAAGAAGTTCAACGACACCTACGGACACGATGTAGGCGATCAGGTCCTGTGCATGGTGGCCAAGCGGCTATCCGACGTCGGAGGCGATGGCCAAGCCTTCCGCTGCGGAGGCGAAGAGTTCGCCATCGTCTTTCGCAACACATCCGCCAAAGAAGCTTTCGAGCACCTGGACTCGCTGCGCCAGCGCATCGAGAAATCCACGTTTCAAGTGCGCGGCGCGGATAGAAGAGCCGAAAAAGCTGCGGAAAGAAGTGCTGAAAAAAGCACAAATCGCCGGGCAGGAACAAGCCACTCGGATCGCAGAAAGTCCGCAAAACGAAAAACCGCGGCCGCGCGGTCATTGAGCAAACAACGGGAGCTTTTCCCGCAGCCAGCTAGCCCGTCGCGCGATCGCAAATCCGATCATCGATCCGATCATCTGTCAGATCGCCTTTCAGTCACGGTCAGCATCGGCGTAGCCGAGCCAAGTACTCGCATCCGCCAGCCCGAGCAGGTGATTCAGTCCGCCGACCAGGCTCTCTATCGCGCCAAGAATGAAGGCAGGAACCGGGTAGAACTGGCTTCCACAGCCCCACTTCGCGTGGCCCAAGGAAGGCGCTCGAAGGCATCGCGGCTCTGATCCCAGAGCGCGCCATCCATCTAAATCGCCGCGCAACCCGATTGCCCGCAACCGGCACGTCATGTAACATGCCTGGATTCGCGGCCCACAAACCCGCGCAGATCCAATCCCAGAGAGGAACGAGGAACCATGTTCTCAACAAAAATGTTCGCAACGAAAATGCCCGTAGCGAAAATGGTCCCAAAGAAATTTCTGATTTCAACCGCGATGATGTTAGCCAGCGCATCGACCATCGCAGGCGCCCAGAATGCCCCCGTCGTGAAGGGGAACGGAACCACGGTCTGGGGCAAGCACGCGGCCATGACGGTAGTGACCGAGTCGCCCGGATCCGTCAACAGATCGATCGCCAGAACAAACGGCGGCGGCACGAAAACGAACATCCCCGACACCGGCTTGGTCAAGATCTTCAGCAATCTGGCCAGTGAATATCCGAACGGCGAGTTCTGGTGCTGCACCGGCTACAACATCATGGGCCCGTCTTCCGGCATCGGCGAGCAGTGGATGGCCGCTGCCTTCACCCCTCACGCCAATCACACCGTAACGAAAATCTCGGTCGCGGTGGGCTATTCGCAAGGAACGACGAATGGCGCTGTCCTCAGTCTCAGGCAAGACAACAACGGAGCGCCTGGCAAAACGCTAAAGGGATGGACTCTCTCCGCTCTGCCTGTCTTCGGCACCTGCTGTGCGCTGGCGGAAGCGTCCGATCCGTCCGGCATCCCTGTTAGTGCAGGACAGCAGTACTGGGTCGTTCTGAGGACCAACGCCAACCAACTGGATACCGTGGATGCATGGAATGTCGACGATACCGATCAAGTGCATTCACGGAAGCTTGCGGTCTTTCCCGGTACGCACAATGCCTGGTACGTTTTTCATGCCACGCCAGGACTAGCCTTCTCCGTGGAGGGAAGCAATTAAAGCGGTCTAAAGCGGTCGGGGCGGTGGCGAAAAAACATCGCTGCTGCGAGTCTTACTTTTCGGTTGACTCTTTTGGCTTGACTCTTTTTGGCTTGAAACCAGCGCTGGACACGGACTTCGGAGGCAATTTGGGTCTTCCCCCCCATGAATAATGACTTAGCGTGGGATTCTGCCGTTTGGCGTGCACTTCACGGGGTGCGGAGTCGCCGCTTCTGCTGCTTTTGTGTACTTGTCGTCTCGTTTTCAACGAGCCGCCGAAAATGGTTTTGCGGCGGATAATGGGTCCGTCTCTGGAGACGGGCGCAGTTCTCGATTCTGCAACTGTCGCGGAATTATTGCGCGATCGCGATGGCGTGTCTGCGATGGCCGTCACACTTGTTTGTGATGAAAAAGGGCCGGCGTCCACCCAGAATCCGCGCCGATCCAGAAGAAGCGCTTTTACGATTTCGGTGTGCGGACAAATGTGCGGATAGAGGAGAAGCACATCGAGAAGCTGCGCCACATGCATCGCAAGCGGGTAAAGCGCGGACTGGCGGAAAAAGCCGGAGCAGTGGAGTGGAGCAGCTTTCGTTCTCACCTTTTCGGAGAGACTGGCCGGTACGAGTGAAATCTCAAGGGTGGCCAATGCAGAAATGAGGAGGGCGAAAGAACTTGACCCCACCTCCCAACTTACAAATGGGATTGGCATTTTTGTGTCCTATCTTGTTCGTCAGTACGATCAGGCGATCGAACAAGGAAATAGAACCATCGAGCTCTATCCTGGATCCATGCTCGCAAATGACTGGCTGGGTGCGACCTATGAAAAAAGAGGTCACTACGATCAAGCCAATGCCGCCTTCTTGAAATCGAAGGAACTCCAGGGCGCGCCCCAAAGCGCGTTAGCTGCTTACCAAAGTGGATACCAGAAGTCCGGTATTCGAGGTTACTGGCAGAAGGAACTCGAGACGGCGGAACGGAGCAAATCGGTTAACCCCTGTTGGATGTCCAGGGTTTATGCGCACCTGGGAAAGAAAGAGCAGATGTTGGAATTTCTCAATCGAAGTTCTCAGCAGCATTGCAGCGGACCGCACACCGTGATCGCCGATCCCATCAATGATCCCTTCCGCGACGACCCCAGGTTCAAGGACGTTGTCGCCCGGCTCCGACTAAAAAGAGATTGATGACCAAGACTTTGGAAATTTCACGCTGAATCGCTCTGCTGTGGAAGATCGTTTTCACCAAACATCGATTCTGCCTGGAGCCAGATCCTGATTCTTCTATGCGAACCTCGCGCCTCTTCTTTGCGGGGTGCGACGAGTGCCCCATCAACATCTGCAGTCTATCTTGCACCGATCAGGGAGGTCCCGAAGTTCTCGAAAAAACCGCATTGCCTTTTGGACTCGTCTTCTTAGCGGCGGCAGGCGTAACCGTCGCTCTCGTATTTGCATTTTTCAGCATCATTGCACTGACTTGCGTATGTTAAGTGTCGATGCAATCTATGACAGCCTTCGAGAAGATTCCAGATTTCAAGATGTTCTCCACCGGATGAAGTTTACCGGCTAACAGTTCTCTCAGGTCCGACGCATTTTCTGTCGCCAGGTCACTGCAGCGAGCCTCCTCTTTTCATCACAAACAAGGGGGGCGACCGTTACAGACACCCCATCAGCCATGCGCGACAATGGTGACGGCCTCAGTTTCGGGTGCGCGTTGGGCCAAGCGGGTTCCGGGGGGCTAAGTCCTTAGTTTTGTGGAGTCTACGAGTAACCACTTTGTATTGAGGCGTTTGCAAGAAATGGGGGGGCAAAACAAGGGAGCCTGCGGGTGAAATTCGAGCTCACCACTCAAAAAGATGAACGAGAAACAAAATCACCGTAGCCCCCAGCGGCAGCAGCAGCCCAGCCCGCAGACTCCCAGTGGAATGCGAGATCACGCCGACCATCCAGGGCATGACCGCCGGCCCGACCGCCGCCAGCGAAAACATAACCGCGCCAATGCTGCGAGCGGCAACGCCGAAGCGCTGCGAAAGACGGGCCACGGTAATGGGATACAAGGTTGCGAAACTCAGTCCCGTAATCAGCGCCCCGCCAATCACTCCCGCGAGCGTCGGAGCCCACAGCATCAGGCCGATGCCCGCCGCTCCCGCTCCATAGCCCGCGCGCAAGACGCTGCGTTCCGAAAAGTGACGCAGAAAAACGGTGCCGAGCGCCCGGCCGACCGTCAGCGCCGTCCAGAAAAATGCCGGCATCAAAGGGGCAATCGACGCCATCGAAGCCCCACGCGGTCCGAGGCGCGAAGCGTAGGAGCCGATCCATCCGCCGACCGCCGTTTCCGCTCCGGGATACAGAAAGAAGATGGCGGCGAAAATCCAAATCGCCGGACTCTTCACCAGTTCGGGCCAGGAAGATGATGACGAAGATCCCTCGGGAGTTGCAGCGGACTTTGCTGAGGAAGTTGCGGCTGCGGGAAAAGGGAGATTGCGCATCGCGAACGCGAGCAGCAGAAGGAACAGCGCCACCGATCCGAGAAACAATGGCAGCAACTTGTGAGCCGCTGTCCACGCCACCATCAGCGAGCAGAACACGGCTCCGACGCCCCAGAAAAAATTCAGCAGGCTTACGGCGCTGGCACGCGAGCTGCCTTCTGAACTTGCCTGCGACGCTGCTTGCGAAGCTGCGCCCGAATCCGAACTGGACCCTGACCCTATTTCAGCAATCAGCAAATTGTCAGACGGGACAACCAGCCCCAGGCCCAAACCATAAGCGGCAACAGCGGCCATCCCTAGCGCGGACGATCCGAGGAGAAGAGTGGATACTCCGCAAGCCATCAACAGCAGCCCCCACAGAAATGCGGGACGGTATCCCCAGCGCGTCAGCAGAAGTCTCGAGAGTTGGACGCCGGCGAGCGACGCCAGGAATTGCACCAGAAACAGATTGCCCGCCTGAGTGTCATTCAGCGCCCAGCGCGCAATCAGGATAGGCAGCATCGGACCGAGCAGCGTCTGGAGAATGCCCGTAGGCAGGAAGGCAATCTGACCGGCGAGGATCAGTTTCCGGTTCGACGATGATGATGACCGGTTCCATGATGACGGAGAAAGCTCGGCTCGAGGGCTGGTCATGCGAAGAGGATGTCCCCAGCTATGAGGAACGTTCAGCATAACGCAACCGCCGCAGCTTCGGAGGGACGAAGGAAAAATTCGCCGCTGATGCGAATTCAAAACGGCAGCGGACACGAATCGAAAGAGCCGCCAATGGTAAACTATAATTCCAACTGTAATTCCGCAGCACCGGAGAGGTGCCGAGAGGCTGAAGGCCGCGGTTTGCTAATTTTACCTGCCCTCTTCGTGCTCACCGATTTTCGCATGTTTTGTTTGCGTTAGCGTGTTCTCATTTGCGCTGAAACGCCACATTTGCGGCTCAGAGTCCAGCAACAGTCCAGCAGGTTTTGCGGGGCTCAAGTGGAGCCTGGACTCTACCGTGTTAACAATCCCACGGCAAATAACCGAGGGCACCGGTGGCCACCTGAGGTGCTTGCAGGACTCGCAAGACTCAATTAGCGAACCCTTGTGTCGCGACGTCTGAACGGCGAGAGAAGACCCGATCCATCAACTCCCTCAACCAGAAAGATCGGCTCCGTGATTACTTCTGAGCCAGAACCCAGACTCTCACTTCCCACAACCCCGTTTCAGGATAGTTTCGGGTTAGCCGACCATCCACGAACTTGGTCTGGTTCTTTGGTCAGAAGGCGGTTTCACAATACCAATTCGAAGGGCTTTCCCGAATGAGGAGCGACAATCGCGCTGCGCAACTTCGCAAATCACCTTCCGCCAGTCAACATTTCCGCCGCGATGATGGCTTTGTCGGCTTCCGAGAGTATCCGGCCGGCGATTGGAAAAACCAGATCATCCTCAATAGTGTGTTTCGGAGCAGCCGTCCCTGAAGTAACGCAGAGCCGACTTGAGGCTATCGAAACTCACTTCGTCCACCGTTGCCTGGGCCGCTTGCCTAAATATACCTTGACACGTATATGCTATGTGGAGTATACACAAGGAATGGAATCTGTCTTCGAAATCATTGCGGAGCCGAACCGCCGCGCGATATTGAGCCTCCTTGTCTCGTCCCAACAGTCGGTTGGAGAGATCGAGCGTCAACTGCGTATGACGCAGCCGACCGTGTCCAAGCACCTGCGCGTGCTGCGCGAGGCCGGTTTCGTCGAATCCACGGTGGACGCACAGCGCCGTCTCTACCGGCTGAAGCCAGAACCATTTCAGGAGGTGGATGCCTGGCTGGCTCGGTTCCGCCGCTTCTGGTCCGCTCACGTGGATGCTCTCGAACGCCACCTCGACCGCATGGATCCGTCAATACCATCAAAGTCAACACCAACGAAAAGGAAGACATCGAAAAGAGGCCGCGGCCCAAACCGCGAACGTGATAAAGGAGAAACGAAATGAAAATCAAAGTAACCAGCCTATACGTGGACGACCAAGGCAAGGCCCTGCGCTTCTATACGGAGGTACTGGATTTTGCCAAGAAAACCGATTTCAGTAACGGTCCATATCGCTGGCTGACCGTGGCCTCGCCCGAGGAGCCGGACGGCACTGAGCTGCAGCTGGCGCTGAACAACAACCCCGCGGCCAAAGCGTATCAGCAGGCCATTTTTCAACAGAACCAGCCCGCGGCCAATTTTTTCACCGACGACGTCAAGGGCGACTACGAGCGGATCAAGGCTCGCGGCGCCGTGTTCACCATGCCGCCCACCGACGTGACTGGCTCGACCATTGCGATGCTGAACGACACCTGCGGCAACCTCATTCAGCTCACCCAGTTGGCACGCTTGTCACGCTGATAAGGGCGGCCGTTAAGGAGAACGAAGATGATCGATCGCGAGCTGTACACACCAGGTCCGGCCAGCGGGGCGCGGGTACAAAAGGATCGGGGACAAAACGGCGAAGAGAAGTGGACGCTGATCCTCGTCAGGGAAATGCGCCACTCGCCGGAAAAAGTCTGGCAGGCGCTAACCGACCCGGCGCATCTGCGCGAATGGGCGCCCTTCGATGCGGATGGGAGCCTGGGTGCGGTTGGAACCACGGTGAAGCTCACCACGGTGGGAGCGCCCGCGACGCGCGTTACCGAAACAACCGTGACCCGAGCCGACGCTCCTGAGGTGCTTGAATACACCTGGGGCGACTTCGATATGCGGTGGGAACTCGAAGCCTCTGGTGGCGGCACGCGTCTGACGCTGTGGACCAACATCGGTCACCGCTTCATCGCAATGGGCGCTGCCGGGTGGCACATTTGTTTCGATGTTCTGGATCACCTTCTCAGCGGAACTCCCATCGGCCGCATCGTCGGCTCCGAGGCCATGAAGTTCGGCTGGCAGCGATTGAACGCCGAGTACGCCAAGCAGTTCGGTCTTGAAACGCCCAAATGGCCGCCTCAGGCGGCTCAAAAATCGTGAATCGAGGAGGATAGCAAAACTAATGTCATTGAACTGGAACAAATGGGTTCGGCAGACCCACCGCTGGCTGTCCATTGCCTTTACGGTAGCCGTCATCGTCAATGGCGTTGCCGTGGTACAGGGGAAGTATTCCTCTAGGCTGGGCCTCTTGGCGGTGATCCCGCTCGCCTTGCAGTTTTTTACCGGTCTGTACTTGTTCGTGCTGCCGTATGCCACCAAGTGGGGCAGCGGGAGACGCACCGACTGAACGGGCGGGCGGCTTAACTCCAACGCTAGGCCCTGTTTACAGAGTTGCGTAGCGCAGCCATCTTCGGATAGCGGCAATATGAAGCGTTCCGAGGTAAGGTTTAGGAGCGGGGGCGATGTGGGCAAGTCTGGGAAGCTTTCACGCCAGAGTTCAATAAGAATTCGGAGGCATAAAGATCGAATGAATCCATCGGAACGTATTGACCAGCTGATCGCAGGACTCACAGACTGGCGCGGCAAAACGCTCGCCAGCATCCGCAAGAGCATCCGTGAGGCCGACCGGGAGATCATCGAGGAATGGAAGTGGATGGGAAGCCCAGTGTGGTCTCGCGACGGAATCATCGCGGTCGGCAACGCCCACAAAGATAAGGTGAAGCTTACCTTTTCCCACGGGGCGAGCCTCCCAGATCCTGACAAGCTCTTCAACGCGGGCCTCGGAGGC
>Ga0073928_10007165_pt1 | contig 14624 bp, 10 predicted proteins | sample PaiPotPPA55metaG_FD_76969 | JGI IMG/M metagenome (GOLD analysis project Ga0073928, IMG submission 76969) | Iron sulfur acid spring bacterial and archeal communities from Banff, Canada, to study Microbial Dark Matter (Phase II) - Paint Pots PPA... ... | reverse complement strand
GATCTCGATCAGAGAATCGGCCGCTTGTGGTTTAGATCGCTGCCCGTCTCACTTACGCGGTCAATTCGATAGCAATTCGTGGCCGCTCAATGTCCGGCTCAGATGGAATTCCTAGCAGGGACACCGGGCTCTCCGCTGAACCTTGAGCGCACCATTGAGCTCAAACGGCTCGAGCTTCCACTGGATAAGGCGGTCGAAGCGGCTACGCACATGCGCCAGGAGATACTCGAAGCCGCGTTGACAGAGAAGAATTCCGCCACCGCGCTGAAACTCGCGGAGATGGAGTACCTGCCGGACTACACAGTCGGATATGAGTTCGACTACATCCTGCAACCCGGCGCGCGGCCGCTTCCGGGTGTGACCCAGGGCCATACGTTTTCAGCTGGATTCAACCTCCCGATATTTTTCTGGATCCATCAGCGTGAGGACGTTAAAGCAGCGCAGCACTCGTTGCAGGCCGCTCGTTACGGCGTGAATTCGGTCCTCAGCCAGACCGAAGCAATAGTCACTCAGTTCTATCAGTCCGCGCAATTCGCTTACAAGTCGGCGCAACAATATAGAGGATCGCTGATCCCGCTGGCCGATAAGGATTTCAAAGTGGCATTGGTCGCCTACCAGACGGGCAAGGTCGACTTCCTTACTTTGTCCTCCGCCTTGCAGAGCGGTTACGCCGCTCGCATCACCTACCTTCAGAATGCAAATCAGTTCCTCGCCGGTGAAGTGGCGTTGGAGCAGGCGATGGGAACCTCGTTACCAAGATGAATCACATGATGATAGCCGCGATCGCTGCCGCGAAGAGAGCTTATGTCACAGCCCTGGCGAGCCTGGTCATCGCATCGCCGGCGCTGAGCGTGCTCGGCGGATGCGACAGCCCGCCATCAAGTCCGGCCGTTACCGAGACGGTGCTACCAGACGTCCCAATCCTGGTTCGTCAAGCAGACGGCCGGGAACTGATGACGCGCGTGTCCCGAGCCCAGGAGAGATCGATCGGCATCGTAAAGGAGGTGCCGCTGCCTGGCATCCTGGAAGCGGTAGGCCAGGTTACGTTCGACGATCGGTTGGTCTCGACAATCATCTCACGAGTCACCGGGCGGATCGAGGAACTCCGTGCCTCGCAGTGGGACACCGTGCGGCGCGGTGAGCCCGTGATGTCGCTCTACAGCCCTGACTTCATGACCGCCCAGGCGGAGTACCTGGAGGCGAACAACAGCCCGGGCCAAAGCGGCGGCGCAGGCCCGCAGGCCGGCGCCTTTGGCATGCCCGCGGGCGGCTTTGGCATGACGGCGAATCTGAAAGCCGCGGCGATGCGCAAGCTCGAGCTGCTGGGCTTCTCACCGGCCGATATCGTCGCGATCCGGACGCCCAGCGCGTCGGTTTGGATGCGCGCGCCGATCGGCGGAATCATCGTGAGCAAGAACGCGATACGTGGCCAGCAGGTCAATCCCGGCGATCAGCTCTTTTCTCTGGCCACGCTGGAACGGGTATGGATCACGGCCGATATCTACGAAGACGACCTCGCCCGGGTGAAGGCCGGCCAGAGCCTGGAAGCGGTGACCGCCGCCTATCCGGCCCAGGTCTTTAAGGGCGCGATTCAGAAAATCAGCCCCAGCCTCGATCCAAATACTCACACCCTGCACCTGCGCTGTCAGGTCGCAAACCCGGGATCGCGGCTCAAGCCGCAGATGCTGGCCCGCGTGCGTATCGTAACCAGCCCCGGTCTCGCGCTGGTGGTTCCCGAGGCAGCGTTGGTTTTCGATGACAACGCCTACTACGCGTTCATCGTGGCCGGCGCCGACAGCGTCGAGCGGCGGCGAGTCGAAGTGGCCGATTGGAATGAGCACGGATACGCCCGCGTCCTGCGCGGGATCAAACCGGGCGACAAATTCTTGACCACGCAGTCGCTGCGGATGAACGCGCTGTGGCACACGGCGCATGGTGAAACCTCCTAGGAGCGGGCGATGATCAAAGTCTTGATGGACCTAGCGCTCGGCGAGCGCGTCGTCATTGTCTGCGCGGCCCTGCTGCTCGCAGTCGCCGGCCTCTATTCCTTTCGCGAACTGGATATCGAAGCCTACCCCGACCCCGTGCAGCCACGCGTTGAGATAATCACGCAGCCGTCTGGGCTGAGCGCCGAAGAAGTCGAGAAGATCGCCACCATACCGCTCGAAGTCGGACTGGCGGGTATACGCAATCTGGAGGCGATGCGGACGATATCTCTCTTTGGCCTATCTGACATCAAACTATATTTCAACTGGGACAGCGATTACTATTGGGATCGCGTTGAGACTATCAATCGGCTGGGCCTGGTTACCCTGCCGCAGAATCTCGTGCCCTCTATATCGCCCGACAACCCGATCGGAGAGATCTATCGTTATACCGTACAAAGCCCGGACCATAACCTGCTTGAGGAAAAAGAGCTCGAAGACTGGGTGCTCGAAAAGCAGCTCAAGACGGTGCAGGGAGTTGAAGATGTGTCGGGCTTCGGCGGCTTGACCAAACAGTACCACGTGGATGTGGATGCAGCGAAGCTCAATCACTACCAGTTGTCGCTTTCTACGCTGACCCAGGCGATTGCGAACGCCAACATCAACGTCGGCGGCAACTATGTCGAGGTTGGCCAGCAGGCATTCGACGTCCGCGGAATCGGCTTCATCACCACCATGGATGACATTCGCAATATCGTTCTGAGTAGCGGCAACGCCACGCTCAATAGCAGCATCGCCATACCGGCCCGCGTGCGCGATGTAGCGGACGTTTCGCTCGGCTACGCCCCACGTCTGGGGATTGTCGGCATGAACGACCGGGACGAAGTCGTTGAGGGTATCGTCCTGATGCGCAAATACGGCGATACGCTGAAAACGCTCGAAGGTGTGGAAGCCAAGGTGCGGGAGCTGAACGCTTCCGGCATCATGCCGCACGGCTATAAGGCAGTGCCCTACTACGACCGGACCGCGTTGGTCGACACCACGCTGCGTACGGTGTTCGAGAACCTGGGACTTGGAATGCTCCTGGTCTTTCTCGTGCTGATCTTTTTCCTCGGCAACCTCCGCACCGCCCTTATCGCCGCACTGAACATCCCGCTGGCGATGTGCGGAGCGTTCATCCTGCTGTATCTGACTGGAATACCGGCGAATCTGCTCTCGCTCGGCGCGGTCGACTTCGGCATCATAATCGATTCCACCGTCATCGTGATCGAGAACATTTATCGGCATCTCACCACCGATAGCGCGCCTGGCGAGAATGAATTGCGATGTATACGCCGTGCCTCGCTCGAGGTCGGCGGGCCGATGTTCTACTCGACGCTGATCTTTCTGATTGCTTTTCTGCCGCTGTTCACGATGCGTGGAGTCGAGGGCGTGATTTTCTCCCCCATGTCACATACCTACGCATTTGCGCTGACCACCGCGATTGTGCTGGCCGTAATGCTGACGCCGGTGCTCAGTTCATTTTTGCTCCGCAAGGGGATGAAGGAAACCCACAATATAGTCTGGGAAGCGCTTCATCGGTTCTACCACAATCTCTTCATCAGGATTTTACGATGGCCTTATCTGACGCTGGCCGTAATCCTCCTGGTGATGGCCGCCGGGCTGTCGTTGTTTTCACATCTGGGCGGCGAATTCCTGCCCAAGCTGGAAGAGGGGAACATCTGGGCGCGAGCGACGCTGCCGCTCACCACTTCGCTCTCTCATGCAAATGACCTGGCGCGGGGCGCGCGCGAGGTATTCAGATCGTTTCCCGAGGTGACCGACGTCGTCTCGCAGACCGGCCGTCCCGACGATGGGACCGACGCGACCGGGTTTTTCAACATCGAATTTTCCGTAGATCTGAAGGCGAAGTCCGAGTGGCGTTCAGGCCTTACCAAGCAGAAGTTGACCGCCGAGATCGATGATCGGCTCAAGCATGAATTTCCGGAGGCAAGTTTTGGCTATTCGCAAAATATCGAGGACAACATCGAGGAAGCGCTCTCGGGCGTTAAGGGAGTCAACGCGATCAAGGTCTATGGTCCCGACCTCGCACTTGATGAGCGGATCGCCAACAAAACCCGCGAAGTAATCAATGGCGTGCGCGGGATTGCTGACGTTGCGGTCTATCGCGCCATGGGACAGCCCAACCTGCTCATCAAACCAGACCGGCAGGTATGTTCGCGTTATGGACTAAACGTCGGCGACGTCGCCGCCGTCGTGCAGGCCGCGATCGGTGGTCAGGCGGTGACGCAGGTCCTTGAAGGAGACCGGCGCTTCGACCTGGTGCTTCGCTGGCAGCCCAAATACCGGCAGAGCTCCGAGGCGATACGTCAAATTCAAATCGCCCAGCCGGGCGGCGGTTACGTTCCGCTCGGCCAGGTCGCCGATATAGGTACGGCGGAGGGCGCCTCGTTCATTTATCGGGAAGGCCTCCGTCGCTACGTCCCGATCAGATTCAGCGTGCGCGGCCGCGACATGCAAAGCGCCATCGACGACGCCAAGGGCGCGGTCGCCCGGCAGGTCAAGCTTCCCGAAGGGGTTTCGCTGGATTGGGTCGGCGAGTACAGCGAACTCCAGCAAGCCAATCGCCGCCTGGAGATTGTTATTCCGTTCGCGCTGCTCCTGATCATGGCGGTTCTCTACGCCGCGACCTTGTCGTTCATCAATACGCTCATCTTGATGGCCCAGGTGCCGCTGGCTTGTCTGGGCGGTGTGCTCGCACTGGTGGTCACCGGCACGCCGTTCAGCGTCTCTGCCGCGGTCGGCTTCATCTCGATTTTCGCGATCGCAATCATGGACGGCATTCTGTTGAACTTTTACATCCATCAACTGTGGAAGGAGGGACATTCCGTCGTCGATTCAATCGTGATGGGCGCCGACCGGCGTTTCCGCGCACTGATGATGACCGCGCTGGTCGACGGATTAGGACTGCTGCCAGCGGCGCTGTCAACGCGAATTGGAGCGCAGACTCAGCGGCCGCTGGCGATCGTCGTGATCGGAGGTGCGATATCCATCGCGTTACTCACACGGGTTTTTCAGCCCACGCTCGTCTACCTGCTGCATCGGCAACTGGGTCTAACGGACGAAGGGCGGCCGCTTTTCCAAGGGTCCACCACAGAGATGGAACCCGGTTGATTGGAGACCACAGCTCGCGATGTCAGTAGATTTCTAGTATGCGACGTGTTTGCCCAGGGCAATCGGGGCCTCAGCGAAAGTTGCGGCCGCCTTCTTTTTTCGGCGGCGCCGGCCTATATGAATGCATGGCGGCGGATCAAAATGGACACAGTGAAAGAGTGAAGGAGTTGGTGCGCCAGCATTGGAACCGACGGGCCGCCGACTTCGATCTGGAGGCGAGCCACGGCCTGCTCACCGATGCGCAGGCGCACGCCTGGCGCCGGCTGATTTCCGATCTGGCGGGCGCAGTGGCGCTCGACGTGCTCGACATCGGCTGCGGCACCGGCTTTCTCTCCCTGCTCTTCGCCGCCGAGCGCCATCGCGTGACCGGTGTCGACATGGCGCCCACGATGCTGGCCCGCGCGCGCGACAAAGCCAAGGCGCAGGGGCTCGTCATCCGTTTTGTCGAGGCTGACGCCGAGACGCTTGACCTGGCTGCTGCAAGCCAGGACCTGATCGTCGAGCGCCACGTGATCTGGACGCTGCCCCATCCTGAGACCGCGCTCGACACTTGGCGCCGGCTGCTGCGGCCGGGCGGACGGCTGCTGATGATCGAAGGCCACTGGGGCCCGGCCGAGCGCCGCGACGAATACAATCGGATTTACGATTGCCTGCCGCTGTTCGGCGGGCGGCCCGAGGCCGAGATGGCCGCGCTGGTGCGCGCGCACGGCTTTGCTTCGGTCGGCGTGGAGCCGCTGATGGACCCCGAACTGTGGACCGAGCCGCCCGGCCATCCACGCTACCTTGTAACCGCATGCGCGTGACGTCCGCCGGCGACAGATCGTAAATGCTATCGACGAAAGACCTGCCCCACGGGACGTTGTTGAAGAGCATCAACCTATTGGGCGAGGCTCATTGAGCGTTGGCCCGAAGATTCTTTGGTGGCTACATCGCCAAAGATTCGCCGTTGAGAAGCGATGGACGCTCGTCAAGATCAATTCGCGAAGGGAACTGAGTCACTGCCGAACGGGGAAAGCGTCGAATTTACCGCGAGCAACGGCCGGCCAGCACTATCTCCGGTTCGCTTTCGTACCCAAACAGGGCCGCATTGATCAACAAAGGTCATCTTGCGTATCGAACAAATAACTGATCACCCGAGTCGACCGTTGCTCGTTATCGATGGCGACTCGTTTGCGCATCGCGCCTATCACGGACTCCCCAAGTCGATCCGCCGGCGCGGCAATAGAGGCGGAGGCGCAATTGTCGGCTTCGCAAACTTTCTGCTGCGACTATATGAGAGCGAGCAACCGCGGGCTGTGCTGGTCGGCTGGGATACACTGGATGTGCCGACCTACCGTCACCGTGCGTTCGCGGCCTACCAAAGCGGCCGTCAATTTGACCCCGAGCTGCGCGATCAACTTAACGTGTTGCCGCACTTCGTTGCTGAGTGCGGCTTTGTCTGCGCGAAATCTCCAGGTTACGAGGCCGATGATTTCCTGGCGGCGGCCGTAGCCAACGAGGAGCTACGCGGCGGAATGGCTATTGTGGCGACCGGAGACCGCGATGCTTTTCAGCTTGCCTCGGAATTGACGACGATTCTCCAGCCCGTGCGCGCCGGTCAGATGTCACGTATCGGACCCAAGGAAGTACGCGAACGGTACGGTGTCGAACCCAAGCAGGTGCCCGACTTCATAGCGCTCCGCGGCGATCCTTCGGACAAGCTGCCGGGTGCTACGGGAGTCGGCCCCAAGGGTGCGGCAAGCCTTCTACATAGATACGGTACCCTCGAGGACGCCCTCGCGCAGGGTAAATTTAAGGAACAGGCGGATAAGCTGCGGCTCTACCGCTGGATAGCGACAATGGACAAATCCGCGCCTCTCCCCTCCCTGGAAGGCCAAACGCCGACCTGGGCGAAAGCGTCCGCTCTCGCCAAGGAGTGGGAGCTGAATCGTCTGGCCGAGCGCCTGGACGCGCTCGTCAAGCATTGTTGATCGAAAGGCGTAGGTTAGAACTGCTTTGGGATTTGGCAGGCACTATCTTGTGTACGCGTCGGCGAAGAAGCCTGCCTCGTTGGTCCAGATCAGACCGCGATCGTCCCACCTGATCACCGCACAGCTGGGATAATCCGGGAACGGCGATCGCACGCATTCTGTTCGTGTGGAAATCTCTCTCAACGCCTGAGCATCTTCTTCAGCGCCGGTGGCCCGAGTACGGCCAGTGATAATTTGTTCCAGCTCGGCGCTAATATCGTTATAGATATTGCTTAAGCGTTGATTGGATTGCGGCCACTAAGATGCGAAAGAGAGTTTAGGCGATGGGACGCATCATGCTGCTTGGCGCGTTGGTAGTTTGCGCGGCGATCGCTAGAGCCTTGCTCGGGTTTTCGTCAGAGGCGCGAGCGCAGCACCCGCCGAGGTTCGCCAACGAAGACGCCGGGCACAAACCATTCCCACCAACTTACAACCCGTATCCGCCTGGCGTTCTTCCGTCCGATTTGGAATCGGAGATGGCAAGGGTTCGCCGCGAAGTTCGAGGCATCTTCAGTCAAGGTGTCAAAGATTGGCGCGCGCTACCGCCGCCAACTCTGAAAGATAATCCTCCAACCCTCGAGGGCACGGGATATCAGGCCGTGCAAACGCTCGGCAAGCTGATGAATTTCGACGAGAACATGTCACCTTTCAGGAATGAGGCCTGCGCTTTCTGCCACATGCCGTACGCCGGCTTTAGCGGACCGATCCCGTCTGTCAATCTGACGATCATAGCCTATCCTGGAACGTTTCACTTTCGGGCCGGTAAACGGACTGCGCAGCGATACACGTATTCACCCAACTTCCCTCAACTCCAGTACAACGCAATACAGGCCCTGTTTTTTGGCGGAAACTTCTGGGATGCGCGCTCGACCGGATACTTGCTGCAGAGTCCTGACGCCGAGCAGGCACTGCATCCCCCGGTCGACACCCAGGAAATGGGCTTCCCCGACACCGCTTGCATCGCGTTCCGGCTGTCCCAGGCAGTGTACCGACCGCTCTTTGAATTGGTATGGGGCGCTGGCTCGTTGGATTTCCGATGGCCGCACAACACTGAGAAGATCTGCGCCACCCCTGGGGGAGCGACGGTGTTCAGCGGAAGCACCACGCCGATTCCGCTAAGTCCCGAAGGCCGCATCAAGGCGAGTACCGTTTATGACCACTGGGGGCAATCCCTTTCCGCTTTCGAACACTCACCGGCGGTCAGCGCTTCCTCCTCGAAATTCGACGCCTTCCTAGCGGGCAAGTACACCCTGACCGCAGACGAAATGGCCGGTTACAATCTGTTCCGCGGCAAGGCCAACTGCAGTTCATGCCATCTCGACGGAAGATCCGCCACTCTGAGACCGGGCCAGACCGACACTGGCACCGCGGCCAATGTGACACCCATGTTTACCTGCTTCGGCTATGCCAACCTTGGTCTGCCCTTGAATCCGAGTGTTGCCCTGTTCTATCAGACCAAGCCGGATGACTTCGGGTTTACGCCTAATCCTTACGGCTTCGGCTACAGAGACTTGGGATTAGGTACTTTCCTGAGAGGCGGCTATGGGTCCGCCCCTAATCCGAACTCACAATGGCTGAAATCCGCGCCGACTGTAGATGGCCAAATGCAGACGTCTACGGTGCGCGATGTGGCGATGGCGCCGCTAAAATGTCCCACCACCGAAGCCGGCCAGAAAGACCAGAACGGGAAGCCGATACCGTACTTCCAGAAGGAGTTCTTTCACAACGGCTACACGAAGAGCCTGAAGCAACTCGTCCATTTCTATAATACGCGCGACGTGTATGCGTACCACGTCACGTCGGGACACTGCCCGAAGGGAACCACAGAGAAAGTGAACTGCTGGCCGATGCCGGAGGTCCCGAACAACATCGACATGACGGTCGGCCACCTGGGCTTGACGGCTCATGAGGAGGATCTGGTCGTGACCTTCATGCAAACGCTCACCGACGGTTTCACAACGCCTTACCCCAACATAGATACCTTTACGGGTAGGTGTATGACAGGCGGTTCAGCAGCGACCCAGGGTAATGAGGCCCTCATACCTACTCCGCCTCTCCCGCCATGCGCGTCGGCCATCTGCGGTGTCGCACCAGTGCCAGGGCCGCGACCTATCCCATAAGGCAAAACGCCTAGCTCTTCGGGGCGTACCCTGTCGCCCCTCCACAGTTCATATCGACTACCGATCCATGTACCGGGCTTGGACTAACGAGGAAGGATCTATGGTCGGAATGCTTCAGATTCTCACTTACATGCTCGCGTTCTATTTGGTCGTGAAAGGCATGGAAATCTTGCAGATCGCACTGGCGTCGAATCGAGAAAAGCGAGACGGCATTATAACTATTGGAGTCCTCATGCTAATTGTGTGCATCGTCGCAGCCGATGGATTCGTCATGATGCAAGATCAACAAGCAACGTCCGTGGGCCGTACCACGAGCGCGCCATCTCCATAGCACGAAAGTAACCAGACGATGCAACGAGGTGATCGCGCGGCTCGGCTACGAGGAAGCGGCGGTGCCGCAATCGATTTGCTCGTGAAACGCTGCGATGAACTTGAGCGGATTGTCGCGACGCTGAAACGAGCAAAATAGGACACTCCCCCTTTTCAGATTAGGACACCCAAGTTCGCGTCCAGATCGAGGCGGCCCTGATTGGCCCTCTATCGACAATCGCCCGGTGGATTAACTGTGCATAACTTGGCGAAATCCGCTTAAGATCGCCGCAAGTTTGCGTAACCGCGCTCTGTCAATAGCTCGCTGACGCAGACCTTGACTGGTTGCAACCAAGCGGTATGATCGCACTTGGCCGTCACGTTACGTCTTTCGGGGGGACGTGGCTGAAGCGGGGTAAGTTGTAACGGATTTCTAGATCGGCTATGGGTGCCCGCGTGGGTCACCGCGGCTTTGCCGGACTGGCTGGCGCGGGTGCCTATTCCTCCGCTCGCCCAGGGCGACACGCTCGATCGACTGCGCCACCCTCCCTCCGAGTGATTACTGAGACTGCGGAACGAAGACACGTCACGCCACGAACGGCCAGAATAATTGGGCCACTGCGGTCCAGGGGGGAAAGCATGGCAGGCTCAGAAGCGGCAACGATCATGGCCAAAGTGCATGAGTGCAAACGGAAAGCGCACGACCTGCGCGACGAGGCGCACACCCTCACAGCTCGCGCCGCTATTAAAGGCGGTCCACCTGTTGGCAGCCAGGTGCAAGATCTGCTCGCTGAGGCGCGCAACCTCGAGAGAGAGGTGGATGATCTGCTGTCGGAATTGACTGCGCCCTTAGCCAGCCGAGACGCGCCGATTGGCAGAGAAATTTGAGCGCGGCGGCTTCTTGAGAAGCAGTGCGGGACCGGCCTAGCGTCTCAAGTCTTTCAACAGCTCGTCGAGCAACCGCGTCATCCGTGTCGGCGGCCTCGCTGAGGTTCTCCGCTGATGCAAGGGCGCGATTGAGCAGGTCTTCGGGCGGCTCACCACCCGCTGCTAGAGCCGCATGAAGCTGTTGGTTCGCCCAGTTAGTGACGGCCTCCAGGTGCTTTATTTCAACCGCAAGGTCTTGCAAGACAGACGGCGGCAGCGTGAGCATCGCCCGCTTCCATCGCGCGGTTAGCTCCGGGCAGATATTCCAGAAATACTCATACGTCTCGGCTGCCAGTCGCTCACGCTTACGCTGGATTGTTTCTTTATCGGCCACGAGTGCGACTATGACGCGTTTCGCTGCGTTTGTCCCCACGCCGCTAGCGGGTGAGTACAACTCTTTGGCTGGATTTTCCATAAAAATTTTATACGGAGAATCGCTTTTCGATTCTGCCCGTGCGAGATCCGGATTCGCCGGCCTGGCGGCTCAAGCCGGAGTGGGGCGCGCCGCGATCAAGATCCGGAGCGCGTGTCAAGGATGGAGAATTTCGAGCGTCGCGTCGCTGTACAATTTACCGTCTTTCCCCTTCGCGTACTCGGCTAAGGAAGCAGCAATCTCACCCGCTGAGGCTTCGACTACTTCCGCTTCCGCCTGGCCCAGGCCCAAGTGATATACGAGTGGCACGGTGTTGCCAGCCTCGCCCGCCTCGCGAATCACACAGGTAACAGTCCCTGATTCGGCGGCATCGTCTTTCAAGAAGGCCAGAACCTTGGCCTTGATGCCTACCAAATCGTCGTCTTGCGAAAAGTCGACGGAGAGTTTCTTTACGCCTGTGTCTTCCATGTTTTTACCATAGCCCCGGAAATCGTGGCCCACCATTGGGTCGTCGGGGTCGCGGATGGATACGCTTTCGATCCAAAGGTCGGCGGGCGAATGGAAATCGTGACCCATCGGCTCGCGCGACTAGGCCGCGAGGCATTCAGTGGCTCAGGAGCCGCCGACCCAGAGTTGCACAACTGTTGTACCTAGACTCTTCATAGAATTGTCAGCGTGACGTCTGCGCCGACCGCGACCGATAGGCCTTAGGGACATTGCCCCCCTACCCCCCGCACGCGAGAAACCTTCACCGCGAGACCCCGCTTACTAAATGGGTTACTGCGAGACTCCGCAACGAAATCGCGGAGTTAAGCAACTTAGAGCTTCGTTGCTTGCCTCGTAAGCCCGCGGAATCACATCGGAATCGCAGAAAAAACTCTGTCAAGAAGTCGCTAAGTCACTGCGGCTGTAAGGTGGAATGATCGTCCGACGTTCCGTCGTGCGAGCTTGAGAGCGCAGCCTCGTAGTCACCCAAAACCCCGCTGCCGTCTACAAGCCGTCTACACAAGCGCGCTAGTGACCTACCTCTCGTCTGTCCGATCAGAAAAAGCCTTTATTTATTGGGTGAAACTGGCGCGCCGTGCCGTTTACGACCAAGTTGTGCGCCGCAAGGGAGACAAGTAAATGGAATCGCATCGAAAAGATGACACGCAGCCGTCGAGCCCGCCATAGCGACGGACAACCGGGCAACCCAAGCCAAGGCGACGGACTTCTTCATCGTGACCACGTTCACCGTCAACGCAGCGCGCGTTTAATCGCGCCGAGGCGCCGGTTCCGGTTCACCCATCACGATGCCGAGCCCCGCGATCCCGCCGCGTAAGCGGTGGTGCGACGAGGGCCAACGAAATTGCGCGGCGCGGGTGACGCTCGTTCCGCCGCGCGTGTTCACGGGCTGCCGATTTTGTGCTTTCAAAATGCCTGACTAAGACTCTTGACATTCTATTCACTTAATGGTTTTTGCCGCCACCCGCCGTTACCCCTACTTACTTCCAACGGTACCATTCGTTCGACGGGAACGGGGCGCCAACCGGAGCCTTCGCCTGCCAGCGGCGGAGTTCTCCTTGGACTGTGTGGAAAAGCAGTTCCGTGCATGAAGCGTCTTGGGAGATTAAGTGCCTATCAAAAGTGGAAATCCCCGTCCGCCTGTCTTCGGCCACTCGTTTAAGTGCAGAATCTCACTGCGGGTAGAGATGAAATTGACTTTGCGCCCTCGTAAGCTGAAGCTGAGCAAAATCACTTGGCCCATTTTTGGTGCGATGGCGCTTGTGATTGTGACTGTCGCGATTCCGAACGTATCGCTCGGGCAGTTGGCCAACTCACCATGGCCGATGTATGGCCATGATACTGTCCAAACTAACCAGAGCCAGTTCACAACCATAGACAATGAAGGCCACCAAGGTGGGCGTACAAACTGCCTGGCTCTGCAGTGTACTCCACGCCCGTTATTGGCGCCGATGGGACAATTTACTTTGCTGACGACACCGGAGATCTCGTCGCGGTAAATCACAACGGCACGCTGAAGTGGAACGCCGAAGACGCGTGTCCCGCTTTGTACGACATGTCGCCGGCCATTGGCGCCGACGGTACCATTTACTGCCCGGAACATGAGGGACCCCTCAAAGCGTTCACGGATGGTGGGCAGGGTAAGGTAAACAAGAAGTGGGAACTCGAAATCGGGGATGACGGAAACTCGTCGCCAGCCATTGGCACCGACGGGACTATCTACATCACCGGCTGCTGGAGCAGTTCAAAGGGGGAAGGCTCGGACATTTAGCGCGGACTATAACGCAGCCCGGCGCGTAACTCTAGCTGAGCGTGGTACGCAGCGAGACACTTATCGCCCACGCCTTATTGTCAACCCGAGAGTTTCTAGCGCGGAAGCGGGGACGTTGAGCGCGCCGGCAATGCGCAGGGGGGCGCGGGGCAGTCGTCCGAGAACGACCGCGTCAGATTGACGCAGCTGAAACCGCACCTTACTCGATACCAAGAGCGTTGCGTTGCGCCGACCATTCGAGCGGGAGATCGATGCGGTTGAGCAGCATCTCGGCGTTGAGCTCTGCGGGTTGTTGCCCCTGCCAGATCGCTTCCACGATCGCGGGTGGTACGAACGCCAGGCGCGAGAGACGCTCGACGTAGCGCTTGCCAATACCTTCGTTTCGCGCGATCTCGGCGAGCGAGCGCGCCCGGCCCGGACGCCAGCTCGTCAAACCACACCCTCGCACGCGCTATGGCTTTGAGCAATGCCGAGTCTACCTTGCGCGGTGGTTCGTTACCCGCGGCGATGATGATCCGCGTTTCCACACCGCGGCGCTTCATTTTGAGTGGCACGAAGCGGGACAGACCAAGGATGCTGCTGGTCTGTACTCCCGCGCGCGAACAGGGAACCCGGATCTTGAGTGTCACCCGTAGGCCGTCGTCGCACAGTTCGATCCGGTCGACGAGCTCGACCATGCAGTCCTTAGAATCAGCTTCGTTTTCCAACCGGCGAGAAAGAGCGAAGGTCGATTCAATAGCGGCGCTTATGTCAGGCGATTGGAGTCCCGACCGTTCCAGCATCTCCAGCATCCCGGCGCGATCCCTGAGAATGTGCTGCGTAGCAATCGCCACCGCACGCTCGAGCTCCGGTGCAGCGAGGCGCCAGCTTTTTCTATCATCGTTCGAGGAACCGTTAACCAGGCTTCGAAATACGTAGTAGCGATACCGCCGTCCCGCCTTTGCCGCCCCCTGAGCATAGAGCGGCTCTCCGTTCGCATCGAAGATCTTTCCGGCCAGCGGACTCGCAATCGCGCTGGTCGAGGATTGGCGGCCACGAGCAGCGTTCACCCCCAATCGCTGCTGCACTCCCTCCCAAAGCTCGCGCGGCACGATCGCTTCGTGCTGCCCCGGATAACGTTCCTGCTTGTGGCGGATCTCTCCGATATGAATCGGGTTCGCCAACAGTTCATACAAAGCTCCGCGCGAGAAACGGCACCCTCCTGACTTGACACCCTTCTTCGAGATCCGGACCTTCGATACGATTCCCCGTTCGTCGAGTTCCTTGCTGAGCTGCCTGACGCAGCCAAGTTCCAGGTAACGCTCATAGATGTGCCGGACCGTGTTGGCTTCAGTCGGATTGACGACCAGCCGACGCTCGCGAACCTCATATCCAAGGGGAGGCACACCCCCCATCCAGATGCCTTGCGCTTGGAGGCGGCGATCTTGTCGCGGATGCGCTCGCCGGTCACCTCCCGTTCGAACTGCGCGAACGACAGCAAGACGTTCAGTGTAAGGCGGCCCATCGAAGTGG
>Ga0073928_10007162_pt1 | contig 14629 bp, 10 predicted proteins | sample PaiPotPPA55metaG_FD_76969 | JGI IMG/M metagenome (GOLD analysis project Ga0073928, IMG submission 76969) | Iron sulfur acid spring bacterial and archeal communities from Banff, Canada, to study Microbial Dark Matter (Phase II) - Paint Pots PPA... ... | reverse complement strand
GATCCAGATGATGGTCGGGCGCGATGTGGAGGAGGTAACTACCTCAGGTCGCGAACCAGGAAAAGTGGTCCTCGAAGTTAAGAATCTCACCCACATCGGCGTCCTTCAGAATATCTCGTTCAACATTCGCGCGGGCGAGATCGTGACGCTGGCAGGCCTTGTCGGCGCCGGTCGCAGCGAAGTTGCCAACTGCATCTTCGGAATTGACCCGTATGAGGAGGGAGAGGTACGGCTCAACGGCAAGGTGGTTGCGCCGAACGATCCTACGGCCGCGATCCAGGCCGGGATCGGATTGCTTCCCGAAGACCGGCGCCGTCAGGCGCTTGTTGCGCAGCTTAGCGTCGGTACAAACACGACTCTCGCCGTCCTGGACCTCATAGCGCCGCGCTGGATGATTTTGAAGGACCTGGAAAGCAAGATCATTAGAGAAGCGCAAAGCTCACTTGCAATTAAGATGGCGTCACCCGCCGTTAAAATTTCGACGTTGTCAGGTGGCAATCAGCAGAAGGTCGTGCTCGCACGATGGCTTGCCCGCAAACCAAGCCTCCTCATCCTAGACGAACCAACCAAGGGCGTAGATATCGGCGCTAAGGCGGAAATCAGCGAGATCATTGTCCGCCTCGTTGCGCAGGGTACCGCAATCCTCCTCATCAGCTCCGAGCTGCCCGAGGTTCTGGGGCTGAGCGATCGCGTCCTTGTCATGCGATCGGGTCGGATCGTAGGCGAGATTTCCCGCGGCTCATTGTCCCAAGAATTGATCATGAAATACGCGACCACCGGCTAAACAACATAGACATAATGAATTCCAACGCGCAGAAGACATCCGCTCCGCAACCGGGACTCCCTGGCAAGGTTCGCACCAGCAACAAGTCCATGGTCGAAATCCTTGAAGACCTCGGGCTTGTCGTAATCCTCGTGATCGGCAGTATCTTGTTGGGTTTGGCGAGTCCGGTGTTTTTTAGCAGGATCAATATAGAAAACCTGCTCTTTACCTCCACGATCATTGCTGTCGTCTCCATCGGCGAGGCTTTCGTCATCATGGTGGCCGGCATCGACCTCTCCGTAGGCGCGGTCCTGGCGCTCTCGTCGGTTATGTGCGTCGGCCTTGCGGTCAATCAGGGTTTGCCAGTCTGGCTGGCGGCGCTGATCGCGATTGGGTTGGGAGCCCTCGTCGGCCTCATCAATGGCTTGGCCGTCACAAGGCTCAAGATACCGGCCCTTATCGCGACACTGGCGATGATGAGCATCGCACGCGGTCTCGCATTCATCTATTCCGGAGGTCGAAACATCGCCCCGATCCCGGACGTCTACGATGATATCCAGGCCGCGCGCTTGTTCGGAATCCCGGTGATAATCCTACTCACGATCGTCATCGCCATTATCGCGCACTTCGTGCTGAGCAGTACCCGGTTCGGAAGAGAAATTTACGCGACCGGCGGTAACCCGATCGCGGCCACCCTGTCCGGCATCCGTGCCGACCGGGTCATCATCACAGCTTACGTTATCTCCGGCATCGCCGCCGCCCTTGGCGGCCTCATGATCACCGCGCGCTTGGAAGCCGGCGCAGCCACAGCCGGCTTCGGCATGGAGTTGACGGTTATTTCGGCGGCGGTGATCGGAGGCGTCAGCCTGTTCGGCGGTGAGGGTAAGATCGGATCGGTGCTGCTTGGCGTGTTACTGCTTGGGCTCGTCCAAAACGCGATTAATCTGCTTAACGTGCCCCCGAACTATGACTACGTGGTCAGCGGGCTGGTGATCGGCTTGGCAGCGGCGGTCGACGTCTTCCGACGCAACATTGCGGAGGCAGGGGCGCGCCGGCGCTCGGCCCAAGTGAAAAAAGAACAGGCCGGTAATGCGCCGAAAGCTGCTAAGTCGCATTGAAACCCATAACCATCGAAATCGACCGTGCGAAAAAGCAGACGAGAGAATTGAACGCCTGACTTACAGAATAAAGACAAGAACTTCACCTATACCTCCGGGATTACCTGTGGATCGAAGAATTCTCAAGTGAGACTGGGGGAATCTTAAGAACTTAGGGAGATAAACCCCAGAAACAAAAATAAACACTATGATAAAGAAAGACTCTGCGATGAAGAATGGCTTTACGTGCCGCGCGTTTTTGAACGCCGGCCTAGCACTTGGGATTATGTTATTCACCGGAGCGATCGGTGTTCCCGGTGTGGCGGTGAGCGCCGAAAGTGGCGCCCGCGGGAAAATGGTCGGCTACGTTACGTTTGGCCTGCAGTTCGAGTACCAGGTCGCAATGGTAGAGGGAATCAAGCAGAAGGCGGCCGCGGCTGGTCTAGTTCTGAATATAGTCGACGGGAAGGGTGATCCGAACCTTCAGGTCACAGAGGTCCTCGACGCGGTGTCCAAAGTGCCAGACGCGCTGCTGATCAATCCTGTGGACGCGAAACTTGTTGTTGCCGGCGTAAAGCACGCCAACCAAGCCAACATCCCCGTATTTATCATGGAGAACGCACCGCCGGCAGGGAAATACCTGGGCGTCGTCTATTTTGACAACGAAGCCGGAGGCGCGATGGGAGCCGACGCACTCGCCAAGCTTATCGGCGAGAAAGGGACGGTGCTTGAGACCCGCGGCTCGCTGGGTTCCGACGCGGCAGAAGCGCGCCACAAGGGCTTCAATGACCGCATCAAGGAGAAATACCCCAATATCGTAGTTAAACCGCTAAACACCGAGTGGGTCGCGGACACCGCGTACAAGATGGTGCTCGATGCCTTCACGGCAAATCCCGATATTAAGGGTGTATTCAGTCACAACGACGAGATGGTGCGCGGCGTCGTATCGGCGTTGCGCCAAATCGGCAAGCTCATCCCGGTCGGAAAGCCAGGACATGTCGCGGTCGTCGGTCTTGACGGCACACCGCTGGCGCTCGATCGCATCCGCGAAGGGACCCAGGACGCGTCAGTAGGACAGGACCCCTACGCGATGGGTGGGGCCATCCTCGACAAAATAATTGCCCACTTCGAAGGCAAGCCGTTTGATGAGAAGAGTGTGACCGAGCCGAGTCTCATTACTAAGGAAAATGTCGACGATCCTAAGTTGTGGGGTAACGCCAGCAAGAAGAAGAAGTAAGGATTGAGGTGGGTGAACGGCGCGAGAGACGCGAAAGGAGCGAATGACACGAAAACTGAGATGGGGTGTGATGAGCACCGCCAACATTGCCCAGATTGCGGTGATCCCAGCGATTCAGCAATCGACGTTAGGGACGGTCGAAGTTCTTGCGAGCCGTGATGTCGAGAAGGCGCGGAGCGTCGCGAAGTCGCTCGGAATTGGACGGGTCGTTGGCAGCTACGAAGCGCTGCTCGAAGACCACGACGTAGACGCCGTGTACATCCCCCTTCCGAACTCCCTGCATGCTGAATGGACCGTTCGCGCGGCTGCTGCAGGCAAATCCGTGCTCTGCGAGAAGCCATTGGCGACGTCCGCGGATGGCGTCAGAGAGCAGATCGAGACCTGCACAAAGCATGGCGTCAGCCTCATGGAAGGCTTCATGTATCGGTTTCATCCCCAGACGCGCCGCGTCCAGCAACTCATCGCGTCCGGTGTGATCGGGCGGGTTCGCCACGTCCATGCGCATCTCTCCGTCAACATCATGCGGACACTCGATCGGTCCAATATCCGCTATCGCGACGGCCTCGGCGGCGGCGCGCTCTTCGATATGGGCTGTTATGCGGTGAACATCGCCCGGATGGCCTTCGGTAGCGAGCCCGAACGCGTCGTTGGCCAGATGCGCGTCGATCCGACCTTGGGCGTCGATACCAGCGCCGCTTGCATCCTGGAGTTTGCCGAAGGCATGGCCACCATAAGTTGCTCGTTCGCCGCCGACGGACAGGGAACCTATACCATCGTCGGGACTGAGAGCTCCATTGACGTACCGCGGGGAATCATTCCCGGTCTCGGGACACGCGCTGCAGAGGGACTGGTTGTCATTGTGGATTCGGATGGCAATCGACGCGAAGAAGTGTTTGAGCCCGTAAACCAGTACACGAACATGGTCGATGCCTTCTCCGAGGCCGTGCTCAACAAGCGGCCTGTTCCTCTCCCACCGGAAGATGGGCTGAACAACATCAAGGTTCTGGAGGCACTGGCGCGTTCATCGGCCAAAAATATCGCCGAATACGTCTGACCTTATTGATGTCAGCTAGACAACTCTGCTCAAGAGGTTTTAGTGTCTGGTCATTCTTCTCTTAACCCCCAACCTCCCACTGAGAAAACAATGAATATTCTACTTAATTTCCTGAGAACATTTCTATGTCTCAGCAGCTGCGTTGTCGGACCTGACGATGCGGCTGAGCCGACTCGAACTGGCAAAACTAAAAATCATCGAGTTTGGGGAAAATTTTCTTGGCCAACTTCCTTCCTGGTGTTAGGCGCCACGACATTGTGGGCACCGTCGCTTCGAGCCGAAGAGCCCAAGCAACTCAACATGCTTTATGTCGGCGTTGAATCTAACATTGACTCGGTGCGCGACGGCGCCAAGAGATATGAGGAAAAGACGGGCGTTCACATCAATATTGACAGCTATCCCCAGACGGAATGGCGCGAGCGCATGTTCACCGAGATTGCGGCTAAGAGCCCGCACTACGACGTTTGGATCGTTGACGTGCCCGAGGGCGCTTTGGTGGCGAACCATAGCGTCAACCTGCTTGATTTTATCCTAAACCCAAAAGTGGTTGATCCGAAGCTCATATCGCCGGAAACCTTTATCCCCCGACTGATGGTTCAGTCGACCTACGACCCAAAGCACCCATGGAATCCTCCCATGGAGCTGCAGATGCCTTCCTATACATGGCAAGCCCCCATCACGATGGAAACATTCGGGAAAATGAAAAAGGACGGACTCGGCTTCTACGGCATTCCGTTCCATCCCAATGTGCTGGTTATGGCCTACCGTAAGGATTACTTTAACAATCCGGATTACAAAGCGGCGTTCAAGGCGAAGTACGGTTATGATCTTATTCCACCGGAGGATTGGAAGCAGTTCGTCGATGTCTGCAGCTTCTTTACTAAGTCGATCAATCCGAATTCTCCTACCGAGTATGGCTGTACATTGATGGCCAAAAAGCACGAGTCGCTCTACTGCGATTGGCGTACTTGGCTTGCGAGCTTCGGAGTATTCGAGATCGGCACGGACATGGTGCCCTCTTTCAACTCGGAGAAAGGGGTGCAAGCCACTCAGTTCTATAAGGACCTGATGGATAAATACAAGGTCGTGCCCCAAGCTGCCAAGACATGGACCTGGGACGAGGTGACAACGGCGTTCGGATCGGGACTGACGGCGATTGCGATGAACTACCATCGCATGTTGCTCGACCCGGCGATCGAACAGAAAGGAGGTCAGGCGGGTTTCGCCATGGTCCCCGGTGAACGCCAGGCAGACGGATCCGTGCGCCGCGCCCCCCATTATGGCACTTATTACCTGTCTCTCAACAAATACGCGAATCACCAGGAGCCCGCTTATAAGTTCATCGAGTGGCTGTCAAGCCCTGACGTACAGCTGACCTTCGCAAAGTATCAATTCCATTCCAGCCGCCGCGACTACTATCAGGACCCGGCGGTTTTATCGAAGTGGCCAGAATACTGGAAGCCCTTCGAAGAGAGCCTGGAGATAGGCAATTCGCGACCGCGTCTAACGGTGTTCCGCCAGTATTCGGAGACAATCCAGGCAGAAGTCTCCTCGGCGCTCGGGGGTAACAAGACCGTAAAACAGGCGCTGGACGATCCAGCGTGCGAGGTCATCGATCTCTTTAAGCAGGCAGGTTATTACGACGCGCTTCATGTCGATCCATACGTTAAGCAGCCGCAATGCAAGCACTGAGCTAGGTGACGGGGAAAAATCTCGTCTGCCAATGCCCTTTTTTTGTCGTCGTAAAGAACACTCCCGATGTCCGTGGTGACAACAACCGTCGACGTGACTAGGAGGGTTCGTCGGGAGCCTTTGGAGTGGCGTCCACTGCTGCTCAGCCTTCCGGCGATTGCGATCCTGTTGGTGATGGTGCTGTATCCCACGATCTTTGCCGTATGGACGGCCCTGCACCAATACAATCCGATGTTGCCGGATATGGATCGCTTTATCGGCCTTGGCAATTTCGAGCACGCATTCGGAGATCGAATTTTCCTGGATACAGTGTTGCGCACCGCGGTCTTCGTCGTTGTTGCCGTAACAGTCGAATTCGTCCTGGGCTTGGGCTTAGCGATCGTCGTCTTCTATCTCATCGCGCACGGCAGTACCTTGGTGCGCCTGGCGCTCACTATACCTATGATCATGCCGCCGATCGCGATCGGTCTGGTTTGGCGCTGGCTGTTCGACGGTCAGTTCGGATTGATCAACTACGCCATGAAGCTGATTGGATTACCGCCGCAGATCTGGCTGGGTAATACCACCACGGCGATGGGAGCGGTGATCATGGTTGAGGTCTGGCAATGGATGCCCTTCGTTTTTCTGTGTCTCTACGCGGGACTCGCCTCGCTGCCTTCGGAGCCTATCCAAGCAGCGAGGGTGGATGGCGCCGGACCGTTTCAATTGCTGTGGTATGTCGTGCTGCCCATGTTGAAGCCGATCATTCTCGTCGTCCTGCTATTTAGAATCATCGATTGCATGAGAGTGTTCGACATTGTTTACGTCCTGACCGAAGGAGGGCCGTCCAACGGAACAGTGGTTTACCCATTCCTGATATACATGCAGGGGTTCCGCTACTTCAACGTCGGCTACGCGGCAGCATTATCCTGGATACTGGTAGTTTTTGTGAGCATCCTCGCGGGCACGCTCATACGCATGCTGCTGAAGAGTAGCGCCGCCGTCGCAAAGGCAGGAGGTGGAGAATGAAGCGCGAAATATCCTATGCTCATATGCGTCGTATCGCGCCAAAAGCGGCTGCTTATGTTGTGGTGCTGGCATTTGTGATATTCGAGGTATTCCCCGTCTACTGGATGATTTCGACATCGTTCAAGAGTCGATGGGATGCATTCCGTCTGCCACCCGTGTGGTTCTTCAAACCAACGCTTGAGCACTACTTCACGATCCTGAGCGGGAAGGGTTGGTCATCGACGCCAATAACGCCGTTGTTGATCAACAGCATCATCGTGGCTGGTAGCTCGTCTGTGCTAGCACTTCTGTGCGGTTCGCTCGGCGCCTACGGATTGTCGCGCTTTCCAACCAGGTATGGCAAGCATCTCGCGATGTGGATTCTCTCTACCCGCATGTTCCCGCCAGTAGCGGTCGCGATCCCCGTCTTCCTCATGATGAGCAACCTCGGTCTCATCGATACCTATTGGGCCCTGATTATTCCATATAGCGCATTCAACATATCCTTTGTCGTCTGGATGATGCGCAGTTTTTTTGACCAAATTCCAGTTGAGCTGGAGCAGGCTGCAATGATTGACGGTTGTTCGCGGCTTGGAGCATTCTTCAGGATCGTGCTCCCGCTGACCCTGCCGGGTCTCGTCGCCACTGGTGTCTTCGTACTAATCTTCTCGTGGAACGAATTTCTCTTCGCGCTGATTTTGACCCGAACTGCTGCGAAGACCGCTCCGGTGGCAATTGCGGATTTTGTCACGCTGTACGGGATCCAATGGGGGCAGCTTACGGCTTATGCGACGCTGATCTCAGCACCGATCATCATTTTAGGGCTCTTGTTTCAGCGTTACATTGTGAAGGGTCTTACTCTCGGCGCTGTGCAATGACGCGTAGGTGCCTCACGGAGAAGTGATATATGAAAGTCTGCTGGGATGAACAGTTCTCTTACCGAATACCGGTAACGCTAGTGGATCCTTTGCGTCTCGGACGACGCAATGAACCTGTGCGACTCGATCTGATTTTTGATATCTGCCGTCCTCACCCTGACAGCATAAGCGTCGTTGACAATGAGGGTGTCGAGGTGCCAAACCAGATCATTCGCGCGGGGAAAGGAGCAGATGGCCAACTCGACTATGCTAGCCTCTACTTCCTCGCAAACCTCCTCCGGGCCGAACCAGGATTTGTCCAGTACTACATCTATCTGAACTCTTCCGAATCGCGTGGCCCGGCAGCATTCGGTGGCATCCAGCAGCTCAAGCCGGAGCTGCGCGACGGATTTCGCCGTCTCGATACCGGGGTTTATATAATCGAGCTCTGCCGCGGAACCGGCGAAGGGCATGGAGGCGCCAAATGGGGAATTCGCTATTTCGAGGAGAAGCAGCAGCAAATCAACCTGATCCACGAATGTAAGAACGCCTTTGGAGGCGTTTACGGGCCGTTCTTTACACCGGAAAACGGCCTGGTCAATCCGCCTGCCCATCTCGTTATCGATATCGACCCGTTGTTTGAGGGACCGATAGCCTGCCAGTATCGTCTCCACGGCGTGATTCCCGAGGGTTTAAGACCAGAGCTGGCAAACAAACGGCTCGAGATGATCTGGACGTTCTTCGCTGACACCCCCTGGTTCACCCGGACCTATTTTCTCGACCCCTACTCAACGACGATCGACGGGCGGCCTTGCCGCAACCGAATGACGGTGGGAGACGAGATCGAAAGCGGGAAGGGCAATTTGCTATTGTCCACCTACAAGCATGAAGGCGGTACGGCCTACCGTGCCGGGGATCTTTATGCCGAAATCCTTCTCGGCTGTATCCGCAAGCTTCAGGAAAGGGAGCCGGAAGCGATGCGTCGGGCGATGGAGAAATTGGGCATCGATCCGGCTGAGGATCCCTCAAGCTGGCACTGGGACAACTACTGGCGTTTATTCTGCGTAATCGAAGGCGTGCTCGACCGGTCCGTACTGGAGGGTGAGGTCGAAAACATTTGGCGACAGGCAAACAAAATTGTTTGGAGCGACCGGGAACACAACCGAATGAAGTATACGAGCGACTTCGTCGATGTTAGCCGCGAATCGCAGCAGACGATATTTCCGCTGGACGCCAACAAGACCTACGAGTTCAGCCCACTTACCGGCTACTCCTTCGTTCGCTACGTCAACCGCACGGTGCCTCGCATGCAGATCGTACAGCGTCAGGAGTCAGGCTGGGTCAATTGGGGCACTAATGGCGAGAATGAATACCCGGAGATGCCGAGCGGCTCAACTATCTTTTCAGCGTATGGCCGCTTCCCCGATTTGGAAGAGGAGGCGGCGCGCATGGAAACGCCTATTGTAGCGGCAGCTGGGATTATCGAGCGGTTTTATCCCTTGTAGGCTGCGCTTTAATTGGCGTCGCGCGCTTGAGGGGGATAGTCCTTTAAGCGCTCCGGTTCTGATTAGGATTTATAATAGTGATGTTATTAAGGAGTAAAATCCAAAACAATGAAAGCTGTTCTATTTCCAGGGAACAAAAGGTCGATCGTCCTGACCCGGTACCTGGTTTTGGCGAAGTGCTGATTAAGATCGCGCCTCCGCGTTGTGTCGCAGCGATATGAGCCTCTACAACGGTAAGCCGGTTGTCGGTGGCGAGGCTACGAAAACGGGCCTTATTGTCCCGGGTCACGAGCCCGCTGGGGAAGTGGTAGATGTCGGCGCAGGCGTGGCCGGAGTTAAATCTAATCTGGAAATCAGGTAGCGGTTTACCTCGCAATCGGCTGTGGGCGTTGCCAGTGGTGCCATAGTTGCTTTCGGATGTTATGCCCCGAGTGGAAGTGTCTCGGATTCGACGCCGACGGCCGGGACGCAGACTACTTGGTGATATCGGAGGGGTCCGACGCATCTGTAGCCGAGCATGCAGCGTGCTGACAGTCACCGGAATTCTTGGCCTAATGATCGCAAAGTGACACAAAAAGACGATTTAGCCTGGCGTAATGTTTGGCCATATTTTTCCCAGCGTTCCTACGCCTTTATCTTGCGAAAGACCTAGCAAACGAATGTCCCATTAAGGAGAGAACTCAAAAATGCTGATCGGCAGGTCAAGCTGCGGCAGGATCGGAATGTTGAAGGGAGCGGATGGACCGTCGTTTCGTTCGAAATTCGAATGTCCGTCTTAGCCCCGTAATCAGCGTCGAAAGCATAACGATTCCGGGCAGGGAGGCGCGTGTTGCGCGGCCGTCACAAGGCAGCGTGCGGGTGCGATCGTGTAAGTATTTAATTTAAACAACGTCGTCGAACAAGATCATCGGCGGATCAAACAGCGAATCCGGCCAATGATTGGGTTCAAGCGGTTCGACACGGCGACCGTGACGATTCGAGGTATTGAGTTAGCAGAGAAGATTAAGAAAGATCAGTTCAATCTCGAAAGGCTAGTCGGGAAGCAGGCCACCGCTCCGCAAACCTGGGCAGCGGTGTTGGCAGCATAAAGCTTGGAAAACAATTTGTTAGACGAATCATATCTTCATATTACATACAGTCATATAAATTTGCACCAGAACCGTCAGATTCTCGGGCTAGACCATCGTGGTAAGAATCTGCAGGGGATCGACGTCGCCATTGCTGTTGTCGAATTCGCGCACGAGCTGCCCGCCTTTGAAAACGATGATTCGGCCAGCCACGCTTACCAGCTCGTCTAGGTCGTCACTCGCGAGAATCAGGGACACTCCATTTTCCGCGAGAGACCGGAACAAGACGTAGATGCTTGCTTTCGTGCCTATGTCGACTCCGCGGGTCACGTTGTCCAGCAACATGACCCGCGGCTTCAGTTCGAGACACCGACCAAGAAGAACCTTTTGCTGATTGCCGCCGCTGAGTGATTGGAGTGGCGCGCTTACGTCCGAAACCTTGATGGACAGCGTCGACACCAGGCGCTCGGCGCGCGCACGTTCATCCCACCGGCGGATGAAAAGCCCTTGTCTACCTGAAGCAATGCGCCGGCTCACGGCCATGTTTTCCGCAATTGACAGTCTGCCGAAGACCCCCTCTCGCTGACGCTCACCTGAAAGGTAGACTACTCCGGCGCGAAGCAGATCTGCTAGCCGCCTCCTGTGAGGCCGGCCATCTATGTGCACGGTAGCGCATTCAAGCGCACCATCGACACTAAGTCCTGCGCAGAATCGAAGCACTTCCTCCTTCCCCGATCCTTCTACGCCAGCAAGACCAACAATCTCTCGAGCGCGGACCCGAAAATCGAAAGCCAATGCGTGCGCGTGCAGACGCACCCCCGCCAGCGAGAACCGATCTGGGGAGGCGGAGCTCTCAACAGGAATGGCGGCTGTGACTGCCTCTGAATCGACTGGGGTCTTTTTGCCGTCCCTGCCCTGCGGGTGGACGCCGCCCATGGCCCGGTAGACGCGGTCCCGGTCGGCGGAAGCCATCTCCCGGGTCATAAAATCTGCATTTCGCCCATCGCGCAGGACACAGACCGCGTCAGCCCACTCCAGGACCTCTGTCACCCGATGCGAGACGAATAGCATGGCACTCCGTGATTTGAGTAACTCGATGAAGGATTTCAGGAAGTCCAACTCTTCAATGCTTAATGCAGATGTGGGCTCGTCCAGTAGGATGACCGGATGCTTGACTTTGAGGACCTGCGAAACGGCGATTACACCCGCGAGCGCCACGACCTCTCGAACCCCGGGAGAAAGCGTCCCCATTCTCTGGGTGGGAGAGATCGACGAAAGTCCGAGGTCTTCCAGAAGGTCACTGCAGGCCCGACGCATGAGACTGTCCGAAATGAGGCCGCGCCGCCGAAAGTGATTTTCATACCCGAGATAGGTCTGTCGGTAAACCTCGAAACCGCTGACCGACGGCTGATCCTGATACACACAGAAAATACCGGCGGCAGTGGCATCGTGGCGAGTATGCAAACGGATGGGAACATTATCGCGCAGGAGAACGCCGTGATCGGCTCGTTCAACTCCGGTTAGCAGGCGGATCAGTGTGGACTTTCCAGCCCCGTTCTCTCCGGCGAGCGCGGTGACCTGGCCGCGCTCAAGACATATCGAAACATCCTGCAGCGCCTGAGTCGCTCCATAACGTTTGGACAGCTCGCGTCCTTCGAGTGCGGGTAAGCGACTACCGGATTCGACTTCGTTCATAACAGCGTCCACAGGTTATTTGACTGCTGTGAACACGCTGACCCTTTCGCGACTCATAATCACCGCAACGATGACAACTAAGCCCTCCACGACCAATTGCAGGTACGGATCCACAGCCAGCAACTGCATGCCGTTGATTAGAATCGTGAGCAGCAGCACGCCAACAAATGTACGATGCGGGCCACCAACGCCCCCACTGAGGGTAGTCCCGCCGATCACTATTGCCCCAATGGATGGAAGTAGCAGAGTTGCATTCTGCCCCGGAGATCCGGAAAGCGTGTGAACGCTCAAAAGGAATCCTGAGAATGAAGCGAGGAGCCCTGACAACAAGAAAGCCGTGACCTTGACTAGTCGCACATTCACGCCGGCCAAGAGCGCTGCCGGCTCTGATCCCCCCACTGCGTACATGTGTCGACCTAGGCGCGTGTAACGACACACCAACACGGCGACCGCCAAGATGGCCAAACCCCAAAGAAAGATTGTTGGGAAAGCGCCAAGATTGCTGTCAAAGACTCCAGAAGCGTTTTCATCGGTGATCGGAATCGGGGTTCCTCCAATGATCCAGGAAGCCAGACCGTCGAGAGCGAAGAACGTGCCGAGGGTGACAAGGAAAGAGGGTGCGCGCAGCATTGCGAACAACACCCCGTTGAGCAAGCCACATCCAAGTCCGACTAGCAGTCCGATCGGCACAGCGAGCGTACCTCCGACACCGCCGCGTTGCAGGCTCAGGGCCACGATGATGCCGGCCAGCGTCCCGATCGAGCCGACCGACAAATCGATGCTGCCGACCAGGATCGGAAACGTTCCGGCAATGCTGATGACCAACAAGACGGACATCTGGCTGGCGATGTTCTGCCAGTTCAGCACCGTCATAAATCTCGGCTGCAGTGCCGAGAAAACGACGATCAGTGCGATGATGACCAACACGCTGCCCAGCCACGTCCGCAACGCCTCCGTCAAGTCAATGCGTCCGCGCCTCAGGCCTACACGCGAAGAGTCTTGTTTCACAAGTTTATCGGCTCTCGGTAGTCGATATAGTTCGCTCAACTTGCAATCATCTTTTTCGGCGCATCACCGCGCTTTCTCGTGCGGGCTAAGCATCCTGTAAGATTGGACCTCGATGTCTCGCGTCAAATAGTCTGTTCGCTTATCGAGGAAGCTCTTCAGATACGACATTTGGTTATGTACTTCCCAATCCTTCCGCGATGCCCAGTTTTCATAAAATACGAACACGTTCGGGTCGTCATCGCTCTCGTGAAGATGATATTCGATGTACCCAGGTTCTTGTCGGGTCTGCTCAACAAATCCCTGAAGGATTTCCTCGACTTCCTGCCGCTTTTCGGGCTTTGCGTAAAAATACGCAATCACCGTGCACATGTTATCCACTCAATCTCTTGCTTTCATTAATCTTTACTTTCCCATTTCAGCATTCTGATCGTAGCTGCGTCGAAGCCAGCCCCTGAACTGCATCGGTAGACGCCAGCATCAACCAACGGGTTTCCTCGTCGCGCTCACATGGAGGGCTCTTGATTCGTCGCACGTTGGGCCGCCCGGTCTAGATCAGATCATAAACGCTTTTGTTAAATGCTCTCACCGGGCCTACGAAGTCCTGGTACGGCTCATCCCATGGATCTTTAATACCCCATCCCCTAGCGAGGTTCTCGAAGTAGGCACACCAATGCCACCCGAGGAACCAAGGTTCCGTTAGAACGGAACTGATAGTGTCGATGTAGTGTTGAGCCCGGGCGGCCTGGCTCTCCATCCCCGCGAGACGTCCAGAGGGATCGGCGACGCGGTGTGGATTGAGCTTTGTTGGAGCCCAGTTCCCGATGTCTGGGATGTAGAGCGGTTTTCCCGTCAGTTCAACCGCGCGAGCGGCATGTTCCTTCATCTCTTGACGGGCCGCCGACGTATTGCCCGGGAAGTACTGGATGGCCAGGACATCCACAAAGGGTTTCATAGCAAGGAGCACCGCGTCAGGGAGGCCCCGGTTGCCATTGTATAGGTCGCCCAGTATCAGATGGTTTGTATCATAAAGGCGAATGTACTTGGCAATCGTTTCGTAATATTTGCTGGCAACCTCGTACAATTTCTTGTTTCTGGCTGGTTCGTCCAACCCCATCAATTGTGGAAAGTCTGCACCACTGACATGCCGCGTCCAAGACGGTGCGTCGACATAGGAGTAACCCAGGAGGGTCTTGCTCTCTGCGTGATCGACGCAAATGCTTCTGGCGAGATATGAGCAGTGATCGTCGAAGTCCTTGGAGAACACGTCTGGGAAGACTGGATCGCCATTCCAGTCTTCCGTCTCACCGACCCGCATCAAGACGACGTACGGCATATCCGCGGACTCGAAATCACGTGGAGCCCATTGCGTAGACTGCTGTACTGTGACGCGTTGCCCCCAGTCGAACGCCTCGCGCCATCCTCCGCCAACATAGTCTTGCGTCCAGCCGATCGTATTGAAGCCCCAGTCCTTGAGATCCTTGACTAAGCCCTCCTTAATCCATCGTTCCTTGGAACCGCCGTACTTTTTTTTCCAGATCGCAAGGTTGTGCCGGTATTTCAAATCCGAATCGTCGGCATGGGCTACCCCTATAGTCAAAAAGCCGCAACCCTCTGGATCAACGAAAAACCATCGGCTATCAGCGCGATCCACTCTGAAGTATCCCGTT
>Ga0073928_10007161_pt1 | contig 14633 bp, 11 predicted proteins | sample PaiPotPPA55metaG_FD_76969 | JGI IMG/M metagenome (GOLD analysis project Ga0073928, IMG submission 76969) | Iron sulfur acid spring bacterial and archeal communities from Banff, Canada, to study Microbial Dark Matter (Phase II) - Paint Pots PPA... ... | reverse complement strand
GGCCTTGATCGGCAGGATGATGTCGCGCTCCATGACGGTAATGCGGCGGAAGAGTTGCGAGCTTGCCGGCGCGGGGATTTTCAACGCGTCGAGCAAATGCCCGAGGAGCCGGCCCAAGGCGCGAGTCAGACTGCCCAGGCTCTTGCCTTCACGCCGCGGCCATAGACCAAGCTTCATAAAAATCGCCGCCGGGCAGCGCAGGCGCGCCCCGCTGGCAGGCGTTTCCTCTTAGCAACAAACCCGGCTTCAGGCAAGAATCTTACGGCAAGTCAGCAAACGCGGGCGCGTTTCGCCCTTATAGCCGGCGGCGATTTCGCCTCCACATCCCAAACAACTTTGTCTTGCGGATGAGGATTTCGAGGAAGCTGAAGAGCCGGAAACCGCTACTTGCTGATGGCAAGCACGGCGCGGAACCTGGCTTTGCCGCTCATCATGCGCTCGTAGGCCTCGGTCACTTTTTCCAGAGGGTATGACTCATTCATGGATCGGACCCCGGCAAGCACGCTGAAGGCCATGGCGTCTTGAGAATCAATCGCCGTGCCGGAATACCAGCCCTTCACAGAGCGCCGGCCGGAAAGAAGAAGCAGCGGAGAGACCTGCATCGACTGGGCGGCGCCGATGACGACGAGCGTCCCGTTGATGGCCAGACCGCCCTGCACGGCGCTCATCGCATCGCCGTTGGTCACGGTCGCAAGAATGACTTTCGCGCCGCCCAGCTTCTGGAGCGCCGCCGCCGGGTCCTGCGCCTGGCTGTCGATGTAGTGGTGCGCCCCGAGTTTCCTCGCCAGCGGCTCCTTGTCCGCCCCGCGCGCGATGCCGACCGTCCTGAAGCCCATCTTCACCGCGTATTGAACCGCGAGATGACCGAGGCCGCCGAGGCCCAGCACCGCCACCACTTCGCCGCCGCGCGCGCCACTGTTCCGCAGCGCGTTGTAAGTGGTGATGCCCGCGCACATCAACGGAGCGGCCTCCACGGAAGTCAAATCCTCCGGCACCGCGGCCAGCGCAATGGCAGGAGCCACCATGTATTCCGCGTAACCGCCATCGAAAGAGATCCCCGTGATCTGGAGGGCCACTTGGCAGCCAAAGAAATCACCGCGCCGGCACGAATCGCAATAGCCGCAATGACCGCCGTGCCAGCCGACACCCACGCGCTGGCCGGCTTTCCATTGCGCGACACCGGCGCCGATGGCATCCACGATGCCGACCACTTCGTGCCCCGGCACACGCGGATACGCCAGGCCCGGCCAATGGCCTTCCTTGACGAGCGAATCGCTGTGGCAGACGCCACACGCCTGGACTTTGATCTGCACCCAACCGGCGCCCGGCTGGGGAATTTCACGCTCGACGATCTCGAATGGCCCGTTCGGCCGGGCGATTTGTGCGGCACGCATTTTTTTCATAATCAGCTTTTCGTTCTCCCAAAGGTTCGTCCTCAATCTGGCATAAACGGGCTGGATGACAACTGCAACCGCCATTCGGGCTTGTCATCAGCAGGACCGCCGCACAAACTGTGCTTGCATAAATTCGGCCTACCCCGCTTCGGCAGAGCACACAACACCATGAACGATGCCTCCGACAGGAAGACAAACCCTGCGGAACCCTCCGCGTCCGCACAAGGCGCGCCGGAGCCCGTCAACTACGATTCTGCCGAGCGCAAGGTGCGCGGGGGCCTCGGGTTCGCGCTCGCCTGCCTCGTTATCGTGGGGGCTGCCTCCTTTCTCAGCGTCGTCCGAATGCGCCAGGACGCGGCCTGGGTGCAACACACTTCCGAAGTCATCGGCCACCTGGAATCCCTGCTTTCCACGACGACCGATGCCGAAACCGGCCAGCGCGGATACGACGTCACCGAACGCGAGCAAGCGGAAATGAAGATGCGGTCGCAGTTGGCCCGGCTCGGATTGCTCGACCGAATCACGCGCGGCCGATGGAGCGATTTGCCGCAGCAGCGCGGCGTCATGATCGAACTGCAATCGGACCTGGCTCCGGATTTGCCCGAGGTCATGGGAGTCGAAAGCGAAATTCGCGAAGCGCTCATTAATCTCATCTTCAACGCGGTGGACGCCATGCCGAAAGGCGGAACCTTGACGCTCAAAACGAAAACACGCGAAGGAGGACCTGGCGCGTCCGAAGAAGCGCGTTCCATGGTCGATGTGGAGGTAACGGATACGGGCGTTGGCATGGCCGAAAATACGCGGCGGCGGTGTTTCGAGCCGTTTTTTACCACCAAAGGAGAACGAGGCACCGGCCTCGGCCTGCCCATGGTCTATGGCGTCGTGCAACGCCACAGCGCCGACATCGAGATCGAAAGCGCGGTCGGCAAAGGCACGACGGTGCGCCTGAGTTTCACCAGGCCGGCTCTCGTCACTCGCGCGGCCGACCCGGCCGCCACGACCCAGCCGCTCCGCGCGCGCCGTTCGCGCGTATTGGTCGTGGACGATGATCCGATCCTGCTCAAATCGCTCCGCGACACTTTGGAAACCGACGGGCATAAGGTGGTGGCGGCCAGGCGGGAATCGACGTCTTCGATGAGGCGAACAAGGGCAGCGAACCGTTCGACGTTGTGATCACCGACCTGGGCATGCCCTATGTCGATGGGCGCATCGTGGCAAAGTCCATCAAGGAGATATCTCCGGCAACGCCTGTGATTCTGCTTACCGGATGGGGCAAGCGCTTGGTGGCCGAAGGGGATATTCCACCGCACGCCGACCGCGTCCTCAACAAGCCGCCCAAGTTGCGCGACTTGCGCGAAGCGCTGGCGCAAGTGTGCGCGACTGAGACTTGAACAAACCGGCAAATTCGCCACTATCCTTTTGCGGGGGTATGCAGTTGGGCGCGGGAGCAACGGAGCATTGCGCCTTGCGTCATCGCTGCAACCCCAAAAGTAGTTTCGGGGCAACGGGAATTGGCTTAATAGTCGGGCATCCGAATTTGTTCCGCCCGCATTCACGCAGGCGGAGAACATCGCAGTGCCATGTCCCTGCCATCACGCAGATACTCGGGATGCGGGTCAATCGTCGTCTTTGACGCTCGGGCGGGCGAAGACGAAAGCGGCGTGGACGGGGGCGGGCATGGGCTGGCCCCCGCCGCGCACGGAGTGCCAGATGATTTCGTTGAGCGCGGTTTCATCGGTGGCGTCTTCTTTGCTGAAGTTCATCTTTTGCGACGCGGCGCCGCCCCAGGAGAAAAGGCCGTTGCGTTCGCGGAGATCCACGTTGGCGGCCAGGGCGTCGTAGGGCCGTAGGTCGGCTTCGGGTTGAAAGGCGCGAAACATCGGCATGGCGGCTTCGTCGAACTGCGTCATGGGGTGGAGGCCAAGGATCAATTCCATGGTGTGCAGCAGGCTGCTCGTGGAATACATCGTGGAATCGACCGCGTGGCGCCGCGTGTAGGGGCTGACGATGAAGGCCGGGCTGCGGTGGGCGTCGACATGGTCGGGGCCGTCCTGGGCGTCGTCTTCGAGAACGAAGATGGCAGTCTGGGGCCAGAATTTGGAATGGCTCACGGCCTCGACGAGCAGCCCGAGGGCGCGGTCGTTGTCGGCCACTAACGCGGTGGGCGTGAGTTTGCCAGGCACGGTTCCGGTGGTGTGATCGTTCGGGAGCCGCACGATTTGCAGCCGCGGCATGTCGCCTTCGGCTACGAAACGCTGCAAATCCGCAACGAAGCGTTCCGTCCGTTTGACGTCCGGGTAGCCCGTGTCGAAGCCATGAAACCAGGGGTCGAAATGGCCTTGCAATGCAGGAAGGCGCGTCGTGCTGGGGTCCTTGGCGGTCTTGCCTTCCACGACGAATTCGCCATAACTGCGGTAGCTCACGCCGGCTTCGCGGGCGCGGTCCCATAAATAACCGCTGGCCGGCGTGGCAATCGGGAAATGGCCTTCCGCGGGGTAGGGATATTTCTTGCTGCGATTATGGCCGTAATTCAAGGGCCAGGTTTTCTCGACGAAATCGCTGGCGTAAGCGCCCATGGACCATTCGTGGCCATCGGCGCTGACTTCGGCGTCGACGTAGAAGTTATCGAGCAAGACAAAGTCGCGCGCGATTTTGTGGTGGTTGGGCGTGACTCGTTCGGGGAAGAGGCACAGATTGGAATCGCCGTTGCCCTGCGACACGTCGCCCAGGATCTGATCGTAAGTGCGGTTTTCCTTGACGATGTAAATGCAATATTTGATCGGGCTGGGCAGGCCGGGTTTGGCGGGGACGGGCGTGGGAGTTGTGGCCGCTTCGTTGGTTGCGACGGAATCAGCGGCCAGCGCTTTTTGCGGGGCGCATTGATATGCCTGTGCGGTGTAGGCGGCGAGTTGCGCCTCGAACTCCTTCCCTTTGGGCAAATCAATGATGCTCAAAGTGCCTGGGAACAGGTCTTTGATGGATTGCACCGCGCCCGTTCTCTTTTTGCCGGGCTGCGGGCCTTTGGGATTGGCCTTCGAGATGAGGCCCTTGCCGTTGGCGACGAGGAGTTGCCGGCCATCGGGCGTGACGCGCACCGAGGTCGGATACCAGCCGACGGGGATGAAACCGAGCGAACGTCCCTTGCCAGGAACGCTGACATCGAAGACGGCGATGTTGTTATTGCACGCATTGGCGACGAACAATTTGGTTTCGTCGGGCGACAGCGCCAGGCTGTTGGGCGTCGAGCCGGGAAGGGAGGCCGGCGAAAGCGCGGCATCCAGCGTCTCCAGGGTTTTGCCCCTCGCGGTCTCGATGACGGTCACGGAATTATGATTGGCGTTGGCCACGAACAGAAGACGGCACGATTTCGTCAGCACCATTTCGTTGGGATGCTCGCCGGTCGCCCAGTGGTCGATGACCTTGCGCGTTTTGGAATCAATCACCGCGACACAGGCGCGCGCCCACAAACTCACGTACACGCGGTGGCGCTTGCGATCGATGCGGCAGGCGTAAGGGAAGGGCGCGTCCGGCGCGGTCGGGTCCAGCGAGGCCTCGGCTCGCTTTGTGACCGCGGCCAGGTCGGGATCCACGGCTTTGCGCTTTTCGAATGCGGGAGCGGGTGTCCCGGCGTCCGGAGCAAACAGAACGTCTTCGAGATTTCGCCGCCGCTGCAAGTCGATTTGCGACACGCTCTGTCCCCAGACGTTCGCGACATAGAGGCTCCGCCCGTCGCCGGCGACCGCTAGGCCGCACGGGACACCACGCTCACTCTCCGGGCGAACGCGGATGTCGGGCTGGGCGAGCAACTTGCCATCCTTGAAATCAAATACGTGGATGACCTCCTCGCCCGCACCGCTGCAATAGAGCCGGTCGCCGCCGGGCGAAAACTCAAGACCGTAAAACGCTTCCCGCAGCGGCGCGCGAGCACAGACCTTCGCATCATGCAAATCCACGATGAGAACCGCATGGCCCGAAAAGCCGCAATGAAGGACTGCCGCATACCGGCCCGACGGATGAACCGCGATGTTCACCGGGAAATCCGACAATTCCACCTGCTTGCCCACTGGCCGCAACGACCATTGGTTGGGCAGCAGCACCGAGCCGTCCGGGCGCAGGCCGGGCAATTCAGTGCGGGCCGCTACCATCGCGGGCGCCGTGCGGCCAGGTATTGGATTGGTCGTCTGCCCAGGAGCGCTCACCATGGCCAGCGCGAGTCCAAGGCACGCTCCGAGCGCGGTCAGTGCGCTACGTCCGAGTCTCGTCATCCGTCTTTTTTCCATCATTCGCAATGTTATGCCCGATGAATGCGTCGATGTGGAGCGCAAAGAATCGCAATTATGTTAATTCCTTGTGACAATTTCGGGTAAAAGCGCCGCGGTAACGAAGCGAATTGCGAGAGGCTATTCTTCTTGACTGGAGTCTCAAGTGAGACTATATAAAGTATCGTATGAGCGCTACGATGGCAAAGCCCAGGCCGAAGAAAGCAGCCGGTTCCGGTGTCGTGGAGTCCTTTGTTCATGGGGCGTCGCCTGAACCCATGGGACGGGCATTTTCCGCGCCGGACTTGATCGAGCGTATTCAGGCGGGCTTGCCCATCCGGGAATTGGATGACCTGGTGCAACATCTTCATTTGTCCCGGGACAAGCTGGCGCGCAAGCTCGGGATCTCCAAGGCCACGCTCCAGCGCCGCATCGCTGCGGGACGGCTGGACGCGACGGAGTCCGACCGCGTGGTCCGGCTCGCCCGGCTCATGGGCAACGCCGCCAGGGTGTTCGGCAACGAGGATGACGCCAAGAGTTGGCTGAGTTCGCCGCAGTTCGGACTGGGCGGGGCAGTGCCGTTGGATTATTCCGAGACCGAGGCGGGGGCTCGCGAAGTCGAAAATCTCTTGGGCCGGATCGAACACGGCGTTTATTCGTGACGGCGACCGGATGGCGGATCGTCCCAGAAGAGCACGCCGCCGACGCTTTCACCGGCGAAGGCGCCAAACAATACGGCGGACGATGGAATTCCCCGGGTGTGGCCGTGGTCTATGCCAGCGCCAACAAGTCTCTTGCCGCATTGGAAATCCTCGTGCATCTCAATCCCAGGAAGCTCGGATCTTACAAAGTCTTTTCGTTCCATTTCGATCATGCCTTGGCTGAATCTCTCCACATCCGCAACCTGCCAAAGGAATGGCGCGAAGAGCCGCCGCCGCCGTCCATCCAGAGATTGGGCGACGAGTGGGCGCGCCAACTGCGTTCCGCCATTCTTGCTGTGCCGAGCATCCTCATACCCGAAGAATCAAATTACGTTCTCAATCCGGCCCACCCCGATTTCTCCAGGATCGAAATCGGCAAACCCGCGAACTTTGCCTTCGACCCGCGGCTGCTCGTGTGATGGAACTGCGGAAAGTTGCGGGGTCTTCGCGGTTTTCATTTCAGGCATCGGGCTTCGTTAATCCTTCGTGACGCGCCAACTTTTCTACCGCTTTGGACTTCGGGGTCCGCCAGAATCGCCGCCGGATCAGTTCCGCCGTTTCCTTCGTGGCCGGGACTTTCGCCCAGAACGCGAGCAGCCAATAGATCAGGCCGGCGATGGCGCCCGGCACGAAGACGTCGCCGAGTTTGAGCGGCAGGGTGCGGAAGCCGAGTTTTTCCCCCCAAAGCGAACTGAGCAGCGCCGCGGCCACTCCGGCCAGGGCAGCCGCGGGCACAAGCGCCAGCAACGAACGCGCCAGTTCGGCCAGGCCAATCCGCGACAGCTTGCGGCGTAGCGCGTAGATCAGCAACACCACGTTGAACGTCGCGCTCAATGTGTTGGCCACGCCGAGGCCGATTTCCTTGTATGGCCGCACCAGCCACAGGCCGAACACCAGGTTGATGCCCAGACAGACGATGCTGATCTTCATCGGGGTCTTGATGTCGTTGAGCGCATAAAACGCCCGCGCCAGGATGTTGTTCATCGAGAACATCAACAGCCCCGGAGCCAGGCAAGCCAGGGCCATCGCCACGCGATGGGTCGCGAGGGTGTCGAACTTTCCGCGCTCGAACAGCAGCCGGACAATCGGCACGGCCAGCCCGAGGGCAATGGCCGTCGCGAACAAATTCGCGAACGCCAGATAGCCCAGCCCCTGCCCGAGCGTCCGGCGAAATTCCGGATATTTCTTTTGCGCGGCCAGTCCGGCGAGCGTCGGCAGCATGTAGGTCGCCAGCGAAATGCCGAACATCCCCTGCGGCAATTCCATGAGACGCACCGCATAATTGAACGTCGAAACGATCGATTCATCGAACCAATACGAAAAGCATTGAGTGACAAGGACGTTGATTTGAAACGCCGCCACGCCAATCGAGCCGGGCAGCATTTTGCGGACGACTTCGCGCACCGTGGGATCGTGCCAGGGCGATACCCATTCGTAACGGAATCCTTCCTTCGCCAGGCTTGGCAACTGAAAGACCGCCTGCGCGAGGCCGGCCAAAACTACGCCGATGGCCAGGCCGCGGATCTGTTGCTCCAATTTCACGCCCAGGCGCGGGGCCAGAAAAAGGACGCTGGCAATCATCACCACGTTGAGAACCACCGAGCCGAGGGCGGGCACGAAAAAATGGCCGCGCGCGTTGGCCATGCCGATCATGACCGCCGCCAGGCAGACCAGCAGCATGTACGGAAACATCATGCGCAAGAGCACGAGCATCAGTTCCGTCCGCTCGTGCAGGCCTCCGACCCACAGGACGATGGAAATGCCCAGCATCGCCAGCACGGTCACGAGGCCGGCGGCGGAAATCAGTCCGGAGATGACCGCGTTGGCGGCGCGCCACATCTCGGCCTCGCCTTCCTTCGCCTCTTTGTTCTTGAAAATGGGAATGAAGGCTGCGGTGAGCGCGCCTTCGCCCAGCAGGCGGCGGAAGAGGTTCGGCACGGTGAACGCCAGGAAAAACGCGCTCGCCTGCCAGGAGTTCCCCATGAAGGCGCCATAGACCATCTCGCGCACCAAGCCCAGCACCCGGCTGGTCAGCGTCGCCCCGGCCATCGCCCCGGACGATTTGAGCATCTGCGACATCGGGCGCGCAGTCTAACGGCTCGACTCCGAAGTCCAAAGGCCGAAGTGGTATTCTGGATTCCAGACCTTTAGACCTCAGATTTTGGACATTGGATTTTTTCACGCGCTACGCCCTGACGCTTTGCTGACCCACTTTTCTCCTGCTGGACCCGTTACGGCCGTTACGGCCCAATCAACGGTCCGGCTCGGGCCAGGCCGGAGGGGCGTTGGTTTTGGCGGCCGGCGCTTTGGCTTCGAGAAACCCGTGGAGTTGGCGGATGCGCGTGGGATGGCGCATTTTGCGGAGCGCCTTGGCTTCGATTTGCCGGATGCGCTCGCGCGTCACGCAGAATTGCCGCCCCACTTCCTCGAGCGTGCGCGAAAAACCGTCCCCCAGGCCGAAGCGCAATTCCAAAACCCGGCGTTCGCGCTCGTTCAGGCTGGACAGGACGTCCTGCAGCTTGTCCTTCAACAGGCTGAAACTCGTCACTTCGGAGGGGCTCTCGGTGGCTTTGTCCTCGATGAAATCACCGATGCTCGCGTCGTCGCCGTCGCCGGCCGGGGATTGCAGCGAGATCGGCTGCTGCGCCATTTTCAAGACGCCGCGGACGCGCTCGACGTGAAGGTGCATTTCCTCGGCCAACTCTTCGCAGGTCGGCTCGCGGCCAAAATCCTGCAGCAGCCGCTTTTGGACGCGCATGAGCTTGTTGATGGTTTCGATCATGTGCACCGGAATGCGGATGGTGCGCGCCTGGTCGGCTATCGAACGCGTGATGGCCTGACGAATCCACCACGTGGCGTACGTCGAGAATTTGTAGCCGCGCCGGTATTCGAATTTCTCGACCGCCTTCATCAGGCCCATGTTGCCTTCCTGGATCAAATCAAGAAAGGAAAGGCCGCGGTTGATGTATTTCTTGGCGATGGAAATGACGAGGCGCAAGTTGGCTTCCACCATTTCGGTCTTCGCTTGCAACGCGCGCGACGAGCACTGCGACAACACTTCGCACGCCCGGAGAAATTCCCGGTGCGGCTGGCGCACGAACTCTTCGAGCGTCCGCAACTTTCTCTGCTCCGATTCGATTCCGCCATGATCTTGAGACACCTCAACCTGGCTTTCCCACGCCTGGAGGGTCCGCAGGCTCGATTGCATTTGTTCGCGGACGTTTTCCGCGACCAGGCCAATCTCCTCGAGAACTCGCTGCTTGTAACAGAACTTGCCGAACGCCTTCCGAAGTTTGCGATCGACCCTGCGGAAGCCGGCCTCGAACCGGGCAAGATCGACGGCGGAATGGCCGTTTTGCCACTCGCCGTATCGCGCATCGGCCTGCTCGTCGAGCTTCCGGACGATCTTGATCAGCGCGCGCAACTCTTTGAGATGGCGTTCGCGGCTGTCGATTTTCTTGTCGATCACGACGCGATCGAATCTTTCCTTGGGCGGCTCGGCCAGGAGTTTCTCCGCCAGAGCGATGTGCTCTTTGGCGGTGAATCCCAGGGAGTAAATAATTTGCCGGACCTCGTTTTCCGCGGCTTCGATGCGCTGGGAGATTTCCACTTCCTGCTCGCGGGTGAGCAAAGGCACCTGGCCCATCTGCTTGAGGTACATGCGCACCGGATCGTCCAGGATGTCCAGCCGCGTCTTCTCCTCTTCCTCTGCAGGCTCGGGCTGCTTCAGGCGATCCACTTCGGCCTGATCCACGATCTCGACTTCCAGATTGCGCAACTGCACGAGAATGCTTTCGATTTCCTCGGCCGAGGTCACTTGGTCCGGCAGCACCTCGTTGATATCGTTGTAGGTCAGGTAGCCCTGCTCCTGGGCCAGGCGCACGAGTTCCTTGATCTTCTCGGCAATCTCCGGCTTCAGGACGCGCGACGAGCCGGTCTCGGCCCGGGCTTGAGCGAACGGCGCGCCGCCATTCCCCAACGATTCCCCCGAGCTTGCCTCTCCCAGGCCGCGGCCGCCGGCGTCGGAGACGAGCTGCGGTTGTTTTGGGTCGTCAGGATTCGACGCGGACCGGCGGACCTTCGTTTTGGCCATAGTTCTTCGAAATCTCAGTGGACAATTCGCCCACAAGCTGAGCTTGCAATATGAGAACCCTCCGAAAGGGAGTCAAGCAGTTCCAAAAAAATTTGCGAGTTGCGGCACCGGGCGGCGCGCGTTCGCTATTCCGAGGATTTTCCTTGTGGGTTCCGGCCCGATCTTTCCGTATTATACCTGCCTGGTTCGGAGCATTCTCCTGCTTTACTTTGTAAATGGAATCTGATTCAATAGGCGAATATGGGTTCGAGCCAAGGCCGCATCTGCCGCGCCGAGGCTGAATCAAATGGCAATCGTAACAAAACAGAAAATTAGGGTGCTGGTCGCGGACGATCATCCCGTGGTGCGGCGAGGTTTGCAATCCTGTCTGGCCCGCGAAACCAGGTTGAAGATCGTGGGTGAAGCGGCCGATGGCGACGAGGCGTTGCGCAAAACGCAGGAACTCGCGCCCGATGTGGTGCTCATGGATGTGAACATGCCGCGCATGGATGGCCTGGCCGTGACCGAAGTGCTGCGCAGGGAAGCCCCGTCCGTCAAGGTGCTGGTGCTTTCCATGCACAACAACCAGGACTTCATTTTCCGCATCATTCAGGCCGGAGCCCATGGTTACGTGTCCAAAGAGGCGCCTCCCGAGGAACTGCTGCGCGCCATCGAATCGGTTTTCGCCGGCGAACCTTTCTTTAGTCCGGAGATTGCCAAGGCGGCCCTCAACCAGATGGTGAGCAGCGGCGGCAAAAAGGAGCCGTTTGCCCAGCTTACCACCCGCGAGCGCGAAGTGCTCGCCTTGATTGCCGAAGGGCAGAGCAACAAGGAAATCGCCAACCGCTTGGGTATTGGCGTCCGCACCATCGAGACGCACCGTGAGCGCATCATGCGCCGGCTGGGCATCCACTCGGTTGCCGGCCTCACGAAGTTCGCCATCTCCAATGGTCTCATCTCGCTCGACAGCGGGGCGGGGCGCAAGGCCTCGTAGGGCGAGTTTGGATTTTCGGATTTCGGTATTCGGGCTTCCTTCCGCCTTCGCGGCGCACCAAAGCGCCGCTTCGGCGCGACGGCGGCGGGTTTCGGATTTCGGCATTCGGATTTCAGGGCTGCCAGATGCGCTTTTGCCAATCGTTTCCATCTTTAGGGCAGCCCTGCCCTTGCCCTGACCCCCGCGTCTTGGCAGATTGACCAAACATGCGTGAGAAGCTTCGTGCTTGGTGGGAAAGCATGGTGATCTTCTGGCTGGAGGTCACCTCCGAAGAACGGCGCGGAACTCGGGCCGCCATGGTGCGCGCCTTGCTCTATGTGTGCTCCATACTTTTCCAGGCCGTTGTCCAGACGCGCCGGGTGCTTTACAACGTCCGCATTCTGAGGGACTCGACGCTCGGCGTCCAGGTCATCGCCATCGGCAACCTCACGGTGGGCGGCACCGGCAAGACGCCGGTGGTCGAAAAATTTGCGCGCGAATTGCGCGACCAGGGCCGCACGGTGGCCATCCTTTCGCGCGGCTACCGTTCGAAACCGACCCCGCTGCACATCCGGCTCCTGAACAAGCTCTTGCTGCGGGAGGACACCACGCCTCCGCGCGTCGTTTCCGACGGCCGATCCTTGCTGTTGGATTCCTACATGGCCGGCGACGAGCCTTACATGCTTGCCTCCAATCTCAAGGACGTCGTGGTGCTGGTGGACAAGGACCGCGTCAAGAGCGGGCGTTATGCCATCGAAAAATTCGGCTGCGACACGCTGTTGCTGGACGATGGTTTCCAATATTGGAAATTACGCGGACGCCGGCAAGACATCGTGCTGATCGATCGGCAGCAGCCGTTCGGCAACGAGCGACTGCTGCCGCGCGGTTCGTTGCGTGAATTGCCTTCGCAATTGACGCGCGCCAGCTACATTTTCATCACGAAGAGCGACGGCAAGACCGAAGAGTTGCGCGAGCGCATCGGCAGGCTCAACCCCGCGGCCGGCATCATCGAGTGCATACATCACCCACTCTACCTCGAGGACGTATTCACAGCCCAGCGCCACGATTTGGAAGCAATGCGCGGCCGCAGAGTCGCCTCGCTCAGCGGGATCGCCCAGCCGGAGAGCTTCGAACAGAGTCTGGTTCAACTGGGCGCCGAGTTGGTCTATGCCAAGCGCTTCGCGGACCACCATCGCTTCAGCCAGCAGGAAATCCTCAACACCATCAATCGCGGCAAAAAGCGCCAGGCCGAGGTCATCATCACCACGCAAAAGGACGCCGTCCGTTTTCCCAAACTCGACCGCCGCGATTTGCCCATTTACTTTATGCGCGTCGAGATCAAAATCCTGAGCGGGGCGAACGATTTCCAGGATTGCGTTCGGAAAATCTGTTTTCGTTGATCATGGACGAACTGCTGTATCTTTTGGCGCGCGCGCTGATCGCCGGCATCCAGGCCTTGCCGCTGGACTGCGTGGCGCGGATCGGGCGGACCGGCGGCGCGCTGGCGTACTGGCTGGATGCGCGCCATCGGCGCGTGGCCCTGCGCAATTTGACGATGTGCTTTGGCCGCGAGAAATCCACCGCCGAAATCCGCGCCCTGGCGCGCGAGAATTTCCGGCGCATCGGCGAGAGCTTTGCCTGTGCGGCCAAAACGGCCGCCATGAGTTTCGACGAATTGCGGCCGCGCGTGGAGTTCGTCGGCGACGCTCGAATCCTGGCGCCGATTTCCGACACGAAGCCGCCCGGGGTGGTCGCCGCCATAGGACACTTCGGCAATTTCGAGTTGTATGCGCGGTTCGGCGAATTCGCGCCGGCGTACCGGTGCGCCACGACCTATCGCGCGTTGCGCGAGACTTCGCTCAACCGCTTGTTGCAGTCGTTGCGCGAACGTTCGGGCTGCCTTTACTTCGAGCGTCGGACCGAGGGCGCGGCCCTCAAGGCCTTCATGAACCAGCCCGGCGTCATGTTGGGACTGCTTTCCGATCAATCCGCCGGCACCTTGCGTGTCCCGTTCATGGGACACGACTGCTCGACTTCGGCCGCACCCGCGATTTTTGCGCTGCGCTATGATTGCGCTCTTTACACCGGGGTATGTTATCGCGTCGGCCTGGGCCGCTGGCGCATCGAAGCCGGCGCGGAAATTCCGACGCGTGAAAATGACCAGCCGCGCTCGACCGAATCCATCATGCGGGATGTGAATCGCGCATTCGAACAAGCCGTCCGGCGCGATCCGGCCAACTGGTTCTGGGTCCACAACCGTTGGAAGCCGGCATCGAATCGAGGCCGCAAACCGGCGAGCGGAACCGAGCCGATCCCGGTCAAAGGGCCGGGTTCCTCGATCAAAGGCTCAACGGCGGAGGAAATCGAGGAAGGCGCATAACCATGGGAAAACACAAGTAATGGCAGAGCATCCCACAAAAACTGTGGTTCGTTCGCGGAAGGTGTTGATTCGCGGCACTAATTGGCTGGGCGACGCGGTCATGAGCACGCCCGCCTTGCTACGACTCCGCGAAGCGCTGCCCGACGCTCACCTGACGCTGCTGACGCACGAAAAACTCGGCGACTTATGGCAGCATTTTCCCAGCCTCGATGCGGTTTTGACCTTTGCCGCAGATGAGAATCCATGGTCGGTGGCGCAACGCCTCCGGGCGGAGGGATTTGGCACGGCGCTCGTTCTGCCAAATTCGCATCGTTCCGCTCTCGAAGTCTGGCTGGCGCGAATTCCCGAGCGCATCGGTTCTGCCGTGCCCTGGCGGAACTGGTTTCTCAACCGGCCGGTTGCGCCCCGCCCCGGCCACGTCGCGATGCGCAAACGGGCCGTCCGTGAAATTTACCGCCTTGCCTATGCGAACAGCAGCGCCGCGGCTTCCCCGGCGCTCACGGTGCGCGCAGTGCCTGGCTCGGCCCACCAAATGCAGGAGTACCTTCACCTGGCCGCGGCCCTGGGCGCGAACCCCGAACGCGTGGCGCCCCTTGTGGTCGTGACCGCCGAAGAAGTCCAGGCCGCCATGTCAAAATTCGGTTTGCGGAGCGAGTCAGTCGGCGAACGTCCGATGTTTGGGCTGAATCCATGGGCCGAATACGGCCCGGCCAAACGCTGGCCGCTGGCAATGTTCGCCGCCGCCGCCAAAGAGATTCAGAAACGCACGAATTGCCTCTGGTTGATTTTCGGCGGCGAACCCGAAGTGTCGGTGGGCGCGGAGATCGCGGATGCGCTGGGCCACGGGTCTGCCG